>Ga0307514_10000156_pt1 | contig 191991 bp, 180 predicted proteins | sample 16_EM_MG_FD_203088 | JGI IMG/M metagenome (GOLD analysis project Ga0307514, IMG submission 203088) | Populus trichocarpa ectomycorrhiza microbial communities from riparian zone in the Pacific Northwest, United States - 16_EM | ecosystem: Host-associated > Plants > Roots > Unclassified... | reverse complement strand
CACCCTCTTACCGCTTCCTCCGCGTCTTTCAACGTCTCCGTCCTTCCGTAACACAATTCCTTTGACACCACCAGAAATCTCCCGTCATTATCTCTAAGTATTCTTGTACCTATCTGCGCCGTGACAGCGGTCAATTCACTGTAAAACGTTCATTCTTTGTATGTAGAGAGTTGCGCAACCAATGTATCGCCGCCAGTAATGGGAAAAGCTTCATGGTCTACAAACTCATTTATCCGCACACTCCGTGAAATCCAATGTTGTGATGTTGCCAGCTCTGGGATTTTCGCCTATGAATTTCCTGATGATCATACCAAGGAGTGGACGACACAGACTATAATCACCTTCGAAGAGGCTACGGAAGTGAATATGATTGAGGTAATCGCTCATTCTCATTGTTACATACAGCAACTAATTTCTTGGTGGTTTTCAACATGTCTACGTCTATGGCAAGCCAAAGAGGTCAGGTACAGCTAGAACAGTCCAGTATGCACCTGGCCTTGAATATAGCCAAAATGGCCAAAGCAGGGTTTTCGTACGCCACAATTCAGAAAACCCTATTCCTGGTCAAGAAACCTTGTGCCGAGGTCGGAGAAGGGAAGAAGCAGGTTGTTTAGTTTCCTGGGCATAGAAAGGTGAAGGCTGCAATAGAACGACACCTGGCTATGCTTCGTCAAAACCACACAGCCGGATGTCTTCCCTGCACATATAACACCGCAAAGAATCTGCAAACATCCTCGAGATCCAAAGACACAGATGCACCTCTAGTTAACTGACCCAGCCAGCCGACTCCAGAGCTGACACCACCTCTGCCCAAAATGCCACCCGCCCCAACAGGTATCAATTCTGCAGCTCAAACTTCCCAAGTCAACAATTTGCCGGCCAGATATACATACACAGTTATTGCTCTTCCCTGTGATGGATTTTTTCCGCCTGATGTATTTGCCCAGAATAGCCAGCACGATACAGATTTTGATCCAGATATACTGACTGATGAAGAAACATCCACTGGTTAGTACACTATCTACTCTGTGGTAATGCGGCTGACATTGATTTTGCAGACCAGAGCAGCCAATGGATTGAACCTGCAAGTGATCACGAGCATTGATCGAAAAGCCCAGGATTTGGAAGATTATTATTAAATATTTATATGCATTTTTAATGAACAATGTAGTGATTATGAAGAAAGTAACTGAAAACGCTAGAAAGGGTGCGAAAACAATGCCAATAATGGACTATGCCAAATCAAATAATTGTATAATGTAGATACACCTGTGGCAAAATGAGCGTCAACGGAGCATCAACAATTTTAGGTCAAGTATGTCTCATAATTAAAATTGATTTGGTTGTGATTATACATATTCGAACTATTGGCTGCCTTTATTAGGAACAATCATAGAGACACGCTCCCTGCCTCATTGTCAAAATGAGCGTCAATGGAGCGTCAACAATTATTGGTCATGTATCCTGGGTAATCAGGCCACCCATAGGTTGCAGGCCTTCATAAAGATATCATTTGCCGCCTTTATAGGCAACACAGATTGCAATACCCTCCTTGCCCCATTATGAAAATGCACGTCAACGGAGTGTCAACAATTATTGGCCATGTATCTTGGGTAATATGGGATGTTACAGGGTGCACCCTGTCATAAACATATTATTGACTACCTTTATAGGAAAAAAAGAAAGAAAGAAACTTCCTGCCCCATCTTGAAAATGTGCATCAACAGAGTGTCAATGATTGTGGGCCTTCCATCATGGTTAATCACAGCACTATGTGGCCGTTATGATCTAGATACATTGTTTTAACCTCTTTTGTACACTAAATGGCTCAATGATAGATAGTGGTAGCTCTGTAAATGAATTACGTCTTTACTATCCCAGAGGTTGTAGCGGGAATATCCTGTACATATCTGCCTATACTGGCTGCCATAACCTTGATTATGGATGCTTGTGATCAAGTGCCACTCATGTTACTGAAGATGCAAGACGAATAAGTATTGAACCTCCATTGACCCTCATTTTCAAGATGGGGCAGAAAGCATTTTGCTTTCCCTTTTGGTTATAAAGGTCCCCAATTCAACGTTTATGACTGTAAGTAACCTTTCGCCCACCGTAGAACCCAAGATACAAGACCAAAAATTGTTAATGCTCCATAGACGCTCATGTTCAGGATGTGGTAGGGCACGTGTGTCTGTTCCAATTCGTCACTAAGGCGGCCAATGCATCAAAAATGAACTGTAATGTACCAATGTGAATAGTGCACGATTATCTTTAGCGTATCTGACTGCGACCATGAATGTGCAAGACAAAACACAGAACCGGAGAATGTAACCACCAGGTTAAGCGTATCCCAGCAAAACCAGCGGGTTGACATATTGAAATCCCGGTTGGGCCAACCAAGAGTAAGCGGATCTCGTTTTTCGATGGGTCTGAAACTGAACTGACATGTTTTTGTTGTCCAAGCCCGGACCACTAGCGGATTATGCAGACCCATTGCTAACACTACCCTTGGTCTGTAGATCATAAAAGGTATTCTGTTTGCGAACCATCGACAGATAGGTATCGATCAACTGAGGCATTTCTTGTTGCGCATTGACTGATTTTAATATGGATTCTAAAGTGAGAGCTTCTATTCCATCCAAGTCTGCAGTTACTGAATTGTACAGCTCAACTGCCCATATGGGGACTTGTTCATTGGTAATGGGCTGGTATTGTTCCACCACTTTTCCAGTTGTATCTCTGGGAACCAAGACATTACTGTTTCTTTCCATCATCAATCGTTGAACATCTGATGATAATATCGTCTACTGCGTAAGAACTATGCAATGTTTAGTCTTTCTTCCTGACTGGTCGTAATGACCAACATAATTGTCTGCCTGTTTGTTGAATAAATGGAAATGTTTCAGTTCATAATTAGAGAAGTCTATATCTTCACAGGAGTTATCCAGGGTCTTTCGATGTATTCCTCCTGAGTTAGGCAATGCCAGTGATCGGAGGTAACAAACTCAGGGCAATTAAAGAGGATCTCAGTAGAAGCGCTGCCTAAGTATGCTCGGACAGCGCGGACAATATATGGGTAGAGTAAGATATGAGAAAAGATTAAAACGAATTCGAATATCATGAGGTAATCTTTCTGACAGTGATTTGGTATAACAATATAGTGTAACGCAGGAGGCATCGACTCCAAGATACACTCAACTTGCAGTATCCCTTATTAGTATCTTCTTATCTTGTTTCGCTACCAGACTTGATAATGGACGTGTACAAGAACTAATAGTAGGTTCACTTCGAAGCGTCACTCAGACGCGGAAAGTAATTAGATATAAGGGATTCTCCCTAGCCTCAAGCATGATACTTGATTATGAATACCAGATGCATACATACACGTGTTATGCATAACACCTATGCAGGTATTAGTCAAGTGGTCAGTAATATACTCTTTACCAGAAGTTCGTATTTGTTACAGGGGTATTATGAACTCCCAATAATCAATACAATATTTACTAGACTAAATACAGCCGCCTATCTCCTTGTCCTTTTTCCGTGTCTTCCCAGACTCTGTCTCTTATTCTCTTAAGAATAAGAGCTTACCACTCATCGTAAGGCAATGCACCAGTAGTGATGTACCTGTGCACCTTGTATCCAATACCATTGATAATGGCCAAGTATGAAAGTGCGCGGGAGATGTGGGTTCAACCCCGCTCGTCATAGTATTATATGAGATCACCAGAAGTTGCAACCACCCTCTGATGTGCGTACTGAAAAGGTGTTGGTTTCCACAAACACATAGGTTGCATGCTTACAGAGTGATAGTAGGAAGAAATTTTGAACAGTAGATAGAATTCTTAATAATATTTTACGGTGTTCTTCGCTGGTAATGACTGCCTGTGGATTGCTGCTAGAGCTTGGTTCTTTTCATCATCGAGGACGATGTGAGCTTCTTATAATTGGTTTCTCAGGTCAAGCTTGCCTTCGGATTTCCATCATGACACCATTTTTGCTTGATACATTTTCGCCGGAAACATCTGGTGTGTCCCATTCATAATGCCACAAATTCCCTCTGGTTATCGTGTTCATGCATGAGTGGTTTTAAGATGTTTCATTCCCCTTTGGGCCATCCTCACGATCACGATATCAAACTCAAATATTGACAGCTCATAACCTCGTATTCGACATCTTGCTTCCCATTCATTCAGTAGCTAGAACATCTGATGACCTTAGTCTTATCAGTGCTTATCGCAATATAATATTAATAGCTCTTGACTATTAGTTGCCTCGCCTTGAATATGGCTATTCGGCATTGCGTCAGTGATTTTATTGACGACCATCCGATTCTCCGCTAGCGTAGATAATGACACGTCAACCCTGTATCTCGTACAAGTATGACGTTGCAATGCATGCGGTCTTAATTCGATAAGCCGGTTTGCTTATGGCCTTTTATCTTCAGCCAATGTCATTAATCCCTCAGACACTGGATGGTTAGGTCTCGACCTTCTATAGACAGGGGAGTGCCGCAAGTGCTCTCACCACTTAGCACATGGGTTTCCACATCCCTCGTACTCCCATATTGCAACAACATCTGCTGCACATGCAATTCTGCGTAATCACAACTTAACTATGTGTTTTCCCGCTAGACCAGGTTTAATAGGTGTGGCCAATAATTTTGCGCACTGCTGAAGGTTTTTCACTTCCCAGTAATGGCGACATAATTGCATCATCATAGTTGAATCCGCTTGTGCAACGGTATCCTTCACTAATTGATCAACATGCGGCTCAAGTGTAAACCCACTAAGGTTCACTTGACTGACAACCATGTTCACATATTTCTCAGGTAGGTGTTTTGCATATGAACATCGTAAGAGAGTTGTCACATGTACCTGCTTCGTTCAAACATGTATCATTACCGCTGCTAAAGGAGAACCCCTAACACTACCTCCTTCACTAGAACTGGTGACCCAATGGTAGCTCCGTTATAAATGGTGAACAAAACAAAAGATACCACTCAGATAGCGAAATTAAATAACAACAATTTTTGACCAATTAAAACTTAAACTTTTCTGCGCGTCCACGAGTTTCTTTTTTCTGCGCCATTTGCATCTTTCTGTCTTACATTTTCCTTTCCAAATCTCTTATCTTTTTCCATTTTTGCATTCTCCACATAATATTCTTCCAACAACTCTCTTGCATTTTCATTCACATTTTCAAATGTCTCCCAAGTATTTTCCTCATGCGAGTAACCTTCCCATTTTACCAAATACACATGTTTAGTTGCCTCGTCATTCAAAGGTGCACTGGCAATTATTTTCTCCATCTTCCAGCCCACATCATACGCTTCTATTTCTAAAACTTCCCTCTCTGGGTTCTTCCCTCAATATCGTTCCAATAAGGCTATATTGAACGCAGGGTGTATTTTCCATGAGGTTGGCAGCTCAGGCTTAGAATACCAGTCATTGTGTCCTGTCGATAAGATTTTGAAAGGTCCGTAAATTTTGTCATCCGGTTTTCTGCATCATCCCTTAGATCGAATATTTTTTCCATTTAGCATTACCCAATCCCCCATTTCAAACTTCTCAATAGACCTTCTTTTTCTGTTGTAATATTTAGCCATCGATTCGCGAACCGTTTCCGATTCTTTACTCAAGTTCCCGTGTACCGCCGTCAAATAATGACCGTACATTTCTGAAGCGGGATTTCTGAATTGAATATCTGTTGGCCAGTTGGTCCTGGGTTCGTAACCGTAATTCACATAAAAAGGTGGTATCTTGATTGCTGAATGTTTCGAATTATTATATGCGAACTCTGCCATTGCGAACATTTCCACCCAGTCTTCCAGTTCGTAATTGCAATAGCTTCGTAAATATGCTTTGATTACCTGGTTGATGCGCTCTGTTTGCCCGTCCGTTTGCGGATGAAACGCGGTACTCATGGATCTCTTAATACCCAAATAGTTGTATAGATCAGTGAAGTACTGGCCTGTAAAGGTTCCATCCCTATCCGAAACCATGTCTTCCGGAAATCGATGATACTTTTATACTTTCTCTAGATATGCTTTTGCTACCGACGGCAAGTCCTTCTTTGCTTTTGGTATAAAATAGGCCATCTTTGTAAACCTATCGACTACTACCAATATCTTGATACTACTCACAGACTCCGGTAAGTCGGTACTAATGTCTGTTGAAATATGCGTCCATGGTATGCTCGGCAATTCCAATGGGTTCAACAACCCATGCTTTGCATGCCTAGGTGCCTTAGTCCTTTGGCAGTTATCGCATTCATTGCAATATTGTTAAACATCATCCTCCATCTTAGGCCAAAGGAAATTCCGGCTTATAAGTTCCATGGTTCTGTCTCTGCCGAAATGTCCTGCCACTTTTGAATCGTGTTCTCACTTTAAAACCTTTCTACACATTGCCTCTGGTACATATATCCTTCCTTTCCAAGTAAGCAACTGCTCCTGTAGTGTATAATTGGCATCAACATTGTCTCCGTTCGATACAGCCTTACAAAACCGCATATACTTGTCTTCTAGCTTCGCGTCCTGGATAATAGCCTCCTTCTGATCTGAACTCAGCAGCATAATTTCCAATACTCCTAGATCAATGTATTCCAGAGTCTCATCGTATATTTTCATTGCTCTGATTTCCAACCATTGATCCGGTCCTAGCATTGGTTTTTCCGATATCGCTGTTGTACCTCCCTCTCTAAAGGTGTACGCCAGACACCTGGATAATATATCAACTTTTTCCTTGAGGGATGCCTTGCAATAAACAATAACAAAGTCAAATTCGAGAAGAATCTCAGCCCACCTGGCTTGTCTTCTATTAAGTTTCACCTTCTTGGTAAAATATTCGACATTTTGACGATCTGAAAATATCCTAGTTTTATGTGCCATCCCTTGCACATAATGTCTCCACTTCTGAACAGCATAAACAATCGCTAACATCACTTTATCGAATACATCGTAATTAAACTCAGCCAGCGATAATTTTCTTGAACAGAATGCCTAAGGATGAATCTTTCCATCTTCGAACTGTTGTGAAATCACCGCTTCTATACCAAAATAGGATGCATCCGTTTCTATTAAAGCTGGCCTTTCCTAATCAAATTGTCTTAGAAAAGGCATATTTCCCGAAGTAAACAGAATCACAATCATTAAAAATGCCGCTTCCAGTGCTTCTCCGAAAACAAAATCTTTTCCGTTTCCCTTCAGGAGATCTGTAATTGTGGCCACAATTTGCGCATACTTAGGAATCAATCTTCGATAGAAATTCCATAGTCCTAATATCTGTTGCACTTGTGCTTGATTCTTAGGTCTAGGACAATCAACTGTATCCCGAGCTTTTGCGGGATCCATTCGAATAGATTGACCACTAATAATGAATCCCAGGAATGATGCTTCCATTTGTTCGAAAACGCATGTATTGATTTTGACACACATTTGATTTTCCAGTAGCAAATCGAATACCTTCCCAACTTGTCGTCTGTGTTTCGCAACCGACCCCTTGGTTGCAATGATAATATCATTGATATATGCCACTACCACCATTCCGTCATCTTCGTCTATATGTACTTTAGTATTAATAACCAACTCGATTCCTAACACCGGTGTGAGAATTCAGTTAATTTCTTTTTGGAACGTGGCCGGTGCATTGGGCAATCCAAATGGCATAACCGTATATTCGAACAATCTAAACTTAGTAAGAAAAGCCATATATTTTTCATGTCCGAGTAACATTCGTATTGGATGAAATCCTTCCTTAAGATCTATTTTGGTAATAAGGTTCGCACCCTTAAACATATCTTGAACTCTTGCATTATAGGTAATGGTGTTTTATCTTTAACTGTATTCTGATTAAGATGCCGACAATCCACACACAATCTTAACAGCTTCCCATGTGGTTTTGGTACAAACAATATAGGGCTTCCTATCGGGCTTGACGAAGGTCTAACTGTGCCTTGTTGAATCATCTTATCTAGATATTCGTTCAAAAGTTGGTCATCTTTCAATGTTAGCTGATAAATCGGACCCATCCTAAGATTTTCTTCTGCTGCCTTTTATTCTATGCGATGATCACATCCTCTATTATCTGGCGGTTTTTCAGATTCATTTGGGTCCAACCCCAATAACCTCTGATTATACTGCGGTGGTAACTTTTGCAACAAACCCGGGTTGTTGAGTAATGCCACTCCTATATGTATGGCATCTGGTCTCAGCGCTACACGTTTATCATACGTTATCGAATATTCCGAGTGTATTTGTCCATGTCCAAAACACTTCTTGGAGCATAATGGACAATGTATACAGCCCTCTGTAATTCCCTGGGCTTTATATTTATTCAAATACCATGCTGGGATTAAAGCATCGTATTCTGACGAAGTTTTCATAACTTCCAAAGCATGATCTGTTTCGTCTAAGGTCCTGTAATTTCCGAAAGACAATCCAAGGGGTATTGTAAAAAGTCCTTGCGTAATTATCTTCGTTCCTCCGACGTCTGATGCCCTCGCTGGTATTACTCTCTTAACTAGTGCCACTCAGAAAGCTTTCACTGCTTCTGGTGACATAACAAATGAAGTGCTTCCTAAGTCTAGCATGCAGCGTAATGGAAAATATTATGCATTAAAATCTATAAAGAACTTATAGATTGGTGGTTTTCCAATTTCTGTAGGAGCGACTTATAAACCTTGGCTCCCTTCCTTGCAGCAGTATGGTAAACATAGTCTGTTGAGGTGTCTGATTTTTTGTTAGTTGGTGGAGCAAGCTCCTCAGTTGCTTTTCGTTTTGACATCACTATTCTTTCGACAATAGCATAACTACAATGGGTTAAATAATGTGAAGTTGATAGATTGATATGTTGTAGAAACGTTTTGTGGTATCGTATCTCCTTACTAGCCAGCAGTTTCGAACTTCCGGTCATCCTCAGAGGAGAAATATACAATTTCATTCTGCTGCCAGTCTTTACCATATTTTCATCCGACCACCAATTCGCCATCCTTTCCAAAGATTTGGTTAACCCTTCAGAATCTTCCGAACTCTCCGAACTTTCTGGACTTTCTGATGCAGCATCCCTAAGCTCCTCGCTATAAGATCCTTGCGTATATTGATCCTTCTGATCTTCTTCCAACTTCTATGCCCCTACTCTCAATTTCTTATATTCCTTTGCCGTAGGAAAATTTGCTGTTCCTGCATCTGTTTTTACTGGTCGATAACAATCCATCGTTTTATGGTTGCCTTTTCCTATCGGCCGGCCATGCGCACCTCATGCATTCTCGAGCCTTTTTCCTTCTATCAAGCTCGCCTTGTGCTATTCCCTCAGTCTGGGTTTCGAATGTTTTAACTGATCCACCAATCTGCCTATCCACGAACTTTCTTTCTTTAAACTCTTTTCTTGGTTTAAAATCCTTCCTAATCCAAAACTTTTCCTTTGGTTTCGAATCAGTTTTCTTTTCAGTTCTCAGCGTCCTGGTGGAAAGATTTTTTCTCGCTTCTTCCCATTTTTTAGCTGTTCGTCCAGCCTTTGTAATGATATCAATCATTTCCTGATCCGATTTCCCGGTTAGATTCACTACATGCATTTGGGACAAAACTCTTTCCAGTAACCAATCCAGAATAAGCTTCTTAAGGCCTGCTCCAGTTAACTGTGCCTTATCATTCTACATCTGAATTTTCGTGAACATATCACGGATATCTCCCATATATCTGACCTTTTGTAAATCTGCATAAGCCTTATCTCTGGCTTCCTTATCCTCAAATCTTAACATAAGGTCATTTTGATATGTCGTCCAAGATCTTGGAAACTTTCCCGCCAAAGCTTGTCTTTCCCATTGTACATGCCATGCTGCGGCAAATTGCCTTAAAAATCCTCTAATCCAATTAATTGTTCTTCCAGAATTGTCGAACTTTTCTGGTTGATCCTGGATAAATATTTGGACAATAATCCACCATGCATCAAAATCTTCTCCTGGTTTTCCTTCAAAAGAATACGGATCTTTAAGCTTAATAGGCTGAACCTTTGCCCTACACTTACGTTTTCCTGAAGGTGGAGGTGGCCCTGGTGGATCTGGTGGAGGTGGTCCCAGTGGTCCTGGCGGAGGTGGCCCTGGTGGTCCTGGCGGAGGTGGCCCTGGTGGTCCTGCCAGAGGTGGACCCGAGGGTCCTGGCTGAGATAGTCCTGGCTGCCGGTCCTCAGGGACATTTAGATCCTCTTCTTCTGATGCACTACCATCGCCTCCTTGCAATCCATAATATGGCCTGGCATCGTCCTGGGTACTTAAAGAAGACTTGTATTCATAATTGTCCTCCGCCTGAGGATGTCTATCCGGATGCGTATAGCTTGGGCCAGCCTGAATTGATCTGGGTGCGTGCGTCGTACTTCCCGACATTGTATATTCTTCCATGTGCACTGTCAATCCTGTACTGACTTCTTGAATTTTTGCCAACGCCTCACCCATTGCGTTAGCATGGGTCGATATATCATCTTTCGTAGGCAATGTTTTTATAAACCTATCCATTGCTTCCATTGTTGATGTTAGATTTATATTTGTCATAATAATTTTCTTAACGTCTTCTGGGAGTTTCATAATGGATCTTCGATGATTGACCAATGTCGACCCGTTATCGGTTCGTTTCTTTAGATAATCGTGTATCTTGTTACGAATTCCCTGAAAGATATCTCCAGCCTCTTTGATTATTAAGTTATCTTGTTTGTATAATATCATAATCCCATGTCTTATTTCGTCAATCATGGCTTGCTGGATTATCATTTGGCCTCCAACTCCGGAGACTTCTCCTTCTATCCAAGCTTTCTCCGTGCACATCTGTACATCTATCAGCTTGAGGTCTTGTCGAACAGCGATGAACTCGTCCTCAATTAGTCCCTTCGCCTCGTTGCAGACTTGTACCACACGCACCATTTGTTCGGTTATTTCCTGCAACTTGGTTTGAACCGGATCCTGTTCTCGCATATCTACCTCTCCTGAGCATTGCTCGGCTGCCTCTGGTTCCCCATTCTCTGGTATGAGACGAACTTGCTCTGCCGCATCTTCCAGCCTCTGCTGATATTGCTGGCACCATCCCGGTATTTCTCAAGCTGCTGGAGACTTGTCGGAGCTCCTCATTTCTATCCTGGACTGTTTCTGGGCTAAGCTCCCGGTCAAATATGTAAGCCTGCGCCTCGGGGTAGACATTTCTAACCGTACTCGATGGGTGATCAATCGGTATAGTTAATACGTCTACTTCGTATCTTGATTGTTCGTGATGCTCCTGACAAATACCGCACTTGCAATTTGCTGTTGGGCAATATGCTTGCCAAATTTGTGTAATTCAATCGGAATTTTGTCCTTGGAATTGCCCTGTTCATATTCAAATCTAACAACAGGAGTCATTATCACAGAACATACACGGTTCTTGTTCGGTGTCTTGAATACTCCTTCGTATAGTATACGTAATGCATTAACAGTTGATTCTGCTGCAATGTTGGGGGCAGAATTTTTCTTGGTTAATAATACAACAGTACCTCTGTTGGCAATCCTGACAATCGTTCATTCAAGTGGAGTCTTAAAATATTATACTGTTATGGGAGTATTTTGAAGTCCCAATAATCAATACAACATTTATTAGACTAAATAGAGCCGCCTATTTTCTTGTCCTTTTTCCTCGTTGTCCCAGACTCTATCTCTCATTCTCCTAAGAATCAGAGCATACCACTCTTCCTCATCTGACCTAAGTCGCTCTTCGGACTACTCTTCGTAGGGCAATGCACTGGTAGTGATGTACCTGTGCACCTTGTATCCATTCCCTTCAATAATGGCCAAGTATGAATGTGCACGGGAGATGTGGGTTAAACCCTGCTCGTCATAGTATTGTATGAGATCGCCGAAAGTTGCGATGACCCTCTGATCTACATACTGAGAAGGTGTTGGTTTCCACAGACACATAGATTGCGTGCTCACGGAGTGATAATAGGGATGAAATTTTGAACAGTAGATAGCATTCTTAATAATATTTTAAGGTGTTTTTCACTGGTAATGTCTGACTGTGGATTGCTGCTAGAGCTTGGTTCTTTTCATCATCGGGGATGATGTGAGCTTGTTATAATTGGTTCCTCAGGTCAAGCTTGCCTTCGGATTTCCATCATGACACCATTTTTGCTTGATAGTTTATCGCCGGGAACATCTGGTGTGCCCCATTGATAATGCCATGAATTCCCTCTCGTTGACGTATTCATGCCTGAGTGGTTTTAAGATGTTTCATCCACCATCGGGCCATCCTCATGATCATGATATCAAACTCAAATAATAACAGCTTATAACCTTCTGTTCGACATCTTGCTTCCCATTCATTCAGTAGCTAGAACATCTGACGACCTTAGTCTTATCAGTGCTTATCGCAATATAATATTAATAGCGCTTCACTCTTAATTGCCTCGCCTTGAATATGGCTATTTGCCATTGCGTTGGAGATTTAATCGGCAATCAACCGATACTCCGCTAGCGTAGATAATGACACCTCAACTCTGTATCTCGTACGAGTATGACGTTGCAATGCATGCGGTCTTAATTCGATAAGCCACTTTGCTTCTGGCCTTTTATCTTCAGCCAATGTCATTAATCCCTCAGACACTGCATGCTTAGGTCTCAACCTTCCTTAGACCAGGGAGTGCCGCAAGTGCTCTCACCACTTAGCGCATGAGCTTCCAGATCCCTCGTACTCCCATATTGCAACAACGTCTGCTGCACACGCAATTCTGCGTAATCCCAACTTAACTATGTGTTGTCCCACTAGATCAGGTTTAATAGATGTGGCCAATAATTTTGCCCACTGCTGAAGGTTTTTCACTTCCCAGTAATGGCGACATAATTGCATCATCATAGTTGAATCCGCTAGTGCGACGGTAGCCTTCACTAATTGATCAACACATGGCTCAACTGTAAACCCGCTAAGGTTCACTTGACTGACAACCATCTTCAAGTATTTCTCAGATAGGTGTTTTGCATATGAACATCGTAAGAGATTTGTCGCATGTACCTGCGTCGTTCAAACATGTATCATTACCGCTGCTAAAAGAGAACCCCTCACAGTGTAAGTTGCACAAAGAGATGGGTTGCTCTCGCCCACTGCGTTCGCGCCCGGGTACTCTGCGGAACATACATGTTGTCATACACGGTGTGGTGGGAACACAGCTCCCACCACTACAAAGCCACGCATTTGAGTGGGTGTGTGACTGGGTAAGGGTTATCGCGGCTCTGCATCACGCCATCGACAAGGTTGAAAAACCTTCGCTGGACGGCATCCGACACCACGATCCAGAGACAGACCTCAGCAATCATCATTTCATCTCTTTCCTTCCTCTCTCTGTTGTTTCTTAGTTCTAGCCAATCAACTATCTCACTGCGGCTACTCCCTCCCTACGCTCCTTGAAACGAAACCTCCATTTTCGTAGATTCCTACGGAAGCTGCACTGTGATCTCCTGATCCGGGATTTCCGCCACAAATGCTGATCTGACTCGGAGGTCGTTTCGGAAAGCAGAGCACTGGAAAGTAAGCTGGCAGCGTGAGACAGAGGACAGCGCGACGATATGGACGTGCATGGAATTGATGCGACGGAACTGTAAAACTGTGCTACAAGCAGAGACTACACCACGGCGACAATTGAACACGAATCAACCATGGAGGACCACTAGGCAACGACAGATCAATGAATAGAAAGTGGGAGAATCGACGACGAGGATACTGGAATCGCAAGCAGAGACGCGTTGATTTGACTCCTACGGAGCCACCATCAGCATCGCAAGAACCACCCCTACGAGCAACATCACGATAACCCTACGTCAACGTACACGACAAGCGGACTTTAATGCATGGAGATCTCACAGCTACATGTTGAGCCCATCTCGGCTGCGACCAAACACCGGAATCGGATGCCCCTTTCGCTTAGTCCAGGCGCGCCTATCTTTCTTGGCTTTGACATGACAACATTTCTCCACAAGTATGAGAGCATCGCCGCCTGCACTGCTACTGACCCTTCCAGCCAAAACGTCGTCGTAATGCTTCCCTACTACTGCATGGAAGCGATCGGACAGACGGTGATGATGATGCGCGGTTATGAGCGCCGAGAATGCACTGTACTCAAGAAAGAGATGCTGGATGCGTTTCAGTATACCGATAGCCGGCCCGATTCCCTGGTCTACACACGCCAAAATTTGGAGAATCTTTTTGCAGAGTTTGGAGGCCGTGACGATACGGAAGGTCTTAAGTCATTTCTCCGCACCTACGATCACATCAGTGGGGTATTCACCGAACGCGGCATGATGGTCAAGTATGAGAGGACGGAGATGTTGCTGCGTGCGCTTCCCAAGCGACTCTGGAGGAAGACGATCAATAAGCTTGGTCTCAACCCGCTCGAATCGCGTACATTCGAATACGGCAAGCTCTAGGGCTGGATTGCCACGAGAATCGCAGCTGCGGAGGCCTTGACAATGTTCCATTTTCTTGCTCCTGCCGCTATTCTGACGACTTTGACTTCACTAACCGCATCACCAACTTCTCCAGGTTCCATTTATTCAATTAATTCCACGGCTCTTGCAACTTCTCCGGCTTCCACTGCATCTCCGACTTCGATAGCTTCTCCTGCGCCCCTGGCTACAACGGCTTCGACCTCTTCCACTGCTCCTACAAGTTCTTTGGCTCCCTCTGTGTTTTCGACTCCGGCAACTCCCAAGACTCACATGACTTCTCCGGCTTCCACGACTTCCCCTGCTTCTACCCTGGCTTCTCCGGCTCACTTCGCTCCCACAGCTACCGAGACTACCACGACAATTCGCATGGCAGCTAAGGTTCCCTTAACCACGGCGATAATTACTACACTCCCTTTGGCTCCTTCTCACGCGGCTAGACAAGGTATCATCAGTGCTGGACCGACTGTACGACTGGGAATAATCCATGTTGAGCCACCTCGAGGCCCGCCAGTCCGTCGACACCGTTTTGTGCAGCCCAAGCGCCATCAGGAGTCTGGTCTGCCGAACTGCCAAGTGCCCGACCAGCAGCACCATCCACAGCCCACCTTCCCGTTCAATCAGAGGCCCGCCCCACCGCCATCCCATCAAGATGCAGTACAGCCACCGCAGCAATGCGATGTTCCCCCATGCCATTACTGCAGCGCTCAGCATCACCTCCGGACGTGTGTCGATTTGCATACCGACCTGGAGGATGCTGTTGTAAGTATCGATAACCGTGTTAGACTTGTGCTTGGGCGTGCGGGACAGGAGATACCAATGACACCGGCTGCCCGCGGTGACCACACGATGAGGGACTATGCACGTGCAGGGCGTCCAGTTCTTTCGACACCACTGCCATCACCACCGCCATCACCAGCTCGCTTGAACTCACCACCGCTGCCACCGTCGTCATCGCTTACGTCCCCGCCATCACAACCAGCCCATCCAGTCTCACCAGCCCCGTCTCCTGCTGGACCGACACCTACATCCACACCACTGCTACCACCGGAACAATTGACACAGCTGATGCGGGAGGTCAAGGAGCGTTTCGCACGATCTCGGCAAGTCAAAGTCCACGTGCAACCCCGTCCGAGATACACTACCCGACCACCGCTCGCCATACGACTGGAACGAATGCGGGAGCAGTCACGTTCTGAACGCCATCTACTCGGTAAAGCATAGGCTTGGTGGCAGCGAGCGGAGATGGGAACGCAGAGTGTGCTTCGCACAAAGGGCAAGGGAGGGGAAATTTCATTTTTTTGTCACCACCACTGGCAAGAAGCGCACATAGAGGAGAGAGGAGCACTCAGGGCACAGAGTGAACTTGGGGGCGGCGGATGCACTAGGAGGAGAGAAGTGGACTTGGAGGAGAGAAGTGGACTCAGAGTAGAGGTGGACTCGGAAGAAAGAAGAACACTTGGTGGACACGGGAGCGATGCCCACTTGACGAGAGTGCATTTGAAGGATACAGGAAGCGCTCATGCAGGATACGACGGCGAGAAGCACACCCGGAGGATACAGAGGTCAAGCAGGCTTGATAGGCACCTAGGATACTGCTGGTGTGAGCACCGTCTCGTTAGACCGGGACGATATAGCGGCTGCGGAGGAGAATTGTGAGTACGGTCTCGTTAAACCAGGACGAGATAGCTGGAGCGGAGGATACGGGGTGGCAGCCGCGGCGGAGGATTGTGAGCACCGTCTCGTTAAGCCGGGACGAAGGTATGAGCGCGGAGGACGCAACTTGGGAAAATCAGCACCGACTGTAAACGGGACGATCAGCACCGACTGCAAACGTGACGGAATATGATGGAGGAGACTTTGGTGGAAGGTTGGATAGAGTGGGTTTTTGGGCTGTGTTTTCGTTTGTTTTCTCATTTCCTTGTCGTTTCTGGTTCCTTTTTTGTTGCTTGTTTCGTTTGCCAGTTGCAGTTTGCGCTAGTTCTGCATATTACGGATAATGGGTGGGATCTTGGGAATACGGAGATGACAGTAAGCACGAGGAGGAGGATTGCGGAAGAGGAGAACCGCGTGCTTCGCACCAGGTGGCTGGGGAGGAGTTGTGGTGGGAAAACGACTCCCACCACTACAAAGCCACGCATTTGAGTGGGTGTGTGACTGGGTTAGGGTTATTGCGGCTCTGCATCACGCCATCGACAAGGTTGAAAAACCTTCGCTGGATGGCATCCGACACCACGATCCAGAGACAGACCTCACCAATCATCATCTCATCTCTTTCCTTCTTCTCGGTTTTGTTTCTTAGTTCTAGCCCATGAACTATCTCGCTGCGGCTACTCCCTCCCTACCCTCCTCGAAACGAAACCTCCATGTTTGTAGTTTCCTACGGAAGCTGCAGTGCGATCTCCTGATCCGGGATTTCCACCACAACGGCAGTTGATAGTCAATATGCAATAATGAGGACTTGTCACACCTACCTGTGACGGGCCAGGATACTGTAGGGCACATTCTGGTCAGTAGAATAGTCCCGACCTTAGCATGACGTAACTGAGGGCACAATGACATAGGCATTAGCCTAGAGCGAGCACAGCTGATTATTTTAAGCAGTCGGGATCGCAATGTAAACTCGTATTGGATACAAGCTTCCGCGTCAATATTCTATGCTGGCATAGTTTGGGTTGGTCGCCGATTAAATCTATGACGCAATTAATAACTCACTTGCATGAGAGATTAAGAGGCGATAAGCGCTGCCAACTTGGTTGGCAGCTGCTCCAACTACCAACTCGTACCATTATAATAATGTGTGCAGTAAGTCTGTCTGACACGCGCAATGGATGGCCTGATTATCAGGAGCGTAATGCTTTCAAACCACATTGCAGATAAGAGAAGCGTCTTGAGGATTCGCAACTAGTGATGGCGGGATCAGGATGTTGATCTAAAAGGGACAGCATTGTTGCGAAGGAATGGGAGAAAGCAAACAGTGAACCATAGTCTACAACAGAGCACCAAAGACGATCTTAAAATATTAACAAGAATTCTATCTGAATCCTTTCACCATTGCTACCCTTATTCACCTACGAGATTAGACATCATCTGTCTGGTCAACACTTGATACAATCTGAATACACTCACCAACACGTTGTAGTCTTGTTCGGAGAGTTACTCTCTCAACTGGCAGAAGCACATTTAACCCGCACCTACCAAGTGGTTTTCCATTACTGCGAACTCGAGAATTTCGACTACCTGGTGTTACGGTACTTGAATACCGACGTACCACCATTCGAGGAGTGGACAGAAGTGTGGTTGCACTACAGGGAAGTTTAATCTTTGTTTACATTGGAGACAAACTCTGGAGCTGGTTTGATCTTGGGCACTCTTGTGTAACAGTACAAGAGGTTAAGTCTTAGGATAAGACGAGGAAAGAAAGAGATTACACAATAGGCGGCTGTACTTAGATTCAATAAATATTGTATTGATTATTGAAATCTAAACACCCCCATAACATCAGAGTTGACTAAATGCAGAATAAGTTTCCAATCCAAATATATTATTAAAGCTTGTTCTCCATTATGAGAAAGTTGCCCTCTATACCAGTAGAGAATAGTAAGGTCTTTTATACCTCTTTCCTCTGTGCTTTAACTGTTAATTCTAACTACACTTTTCTCTAGATAAATTACTATCATCCTCACATCCCCCAATCCCTTTGCTCTGATAGCCAGTCAGCCTGAACTTCCTCCAAGCTAATGGTATGCTTCCAATCCTACTGTCTTTCTGGACCAACAGTATCTGTCTGATATACATCTCCAGACTAATTTGTATCCATCAGACTGTTGTCTTCCAGTCCATCTTTCTCATTGTACCATTCTACTGCTCTCCATCATATCGTGCTTAAGTGTCCTTATCCTACTGGCCATAACCAATGCCAATCAAGAGTTACTTCATATAGAGGTGACGATGGCTGGTGTCACTCAGTATCTTTGTCCATAGAGATTCTAGTGATAGGTGTTTCTATTGAATTAACACACCATCAGAGCTATGACAACACTCGAGGGTGGGTGGTGATGATGTAGTTGAGAGATTTGTGCCTGGCGGTCATTGGTGTGGCACTAGTGCTGGCATATAACTGATGAACCGGATTCCATCGCCACCTGACATCATCATCGAGTGATATCTCATGAACCCGGAACCGTAACCATTTCTAAACGTTTAACATAAGCCGTACACCAGAGAGGCAGTCCATATATGCAACAATTTCTCCAATAAACAACTTGGGAGTGGCCATTTGGGGATCACTGGTCATTTAGCACATCTCGAACCATATCCTGACACCCCACCTCTACCCTCGTTGTGAACTTGTCTTAAAATCTCTCTCTTACTCCAAGGTCTTGTTCAAAAACTTAAATTATCCCCTGCCGTTCTTGTACAGTATGAGTAGAAAAAGTTCTAGGAATGAGAGCAATCTGAATCTACATTATTGGTACCTTTACCATCTTTGGACAGCCCTTTAGTTATGCATATCTTTGTACATTATCTTCCACAAATAACTGCAGCAAAATGTCTTGAGTGATAGTGAGAGAGAGAGTCCGGAGGGGTCCTGGAATAAGTTTCTATGAAGTTCTCTTGAGTGAAAAAGGTGCTTGAGGAGAAACTAAGAGCTACATGTATTTAAATAGAATCCAGGTTTATCAGGATATTATGTTGAGTGCACCGGAGGAGAATCAGATGTAGGCACAGACTACAGGAACATTGAAACGACTAGTGGTGCCTACCGTACTTCTCCGAATATCTTCTAACAATTGTCGTGTTAGAGCTAACGCTGAGGTGAATGTAAGACCATAGAGGTACTGTTACTTTGGATGGTTCGGTGACTTCTTGATTTCTTAATCAGGAACGTAAGTCTCAGCCTCTGTTTGATGGCTTGTATGAAGATAGTGTCTTGTATGAGGATATGCGTGGCCTGCATCAGGATCATGGAGAGTGTCTCAAAGTAGTTCAAACGCGTATGCAAACAGATATATGGGAGCCTGTACATATACAGGCATTGGGCCCTCGAGAGGTATGTATGCAACAGGTACCATTTGGGTGCCAGCGAGTGACGATTGTGGAAGAGAATTATTGTATGTAGATTTTCTCAGTGTTCCGAAGCGGTCAGATCGACCGCCCGGCAATCTACAGATTGACAGATCGGTTAGATGCAGTCGGGATTTCTAAAGCCGCCCTTGGCATAAACTTGCTGGCTCAATGAGGCAAATATCTACAATATTTATTGAGCCTGCAGATATCTACACCAAGGAAGATATCCAGAATTTCTGAAGATATCTGGCGCTTAGAGAAGGTATTCATAGATATCGCACATTATCTGGCGAGAAAGCTCACTGCTAGTGCTGAGAAAGCTGTATATAAAAGTGTATTTCCCACACACTGCCAGTGGGAAATACTCCATACTACTTTTCTAGAGCGTATGATGGTAGAAAAGGGGCTGATTACTCCTCTGCTGGTTGCCGGGCTATGAGATTGTACTCACAGGAATTCATTCGATTATCCATAGATATCTGTAGTCCGGCTAGATAGATATAGAATGATTTCTACCAATTGACAGATCAGCCAGATACTGATCTGTGAGGCCGCCCTTGGCACAGATCGGCCCGGTCGAGGCCTATATCTGACCGATCTGACCGCTTCGGTTCACTGGCTTTTCTCTCAATTCTTTTACACCATGAAGGCTCGTTGTCTACCAAGTAAAACTTCCTCATACGTCCGATCCCATAGCGTGAAATACAACTATTGTACACTATCTCCCTTTCTTAATATGCCCAAAGTACATTTTCTCCACATACCACCATCAAAAAGGCGGACGGATCCGCAGTATCAGAACTTCTACACACTTGATGCACATGAGGTCCCCGAGCCTTGTAACAAACAAGAACCGATGCCTAGCAGTGCAGGGTGCAATAAACACCAAGGTTCGAAACCTACAGCGCTTACTGTTTGGCTCTCTTTTGTCCGCCGAGCCAGATGAAGCCGAAATAAACCAAGAGAATCCACCCCCTCCCACCAGAATCTGCCGCAGGCACCCAAGACCACTATCCACGGTCATAGTCTCACCTGGCCTGTACAGTCCTGACCTGCGTAAAGTACAACGTCTTGGACTTCTATTTGCACCTCCAGGTATCTAATGTCGTGCAAATACAATGACACCGTAATATGAATATTACTAGCCATTATCTCCCGAATATAAAGTAAGTAATCAGCTTCCCAGCATTCCAGACAAAAGTTCCAAATTAATCAATCCATCCAATCGCATCCCATCTTGTTGACCCATAGTAACTTGCTCCGGTTAGCGCTTGTTTCATTCATCACCTACCATATACAATATGTACGTACCAATTCCCTAGAAATAAAAACTTTATAAATTGTTTTAAACTTTCTATTATTAATTCGAGGATAACGTTCAAATGGTAAGTGCACGCAAATATTTATTCCGGCGACATAGTTCTTAATAGCAGCTGCGATTCCCTTCGATCGTTCGTCCTGTACTGGTCAGTGGTTCGGACGTCAGCAGTCAGAATGGGGTGTCCAGAAGAGATTTTATTGTGGTTTTGATCAGTTTTTCATCATTCGGGATTGAAAAAATCTGTCAGCACAAAAAAAGTGACCGAACCACTGTGACCAGTACAGTATGTGTTCTGTTCACTATACCCACTCCATAGTTCCCAGCTCAAATTTTTAGACTCAGCGGGGAATATGGAAGCTCGCGCGCCACGAGACGGCTGAGGCAAGCTAGGGTCGGCGCGTGGATGAATGTTCGGGCAGAGGGCTTTGACTGGGGAGTCCCTAAGGCGGTCATCACTTAAAACTTCTACCCTTCAATGATTAACACAGGTCAGCAGAGCATCTTCCCACCGGTGAAATTTATGAACCCCCCTATTGGACAAATTACTACATTCTACGAAATAGAGCATGAATGGAGGCTTACCCGAGAGAAGGAGGTGTTGAAGCAGATGTTGGTGGGGATGGTATTGTCTTAAGGCTGAGTCGTATAAAATCTGTAGAAGGAAGATGCGCTGGGCTTTTCGATGGAAAATGACATACAATGGTGTGGCAAAATTTTTCAGTAATTTGCAGTTGATGGTACGATGTAATGGCATCGGTTTGTGCCAGTGGCGCTGCACCTCCTTTGACGCCAGTCCAAGCAACCCAATTCAATGTCTTTGATTCCAATTGATATTTCTTAACGAAAGAGCAAGGTTTCTAATTTCTGCTCAGGAACAATACGCTGGCGTGTGGATAAGTAGCATTGGGCAAGGATTAAAAGTAAGGTGCCGGCGCCATTCCAGATAAATTGGATCACACCCTGTCGTTCTGGAACATCCCAGCTGTCAAAGCAATTAAGCGTTGGGTATCTCGCTGGCCACTGGTGTTTCAGGTTTCCACGATATCTATTACGAAGGAATATGCCGGGCAATTGCACACTGCACCATGCACAAGCACAATACGCGTCCTTCTTTCAAGCTTCCATCAGTACCTTCCAACATTTCGTATAGGATACAGGAACTTAGAACTAAATTCATTCGTTCTGTTTTGCCTAGATTCCTTGAGGGCGAATATGATGCGAAACAGAACGGTGGATTAATCTACACTATACTTCCGACACCTCCGCACTTCCCCATTACCCGTGCACTCTATCTCTCGGAAGGGTGCAGGTATGAGGTATAAGGATGATGTGCATGTGGTACGTTCATCCGAGATCGCGAAGCAAAAATAGCCGCCCCCATGTCAGTATCAGCCCGGTGTGGGGATGCTACTATAATTAACCACTTGAAGGCATCACCCAAAAATATATAAGAAATAAAGTACTAGGAATTGGCAGATACCCGGTAGGTATCCCTACAGTAGGTCTGGATGGGTACAAATGCTTTCTACCTCCTCCTTTGCCCTCGCGTTCTCCCGTCGTCCAGTTAATTTGCAACCACGATGCGGATCTTTATCCTCCTTCTCACCATCACAGCCGCCTTTGCGCAATTGATTACTACTGTACCTTTAGCTTCGCCTTCCACTCCGTCTCTGACTTCATCTTTGGCTTCACCCTCGGCTTCACCATCAATAGCGCCGGATATATCTTTTCCCGCCTGCGCTCAGCGATGCGTAGCCAACCTGGTCCCAGAATTCTATTCGGATCTTAAGAAGGCGTGTAGTGTGTGGGAAGGTTCAGATTCGGCGACTGAGAATGGGGTCAGTGCGAGTGATCTGCGTGAGGAGTTTGATGGGTGTGTTTCCGATTTATGCCATACCTCGGAAGCGATGGAGTTCAAAAGCAGGGTGGCGGCAGCGTGTGCGAAATCAACATCGGCGAGTGCGAGCGCAACCCCAACAGCGAAGGAAGCTAAGGCTACAGCTTCAGCAACCGCAGAAGATAAGACAACGCAATCGAAGGCAGCAGGACAGAACGCGCAGCCGGACAAGGGGTTATCAATTGGTGCGATCGCAGGAATAGTAGTCGGCATACTGGCGTTAGTCTTTCTCCTTATGCTGGCAGCATTCCTATGCCTTCGCCGCCGAAGCAACCGCCATCATTACCGCGATGCAGCATTGGAAGCCAATCGTCCATCCGTGTGGGGGTCTGCGCCATCGCATGGCATTGAGCTCTCGCCACCTGGAAGCAGGGATGGGGACGTAGTAAGCCCAGTGTCTCCGGCACTCGCAGGAGAAAAACGCCTAGGAGGCGGAGAGGCTCTCGCGCCACCGCCGTGGAGCCCAGTGTCCCCGATTACCCATGGCCAGCTCAATCGTCAGGCTTCAGTGGTCTCAGCGATGTCACTCAACAGTTCACTCGACAGTCGTGGCGACGTGACGCCGCCACCACAACCATCACCCACAAAGCGCGCGTCAATAGCTAGGGCTGACTCGGTTAGTTGGCGGCGGGAGGTGGAGGAGGCGGCACGGAGGGCTGCGAGAAGGGTCAGTGCCATGGCATCTGCCCCGATGCTGGAGGCGCACGAAGGCGAAAGGAGGAGCAGCAGCGGATCAAGGCCTGGGAGTGTAGGGAAAAGATGGAGTCGAAAATGATCGATACTCAGTTCGTTACTTGGGAATATTGGAGTTTTGATGTCTACAAGCCGGGACCTATATATATAAGATTTCGGTTTCTTCTTTGGTGTATATTTGTCTACGAAGCTATATATCTTTAATTCCTCACAGCACTTTCTCAGACTTGGTGATGTGGATGCAGATAGATCTCTTGGATTAGGATTTGCGGTTGAAACAGTAGAGGTTTTGAACTCGTGTTCTTGTGAAGTGCGAGCCCGATGTGAAAGACTGAGGTACGAAATTCAAGGGACATCATACATCTGTGATCATGAAATACCCAGAGATATAGCGATGGGTACGCATCTATACATGACGAGGTATTGCAAAGCTAATCGATCGGAAAGTACGACTAGAGTGATAACTTGTAAGGCCGTTGTTTGCTCCAATCAAAGCACGTCCTTTCTGTGCTATTGTTAGGCTTCTAGACCGATTACATACCACACCACCGCCAAACGTACCTTCTTTTTATAACTTTAACTTTAGTTCCTTTGACTTCTTCACGATGAACTAATTAACCGTCCCCAAGCTGCAATAGTTTGATATCTATGATAAGTGATAGAAGACTCTATAAATCTGACCGTTATGTTGAGCAAGCTCAATTGGGTAGATGTAGGTGTATGCAGTCCCAGTTTCAGCACCGTCTCAGATGGAGCATATCAGCCTTCCTTCTAAGACGTCTAACATGATCTTGATGCTGATTCCGTTTGCCAGTAGATATGCTATAATGGAGTCTCTGCCCCAATCAGGAATTTTGACGGCTGTCTTGAACACGGATTGAACTAGGAAGGATTATTGGTCTATATATAATAGAGGCTCGATGTTCAACCAATGGATGCGCTTCAAGAGATTAAGAGTGTCAAGAGTCGTCTGATGCGTACGAAGCTTTATTATAATGGTCCCAGCTCGGGTTTCTGAAGCTTTTTCTTAGATAGTGTCGAAAATATATTCTCACAAAATCTTAAGATGAAGAATAGATATCAAGCCCTACGACATGCCTTTTTCTATGCCGCACCACCACATTCAACTCGCAAGCAACCACATAACATTTTATTACACGATGTTGGACCGCCTATCGAATCACACAGCTCTCCCAATGGGATTGATTGATTGTCTGGCAAGTTGTGGTTCCTAGAACTGCTATTTTAGCCCGTCACATGCATCTACAAGATGGTACTTTTCGAAGCCCATTCACCCAATAGGTTGGGATTATTTGCTCTCATCAATCATGTGTAGACCTGCATCTATCGGAATACGAATACATAACCATAGTCGCAAGTAGAAAAGGCACCGTTGTACAGTTTGAGGGGATCAAACATTCAAGAATTGGCAAACAAGGTTATCTGGTTGGAATACATCGACGAAGGGCAAACCGATCCCAGGAAGGGGAGACTTCACCAGCCAGGAAAAATACACGCTTGTGGTGGGTGTCGTTTCCGTCAAGTAAATTCCAGGCAGTGAAGTGAGGATAGGAGCAACCATTAGCCCCCAGCCCCTCGCCCGATGGATTATAGCTACGGGGGTTAGTTAGAACAGTTGTCGTCATTCTGAGACATAATCTCGTGATTTTGGCAGGCCCAAACAGATGTATGACTGCAGGTGTTTAAGGGGCACTATAATTTAGTTACTATGAGCAACCTGCATAATATCAATGTACTACATACAATACTCTAGTTATTATGTGTTAGTTGCCCATCTCTTTTCATACGATATCCTTGTCCTGAACAAACGTTAAAGTTCGATAACATCGAGTAACTACCGCGTCTCAGCGTCTATTCCCCAGCAAAATCAAAGCTTTCTCCAAGTTTAGTCCAACTGAATCGTCTAGCACAGTCAGAGTTAGTCTAGTAAGCAAGCGTACCACGTCGAGACTACAAGTAAGCACGATTGCCGCAGAAAACTACACAACTACTACTGCGTCATGGAATACTCATGCAACAAACGCTACTACTTAGAACATCCACTTGGTAGTACTTATGTACGTATACCTAGTGGTGCGGATGTTTCATTGGGTTTTGATCTGCGCAAGCACTTGTGTTATGTAGCACAATTTATTCAGTCAATGTAAAATTCCGAAATCCTGAGCCCCGCGAACAGTTGTACAGTATTTCGCTCTAACATCGACAAAAGCAATCCAATTGAACGCCTATTCAATACAAGTCCAAATGCCAGCGGGAATTCCCACTACCAGCAAACTGTCGTTCACCCTTCCACGGGTGTATTGTCACGTGCGTCTCCCTCTACTCTGCGTCGGACGCAGCGGCTGGCTTCTCTCCAATCCTCGGCTTCCGTGCAATGATGAAATGCCTATGCTATCAGAAACAAACCACCACTGTTGAATGAGACCGACTTACTGGAAGTTATACACGTGTAACCTCTTATCCCTAACATTCTTTACCGCATCATCGCACACGGCTAGCGCCTCATCTCTCTCTAACCCCCCCACTCTGGTCAGCAGCGCAAGCCCATACGCAGCTGCCCCACTCTCGAACGCAACAACCGTCCATTTTCCCAGTTCCTTGAGTCGCTCCTCCTCCGGCCAGGGTCCCCATCTACACAACATCAGAACTTCTGTTTGCTAGTGAGGGTGGTAGCTTACGGTAGTTTATACGCAGTGTGCTCCACATCGACGAATCCTGCCTGTTTCGCCAGTTTCTTTAGCTTTGTGCCGGAGTTGCTGCCGACCATGAATCCGGCTTTCGCCGCGTAGCCGCGCAGTTTCTCAAGGTAGACGTTCAGCGGGGAGCTGGGGTAGAATGTGCCGTCGTCGCTGTAACCGGTGAGGCCGTGTTCGTTGATTTCGATCCAGCCGCCGGGCATGAGGTGGCGGTAGAGGCGTGCAATGTAGGCGGGCCAGTCTTTGATGGATAGCGAAAGGTGCCGAGTGTGAATGAAGTCGAAGTAGTCCTATTCCGGTCAGCAGGATAGGCGGAGAGGAAAAGGGGTGGACAGACGGCTCGGAATGTCCAGTCGCATTCAGCGTCGTCCTAGGCTTGTTAGCAACTAAGCAGAATAGTGTTAAGAGAGTGCGCACAATCTCAAAGCGACAGTTCTATTACCCTTGCCGTCAGTTAACTTCTAACCTGGTTAAGAGCGCAACGTACTGGTGGTACCCTAGAACGGTCAGTGGACTGTAAATAGTAGATAGCGGCAGAGATATGAAGAGATTATACCAGGTCGGTTGTATGGGTGATAGATCAGTCCCAATGATCTCCGAGTCCTCAGGAAGATGGTCAGCCATGGCTATCGCCCAAATCCCTGTTCCTGTCCCGACATCCAGCACCCGCTTCGGCTTATCGATTGGCGCAAGAGTCAGCCGTCCACCTAAGAGTAGCAGGCACAAGTGGTGCACGATGTCTAATCTGCCCTACCCATCAGCTCTGGCGTCCTCTGGTGGGTCGGGTAGCTCAGTTTGTACCGGTCTTGCTCTATCTTCACACATAAGTCAGCATTAGCGGGCCCCGAGGGAATGAAATGTAGAACCTCGTCGTTTGGTAGCAGATAAGCACCATCTTTGTATCGGTGGTATGTACGCCCGTTTTCCTCTCGGTAGTCATAGATCGAGGAAGTAACAGAGAATGTATCGCTGTGGTACATCACATTTTAGCACAGCACATCAACCGCCCGCGGTAACTGACTTCAGGTCACTGGGACTGTAATCGGTGTCTCCATTGTCGATTTCAGCTTGCTTTGTCCAGTCGATAGTTAGTTCAATTACTGAAGGAGAGACCAGTTCAATGCCAACACATACAAGTCGGGGATCGACACTGATGGTTTCGCAGCGAGCCATTACCGAGGTGTTGTCAGTCGAGGATCTCGCACTACTAGTAAAATAGCCGTTGTCAAAAGAAGACATCGTAGGTGTAGAAGAAGAGGAAGATAGAGTGAGGGGAATGGAATCGCAAATGGGTTATGGTGTCTTTGGGACCTTAGAAGGGTGTGTACCTTAGAGGACGTTCTAGGGAACCATAAAGGCGGGGTTTAACAGATCTTGGGGATCTTGGAGCGTAGGCGACAAACCTGGGCGTTGGAAATGGCGAATGCTCGTGTTGTCTGTGCGACATTACCCCCATCGACTATTCCCAGCGAATAGAAAGCTAGGGAAATACTAGTTACTTCTATTATTATTACAATGGGCGAATTCTCTTGCCTGTTCTGTGGCCAAGGGATTGTTTTTTTTGCTCCGCTTCCGGCGTTCGTTCTGGGTGGTGCTAGTCATCGCATGCAGCTTCTGTGCATGAAGCTCACCCGATCTGGTTAATTCTGCGGCAGTTAGGTACAGAATCACAAGCTAGAGGTATTAAAACATGAAGAATGGATCTGAAGAAACTCCCCGATCAGTAGTCTCAGTCCTAGCCAATTCGTGTTGAAACTGGAACGTAATTCGACAACACAAGTCAGCCACACATACAAAATATCGTGACAGCATATGAATGATAGCGCGAAACATTTCACGCAAAAAAGCCATCTAGGTCCAATGCATATATTATCGTCAGCACGAACAGCATCCGGCGCTCCGAATTCACACAGATGTTACTTAGAGATATGGAATTATCTAGCGTGCGGAACTATGTGAGATGTTCGGTCGCATGCGCAGTGTCCATGGCTATTCTATGAGAGATAAACAACCATAGCACCCGCTGAAAACATTCATCTAGGAACTTCGTCCATGGTGCTGAGAAACTTGTGGCTGTAGAGTAGAATCAGGAGGCTCAGATTGCCGGTATACAAGTAATACCTTATCTACTGGTTTATAAGGGGTTGTCCCTGGCAGAAATAGAGTTAGCGAGATGTCAGATATCGATAAGCGTGGAATACCATTTCAGACCTCAGCCCAGAGAATAGCAGCGGTAAATGCCGTAGAGTGATATCATAAATGACGTTCTACACTCTCTTTCAACAATTGGTCATCGTGCATGCATCTCTTCCTAAATTAAATCCTCCAATCACCAGATGTGATACTGCCATCCATCACCTCGCAAATTCTAGGGCCCTACCTATTTGACTAGCAGCAGCCCGTCCAGAGGATTTCTGGTGGTTGCAACGGTTGCGAAAGGACCTCATAAAGTACAGTACCTCACGAACGCTTACCCAGAACTAAAACGAACCAGAATTTTAAACTTTTCCAAACTGATGTATTATTAGGCATCGTTCTATATATACCATACCCTCAGAATTGCTATGATTTCTCCCATAGTTTAAGGCTTGTAGTTATACCTCAGCATTACAACCGACCAAATTCCGAGGAGCTTTCAGAGCGGTAGGCAATTGGTCTAAGCATTCATCCGCCCGTACTCTATCGCTAAAATCGACCAGTGAAGACAGCTGTTGTCCATTTTCATCTTTCTTCCTCCCCGTAGCTGGTGGTGGTGGTAGATACTGGTCACGGACCTAACTTTAATAAACGCTAGATAAACGTTATAAAACCGCCTCCGGAGAAGGTTTATGATATATATCCTCAAGCCTCGACTAACACAAGTTTATCAGCCCAGATTTTAGATAACCTTCCTCTAAAGACTTTAGAAGCCAACACCTTAACGGAAAGCCATACGTTGCTGTTCAATTCCATGAATATAGAGAATTGAACCACTGGAACTCCAATTATACTTCCTTTCCATAACGACTTTATATTCGCTTATGGACAGGCTTATTTCTCAGCTTACCAAATCTAAATCCTCCGTTAGGACCCACCATTTCTTGTATGCTAAGTTATGGTATATTTTCAAGATGCCCGGAGATGCCCATGCCGCATGTCTACAATCCCCAACACCAATGTCACGATTCGTCGCAAAAAAACATCCACCTTTCCCAAAAAGCGGCGTATAGTTGTCATAACGCCATGGGAATACCGAGACCATGGATACCGGTCTAATTCTATACACTAGCATACTAGGTTTTGATATTGCTATCGTAGGAGCAGTATAGCACGTCCAGGTCGTTGGGTTCTGTAGGAGATAGCTTAAAACTTGTGGATCTGGTTCGGGTGCGCATACTGTATCGAGAGTAGAAAAAGGTTCAGACGTCACGCGTCACGGAGGTCCGCTCGGTCATGGGAAAAAGTCGTTACGCGTGTACACGTCAATGGGTATTGCGACTATCCTTTAGCGACATACTTCGTCGGTTAGGATAATGTAATGTAAAGCACAGTGAGCAATGTCTGATATAAAGCTCTTCAGTTCGGAAATCCTTAGTTCTTTACGATTTTATGATTTTACAACTATCCACAGCATATTGGCTCGTACTATAAGCCGTGAAATAAATCCATGGAAACCATAGGGACTTGTTCTTTGTATAGGGGAAATACACAGCAATTAGGATTAAAATCCGCATATCGGGGTATAATGATAGCCTAAGATTTTTCAGGCGCCGTTAGTAGGAAAATATTCTAGAGTGCCGTACCTGGTGGGTCCACGCTGGTTTGTAGACGGTTTATACGCCTTTTCTCTGTTTGTCAGTTCCCTTTAACTGTCACTATCACAGCTATACTACTCTATACCGTCGGACCTCCGCGTGAAGGTTCAAGGCGTCATTGTCATATCAACTCTAGATCTACAGCCACCGCACGGTCCTCATCCCCTTTACCCCCTCCCCCTTGCCCCTCTAACATCTCCGCTTTCTCCTTCCACTTGCAGCTCGTAGAGAAGAAAAAAGGTCAGGCGACGTATGCATGGAACCTTCATCTTTGCAAACAAATGCATAGCGACTCCATATGTTCCAACGAATCGTTGGGTGGTTCGGATAAGGTGTGGTCTGTGCGGGAGATTCTCGGGGGGGTGGTGAGCGCAAGTATCAGTGCGTAGTGAGGGTTCGGTTAATGGTATCCGATACTAAGAACGCACTGTCGTGACTACTTCTATGACAATTTATGGGGATGGATGCGTTTGCTATCACCTAGTCCTTACTTCCCATCAGAAGACGTGGTTGTCAATTACGTGATATTGTCAACAGCCGTGATGTCTCGAACACAGGATCACTCGGACGGCCTCACTGTGACTGGGCCACCTATCACGCAGGGCTCTATGCATGACGTCCGAAGAATCGTGCTTGCTACAGTATGTTGATAATCTAAAGTTAAGCATGTTATCACATAGGAGCAATGCAAGCAAGACGGAAACCCTTTTCAAAGCTTGGAGAACCGACGACATCGGCCCAGTTTCGAAATATACCAGCCCTTCCGAATCGAAATCCCGTGTACTAAAACCTGCTATGATCCTACACTACTCCAACCGGAAGCAGTCATCTTGTCCAAAGGGCTGGGGAAAAGAAAGCTTAACTTGGGTACTGTCTATCAATGCTGTTTCCGATCCAAACGCCTAGCATATTTTAGAGTGACTAGTGGTGTATGTGGCGTTGATATTCCTGATGATGGGATTCCCCAAGAATAGGGAGGAGAGCTAATATTTTGTTCTGAATCCAACAAAAGACCAATATCGAGAGATAAGACAAGAAGTGAAAGTCTCAAATACACACTATATGCACACAAATACCTAGAATCGAATCATAACGCATAACGCTCAAACACCAAACACAAAGTCACGCCTCGAACACCAACAAATGGAAAACTTTTCACATCAAATCCGTATTCATCCTTTTCGGCGGAGCCATACTCCCCCTTCTCAACACCATGGTACTAATCCTCCTCATCAGCCTTCCCCCCCCTCCTTGCTTCTTTACCTTATCAAGCTGTGCCGGAAGGGGCGGCGGGCAATATGTTGCGCCGGTCTCCTGCTCCTGCTTCGTTTCTACACCATCAGCCGCTTTCCTCTGTTCGTCTCGGGAAACGTACCACTTCTTGGACAGTGTGAAGACCACCATTCGTCTCGACCTGTTCACGCTGCTTCCCTTTCCCCTTATCCACGGTCCCGCTCCCCACGCCCAACACGGCCTTCCGTAGCTCCCCCATACTCTTCGACGCACGGAAGCTCTGCCGAAACTTCTGCGATATACTTCGTCTGAGTTTTTTCGGTTCTGGGGCTGGGGGTGGGGATGGCGGGGCGGGGGGCGGGGGAGATTCGGCGAGTGGGGGCGTGGAGATGTGGGGTGTAGACCGGGACCGTCGTTTCGAGAGTCTTCGTACGGGGGCGGTGGAGTGGATATTTCTCGAGCTGGTTCGGATTGGGATTTCGATATCGATGGATGAGATTACCGGCCGAGGTTTCGGGGGTTCGGGGAGTGGTTTGTCGAGGCTGACACGGGGCCTCGAGGTGGTGCTGCTTCTGGCGCGGGGTCGTACGGACGACGAGGAGGGCTACATCATATGCGTCGTCAGAATAGTCGAGCCAGACTTACGGAACGAATGCTGAGACCTCGTTATAGGTATCCATCACCACGATGGCGGACTTTCCACGGCTTTGTCAGAACCCTAACCCCCCCGAGTTTGTGCGTAGGTTACCTACCTTGTATTTCCTCGATGCCTGTGCTGTGCGCCGTTCGATCTCGTTGACGACCATTTGCAGCTCGTTCAGCTTCTCGCCGAGACGCGCACCCTTCATCTGCAGTCCCACGCAGCACCGGAACCACAGCTCGCAGTTGTGCGTCATAGCCGCATACACTCGTACAAGATTAAGTTTCCGCCAGCCCTCCTTGAGATCGAGGAGATATTTTGCGAGGTCGTCGACCGCGCCAAGGCCCTCGCGCACATCTCGCAGCGCCGATTGCAGCGAAGCGGTGGTCTTCTGCACGACAAAGTCGACCTTTTCGTTCCGGTCCATCGTCTCGCGGCGGAATTCGCGGGACTCGAGCATCCGGTCGAAGCAGTCTGCGACGCCACCGCCCTCGCCGAGTGGTATGCGGAGGTGTTGGAGTCTCGCCGAGATGTCGTCGGTGGCATGCTCGATGTCCGATGTCGTGGTGGAGAGGAAGTGGTCCATGTCGTTGATGTGGCCCTGCAGGATACGGACCACTGCTGCGTCGGACCTGGCAAGGCCGTCGTGGAGGAGGTAGAGGCCGAACGCGATCTGTGCGATGAGCTTGCGGAGCCAGTGGTGGCGCGGACGCCGACGGCCGTGGCTGCTGAATGCGATGCCGCTGCGGCGCCCCTCATCCGACTCGGCCACGGATTCCTCGAAGGCCGAGCGCATCGAGGGGACCGGATGTCGGGGCGCCCCGATTCCAGTGCTCCCCGAAGCCATAGAGTGTTGGGATGGAACAGGCGAGGTGGAGCGAGACGGCGGGCGGAGCAGGAATTGCGGAGGCGGTCGTCCAGCCGCATCTTCGGCCGAAGTGGCGACCGGCCGCCTTGTCTTCCTCGCTGTGGTCGCTATTGTGGAGGGTTAAGATATGCCGCTATATTGCTGATCTGTTCGCTAGAGCGAGCCGCGGTTGTTGCCACTCAGCTGAGTCGTCTTAGCGTGGGTCGGTTCTTGGGCAGAGGGCGTGTTCGAGACGGTGCGGAGTGATCGTGAACAGGGAGAGAGAAGAAAAGGAGCGCGTGTACTCTATCTGTCGCTGCTGTTACCCTCCTTCATCCACTGTCGCTCTTGCTCCTCCTGGCTCTGCATCTCCCGCGGTGGTATCTCGCAAGTGTGCAGCACTCCTCGTCGCCCAAGGCGCGGTTGGCGGGGGGGTGGTGCTGATTCAGATGTGGTCTCTAAAAATTATCAGCAATCGTGTCAGATGCGGTGCTAGCGTGGGAGGCCTCTCGAAACGAAACGCGATCGCGACCGACGCTGGTTGGCTACGATCCACATCTCGCACGCGAAGAGAGCAATGCAGACTCGGGGTTTCACAGCTGCAGAGGCCATGCAGTGAGCAAAAATACAGGTGGGCAGGGGAGGGGTGGGCACCTCGCAACGCAGGGGCGCACAAGGCACCGCCGATGCAGCTAAAACACGAACTCGCAGCGATGCAGCGGGGTGCCCATAGTGCTCGCCGTATATAGCCTTGCTTCACCGTGGCAAGCTGATCCGAGCGAGAACCCGCTGGATGCAAGCGAGCAGTAGACGTCTCTGCAGAGGCAGTGGGTAGAACGTCTCAGCCTTCGTCTGCACCAGCCCCGACACGGAGTACAAGTGCAACAGCGCTACGACTCCAACCGTCGTCGGCGCGTAGCCTCCAAACGACACTTCTCTCCTCGATGCGCCGCCGTTACACCACCGGCTCCGGATCGTTCCCGGGTGTCGCTGCCGAGATTGCCTTAGCCGAGTGAGACGGCATGTACCGAAGCCGGGGAAACGGGGAATATTCCATGCGCCAGATAACTGCTTGTAACGGCTGATGCACAGTATCGATGCCGACTGGCAGCCAAGTATACCAAGTATACCAAGTATCTCGTGTTTCCGGCGAGTGCAGGTCTCTTCTACTGCGCTTCCGATAATAGAAAGCCCGTACCCCAGGGTCCCCGGCATCACCGCATGCGCGCATACAATCATCGAGATACCCCAGCAATGACGATGACGTATCATGGTCCCACAAACAGGGGCCAGCTCATCACTAGATCCCACGACAGGGAGGCGTGAAACGCCATCTTACGATCTAGGGCGCAGATGTTTTGCTAGTGGATAAAGATGGCTGTATTTAACGGATGGAGTGCCGTCTTGTACGGAATTCTGTGCGCTAGATAGATGGATACAAGATCTTCATCGTGTCTCGGGCCTTGCGAGTGATATCGTATGATCGTCCGGCAGAGTAAAAACCTTACACTCTCACCATAGTCTGCCTCTAGGACTGAACGAAACTATTTTCTGTCCCATTTCAACGACATCTTTCAAGCAATGGTGTAGTGGTAGTAAAAAGAACACTCGAATTTTCTAAACTCTTACGACAAAACCTGGCGCGTCGCTATACAAAATATCCTGACAAAAGCTCGATATCGATCATGTATTGTCTTATAGTACTGTTCCTAGTGAAACTGACGGACGCAACGGAAAGAAACCAACCCCATGCTCTCCAGTTTTCGTACCAGAGCAATGACCAGCAGACACTTCTCCACTGTGTTGGGTTCAATAGTTCCCGGAACTGGGCAACTCAGTTAGCGATTCAGACACAAAAGAGAAACTTTTGCCACAGTTATGTGCTGCGTCTTTGAGGCTACCCACCATATCAGTTTCCATAAGTATCAGTTCCATCTCCCAGCACTCGTTTTCAGGGATATTCGTTTCGGAATCTTTCCTTCTCCTTTATTTTCTTCGCCGGCGGTCATGTAGCTCTCAAAATCCACAATTGCGGCTTCATCTCATTCCTGCCCCAAATATTAGAGCTCCTGTAGCAAGCATGGTCTCCACTTCACGCAGATCATGCCCTTCCAGTTGTAACCTTACTGCCGTTGCAAGGGTTACCACCAACCATTCGCCGAACATATCGAAACCGACGTCGCCGAACAGTTTTCCATTCCGAAACAGCCAGCATGAGATACCCTCCAAAGCTTTATATACCCAGTCGGAAATCCCAGTGATAGTTGTGTCGAATCCGGGCTCAGACCATTTGATTCCACATACCAGAACTCTCATCCAACCACAACTTTGTAGAACCCTGGAACGAGCCAGACCACATACTCTAGAACATTCCACAGATCGGCGCCGTAACACGTTTCCACCGCTGCAGCATCAAGAGGGATGTGCAAGATAGACTAGCCTACATAGTGAAGGCATTCTAAAGTTGTCAGCGACAAGCAGAGTAACCGCATGTAGCATCGAAACGACACCCCGAAATGGTAGTAACGTAGCATAGAGTTGATTGTATTGCTTTTCGAGTCTGCATGTGGACGTTTATTTGCAATGTCGTGTGGATGTGGGGTGGAGTCTGCACATAGAAAATGTAAATAAATATAGGAGCCGTCAGGAGGAGGCTATGAACAAAGAACGAACGGGCACTTACCTTCAACATAGGGACTGCATTGAGGCGTCAACAGATAAGAAGCCAATGACTGGCTATCACATCGCCATGAAAAACGTGAAACATAGTGTACAAGCAATCAATCCATTTCCATTTCCCTATCCCCATAATTGTACAGCAGCTTAAGCCTGCAATAGTAAAAGAAAAATGCCTCCCCAACGACCGATGGTCTAGCTACCAGCTTCAAACACCGTGGATCCCTCATAAAATATACAAGAACAGGTAGTGTATAATCCATCATGTCTATGACCCGTCCAACTCAGTCCAATACCATAGCATCCCTAACAAGTAACGACCTTCTGAACCTGCAAATAAACAGGATCACACTGACCTCCGATCGATTGGTCGTAAACGTTGTAGACTAAACACCAGGAGATGAAATGCATTAGTATCGACTTGAAGGAAAGAAACAAGTAAGAAAAGGCAGGATATAGAAGAGAAACTCACAGTCACCACTCAAACAACGATAAAAAACCTTGCTCGGGCCTAAAGCTAATGTAGCATCATCCGGACAGATACTCCAACCAGCAGTGTAGATTGCACCGGCCTGAGCAGGAGGACCGTCGAATTGGAATTGTCTGTTAGCAACGATGGACCCAATTCGACCCATCTTATCCGTAAGCTTGGAGTTGTGAAGATTCATCGACAGCTTATCAGGACCATCACAGACACTCATGATGGGGCCAGAGGGAACAGATCCAGCAGGAGCCACACGAGGAATCATTCCAAATCGGAAGGTAGAGTCAGTTTGGCAGCCGGTAGGATGGTTCCCCTGCGGTGTAATGCTGTCCCAGACGCCATCGGGGCTTCTCCGAGCGAGCAAGGGGTAAAAGTTGTATTTTGGCTCGGGGGCGGTGGGGGTGCTACGAACGGGAGCGAGGAGGGTGGGAAGAAGCGAAACGATAGCGAGGACCTGGAACAGCATGTTGACAGTGGTTGAAGATGAGGAGGTGGTGTAGAGGAAGAGAGACAGAGGTTGATTACAAGGGAGTCTTGATGAAAGTAGCAAGAGTGCACGCAGAAAGAACGTAGCAAGTAGGGGGGGATGTTTCTGATGATAAGTGATGGAGGAGAGAGGAGGAGAGGAGAGGAGAGGAGAGGAATGGAGGAGATCTACTCGAATAAATACTGAGCAGGGGTCGAAGGGAGCGAGCAAGTTAATTTTGATTTGGTCGATTGTTAGGTAGTCGGGTTAAGTACACACTTAGTGAGTGTGAGTGAGTCAGCCCCGCTGAGCCTTGTTTGGCCTTGTAGAAGATTGGCTCTCTGTAAGAGCACATCTTACCGATTTTGAGAGCAATGGTGGTGAGGTACCTGGTATGTATCACTCAAGTGCTTGATGGTGTTCCTATTGATGCTGATGCTGGAGAGTAGTGGAGTAACGACACAGGTCCACAGCGCCTCGCCAGCCGCGCCACATCGCGACTGCACCAGTCCAGTAAGACAACCTAATTAGTAAGCATAAATAGCAAGACCGCAAACAGCCTATTAATGAGCCAGTTTACCTACAGTTGTTGATTGACATTGGTCTGAGATATCACTGACTAGGCTGTCCAATTGGACCATCCAACCATCATTCTACATACTATTTTTTCGCGGTAGCTCAGTCGCATGCGCTTGGTTCGAACCTCTTTTGTGCAATGAAGGGCCTAGTGCTCCTCCGGAGTCTGAGTCCACGGCCGCATCCGCTGCGGCGGCAGGACAAGGGAATAGTGCCGGGGACATGGACCTTTGAATTAGATTCTCTCCAGTTAACACTCTCTCGGGTTCCCCTAATTTCACGGTCTCTACATGATTCGAAAATATTACTAGTCTTCCTCGGCTTCAGGGTACTAGTGAACGAAGAAGACGGAGTAGACCATGATGTTAAACCAGAGGAACCACCACCGCTTTCCGAAGTATCTAGTTTCACAGCTGAAGAGCTAGAAGTATTTTTTACCAGCTACCATCGCCCATCTCCGTCCATATCTAAGGGTCCAGGCTATATAAGTGACCAATTGCCAGGGACGACGTATCTAGCTTTTGGGTTCACCAAACACTAATTCTGCTGTAGCTGTGAGATTTCAAATACTTCGATGTCAGCAGTTTCGATGCAAGAGCAGCTAGATACACTCCCCCAACCATCACTAGAGGGTTGGTGCGGATGTATCTGGTAGCATTGGGTGCGGTGTTGCGGTTGCGGTTGTGTATAAAGACTTGGGTATGGCTGCTGGATGGCGCCTTTGTGGTAGTAGTTGTACCAATATTTGTAGTATGTGTCCCTGGTGAGTAAGCCATAGTGGAGCCGTCTAGGACCGATTCAAAAAGTGTGTGTATGTAGTGGAGGGATTCGATGCCACGAACTAATATTTTTGAGGTTAGGGTTATTTTGTATATGGGACCAGCACCTCCGTTGATCTCGACGTCATAGTTTCCCGCATGGAAGTTAGTAGTCTCGCATGGGTTTCATGTGCATATGTACTCTATATTCCTCGAAATCCAACCATACTTTGAGCACAAGCCTTGTGATGCCTACGAAGCATTTCAGCCGTACTATTTCGAGTGTTCCCCAGCAAAAGTTGAAAACTATACGGGCTAGCTATATAAGCTCACTTGCGTCGCCACACCTCCCACCTTCCCGCTCGCGAATCCATCAGCGTTTTGGTCGTAGCGAGTTGTCCTGGGATGGCTGCAGTTGTCATAGTCCGTCACCCTCACCCTCGGGCCTATATTCTGCCTTAACTTCGTATTTCTCTTAGACACTCGGACTGTGTAATATTCGGCGTGTTGGTTGCTGCAGTCTCGCTGGGTATTTTAGCGTCATTCGTGCTGCTTAATGTCTCCGAGGTCGATGTGGAGCAAATAGTGGCAGCTGTGTGGCTTGAGGCTCGAGTTCCACCAGATCGAGGACGCAGGTGCTATGGTGCTGCTATCAGCAATGGAAGGTATAGGCTTGAGTCCTTTATAAACGTTGCCTTTACGCCCATCCGCGAGGGTATAATCGCCAGTTCCCGCGTTACCGGTGGTGCCGTATTGATCACGGTAATTGAGGTTGCTTAAAGACTGGTCAGTACGATATCCAATGGGATGAAATGAATGCCGCGACTTCGCTAGGAACTTACTTGTTTATACAATAAAGAACCGCGAATAGAGAGAAGCATGCTTCGTCGGCTTCGCCTGGAGCTAGTTAATTGATATTTGACAGTTTAGTCTGTCCAGAGAACTTGCAGACTAACTCACTACGCTTCACACGCTTAGAGCAAACATCATCAATGCCGCAATAGACAGGTACGCCAACAATATCACTACGATCACCACCTCCGCCCCGGACGAAGAGAGAATCTAAAGGGAGGGCAATCGAAGAGGTGCAAGCCGTCGCTCTCTCCAATAAAGAAGTTAATTAACAGAGAGCCAGTCAAGACAATCTATACCTAACGATGAGTAGAGCAGTACTACACAGTGGAGGTACCAAAGCACCACAAACAGGATAGATCCGCACGTTTTCATAGCCAAAGTGTGTGAACACGATGATCTCAAATAAACCTTCAAGATTCCGAACGGGCTCTAGCAGAAAGCAAGGTAAGGTACAGGGCAAGTGGGTAGGACAGTCTGGCTCTGACGTGGGTTGCTGGGGCAGAGGTAAAAGAAGCTGAAGGGGATAAGGGAACAGTGTGAGTATATTTATTCTAGGCAATCTTTTGCCATTTTGTAGAAGTCGCCACTTACAGGGAACACAAAAGCTTCTGCTGATTGTTCTGAAGGAGCAGGGAGAAAGAGGGGACAATGAACAGACGAACAGACGGAGTAGTTCAGGTAGATGTTTACACAGAAAAGATAAATAATGACCCTGTGCTTGTTTTTTAGGTTGCTTTTTATCTGCCACCGCGTCTCGCAGTGCTGGGAGATATTTCATCAATTATTCACTAACCAAGCTATTGAGAAGAGTGAATCAATGGAAAAGCGAGAGGTTGCACGGAATTTCAGCCCTTCCCAGAACCTAACTAATGCCATGAAGGCTACTTCATGGTCTGCCCGAGGAATTACAGGGGGAAGAAATTTCGCTTAGTAATAAAGCACCATTTGATTGGCGGATATGTCGCGTTATGATTGGCTGATGCTTGCGTACTCTCATCGGACAGCGTGAAAAACATCGCAAGTGAAGGCGAGCAAAGAAGTTGTTGCACATCTACTTATGTATCCAGCAGGCAGAGAAAAATCAAAAGTGGTCTACTCTATGTGAAGGTTTGGGGTCACTGACTGTCGCTGGCTAAGAAATGGCACATCTATCCACCAGCTAGAGAAAAATGCATATGTGAAGTTCTGACAGTCTCTGAGTAACAAATGCCACATCTATTCACCAAGCAGTCGTGTAATTGCAGTCATAGCTATCTCTGACCGCGAGCGAAGCCCCCAGTAAGATACGTTTCCGAGATGCTGAATGTCAGATGTTGTAATCGTACCGGGGTCGAGATTGTCTCGTCCTCAACCTCTTTGTTGCGCTCGGCAACAAGTGGCAACCCACCGGAGTCTGGGCACGAGACAAGGCTGAGGCTCAGACAGGTAATTAATACGTGCTAAACTAAGAGAAGACTAGCGACGGTTAACCTCGTTGGTTCCTTCTCACTACCCCCGCTTCGCTGTCGAAGTATTAGGCTATATCTCTCACTGATGGACCCGCGAAGCGATATCTGTTGTAACTGTTGAAGGTGGGCAGCCTAATTCGACGCCAGGGTATATATGTCTTTGTACCATGAGGTGCCCTCGGGTTTTGTGAGATTTCCGCCAGTTATTTTACACGCTAAAGTCTTGAGCTGGCTTGCTGAGCTACCATTCTGAGGTCTCAGAAAGTGCGTTATCCGCCTTAACTAGTATATAGTCCTATTTTTAATGGATCCCGTTCTTATATCATTAGCCTAACCCACCAACCCTATCCACTACTAAACAGCCAACAAAACTTTAGCTCCTAGAGCCATCACTGATCTATATCCATGCCGAGACCCACACCTGACCGCCTGGTGCATCATAAATTTCCGTTTCTCTTCACGCCCACATTACCCACAACTAGTGATTGGTGTGAGCCAAGTCGGCTCGAACGAAGAGACGAAACTCGAGAGCCGATGTGGCGCAGTCGATGTGAAAGTGTGGGTACGGGTTCTAACACGAGTCGAGGATTTGTAGACCGTGAACACCAGGTATACGAAGTAATTCCTATTAATAATACTTATTAGCCCAATCGTGAGAGAATATCAATATCTTTCTTAAACTAGGATGCGAAATGTACCTCCAGTGGCATCCAGATGGGTTGAAAGATTCCCCCGGCACCAACATCTTTATTTATAGTAATTTGGTACCAAAAGCTCGAGCTTAGGCTCAACTCGTGAGCCCGCTCGAGTCTCCCCCGCCAAGGTTCGAGTTGACTCAAGGCCCGCCCCGAGCTTGACTCTAGCCGACTCACTCCCATCACTATCCACGACGTCCGAGATAGTCTCGGTGCTGGCCCCTATCGGGGCTATCTTCACATTTTGCTCAGGCTGCACTCTGTTAAAGTAGTGGCAAATGTACACGGGTGAACTGCAGTTGTTCGATTATTCAATCTACTTCCGCAACCAAATACCCCTCGGCTCGTGTGCTCATGCAGCTGCAGAATACAAACGAAGTGTCGTAGTTGAATGGATAAGGGGCCATGGAATCGACGGACAAGCGAGAACAAATTTTCAACCCTATGTACTTAAGCTAATGAGATACCATAAGCTTCGAGCTTCGCGGATTCCGCGCAGGAGGCTGGTGTCGGTTGTTAATGCTTACCACATATAAGGTGCCTGAATAGGCGATCTGGAGATTAAAGATCACGTGACGAGTATTGGAAGGAGTGAGGTGCCTAAATAGAGCATCTTTGTTTTCTCTTACTATCCTAGGCCTACGGTTGGGAATATAGTAGTAACGATAGGTGATAGTCTATTTCTAGCTAAAAGATACAGATGTCTATCTAGCGGATGACGATTACATACGTTAACTGTGAAATTATTGGGGCTAAAGACATTCGTGAGGTACTCCTTCAGAGCATGCGCGCTAATATATCTTCTCGAAATCTGTTGAGTGACTAGCGATGCTCTTGCTGGCGGAGGTGCAATTGCTGTATCTTGCTTTACCATGCGGTGACTGCGCTGCAATTGACGACCACGTTCAGCGCGTAAATCTTGATCGTTGACTCAATATATAATCCTTGGATATTTAAAGTAGATACGATTAATCTGGGTTGCGCTACGTACTGTCGACGTCGTTAAAACAGTCATAAAGGTTCTCTCTATCCTATAGAGTAGCTGCTTCATCTCTTCTCTCGTCTCTACTTGCTGCAGCTTTTATGTTAAATCTTCCTATTTAGGGAACTTTAGATTTAGGACACTAGTCTATTGAATTCAGTATCATGCATGGACCGCAGATATCTTTCGAGGCTTTCATCATCCACGTCGTTCATACTAGTGCATATATTATGGAGTTGTAAAGTTAATAACACTACCCACAGGCAGATCCTGAAATAGAATGTCTTGTTCATAAATCGGGCAACACAGATGATCGCGTTCAGCCTACCCGGACCGAGCGCACATGCACAGTTAGCAACTCTCAAGTTATAGTACCTTCTGAGTACATCCATTTCTAGTCACCATCTTCACCTCACATCCGCAAGCCGCCACCGGGCTTCATCATCACTTTATTGTTAGCTCTAATATGGATATCGCAAGCCTCGTCATTAGCACTGTGACTGCAATTGGGCCCGTTTTCAAGACTATTGGCGATGTTGAAACTTGCTCTAGAATCAGCGCGAAGGCTCTCAGGGAATTTACTAACTTATTGAAAAGGTCGCCCAAGGGATTCCATATATCTTATACAATTTTTTTATTTTGTTATCTGTTTGGTTAGCTTACACACGTCAGTGGATGTCATCCAGTCTCAGCCAGGAACCTCCGGGGACATTCGACAGAGTACCTTGGGCATTATCCAGAACGACGCGTGCAAAAGCTCATTCAGACTCTACGAACTTAAAACTAATCGATTTGCATTCTTGTGCGAGGGAGTTCAAAGGGTCAACGCTGGATTAGCTATAAATTACTAGAGCCTACACCTCCAATGACGTTGTTAGACGCAGAAGATGCTGCACACGAGGAGATATTTACCATTCGGGAACATTTGAAACATCTCGAAGGATTGGCCTTGACCGAGGTTTGCAATTGCCACACCATCAGCCTGCGACTGGATGGGATTGCTCGGAGTCGATCACACAAATCGATTCCGGCCGGTTGTCTGTCTAGGAGGCTCAGTGCACGTACGTGGAAACAATACAGCCAGTGTGTATCTTAGTCAAGTCGGAATGAGGAGAGGAACATGCCACTGAGGTGCATAGCTCAGCTGTTACCCTTCTAGTCAGATCTAGACGAAAGCATTTAAATCATGCGACTAAGTATTATAAGAGGAAAAAACCAAAGAGGACTAATCGTTTCACTAGCATCAATAACATGTCAAACCCTACCTTATCTCCAGATATATACAACTTGTGCGTAGCACTCCATGGTCAAAAACTCGACCCTGCACTAAGCACAAATTAATGCGCTTAGATCGTCATCACCTCTACAAGGACAAAGCCTCCATCCTTCCACCCTCGCAAGTACCTCTCTCACACATTCTCTCGGCTTTGCAAGTGGTTCCACGTTCTGGCCGTTTACTGACTGCGCTGGAACTATCGCTCAGCATGAATCAGTTCGGGTCATTCTGTTCATCATGGTTCCAGAACAACTGCAGAGCGAAGATATCATTGTTTTCTTTGACAACAAAAGTGCGAATGGAGGCAACCCAACATTGCTATTACTAGGAGAACCCCATATTTTTGCGTTCTCTGGTATGTTGGAGGTCTAACTGCGTTCCGTAACTATCGCTCGCAATAGTAAGTTGAACTGCCTCTTACTCGTAGTCACTGAGCTGGCATTCGGTATGTAAAGAATTGGCGAAAACTGAATTCCTCGGTGCTATCACTAGCCGTAAAGAGGATCTCATCTCCGAGTACGCCAAACTCAAACAATTCTTAAGTTAGAGTTGCTTAAGGAGGTGTCACCAAAAGTTTGCAAAAGTCGTCAGACAGCGTTTCTACGACGATCTCGTAACTCGGGGTGGATTATTCCCAACGAAGATTTGCAACGGCTTTCTACACGGACGTGGTTTTGAAGCTACAGGAATTTATGAAGGCACTTGATGAAAATTAGACTCTGGAAAGTGGCGGTTGCGATAGCCAGTGACTTTAAAAAGGGAGCCTGTGGGATGGGGAGTGAGGATGGGGAGTGAGGATGGGGAGTGAGGATGGGGGTGTTGATTTCGAATGGTATCGTGCTTGATAGTTGGTACATTATGTAACGAGAATTTCCCATGTACAGAAGCCTAAATGTCTAAGGAGTCATTCAAGGTGTACTCTAGCTTCTGATGGTTTGGTGGCGATACTGCAGTGCGGCCATGTCGTTTTAGTTGAAGTCTGCGCCAACAGTTATACTCACCGTTGCTAGTTAAGGATCCTTTTAACAAACAAGCAGGTCGATCAGTAAGATTATTGGGTTGCTACTCAAATCAACCGAGAAAATGAACGGCTTGTGTTCCATCGAGGCCAGGAAAGCGAAGAATCAATTCCACGGTGGTATTAGGTACGGCCGCCCTAATCCTCATGCTCTATTCCGTAACCCTTGACCCAACCTTGACTCCCCTCAATCAGTCGGTGGTACCTCCCTTCTTATCGCTCCGCCAGCTCCCCACTCATTCCACTAGCAGCAAGAGCAGGCTCCTTATACTCATAAACCACCACCTCCCTCCTAGCCTCATTCTCAATCACCGCAACCGTACTCTCCCACGGCACGCGAAAGCGTACACTATTAATCTTCGCCGCATGCCACTCCCCAGCGCACCCCAAACGCTCCACCTGTCCCGCCAGATCCCGGATCGCAAGCGTCGTGTTCGACAGGATCATCTCCGGCGGGTCGACATTCTTCCCGTACGCGGTGGAGGTGAAGAGGCATGCGATCCAGTGCTGCTTTATGTCTGCAGGTTGCGGTGGGATAAGGAGGGTCGTTCCGGTGAGCGGAGTGGTGGCAGAACGACAGTGAGAGACGTATATACGGTGTGCCCAGGGGTAGAGGGCTTTGAAGGCGGCGGCGACGCCGGAGTTCCACGAGCCTAGAGTGTTGCAGGCGTCTGCTGAGGTTAGCTGGGAGTGAGAGGGGAGGGGAAGAGGCGAACGGATTAGGATAGACTCCGGAGGCGCAGAAAAGAGGTCGCCGTTAGTGATCATTTTGACGCTGCCCATGGAAGCAGGAGGCGGGGTGGAGGCGTTCGGGGGTGCTGTGGACTTGGGAAATGAAGAAAGTGAGGTGTTTGTTGGAGAGAAGAGCGAGCTGGGGTGAGCTAGGGTGAGCTGCGTAGATGATTGAGGCGGCGTGACGGCGGGGTGTGGTGCCAAGACGGGATCGTCTTCCCCGCATCTCGCCAACACGTTCCTTCTCAGGGTCACCAACACCTCAACTTCAGCACCATCTCTCCCCAATCATCCGCCATCTCGCACGATCATAATGCTTGCCGCAGAAGACACGCCCCCCTTTGCCTCACTATTATGCCTTGCTTCCTTCACTTCCTTAATCTTCAGTTGACGCAACACGACGGAATGGCATCGTTTCCTTCAGCATTTCTCGGACCTCCTTGCAGCCACGCGAGGCGAAACACCTGCCCTCAAGATGAAGATCACTGATGAGTACTCATACCCGAAACAGACAAAGCCGCACGAATCCCGGAACGAAACCTCCGCTTCATTATGAACGGCCGAAACAACCACAGCTGGGCTCTTGCAGGAGTATAAGACATCTTTACCCCTTCTCCTCTCGCTGTATCGTGGCATAGCCGGACGTCAATTGAACCACTCAGAATAATGGGTGCTTCAGATTCGCAGCCGAACGGGTGGACACTCGAGCTCTCCAAAGAGTGGTGGCGCGGTGAGTATGAAACAGAGCGGCAGCGTACCGTATCTCGTCAGCTATTCCCCGTGCGGTCACGCTTAATTTCTGCTCCGCAATCAACACAAAGCCCACCGGAAAGCTCACCACAGCCGTTTAAAGAGTCGCAGCTAGTCCCACTTCCGTTATATAGTTACTCCCGTCCACCGTCGTATTGTTCCTCCCATGCCGAGTCAAGGATAAACGCCTGCCGCGACGTTCCAGACGTTGATCGCTCCCTCTGGGACCCCGAGCTTTACGCCTCGTATCCCCAGAGCGATATAGATCCTATCCTCCTAATTACCCAAGAAGCCAATCCTGAAGCACAGCCACAAGCCAAGGATCTCCATAACAGGATGGAGGCAGTAGTGCGAACTTGGGTACCACCCACGCGAGAGGATCTACCGCAGATGGCGTACCTTGATGAATCACCGCTCCTGATAAGTTCCTGCGAGGGAGGAGGGGGGGGGCTACTGAATCCCGAAGCAAAGCGAAGGAATTTACAGCAGCGGCTTTTGAGGGCCGTACGAATTATGTTACGGCGAGGGGGCAAGTACGGAGACCGGGGGTGGAATAGCGAAGAAAACGAGGAGGCGGATCGGAAACGAATAATGCCTTCCTGGATGGATTTGTGGGAGTGATGATTCGAATGTCCGGTAGATCGAGGTCTGGGCTTATTGTTGGTCTCCATCTGCATACGCGTGGAGCTCGGGTATGTCTCGGCATCGTTGGCTTGTGCTGATTATTGGTGGACTAATATTTTGAATTTGTGCACGAGTATATATCGGCCGTAGGTTGAGCGAAGTCTGCAGGATAGGTTTGCTTGTCCCTTATGCATAACGACATCGTTGCGGTCTCGGTAATTAGTTGAAAGAATCAATATGACTTCACCTCATTGACATCACCTTACTCGCTCACTGTGACCTCAACCACGACGTCACTCTTACCTACAATGCTATATAACCCCGTCTTCTATTGATCCTTTGTCTTACCCAACAACCAACCATCCAGACACAAACAATTACAACCGTTTCTATAACCGTTTAGGCGCAACGCAAACACCACAATGCCTCAATTCGAAAAAGGAGACCGCGTTGAGTACCACCCCATCGGCGGTAAAACCCCTCTCTCCCTACTTTTCTTCAGGGATGATGCTGATGAAGTAGGGCGCCACGGAACATCCACAAGCACCGGAACGATCGAGCGGGTTCTGACCGAGCGCGATACGGCGGGAAGCCAGCACCAGCATATCAACGCGAGCAAGGAGGAGCCGAGATATGAGGTATGTGAGCGTGAGCACCATCTGGGGAGAGCTAACGTCAGCCAAATTCAAGATTAGGAATGAGCACACCGGCAAAACTAGTGCGATTAAGGAGGACAATATCGAGAAGGTATTGGATTAAGCGGGGTACTCGCGGTATCTAGAGGAAGTAATGAAATGATTGGAGGTGTGTCGAAGTTCGTTGTCTGTATATTGTGAGCCGTTTTGAATTCACTTCCGGGGTTTCCCGCCATTCTATGCTGTTTTCAATGTTCCGTAGCGGCTAGTTCAGCTGCCGGTCGATCCACATATTGGTAGACCAGTCAGATACAGACAACCACATACCTATGAAGCTACCCTTGGCGTGGGCCAGTCTGGGTCGATTTAAGAGATGCTATACTGCAGATATCTATCCGGCCTACGAATATTTAGGCGTATCTCCGATTTGGGGCAGCGATCAACCATCTTCATTCTCGCCACAATAAACCACGAATCAGCCAATCAATGTCAGCATATCAAATGGCAACCCGGGTCAGCTTTGGGCAAACCTGTGCCGACTCAAGCCTCCTTTCTGCAGGTCTGCCTTAGCACAGGCCGGTGTCGGCCAGTGTGAAATCTGGCCGGACTGGCCGCTTCGGAACACTGCCTATTCATTTGGCTATTGGCGAGATTGACGGACAAGGGGACAGGTAGGTTCACTGAAGAACCATAGCAGACCGGACATCTCCACTCCATCATGAACCCCCGAATACAGCCATTGGCCACCAATCCATGTGAGGAGAGCTTTCAGAAAATCGTTGTCCCTCGGCCAACACTGCCCCGCAAAAGCTTTAACCAACCACCATCAAAAAATCGATAAAGACATCGATCTACCGAGCCAAAACTTGAACTTTAGAACCATGCCATTGAAATTCATCAATTCCCACGCCCTGACAAATGGTGGTAGCGAATAGTTATTTGTAGGAGCAATTAAAACAAACCGCGAAGAAGCAGCTGCTTTCAGATGCAAAGAGAAAAGCAAATAATGAAACCCAAAACAGGAACGGGAATCTCTCGGGTCCAGCCACCCAGATCTTATTACCGGTATCAACGTTTTGGCCACGGCCACTTGTCACCCTGCAGCTGCAGCTCCAAAGTGGGCGAAGAATGTCTTGCTGGGTCTGCAAGGTTGTACTTTACATTGCAGTGAAATATGTCTGGACAAGCAGCCGATGGTGCCAGAGGCATGCATTAGCGGCAACGTGGCACAAGAGTTGGAGGCACAGTTGCCTTTTGGTTTTCGACTCTCCATTGTAGTTCTATGTGTATTATATTGCAAATGGAAAACCCCACATAAGTGACTCGAGGATAACGGGTGTTCCGAGTTCCTGTATCATGTATCATCACTCTTGGTGGTAAGTTAAGTCCATGATATAGATGTTGCTCCAAACTGTCGTGAGAAAGCTGCAGTCGTGCAGGTGGCAACCCTTATCCAGGAGTGTCCATATTCCGTATGAACCGTTTGCTATGCGTGAAGCTCCAATATATCTGCAGTTTTTGTTGCGTTACTGTTGATCCTGATGCGTCATAGTTCCAAGGCGTTCGGTTTGACGCATGTGAAGTATATTCATCCCTGCGTCCTCAGCCCGTTATTTTTGTGGCCACCCGTTTCATCTTTCCTAACCTTTGGTTACATTACCGCGAGTACATACCACAGCCCACTCCATCTGCTGGCAGGGCATCGTAATCGCAATTACTATTGTTGGTACGCATCTGATTGCCAGGCTGTTCTTAATCCCAGTCAATTTTATTCTCGCCGGCCAAAACAATGGCAGGTGGAAGCTACACGCGCGCCAACTCTGCACTGGAATGTTACAGAAGACGGCTGGAGAATGTATCTACAAAGAATGTATACTATTAGATCTACGACTATCGCTTCCCCATCTTTAGTATAAAGTCGTAATCGAGCTCTCCCACAAAATCCACAACTCTCCCGTCTGCTTTTCAACCGTCACATCGCTATCCGACCGTGAAAAAGAGCAACATATATTCAACAAATAAATAAAACCCTTTTTCGTTCCTCCGATACCGAAACTACCAAGCAACCCCGCTTGTCGTTCAACAGTCCTCCGATGAGTGGTGTCAAACCAAAGAGAAACAATGCTCAGCATCAACCTCTTACCACAGCTCTTCGCAACATAATCCGGGAATATCCTAGTGGGGGAGGCGTTCTTCGTACATACGCTCCATACCTGCCCCACATAGAGCCATGTTTTTAACCTGTCAAGCAGGTGAATTAACGCAGAACGCTGACGATGCCGGTGCCAACACCGTCGAGTTCGTTCTCGACGACAACCGTCATCCATGCAACCCGTTGCTCCACAATGGCCTGGCCGAATTCCAGGGACCTTCGCTCTTGGCTTTCAACAACAAAACGTTTTCCGACAGAGATTTTCGATCGCTGAGTCGAATCGGTGACAGTGAGAAGGCTCATGACCTCAGTGCCACTGGGAAGTTCGGCAGAGGTTTCAATAGCGTACGCCCCATCTTGATATCAGACTGCGTATGAGACTGTGTATGAGTGGAATTCTCTGACTTTGTTCGCTTATAAAGGTTTACAATTGGACCGATGGGCCTTCAATACTTTCCGGAACATCGCTTTTACTTTTGGACCCTCATGAATCTTGGTCACGTGACCCAGCCATCGGGGAACCGGGAGGTCCAGTGTACGATTTCGTCGAGAACGCCCAGGAACCAGTTATGATCAATCAATTGTCCCCATTCAAGCAGATTGTCACGGATTTTTCTCGACCTTTTGAAGGAACGGTAATTCGCCTTCCGCTTCGAACCGCAGACCAAGCGAAGCGCAGTAAAATCCTAGATCTGGACCCTAAACCTACGGAAATCGCCGATATCAAAGAGGTGTTTAATTCGTTTGCCGCAGAGATTTCTGAATCGTTACTTTTCCTCAGAAACGTGTCGTCGATTACTCTGAGAATTGGAGATGAGATATTTGCAAGAGGGGTCGCTAAGAAGTATGTTAACGGGGTAGATATCACGGGGTCATTTTCCATCAATGAACCCTACGACTCTGTGCTCGTTCGCGGAGAACAGTCACGAAGGGACGAAAGCTTTCTAATGGAGATTTGTTTCGAACAAAATGGAGAAGAAAATGTCTCTAAATACGCCCTCACACACCATATGAGGCGCCATATCGAGAATGACTCCAAGTTGGAAGAATGGGCCCGAAAGTTCAAATTATTGCCATGGGTGGCTATTGCATCACCTCTCTCGCAGGTACACATCCCTTGTGTGTAGATATTTGGTCCCTACTAACTTCTATGTCCTAGGATCGCGCACATGAACACGTCGGAAGGATGTTCAGTACTCTTCCACTCCCAGTTCCGAGCAACCAGCCCGCACATATTCACGGAATGTTCTCTATCAGACCAGACCGCTCCACCATCCATAGTGGAGACGATACCGCCGTTAGCCAGTCTGCAGAAGGTTCCAAGGGCGCAAAGTGGAATAAGTGGCTTCTTCAGGAATGCATTGTGGATGCTTGGATCAGCAACCTCCAGTTCATACAACAGCTCACTGCGGCTGGCACCTGTGACTTCCAGGGATGGACTCGTTGGCCCGCAGGATTTCAAGCATTTAGTAAGCGTGAAAGTCTAGGAACTGGCACTCTAGGAGCCGTCTTCACGAGAATTTTCAAGGAAGAACTAAGGCTACTACCGACAATATCCGATACTACAGCAAAGGGATCCGAAGTTCTTTTCGCATCCAAATTGGATGAACCTTTAAAAGATGCTCTACGAGAGGCGGGAGTGGTTGTGATGTATCCACCAAGCGACAGAATACACGAGATATTACAACTTTCTCTTGATAGTTTCGGGATTTCCTACATCTCCCCAGAGGCCGTTCGAACCGCCTTGACGAAACTATCCGATAGACTTAACACCTTGACTCCAATTTCCCGGTCAATACTTCTGGATTATATCCTTTCCGATGAATCGTATGTCGACGCTGCCAAATGTCGGGCACCCTTGCTTCCTATGATGGATGGGTCATACCAAGATCTCCGAGTATCATCCGTGCGCTATAGGTTCAGTCGAGGTAGCGAGTCCTCGCTCTTTTCGGAATGCAAAGCCTACTTAATTGACAGCTCGAAGCTTTCGCCGACTTCGCTGCACCATTTCAATAACCGCATGGATCGAGTTCAGGCGTCTACGAACGTTTGTAACTGGGATATTGCCGGCGCAGCGTGGTACTGCAGGGAATACTTGTTCAAGTGTGGCAGCAGGCGTAATGCAGGTGACACAATTAGTCGCTCCGATCTGGCCGGATGGATCGATCAATTCTGGTCTTGGGCTGCTTCGAAGGCTCAGGCCAATCCTTCGGCACTTATATCAGCAGTAGCTGACCTCTGGCTTGTTCCTCTAACTGGGGATCGCTATCGGAAGGTGGGAACCAGCTCACCTCCAACTCTGGATATATCCGGTACAGGAAATGTGGCAGCGATCTTCCGAGCTGTTCTTAAATCTTCCACGTTGGCAGTACATAGTTACCCATTATATTCAGGCTCTGGAATGTCAACAGCGACAACTGCCTTCTTAAAATCTGGAAGTGTCACCAGCGATTGCGAGAGCATCCACGCGTTGATATTCTGGCTTTCCTCTATCTCAAATTTCCTTGATGCCATCAATGATGAACAGCGACTCAAACTCTTAAGACATATTGGCTGTTTAGCGCAGAGGGGAATGCATCAATTAGTTAAAAAAGAGAGAGATTCGTTGCAGGTTGCGATGCGTAAATTGGCACTATTTCGTGAGGCATTTAGTAACCTTCCAAGCCGGTAATTCAAGCTCTTTTGATGCATGAAGATTATAATAAGATATGCTAATACATCGATGATAGGAAGTGGATAGATTTGAACCAAACGAATATCAGATACGTGGCAGTGTCACCAATCGACGACTCATTGCCAGTTATAGACTACGCCAACACTATCTTCATCGAGAAAAGTGATCCCGGTGTTGTCCAGATACTCAAAGCATTCGGCCTTGCAGAGCTTCCATCAACGCAAGAGATTCTTGAGAAATTCATCATCCCAAAGATCACAAGCACAAGTGGAGAGATCAGAACACCATATTCTAAATTTGTACTCAAGTCTAGCAACATGCAACTACTAAGCAGGAAGGCCAAGGAAGAACTAGCAAATACCAGTTTTATACCGGTGGCAAACTCACATCTGCCCAAGTGTCCGTCGCATTTGGTCGATCCAGAGTCAGACGCGGCTGGGCTCTATTTCGATGACGAGAACGTATTTCCCGCCCCAGATTATCTTAAGGAGTTCCGAGAAAGCTTGAAACTGCTTCAAATGATTACCGCTGTTACGGATCGTGTTGTACTGGATAGGCTCAGGAAGTACAGCGGAGGTCTGGAGAACATTGCGGAGATATCTTCGAAAGTCCAGCATCTCTTCAACGCTGCACCCAAACCCCCATCAATGTCAACCGAGCACCGTGAATTAAGATGGATACCAGCTTCTTTACTGGGCGAGGAGATCAGGCTTTACAATTCTCATGAATGCCGCGACAAATCAGAGGCGGCGTTGTTCAAGTATTCGATGCCTCTAACTGAGCTCGATGTGCCAATGCGGTGGAAAATGGATTTTGGGTGGTTCCGGCCCCCAGAAACACGCCATATACTCAAGCAGTTGGATGAAGCAGTGGCGAGGAGCGATAACGCCGTAATAACCTCACTCCTAATTAATGACTGGTTGTCACCTGCCGAAGTTTCCAAAGAACTCGACGACCGCACATGGGTTCCAGGCATTGCAGGTGGCTATTATCGTTGCGCGGATGTCTTCCTGGAGAACGCTGAATTTCATCCATATGTTGATGTCCTCAACTCTCAGTTTCGGGAATACTTTGACGGAACCTCGAGCAAAGCTAAATTTGCTGTGGGAAAGGCCCCAGGTTTTCAGAAGCTCAAAGATGTGCATGACATACTAGTTGACAAAGAAAAAGTGGAAGGAATTGACCTGAAGGTGTTTGTTTCGCTTTTAGATGCCTTTGCGACACGATTCCCAGAAGCAGACTTCACAACGTTATGTGCCCCAGATGCAGATGGTATTCCCAGGCATTTTGCTGATATTACTGCCGATATTACCGCCGGAAGGGCCCATGCAGACGACCCGCAGATGATGGGCCTGACATTTATACACCCAACCATAACACCAAAAACAATCGAATCTCTGAAAATCCCCACTATTCAAGATCGTTTCCTGGAGAGAATTGTGGGACCAGAGTTTATCCAGCAATTTGAACAGGAGCAAGACTTGACCGCTCTGATCTCTGACACACTACAACGGTATCCGATTGAATCCACTTTTGGGGAGTATCTCGCCAATGCCGAAGATTCAAGAACTGCCTCGAAGATATGTTGGGTGGCGGATGAAACAGCAAAGTATCCAGCCAAGTCCTTAATCACTCCCAATCTATCAGAATGTCAGGGCCCGGCGCTTTTTTGTTATAACGACGGAGGTATAAATGATACAGTTCCCAGTCTCTAATGATTTTAGACTGATTTCAACTCTCCCAGTGTTTACCGAGAAAGACTTCGCAGCGGTTATCAGGATCGGCGTTGGTTCAAAGCGGGATGAGCCCTCCAAAATTGGGAGATTTGGTCGCGGGTCATTAACGATGTATATACTATCCTCCACATTTCATGAAAAGAGATCACTGCAGCGCTAATATACTGTAGGTACCATTGGACGAGCACTCCGAGTTACATCTCGGGGGAATACTTCGTCATCTTCGAGTGAGATACACCAACCCTAGTACTGCATTTAGTGATGAAGAGCTAATAAATGTGGATTTATAAGCCCGGAGCAAACGAGACTACCATTGAATCCTGCCACTGGAAAGCTAAGAAGAGGAATGCGGATGAAGATTAAGGAGGTTCGCCGAATGTACCCGGACCAACTTCGACCATTCCACGGATTATTCGAATTCACGCCCCAAAGCGATTTTTTTAAGGGTACTCTGTTTAGGTATACTTCCTCCGAATTCCCATGCGCACAGAGATGGGGATGCTGATGATATTATCAAGGTTTCCTGTTATGAAGCCACGGAACCCCAGTTCGATTTATTGCTTCAAAGCCATTCGTTATACAACCATCCAATCTGCCCTGGCTACCTATCACAAGGATGCTCTTGTCTCTTTACTGTTTCTGAAAAAAATTCAGTCAATAGAGTTTTGGGAACGGGAACAAGATTCGGGAACACTCGTGCAGCGCTGGAACGTTTCGGCTTCAAAAACTCCGATACCCGGATCAAAGGCCGAAAGACTCAAGATTGAGAGCAGAGAACAGCCTTTGGACGTTAGCAGGGTTAATTTGAGCCGGCAGCCTACCATTCGTGAATGGATAGTATTCTCCTCGACGTTACCTGAGCATCATATCCGGAATTCCTCTGCGCTAGAAACAAACAGAAAGCATAAGGTAGAGGCAAGGTGTGGTATTGCGGCGCAAATTTCACCGAAACCAATAGTCAAAAGGGGTCGGCTTTTCATGGATGTGCCAACAAGTCAGTACCTTGGACTTCCAGTGACTATATCTGCAGTGAGCCCCCCAGTTAACACAGCCGCACTAGCATATGCTAACCAAAAGTTCAAGGACTTGGTCGTACAGAGCGATAGAAAGATTCTTCCAGCCACGGGGCAAGATGGTGCCGATTGGAACCAGTGGATGTTCGAATCTCAAATTGCTCCCCTTTACGCATTTTTTCTGGAAGTTCTCTCGCATATTCCAGAATGCGACGTATACAACTACTGGCCTGAACGCCCAATACAGAGTAAACCTGATGGAGATATAGGCTATTTGGTTTCCAGGGCTTTCTGGGATCAAGTACTTGATAGCAAGTCTCTACTGTTTCCGGTCAAAACGTGCGATACAAAAGACTCTGGGGCCGTCAACGAAACCATAGACTACGCAGCACCCCATCAAGCCCGCTTTAATCTCTTGGATAATACCTTAGTCAATCAATTACTCCCGAAACTCGACTTGGAGGAATGGAAGGTGGTTAATCTAAAAGGTGCAGCGCTTTTGGGATTTCGTTCATTATACGAGTCCAACAGTTGCAGAGAAAATCTCAATGTCATTTCTCCAGAGTTTGTATCGGGAATTTTGAAGTCAGGGGAAAACGCCGCTATCCTCCACGAGACATGGAAAACAGAACATAGATTTTCTATGAGCTTCATGAATTCACTGCTGAAGTTTATGACTGGTGCTGGGCTAAGTACTCTAGACGGCTGTCGGATTTTGCCGCTCGCAACAAATACTCTAGGATGCCTAGGCTTGGGTGGATCTAGAGCCAGCGACTTTTTAATACCTCCAAATGAGTCTACATTGCGGAAGGAAATATTGAGCCTATTCCCAGGCGTAAGTGTCCATCCAGAGCTGACTAAGGGCGTCCTTGATACCTTGATCCCAGCGAAACCTGAAGGAGCACCGATTCTTAACATTTCACGCTTCTCCATCGAGCATTTACCTCGATTAATCTCGATGTTGAAAGATATCGATCTAGTACAAAAGTATAATTTTGCGGTAGCGGTTTGGGGCTGGTACAACAAACTACAAGATGCCGAATCTCTGAATGCGATGGAGATTTTGAAAACTCTGCCAGTTATTGCTGCTACCAAAGCAAACGATGAATCAACATATGAGTTTCTCACACTTGAAGACTATAATTCCGGTGTTCTTCCAGCGGTGATCAAATCTCTATTTGATGGGAAGGGCCTATTATTGTCATGGGATTTAGATGCTCTGAATAAGATGCTTCAGTCTTTCACGGGGTTGTTGCTCATCAGCCCAAACACTTTCCCTGCAAAATCCGCCAATGACCAGCGGCTGGTTAACCCCGGTGGACTTCATCGATTCCTGAACTGCATTAAGACACTTGCGGAGAAAAAAGGCTGCAATATTGAATCGTTCGTCAGGGATACATTCAGTGCGAACCCAGAAATGCTGAAGGTTCGCGAACCCATCCTTCCCGAGATAAAATAATGCCCATTCACTTAACGTACGTTCGCGGCAATTTCTATCCGCTAACCTTCACATAGACACTTGGACGGGCTCTACAGTTTGCCGACTGGGACTCCTTTCAAAGTAAGACGGATTCTGCCAGAGAAATTTTGAGGCAGATTCCTATACTTCCGAGCGGTCGCCAAAGCGAGCTTTTATCCGCACAGAGCGCCCTCTTGGCTCCGAGTACTGCAATTGACCTAGGAGACATATCCGAAGCGGAAAAATTCGTTGATAGTACTTATGCCCAAAGTCACAGTAAATATCTTGCTTTTCTGCAACTCACTCGCATGTCGCTCCCGGATTTTCTTGAGATTCATTTATCAGTCACCAAAGGAGCGCAAGTCTCTCCCACCGCGCTAGACCGCCATGTCAAGACCTTAAAATGGCTCAGCGACGAATTTCCCGATACAATGGGAACCCACGCCGTTGCAGTGAATGGAAATGGAGTTTTTTGCACAGCAGACAGTCTGTATGATCACCATGACTCAACATTCATGGCAGCTTTCCATCATCAACCTAGCAAATTCCTGCATCCAAAGCTCCGTCACTTAAGCTGGCGTACGATCAAGGCAGTAACTTCCGCACGCGTGTACCGTCAATGCGCGTTGGGGATAGAAGAGCAGGCGGCCGCGACACCTGTCTCCCAGCTTGGGCCAGTCATAGAACGCGCAAAAACAGTCCATGATTTCCTTTTGTGGGAGACCACAGAAATGCGATCCGTATACAATGATCCCACATGGAGTCAGATGGTCGGTATCGCCTTTGTCCCCGCTTTGTGCCCCAAAGGCAATGATTTCCGTAACACCACCATGCGAGGCTTGCTTCCATCCAACCGCCTAATCAAGCTATCCGAAGGAGTAGAGGAGAGATATATGGCTATTTGCTGGAGCCAAAAACCAGTTTTCCTCAAGGAACCAAGCCCCAATGTTCTTTCAAGGACCCCGGGTTCTGGACGCCCAACACCACAGACAGTTATCAAGCACCTACGATTTCTATCGGACAATGCGAAAAATGTTGAAAAAGGAAAAATACCACAACACGTTGCTGATGTGAGAGAATGTTACCGTTATCTGCAGACCTGCGGAGAACCGGTTAGCGTCCCAGACGACAACAGTGTGATCTGGTTCAATACAGATGAAAAGGATGTCACCACCCCCAAAGAGTTTATAAACTCTTGGATGGCTACTAAGAACCTGTGCTTGGGAATAGAGTACGATTCCGGACGGCTAAAGCAGGTTCGACACTTCCTAAAACCCTATATCGAACTCCTCATGAGATACGGCGTCAAAGAGGTTACAGGCCCTAGAGCACCACCTGCATTTCAGCGAGCCGCAACCGAGTACCCCTACAGGATCCTATCTCAATTGAACCAATTCCGGAAGGAAGGACAATTTATCGACCTCGAAGTTATAGTCCAAGGCACCAAGCTAGGCGTTCACAGGGCAGTCCTTTGCGCGGCGTCAAAATACTTCAAGCGCATGTTTAGAAGTGGTATGAGAGAAACAGTAGAGGACAAAGTCACTATCAAGGAAATGACTGTAGAAACGGCAAACCGAATATTTGACTACATTTATACGGGTGAAATGACCCCGGTAACTCCTTCCGATGACCCCACGGATGAATTGGAGCAACTTCTAGCGCTTCTGGAAGCATCGAATCGGTTTGAACTACTTGAACTTAAGTCAATGGCTGAAATTCCATTGTGTGATCGTCGCTATATGCGCCCGGAAACGGTTAACGATATTTTGAGGTCTGCGACCGAATTGAATGCTCAGACTTTGAAGACGGTTTGTGAGGAATATATGGCAAAGAATAGGGATATCATGGAGAGAATTGAGAGGGAGGAAGGGGCGACGGGAACTTGATGTGACGAGGGAAGGAAGGCGAGTAGAAAGAACGATATGGGTCGTTTGATTCTGGAGATTTTATTCTGTTAAAATAAACGTCAATAATGGATTTAACCTGCAATCTGGCTTTTCAGCTAGCTTTGAAATTCGTCTTGCACGCGAGGTCTCCCCACTCGCACTCGTGCCAAAGCGCGGTTAGTCGTCACTCGAATTTAGTCATTAGGTTACAAGGTGTACCATACTCGGAGACTAGCAAGCCTGCAGTACCCCAAGAGCAGCTCTACTGCCGGAGCCGGATCTTGAAAGCACACAAAAGGAGGGACGATTCGATATCGTGATCAGAAGTGATGCTCGTACTAAATTACCCATGAACCTAAATCTTGAACACGTAACGACACACTACTAGCATAGCTACTCCTTTTTCCACACTAACCCGACTTTCCTCCGGACGCCCGTTGACATCTACATCTTGCAATTTACTAGGGCATGTCTTCCCCGTACATCAACCAAGACCACAATTCCTGTCCTGCCCAAACCCAGATACGAATCTATACTTGGGGCGAGGATGTTCAATCGGGCCTTGGCTTCATCCTTGTCAGAATTCCTATTGCTGCTGTCTTCCTCTTTATCCTCTTCCTTTTTATCCTCTTTATCAGCCTGCTTAACCTCATTCTGCACCGAACTCACAGCCCCACCACCCCTACCTTCACCTAACCTAATCTCTGCCTTATCCCCTATCATAATTTCTCCGGGTGTAACGGGCTCCAGCAGAGAAGCGTCCAAGTCATCTTCGTCAAACTTGAGCCGATACCGAAACTTGATCCCATCAGGGCCGCAGTGTGTATTCTCGCTTTACCACCAAGTGTCTGAAAGACTGCGCCCAAAGAAACCGGAGCATAAGCGGAGGACTGCACTGTGAACGTGGTACGTAGTTCCCAAGATTTCGATGGCAACGTCTGGGGGAAGCGAGGGCACAGCGGAGGCAAAAGTTATAGGACTTGTAAGTTTAGGCAGTATTTCGCGTAAGGAGGATGGGTTAGACATCGGAAGGAAGTTCGCTGGGGGCAGTAAAGAATAGCGTACCGCGGAGTGATGGAAGCGCCAGATGTTTTGCGGGGTAATAACTAATGAGAAGCCAAGATATATCGATAGTACATCTTTACATCTAACAAGTATGTTTACATTACACATCACCTTTCGAAACCCCTTCTGAGACAACACTGTGGACCGAGGGATATTTCAATCCATCGTCATACGACACTGGGGTGATTTTCGTATGACACGCTCACTAGTACCAGTGCATTCAACTACAAGCGACCCATTTTCGTGGTCAGCCTTATCACGTGGTACACATCCCAACCCAGTCTGAGTCAACGCAGTCACATCAACCATGACACTCGAGTGTCTCCCTCCCCACAAATCTTCGTCTTCCTTCAACCACCGCGAAACTCCATCCTACCCACGCTTTCAGCCATCGCTAAACTCCACCCTCGTTGCCTCCCGAAAGCGTTGCTTACTGCGGACCCGCTCCTGCTCTGATGGTGGTCTCTGAATCCGTGAGTGTACAGCATCTGACGGTGGTAACTGCGGGTGATGTTGGCGAACCTTCCCGCACCTTAAGGGCTTTCACTCCCAAATCCGGAACGTGGACTTCGGCTTCAGCGAGCGTAGCCAAAGCCGCTCCACACGTATGGAGAGAATGTCGCCATGTCTGCTCTGTCTCCTGCGAATACCGGCTTTCGCCGAGAGGGCCGGCCATTCGTGCCCGCAGCGGAGTGCAGTGCGGTTGGCACCTCAGCACAGACGTTTGATGGTAATGCTCAGGATCGACGACGCCTCCTGACAACCTACGTCAGGAGTAGCAGCCAGTGCCGATCATCTCAGAGTGCCGAACTGCCGAGGCCACCACCATGGGAGCATGCGTCATTCCAACTGCCGAACGACTCATACCACCTCCGGAAACGGGCCACTTGGCGTTCTATTTTTGGATGCACAGTCATGGAGACACAAATCCTGCACTCTGGCTGGGGTGGTGTGGCAGTTAATAGGATTTGATTAGATTGCAAGGCAGTGGTGGGAGTGGTGCTCATTGGAGTTGGCACAGTTAGGTGTATATGAACCACAGACTCCTCAATGCTGATTCTTGTCCTCTCTGTGTAACCTTGCTACTTCCCCACCCATCATCTTCATTGCCACCACCACTACTCTCACCAACTTCTCTCCATACACTTATCCTTCACTACACCTATCCTTCACTACACTTATCCTTCACTACACTTACCTCCACTACACCTACCTTCACTACACCTACCTTCACTACACCTACCTCCACTACACCCCACCAGCTTGCCACTCCATTCCTCTACAATAATTCTGCAATGCCTCCCGAGCGGACCTCTAGACCCCGCGCACAGGCGAGCCCACCGGCGTACCCGGTCACCTTCATTCCGGCACCGACATCGAGTACCTCGGAGATCTCGCTGAAGCGTCTTCGCGGGTACTGTCTGCAACTACAAGCAGCTCTCAACACCACCGATCCCGCACAAAAGCGACCTCTCATGATCGATTACCTCCGCAAGCTCAGCCTATACCCGTTCCTTTCCGCCTCACACCCTTCCGAGTCTGGCCTTCCCGAATTCCTCGACACCCTCTCTTCAGACATGCGCTTTGGTACCGACATCTCGTTGATGTCACAGGAGCTTTTGTCAAGATGGTCATCCGGCGATATTTCCCCACGACGTCTCACCGCACAGCCCGACCGCCCTCGTTCGCTTTCACCTTCTCTGAGAGACGTTCGTCCCGACTCGTTGTGGACCTCGGGCTCTGTGACAAAACGCGAGATGTTCCGCCGGATGTGCTACAGCGAAAGCGAAAGCGGACGTCGTTCCTTAACCATAAGCGGGAACAAGCGTGGTGCCGACGTGTTTGGGCATAACGGGATTGCTATTGGTAAATGGTGGCCTTATCAGGTCTGCGCAATTCGCGACGGAGCCCACGGAGCCCCCATCGCGGGAATCTACGGAAATTCCACGCAGGGGGCATTTTCTATCGTGAGTGCAGGCGGACACGGCTACGAGGAGAGTGATGAGGATTTTGGTAACGTTCTTTGGTATTCGGGTCCCAATGGAGACCGGGAGAAAGGAAGTACGGCTCCGGTCGTGACGCCGGGGACAACGGCGTTGATGCGGAGTTATCGGACGGAGAAGAAGGTGCGTGTTATAAGGAAAGGGGACAGCGAGTGGGCGCCTAACATTGGCTTCCGGTATGATGGGCTGTACCAAATCAAGGAGGTAGAGACAGCTCAAAGGGCCAACAGGGAGAAATACTATCGCTTCAAGTTTGTGAGGTGTTCCGGACAGGAGGACTTGAAGAGTGTCTGTGCGCGCAGTCCAACGCACTTGGAGAGGAGGGCGTATGAGGAGTTTCAGGCTCAGAAGGCCCGAATGGGCTAGGACATCTTACTGTCTACTCTGTACCATGCCGTGTGTGTTTTTGCCGATCTATCGTTTGTCTAGTTAGTGGGCTGTTCTTTCTTCAGCTTGTCTTCGTTCTTCTATATTCTTTATATTCCTTATATCTCTACTTTTTGATCAATACCAATCGTCGAGTTTTCCATAGCAATGTGTATTCCTCTTCCTGTTTATTCCAGGCGTGGATTCTCCTCCCGTACTTCAAAATGATTTAGAACAGGAGTGCGGGGGGACGCGTGCAGAGCCCGAGATCCTAAAGCCTATTACGAAACAAGAAGTAATCCGAGCACACCGTCACCTACACCACCGCACCACTTAATCTACCCCATATCGAGATATTAAGAACCGCATCACCTAGATGTAGTATTCCAAATCACCAAACCCCCGGGGTCGAGCCTGTCGTGTGCCAGGCTTCCAGCATAAACAGAACTCAGGTCTCAGTGTACACCTCCGAATTGCAGCATCCACCGTGGCATAACTACCGGCATTCCCCTGATATCGAGTACAAAGACAGTCTGGGTCGATGTCAGCTTTCTGCTCGGAGAGGTAGATTGAAATACACGACTTCGTTTCGTCAAAGACGACAGTCTAGAGGAGTTCCTCGGACAAGAAATGTTCAACAACAAAAGGATGGCATATAGTTGTATACAAAGTAAATGATTTTAACTTATGAGGGAGGCATCCGGCCTAAAGGTTCACAAACGTTGTATATCACAATACTACACTGCTAATGAATACCAGTAACGTCCACTTACCGGACTGACTAGAGATAGTGATTATGAGGACTGGTGGTGCACTGTATAAACTCATCCTCTATTAAAGTATTTAATGTGGGTACAAAATTGGGGAGCGCGGACCGCATGGTTCAAAGTTTGGGAGTGAAAGTTAGAATGTGTCATACCCTCGCACTCGGGACGAGGGTTAGGACCCTGTTGAAATGTACTGATTGCTAGAAGCTTGTATTCTCAAGTACAGGTACATTGGTGCTCTTATATATACGGTATTCGGAGTATGTCTTGTACGCATGCATGCGCACTCAGCTGGCATCTCCAGCTGAGTCTGGAATGACCATCATCTTAGAGAGATTATGCATCAGCCCAACTGAAGCCATACGTCAGGGAGATAAACCATATATGCAACAGACCCGATACTGTCACGTGAACTGTAAGCTTCTTCGTTGTTCCCCCCGCCCTAGGCTTGGATACGGCGTGACTACGCACTAGTGACAAAAGGCCGTCTGCCAGACTACTTCCCCTATCCGGAAAGACTTTAAACTCAACCAAGCCAAAGCTCGTGTGGATCCATCGGTGCACGGTCTTGCATCAAATTATTGCTTATCTATTCCCCTCACAGGGTAGAAACGGGCCGTCAATATTTAGCCACAATGGGATCACGGTGGTATGTGGTGACGGCCGTACCAAGCGTGCTGCGTGTTTGGCACGAGAATGCCCAACATTACGTGTGCAATCTGCGATGGAGCGCATGGAGCTCTTATAGCGGGTCTACGACGGAATTACGGGGCTCTTAGCTACGCGATGCTCGCTTGTTCATACATAAGAGGGATAAACGGGTCGCCAACGTCTTCGACCACAATGGGATCATAATTAGCACATGATAACCATGTGACATCTACGACGACTGCACGAAGCTCCGATAGTGGGAATTTATGGGAGTTCTATGCAAGGGGTGTTTTGGATCATGAGGAGTTTGATGCGCCCAACCCAGCTCATCGTCGGTACTGTGTTGTTGAAACTAACTCACAGGAATAACATGCGTGAAATGCTGAAAATACAGTGGATAGAGCTGTGTACAGGTATAACGGGTAGAGAATTCGAAAAGCCCCGTGATAATCCCACTTAATCCATCAGTAGATTTGAGAAACCGGTCAAAGCCCATTGGACCACAGAAGTCAACTCTATCAGACGCCATGTCATGACAAGGCTGTTGGTGGAGCCCGTCGGTCGCGATTGCGGTGGATTCGTTTGGGAGTCTACGTAAAGCCTTAGCGTCCTATTCAGAGCGGCAATTGGTCTAGAGAGCTATTCAGCATTAGACACAATTCAGCTTGACTTCTCACAGCATGGTCATTTGTTAAGTATACGAATTCAGAAGAATCCCATGCAGTCATCTAGGTCGGATATCGGCGCTATGATCGAATCTAAAATATTAGTTGATTAGACACATTTATTTACAAAAGGGGTAAGAAATATAGGGAGCTAATGCCGGAAGGACAGGGGGTACCTATTCTCGCTTCACTGAGGATATTTTCTTAGCCACGGTCGATCCGTTTGAGGCCTCGTTGCCGATCGATGTATTTAGTTAAGACTGCAGGGTTTCGGATGAACCCTTGACAGATATGAACCTCAATAGGACGACTGGAGTCGCAACATTGATACCAATAGGTTTAACGCTCATAGCTCTTTTGACTGCCCTTTTAGGTCAGCAAACGTTGTCTAATTATAAGGCTCACCATTTCATAGTAGTCGACTAGTGGCTTCGGCTGGAAACCCGGAAGTTCGAACTGGCAAACGCGAGAGGAATGCTTAATTGTATCCCCTACACGCGGAAATTAGTTGCAATACTTGGGTGGCAAATAAGAGTAGCGCTGATTGGCCAACTCAAACTTTTTCACACGGCGATCTGTGGCAACCAGAAGTTGCTCTATTAACCACTTAGCGAATCGATGATGGCAATTGCCAGAATGAGTAATGCCACCAATTTCCCTCGCGTGTAAGGGATAGCACATGAACGGAAAATAAATAGTTGTATGGCAGAACGCATGGCGGCTGTGGGGAAATCCGCCGGAATATGCGCATTTGCATGGAAATAATTGATGGGGATGTATGACATCACAATTATACCCAAGATTTCAGAACTAAGCTTCCATAGAACGGGGTTAGCAGAGCAAAGGGCCAGCGCCCATCAACAGTAGGGGTACTCGCTGCAAAAGTCAACACCCGATCCGGGTTTTGTCCCGCATCTTTTTCCCTGTCCTGAGTAACGTATAGAAGGAGAAATCGGGAAACCCATGCGTGTCTCGGACATTTGCACGTTGAATAAGTAGGACAAAACCTGAAAAATACGGAGTTATTGGCTGGTCAAAAGCTCTCATATTCAACCGCCACTCCGCTAATCACGGTTGTGATTCTTTCTGAGTAGTTTAATTACCATTCCAGAACCTTTTCGTGTTGCTTCCATACACGAGTACGCGGTTCTCACTACTCTAGAGTAATTCATTCGGGGTAAGTCTCAGTTTATTGGGCGCCTCAGAAGGGTGCATCTGTGAAAGGGGTGGAATACGTATGTAGGAGTAGGCAGAAAACTTTGCATTTATGGGAGCTGGTAGCTTCATGACTTATGGGTCTGAGCCTAGACGCACCATTAGAAGTTTTGTTTCTTAAACCCGGGCTCCGACTACGTAGCTTTTCCAAAGAGCTCATGTGGGCTCGAGGAACGTTCGAAATCAGTTTTCTAGATATATAAACGCTCCTCCTTCAATTCCCTACCACCGCCCCACGCGTCAGCTCGTTCATGATGCGTTTCCGCATCTTCCTGACGTCCTTTTCCGCTCTTGCCTTTGCCGACTATCCCGTGTTCGAAAAGATACCTTCAATCCCCAATGAATGGCAGAAACTTCCAGCGGCTCCTTCACCTTCGATTCTGCTTGATCTCCGTATCCATTTAAAAACCGACCACCCCAAGTTGGAGCAAGAGCTGCTCGCCATCTCGGACCCTATCAGCGATCGCTATGGCCACCACCACACACGCGAATCTCTGCTTGCCTTTACTAAGCCTTCTGATGACGCTATTACCACAGTTAAAACATGGCTCAACAATGCAAATCTCTCTTTCGATATTTCCGAGGATATCATCAAAGTACGCTTGACGGTATCTCAGGCAGAGGAGCTTCTACAAACGACATATGCTGCCTATTACAACGAGGTAGATAAGCGTATAATCATTCGGACGCTGCAGTACTCAGTGCCCCACGAGGTTAAACAGTATGTGGCAATGGTGCAGCCGACCACCATGTTTGGGCTACGGCAACGGCGAAGTGGGCTGGACGGTATGGCCGCAGCGCCTTTCGAATTCGATTCCGCGGCTGCAAATATTAGCAAATCAAGATCGCTACCTGCTTGTGATAATCTCAAAGGGAACATGACGCTACAATGTCTTGCCGAACTGTACGGGTACGCAGGCTACGAGTCAAAGGGAAAGACATCAATAGGTATTAGCGGGTTTCTGGAACAATCTGCGCAGTTCCGTGATTTGGAGTTGTTCCTGAAGAAGTATAAGCCAAAAGCAGCCGGAACAAAATTCAATATCGAACTCATCAATGATGGCAAGGCACCGCAGAATGTCACTGATTACAACGACATGGATGAGGCAAACCTAGATGTACAATATGCTATTGGTATCGTCTGGCCGGCGAAGACCACTTTCTACTCTACTGGTGGGCGGCCACCAATTATCCTCGATGTAGTAGGTGTTACATAGTCCCGCAGGATAGAAATGTACTGATCTTGCATAGGACAGTATCGAAAACAACAATGAGCCCTACCTGGAGTACTTGGATTACCTACTGAAGCAGGACACACTGCCTGCGGTTATCACCACCTCCTACGCCGATACCGAGCAAACAGTCCCAGTATCGTACAGGCACACTGTGTGCAACATGTTTGCGCGACTCGGTGCACGCGGTGTATCTGTCTTGTTTAGTTCTGGCGATACTGGTCCCGGTTGGTCCTGTCGTGCTAACAATGGTACAAATGACGTAAAGTTCCTTCCTGAGTTCCCAGCGTCATGCCCTTGGGTGACAGCAGTTGGTGCCACGTGGAAGACCGAACCCGAGGAGGCGGTATTTTTCTCCTCAGGCGGGTTCTCAGATACATTTCCAGTACCGGACTATCAGGCATCTGCAGTAAAGTCGTATTTCTATGAACACCCAGACGCATGGCAGCCGTGGACCAAGTATTTCAACCAGAGCGGAAGGGGCTTCCCAGATGTGGCAGCGCAAGGCAACAATTTCGAGTTTTTCATAAACGGCGTCAACCAACTAATTGGCGGGACATCAGCATCTTGCCCAACATTCGCGGCTATCATAACACTCGTAAATGACTACCGTCTTCGTCATGGAAAGGCACAGCTTGGTTTCTTGAACCCCGTATGTATGAGTCTTATCTTTTCCGATCATCTTCGCTAACTAGGCACGTGCTGCGCTAAAACAGCTGTTGTACAAGAACCCAACCGCATTCACGGATATTGTGAATGGAAAGAGCAGAGGCTGCAATGGGACTGTATGGGGGAACCCGATTATTGGAAACTTTGCAATTGTTCCCGATGCAGGATGGGATGCCGTGGAGGGCTGGGTGAGTGCAATATCTATGAATATTAGCGAGGGAATTGTAACTGATGCTCCACTACAGGATCCGGTCACCGGTTTGGGAACTCCAAAATTTGATATGCTTTTGAAAATTTAGGGGAAGTCCTTCTGGTCTGCGAGACTATCATAGAAGAATGCCGTGCTCGTGTACGGGTGCAACCGATTAGCCTATAAAGTAAAGTAATATTAATATTTAGTTGATAGGAACGTTACTTTAAACATTGTGAGGATATGAATATTTCTGGCATCGAAAGATGCGCGCATATGCAGGAATCGTGAGTTGTAGAGTATAGAGTCCTGACAGTCCAGAAGAGGGGATTTTGACCCGATGTTCCAGTCCCATGGCACTGTTTTCCGACCCTCATCGTTTTCACCAAGGCGCGTAATTTGAAACATCAACACCATTCCAGCGCTCCAATGTCATTCCAGCCGTTAAGAGTGTCCAATAGTACCTAATAGAAAGGCGATATATGTTCATATGCCTCTGGGCTAGTCTCAGAGAACTGTGGACCTTCTCAAAGCAGCGTGGGAGCCGAACAAAGCATAGTCTCGAGCGGCCTAGCCCTGCCGAACGAGACTAAACAAGGGAATTCTTGTACTAAGATCTTGCATGTACCAAGAGATGTCAAAAAGCTGCCACATAGTCTTGAGCTCAACCATCGAATGTCGTTGAGAGCGGACTCGGAAGTGAATGAAACAAACAAGGACTGGCACCAAAGTGCAAGGCGGGAAGTTTTCGGATGCCGGCGATTAGCAGGTATATAGTGTGACGGAGTACTGATAATCTGCAACAGTGCAGGAGTTCGTGCTAATGTGGAGGGATAAGGTGCAGCTCTAGGGGTAGGTAACTCGAATGACGATGCAAGCCCACGAGAGCATATACATAGCAGAATCAATCAACGTGAGCTATAGTCTGTTATCATGTCCGCCATGGCACTGTGATTGGAGGTGAGGAGGCGATCTAAATAGACGCAGTTAAAGTTGTGGTATAATATATTGTTTGGGTGGGCTGCCCATCGACTCCTTGCCGCGTGGGTGAGGACGGAGGAGAATGAATAAACTGGAGATGAATCCTCTGGTTGCTTCAGATAATTTCTCACTGGAAAAGATCCATTCTATTAAGAGTGTAGCTATCCTGCACACTTGGAGCATCACCATAACGCCCCTAAGTGTACCTGGTAATGTCATGAAGAAACTAGCCAATCACTTCGCGTTGTTGAAGACTGTAGTTCTTCAGATTACATGGATCTAAACACAGTATGTAATAGTATTGAGGTTCTCTATACAGCTATGTAAAAGAAAATATCGGGAAGATGCAAATTCTTGCTAGCCATTTGTGCTCTTAGATCTCGAGCTTTACAGTACCATGTTGTCTTCATTGGGCACAATACAGCAGCTTCTAGACAACCTCTTAAGAAGTGTGGCAGTCGAACAAGGGAATTCTCGATCTTTTCTTTAGATAGCTGTAGGAACTGCAACTACTAGTCTGTCATATGTCTTTAATTAATTGGCGGTAGCTGCAACGCATAGTAGCCGACCTTAATTGCAATGCTGAAACCAGGACCTTCAAGAGTAGCTATATAAGTTTTGAAGTGGTCCTGAAAACCGGACCCCCCCCCGAGTGTGGTGGTTCCAACCGCCATCATGATCGTGCAAGCCAATACCATACCACCCCGCTTGAGTAGGTCGCGACAAAAAAGAGGCCCAGGAAATAGGTACCGGAGCCCGCTTTTTGAAGCCAAATTCCTGGAAACGGGTTAGTTTTGTCGGGACATCGTTTGGTAGAGAATATGTGTTGTGTTCTGTTCCCCGGTCTCACAGACATTGTACATGGCACATGGAGAGCTGTGGTTGGCCGTCAAGAGCATCAGATGTATTTTCCCTATCGATGGAGCCATTAGCTGCCATGACATTTCGAGGAGTTGAATTTTGCTTGTACACAACAAAAGATTGTATACACGAATATCGGGAGGGATTTGAGCGGTTGTGGAGTGCGTTGGTTCTTGCTGTTTAACAGGAACGAACAACGGGGGGCGAGAATTGGAATTGTAGGTGTATCGTCGTTAATGATATGGAGGAACATGTATCAGGATAGGATGCACTTACTCCCGTGCTATAGAGAGAAAAACGTTTGATGTCCTCACGTTCTGCTTGACCTAGTTCTGCGGCCTCGTACAAAGCCGTTATGGTTTGCAAAGTCGATGACGCAGTAACCTGTTTTTCTTGCAGTATCTAATCGATCCAAGTGTCGTCGTCGGCACACTAAGCCGGCGGTTCATTGAATCTGATCGGTTTAAGCAAGATATTTTACTGAACCAGGACCGTGACGATCGGTGGTGTTGTGTGGTGTCCGTAGACAATATTGCAAGAGTGCTTGATGGTGTTGGAAATACGGAAGTATCTACATTTTCTTTTGGGTTTACTAAAAGTATCTTTGTAATTCTCCTTACAATAAGATATGTTTTGTTTGATAAGAATAATGTGGTGTGTTAATACTTTCCTTATCTTATTTATTAATATGTCTAGAGTATTCTGTTATGTTCTGGTGTGGTATATGGGTTTCTAACACATATCTTTGGAACATGTCTGGATGTTTCTGTTTTATTCTACACAGTTCTTATTTGTATTATTGTACCTTAGCAGACTTTTTCTTTACTAGTTTTAGTATTAGTTCAGTTGCAATGTTGTCACTACATACCATAGAAAAGTTTTTCTCTACCTTGTTAAGTTATTGATCTGTGACTGTAGTCATAGACAATCACTTATATATATTTATATATTATACTAGCACCGGTGGCGGCTTTGCAGCCCCCAGGATTCGAAACGTTGAGCATGGTGGACTTGTTGCGATATCAGGTACATCACCTAGACTTCTGCTGTGTATCCACCACTGTGTATCTTGATTTGGTGCTGCTGTATATCTGCCACTGTGTATCTGCAGCTGTGTATCTGCAGCTGTGTATCTGCCACTGTGTATCTGCCATTGTGTCTACTGTGTTGTATATCCACTACTGTATCTGCTGCTGTTCATCTACCACTGTGTATCCGTTGCTGTGTATCTGCCGCTGTGTCTCTGCCGCTGTGTATATCGTGCCGTGTATCTTGAACTACTTTTCTATATCCGCCGCTGTGAATATGTACCCTGACATGGTACTGTATATCTGGCTGTATAGTACCTATCACTGTATATATATCTGCCATGGTGTATCTGCCACTGTGTCTGCTGTGTTGTATATCCGCTGCTGTATCCACTGCTGTGTACCCGCTGCTGTTTATCCGATACTGCTATCTGCTGCTGTGTATCCGACACTGGTATCTGCTGCTGTGTATCTGCCGCTGTGTATTCTCCGCTGTGGATCTGCTGCTGTTTATCTGCCACTGTGTATCTGCCACTGTGTCTGCTGTATTGTTGAGAGTGATCGAGTAGAAAGAGAGAGATTGAATTATTTATTGTACAAAAGTGATTATCTACCGAACCATCTGATGATAGAAGCCATGCCTTTATATACCTAAGAAATTTGAAGTTTGCTGGAGATGGTAGAGTGGTGCCAGCAGTGGCGAATTGTGGGTGGCGAGTGAAAATTTGTGAATAAGTCTACACAAATGACTCAGTGCATTCTCCAATCCTTTCTATCAGCTTCGATGGTGTTCTAACAACTTGTAGGTCTTCGGGATAAATCCTGAGTCAACATTTGGATATCCGCCACTGTACCCACCACTGTATCTGACATGCGCCACGTGGCAAGTTTACCCAACCAATGAGAATGCTTTGAGCCGACAAACCATGTGTATATATATTAGAAAACTTATTCTCCAGTGAGAAAAGATATCTTTAGATACTAGCTCTAACATTGATACAAATACATCAGTATATCTTCTCAAACATTATATGACAATATTTCAACATGCAATAAATACTATTTTTATTATTATTCTTATATTTCAGATACTATTCTTTAGATTTTAGTTATTTTTAGTACCTTTCGCTGTTATTACGTTAGATAGAAAACTGAGCTAGAAAACCGAAGTAGCTATGGTTTCGACAGTGTATAGTGTGGAGAGCACAGAGTCTGTGGGTACCCAAGTTTTTTTTTGCTGTTCATGCCGCCCCAAATTGCTTCCCAGTCAATATGGTTTCTCATACTCTAGTTGCGCCCATTCGAGTTAGGGTGGTCGAAGTTTTGAAATAGTCCGTCAGTCGGCTTTTTTCGCTGTGGCTACCGCCAGAAAAGCCGCCTACAGACTAGGTTTTGAAAATGGTCTGAAAACCTGGCTCTCGAGAGCAGTTACAACTACGTCCCGTGACTATGATATTTATACGATCTTGCAACACCACTGGTAGTGCAACGGTACGGATTATCGTGCAACTGATGCGTCTGAGAAATTCGAGGCAAAAAAAGTGGCCAAATAACGGGCACGAATCCCGATTAACGGAGCCAAAACACCTTAAAATGGGTTTCGTTTTCGTTGGGATATCATTAGAGTACATATATGGCTGGCGACATGGCGCCTCGGCTGTCAAGTTAACGCTGTAGCTGTTATTCTAATACCCAAAATTTCCTAGTGGTTGAACTTGTTTGATTTGGGAACTTGTCTAAACTCAAAGTTACTCGAGAAGGTTTCAGCCACTGGTATGTTTTTGATACTATCCTTACCACGGAGTAGCCGTATTAGCCTGTGGTTTGCAATTGGCTGGGATATATAGAGTCAGACGGTGTCAGTCCAATGATGTGCAGAACCTAGCTTTCTTGGAAACATCTCTGTACAACGTAGTACAGCTTATTTTTCTTTATGGCGCACAACTACAAAACCATTGGTGCGACACAAATGCACGGGGGCCGTTTCCAAAAACGAATCTCGCAGATCATTATATAAATTTACCTACATTAGCATCACATCCAATGATCTGACTGGGGACAGCGAACTTCATTTGCGCAGCGTTGCTTGGCGGGCCGTATTACATGCAAGTTTTCACTTCGAGCTGGGTGCAACGGTATGAGATGGCGCAACGGTATGAGGTGGCGGTATAAGATGGCATAACAGCGGTACGTACCTCGAGGTAGTTTTATTCAACGGTTTCTCCGCTTTCCGCGGAGTCCTAAAACCACCCTTACACTCATTACATTCTGTGATTCTCGTTGAAAGATGTTGGTCAATCCGTGTTTCTGTCTAGCAATCTTTCTCGCACTCTTCTTCACCCATATTACAGCCATCGGGCTTAATCATACTAACTTCCGCCTTAAAATCTCCTCATACAACGCCGCCACCCGCCTGCTTGATTCCAAGCTCCGCAAAGTATCTGTAGCCGACGTGATCGGTGCTGCCCAGATCAAACCTCTCGATGCAGCCGATTTCATGCGCCAAACACCGTGGTACTTGAAAGGATATCGATGGGCGCAGTCGTCGACGCCAGATGAGAGCACAGTCGAGTGGTTACCCCAAGGCATTACCACATCCCACGATACCGGTGAGAACCGGGGTATTGTCCAGGGCCATTCGGACGTTGTGGTAGTATCCTGGAACGACGAGCGGAATAAGACTGGCGGAGCGACGAAGGCCGGGCAAGGGGTTAGGGTGACGTTTGTGCGGAAGGGTGCTACGGACGGTGCTCCCACCAACCGGGCATATATCCACGCACTGTTGGTCGAGCCCTTTTTGGACAGCTCTGGGGAACCGGATTTTAGGGTGCTGGAAAACGTAATTAGCGGGGGAATTGTATGGCGGGGAAACTGGTTCTATGTGACAGACGATAAGAGTGGAGTGCGCGTTTTTGATTTGGGGATGATTTGGAAGGTGAACGACGGCGGAGATAAGGTAGGGAGAGACGGGAATGAGTTCTTGGGGGGGGCCTATCCGTTTGTTATTCCACAGGCATAGTGTGTCAATCCTCCTGCACTGCATAGAGTATCACTGACATTCGTGCGCAGCACGTACACCCCCGTCCTCGGCCCGGGCATAGTTTTCACCCCTTCCTTCGCTTCTCTAGATCGGAACTCAACTCCGCCATGCCTCATGCTTGGCGAAACTGTCTTGCCTCGGGACAATAGCACGGTTGCCAGGTTCCCGCTGGACGATAAAACAGACCTCCTGGTGCCCGATTCGTTGAACACAACACTCACCAGCGCTGTCTGGGCATGGGAGATCAACATCCACAATGTACAAGGCTTGGTCTTCGCTAATGAGAATTACTGGATCACGGGAAATGATGGCGATGACGTCAACAGTGATATCTATAGATGGAGTCCTGGCAGTTGGTCCGACGAGCATTTGAGTATGCTCCCTGCTGGTGTGCAAGGAATTGCGTACAAACCTGCTGGAGAAGAATTGTGGATGGTCGGAAGTGTACCCGGAAAGAGATACGTCATGGCAATTTCAACGACTATGAAGAATTTAACGCGTCTAACGGATGGTGACCAGGGCCAGAGTAGCGGCGAGCCCAAAACTACCGAGGTTGCTACTCCTCCCGCGCAGGGTCGGGGGTTAGGTCCAGGAGGAATTACAGGAGTTGTAATCGGTGTATTAGCGGGGCTCGCGGCAGTCACTGGGACGGGGTTCTTGGTCCTGAGAAAACAGAGAAAAGATAATGGTGGTACAGAGGTGATGTCTGAGGATAAATGGCTGAAGCCAGAGCTAGGCCCCGGCGTTAAGGGCGCGGAACTTCCTGGGCAATTGGAAAGGGAGAGGCAAGAGATGGCAGCTGGAGAGATGGCAGTGGAGTTGCCACTGTCACCGTCCCGGAAGGGTGCTGACCATGCGTGGCCCCAGTGATGGACTATATATCTGTACAATTAGTAGTCTTCGACGGGGCCTAGCCGTCTTCTTGAATTTGAGTTCCGCTGGACAGGAACTTTTGGTCGACAGTAAAATCCAGTGCCTGCATGCCAGGCTGCTTCGGCAATCCTTCGGTTATACAGGTGGTTACTACTAAACAGGTCCCTCCTTCACCTACTAAGTAGGTAGATAGAAGTGATAAAGGTAGCTAAAATGCGCAATCATAAGACTCGGCACGAGGTAAGTGAGGAGGGAGAGTGTGACAGCACGCAACACGAGAAATAGCAGCTAGCTTAGAGATCACTAATGCTCATTCGTTGAGGAATCTGCCATGATAATTTAATACTAAGAATGGTAACGAACGCCCTTTTCAAATTTCTTCCAGGGAGTAAATAAAAACAATGAAATAACTCTTGACGGATAGACGGAAGCAACTTTGCCCCTCTGATCTGGAGAGCGGAGTACACCCAGCTGCAGACTGGGCTGCGGGGACCAAAACCAGCGATCAGATTGAACTAACTTGCAACCCAGTAGAAGAGGTCCGCATCTCCCTCCTAACTGTAGTATTTTTCCACTGCCCGTCGCCTCCAACCTATTCTTAGGTGCCTGACATATCACCCTGTGACGCCATCTGTCGATTTCTTGGATACCCTTGACCCTCGGGGTTCCCACGGTAAGGATAAACTGGTTGTCTATAACCCTCATCTGGCTGCTGCCGCTGTCTCGTATCTGAATCACGATCAGGATACACAGCTCGAGAGCGCCCACCAGCACCATAGGTTCCACCCGTTCCGTATTGGATTCCGCCTCGTCCGTATTGGACTTCACTCCTTCCATTTTGGATTACACCCCTTCCGTTGCCATCTCTATATTCGGCTGGAACAGTGTAGTGCGGGGAAGTGGTGTAGTAGTTTGAAGTCGGTGCTACCGGTGCTACAGGTTCAGTCACAGCTGGGAAGCTTAGGCTACCGTGTTGGCGTTGCTGTGAATTAGCAAAGGGGTTTGATTCTGTGTATCCTGTCCGCCTTGAGTCAGCATTGGGTGAACTAAAATATATTTTATGTCCTACGCCCGAAGGAGCCACAAAATCCCGTGGAATACACAACACTTATACGTACCAAGGTCTCCATTGGTATTATATTGAGGTACCCTGGACTTATTTAGGTACCTCTCCGAGTCGTTTCTCATTCCCTGTACCATGGCCTATTGGTGAAGAGACCCAGTTAGTATAGCATTCTTCCCTTGCACCGACAACGACCAAAGATTGATACCGATGTAAGAGGCCGATAAGATGAATAATAGTAGCCTTTTCTACCCTAATGAGGATGTTAGCGTGTGGTTAATATAATTTTACCACTAATCAACGGAGGATTGTATGCATACATCTGGCCCATATCCACGTGTGACAGTTGCATCACAGCCCAAGTACAGCGAAATATCTGCCTGTATGACTCGGTATTCGATGCCCTCACCGTCGAGGAACCACTGGCTTTTGGAACCCTGGGGTGGATGCGGGTAGTATGCCATATTCGCACCGGCTCAACCTACAGGTGTAGGAGAGAAATTTAAAACGGCTGAGCGGATCCAAGATAGGCAAGAGAATGGGAAACTGTAGGGGATGATCTTTGAAGATCGCAAAGGATGAAGCGCGAGACAAACCAAGACTCGCCGAAGTGAGACGAGCGGCACCTTTATCAGCGAGTTTGGTTACCGTCACGTGTGCAAACATGCTTGAACTTCCAGGCGGTCACGTGATCGACACTGCCGCCTCATTTCAAACCCTTATTTTGGCGCAGGATAACCAATCAGAGCGCAGCGGATATGTCCGGCGTGACACGTGAACGCAACGGCATGCTTAGGCCTCAAGCTCTGACTGGTGCGAACAAAGGCTGGAGAAAACGTTAAGGCGGACGGACCGCCTTACAGCGCAGTGAGGTGTCGGGATCGTGATTAGTCTTCAGTACCGTCCGATACGGCTGGCGGTAGTATTCCCAATACCCTGGAGCACACAGGCTTCGGATCGCCATGGGGAATGTGACTTTGCGCCCTTCAATGGGATTACTCTCTCGCAACAACCCAAATCACGAGGAATTGGCTCTGGTAACCTAAGACCTAGAACTCAAGCTAGCGAATAAAGCCTCCTATTTACAGATCCTAGCGCCCCCTTCGGTTCATGTCGCTCTACATACACACCTAAAACCATATACATGCAAGGGTTTCCATATGACGCCATGCGCAGCGTTTGGATTTGAGGCTACGAGCTACTCCGGTCAATGCTGCAGCCATACGATAGCGACATACATTTGAAGCCAACGTTATTGGCTACTGCATTTCATGTCATTGGCAAGCAAAAGAATGAAGAAAAGAAGCAAACAAACAAACAAGCCAGCGGAACCCGAATGCCCCCGAGGCGAATCACGAGCGCTAGTTCTCATTGCTATTCTCATGATTTCTACCACTCCGGGTTCATCTTGCAGCTGCAGTCTATGGCCAGACGTCTTCCGAGATTTCCCGCAGCTCTCATGAGCCCTGTAGTATTCCGCGGAATAGCTGCGGTATTATAAGCATGGCGTATGGTGTCAGTTTGTTTTCCGTCGCATGCGATGCCCCCATGCTCCGTGATTTGTCCAGACTCCCAGAAACCCTAAGTATGGATGGACAACAAAGCAGTGCACAGAGAGCATATGCCCATCGCTTCCCTTCGCAGAGTAAGACGCAGCACCCCCCGTTTGCATGTGGCTATCATGATTACTTACCTAAAGTCTGGAGACCCCTCTAATTTAGGTTTTGCTCCCCCTCCCTAGTGCATGAAGCTTGTAGTTGGCTGAGGATGGACTAGGATTAGAATTGGATGAAGCAGGACTTTTGTTTATGCCCGGAGTGAAGTCAAACCACGTTGGTCTTGATTGAGGTGGTTGCGATGGTTTAGAATGCTTTTTTCTATATATCCGAGAGTATTCGTACAACAGAGGCGAAATCATTAGGTTTGTGCATGCATAGTCATCCATAAAGCCGTTTTTCGGAACATATCCACCACATTCTGATGCCCCTTCTGTTCCGCCAGCTGCAGCGGTGTAAATTTCTTTGCGCCAGCCACTGCACCCGGATCTGCTCCTCTGTTTAGTAGAACATCCACCACTTTCTCATGCCCTCCCAACGCTGCTAAGTGGAGCGCCGTTGAACCTTGCCCAGCCTCTGTTGCCGAGATATCTGCACCTCTATCCAGCAGCAGCGGCAACACACATTCCTTGCCGCACCAAGATGCAAAGTGTAGAGGCGTGTATCCGTAACTACCGGGAGTCTCAATCTCTGCACCCCAATCCAGAAGTAACCTAGCCACCGCTGGATGTCCGTTCTGGGCAGCAAGGTGAAGCGCTGTATCCCCAACACTCCCTTTCGAGCCGTAAAGTTTGGCGGTAATATCCACGCCGTTTTGGAGAAGCACCCGGGCAATCTCCACGAAGCCGCGGCGAGCCGCAAAATGTAAGGCCGTGTTACCGGCAGAATCAACCATCGAAATATCCGCACCGCGCCCGAGAAGTGCCTGAGTAGCCTGCAAATTACCTCGATGAGCCGCAAAATGTAGTGGGGTGCGTCCAGTTGGACTAATGACGTTAATGCATGAGCCATTCCGAAGAAGGGTGTCGATAGTTGGACCAGGGTCTGCAGAATCGCCGCGGGCAACACAGTGCATCGGAGTATCCCCATCGTTTCCAACCGCAGAAATATCCGCCCCGTTGTTGAGCAACAACGTCACTAGCTTTTCATGCCCACCATTTGCAGCAAGGTGAAGTGCAGTGTATCCGTCCTGGTCTTTTGCCGTAACCACGATGTCGACTCCCCCATATAACAGTGCTTCGACTATTGCTACGTCCCCGCTCATCGTTGCCCGATGTAAAGGTGTTTTCTTTTCGTCATCTACAGCTTTTGCATTCGCACCATGTCTGAGAAGAACCAAAATTGCGGCGGGATCTTTTCTCTCAACTGCCATGTGCAACAAGGTTTGCTGATGTTGGTGCTTTCGATTGACGGCCGCTGGGGAATCTTGGAGAAGACAATCTAAATCGCCAGGGAATTTATTTAGCACTGCGCTGTATGGTGTGAGGCAGCATGCTTTATTTGGTACGGCGCCTAGAATATTATTAGTCTATGAGTTCGAATTCGTGGCATGCACTTGCATAAAGAAAGGGCAGATGCTGCATACCGGGATCCGAAGTGAAGTTTTTCAAGTGCCGAACTGTAGTTGTATAAGCCAAGTCTCCCTTGTGCTTAAATTTGACCATAGTTGAATGATCCCCTTCGATAGTCAGAGATTCTTCGATTGTATCCGGTAGTTGCAACACTGAAGAATTGGCTTCCACTGCCAGAAAGTAGTCACCGCTTCTGGTCCATCTTCCCTCCGGATCCTGTTACAGTTAGCAGTGTTAGGTTAACTGTAAGGTATTTTGGGTTAGGCGACCATCTTGAGTTTTCTAGTGAGGCCAGTTTCTCTGAAGCTTACTATTTTGAACTGGCTCGAGTAGTTGATGAATCGTCTCAACTCACTTCTGAGCTGTAGTGAGCTACTAGTAAGCGATTTGACAAGAGCTTGCCGTGGTGAACCTTCGCCGAGCATGGGTAGAATATCGTCCACAACCAAGCCTCGGTGAGGGGCGCCAAAAAAAATCATAGCTCGAGTGCTAGAAAATAGTGGCCCGTGAAGTCTCTCATTCTCTTTCGCTTTGATCAGGGACTAAAGTCGCAAGTTTGGCGGTTGTATCAATAAACTGAGGATGTAACTTAATGGCAGGGTTGGTGGAGGACGGGGTTACCTGAGCAGTTATGATGCTGCCAAAGCTGTGAGCCACAAAAATTATGGGTCTGTTTAACTCCTTTTGAAGTCAGCATGCAGTACCTGCATAGTTTCTGGTAATCAATAATACCTCTCTGGATCGCCTCGCCTTTTTTAACTCTTCTAGGAACATGTCGGAAAAATCGGGGACTTCATGAACCGCTTGCACTGAAAGCCTGGAGTTGTACCCGTATATCATTGTCCTGCATTGTGACAAATCCTCCGAGAGGAAATGCCGAAGCCACATTTTCCTTCGAAAGTGTTGATTAGGCTCCCCGGCCCATGATCCATACGCATGTCCGTTTAGTCCGCAAATTGCTACGATGCTGAAGATTCATATGAGCTCTGACCATCGAGGAACACTCCAGCTGATCTCGGCTACTTACTCTGCCCTAATAGCCCCCCTAGGCCTGATACAGTACAGTTGTGTCAAGCCAAGAAATCTCTATCGATTGTAATATCGACTCCATCTAAGAGTGGAACTGAATATGTATCACCATCAGGAAGTCGATTCAACTTGCGCGGAGAGTACGGAGTGAATTGAACAAGAGCTATTTGTGTCCTACTATCGTAACAGGAGGGACATAGCGTGCTTTCAGCGAAATCGACAGTGATGTCTTCCCCGTCATCATCGTCGAAAAGTTGCGTCGCAAGTGCCGTGTGTAATTCAGATAAAGATGTTTTCAAAGGGATTCCAGTGATCCGATATACAGCTCCCCTAACTTTGCGTTCTGTAGTGGTGTTGGCCGTAGGTTTAGGTTTTGGTTGCCTATTGAGACCAAGAAGCTGGGAGAAAAGCCCAACAATGTTCGCCATATCGCATTAAACAGACGTTGTGATGACTCGGAGCATCCAGTGCGGGAGTAACTACTGAGTTGTACGCGTAGCAACATCCCCGTTAATAATCTGCATGCTTCAGAGTCATTTCTCTTCCCCAGGCTGTGCACGCATGGCGGCTCACAGCCGTTGATCCTAGTGGACATGAACACATCCGTAGTGCATTGCATATGCACATAGATCACAAACATGTAAACACCAATAGTTTACTTTTTCATAATCAGCTTCTAGTTTGCGACCACGTACCTAGTCAACCAATATTCTCGCTGTTAATTACATAATGTTTTGTTCATTTCTCATCGCCCACACCAGTCAATTTCACTATCTCCCAAAGCTTCCTCATCATCACCAACGGATCTGCCCCACTCTCAATTTTTCTTAGCAGAGAAGCGTGTTGCCGACTGATGTCGAAAACTGAAACCTTATCTAATGTAGGGTCTTGCATTAAATCTTCTAATCATTTTAAAGTCACCTTATAACCTTGAGATATACTCAATGACAGTTTTTCCTTCTTGAAGCTCTCAATATCGATATCACCAGCAATTATAGTAGCATACGAATCTGCTTCGTTCAGTCCCAATCTCTTCAGAATACTTCGATCACCTGCTGCCAGAGGCGCGTACACAATTCGAAGCTCTCTGCAGACCAATCCTGCGCGCCAGATTGATCCTAGAGCCCTCATAGGTTCCCAAGTACATTTGCTCAAAGCGGCGCTACGACTGGGCTAACTTCACTATCGGAATCGCGCCGGATGACAGTGTTGTGTTCTTCATCGCAGAAGCTATTCGAACGAAATATCGAGGAAAATATTGGCGTTCGTAAGTCGTCGGTTTCTTTAAGCTTGCGATTTGCCAGTGCGGTGTAATTTAAGGGTAGACGGGAAAGAGGCCGGCACATTTGGTCGTCAGGGTCACGTGCATTTATTGCCACGTGACCATGGTTAGCGTCTCGGCGTTTCCCGCCAAACTTCTTTCCTGAAGTATATATTTAAGTACATATCACAAATTTTGTTCTTGCTAGCGCGGCCCACTAGTCTGTCATCCGGCTTTTGGTCGCTGGCGCTAGCCAAAATCCTACCAAGCCGTCTGACAGACTAGCGGCCCACTGGGTGAGGCCATGACGAATATCCTCCATTATATTAGTAGATACTTAACAACTAACATATAACGTAGAAACCAAACCAAGCACACTCCAAGAAGACTGCAAAAACACCCGCAACCTCCATAAGGCATTATTATTATAAAGCACAACAGTCTGGCTTAACAGTACATTGCCGCTTCTACTAACCTTGCACTTCGATCCGAACGTGATCTCTCCAGCCTGTGACTGGTTATAAACACCATGTACAAGCTACACATGCTCTGATGTTTCCCCCGCCGCTCATGGTATAGTGGGAGCAGCTGCGGCGCGCGGGTGAGGACGCCCTTTACAGCGGATGCCTTTGCGGCGAGTGTTGTTTTTGTGGAGGCGAGGAAAGCGGAGGCAGTGAAGAGAGGGGTGGTGGGAGAGGAGGAGGAGGAGGTGGTGGTGGTGGTGGTGGTGGTGGTTGTAGCGGGGGATTTTCCATGACTGGTGAATTGTTGCACGGCCGAAAGAACCCATTGTACCGCAAAGAGGGCTGAGATCGTACTAGCTAGCATCCACGGCTTTGTGTGCATCCTCCAATTACTTGAAATCGCCGTCGAAGTCATTTTACCGTAGCTCAACATACACTCGGCTGCCGAATTTATTGCAAGCAAGGTCGTGATAGTGGCGATAAGTGCAGTAGTTTTCAACCAAATTTTCCAAGAGTGAAACTTCCTCTTGCACCACTGTTCAATTCTGTTTGTTCCGAGCAGAATGGTGATGGTGATGGCAATAACAGTTATTTCCAACCAGGTTCTCCAACACTGAAACTCCCTCCGACACCATTGCGTAATCCTGTTGGTGCCGAGCAGAATGGTGATGGTGGCAGCGATTGAGATTGTTTTCAACAACATTCTCCAAGACCGAAACTTTTTCTGGCCCCACTGTCCAATCCTGTTGGCACTGAGCAGAAAAGTGATAGTGGCAGCGATCGAGGTCGTTTTCAATAACATTCTCCAAGACCGATACTTCTTCTGGCACCACTGTCCAATCCTGTTGGTACTGAGCAGAAAGGTGATGGAGGTAGCGATGCACCGCTCCTTCAAGATAGCCACCCCCCTCTTAAGTTTCTCCTGGCGGTGTTTCATGCTGTCAAAATGGAGAAGTACAACTATGGTAACTGCAATCAACCTCTCTCGAATCTTTCCCGTCCACTGCACTGCCTTCGCTCCCCTCCTGCACGATGTGACTACCACCCTTCTACTATTCTCCAGAATCGCAATCCACCCTCGGACTACCACTGCCCTAATCACGACCTTCCACTCCCCACCAAACCCCGGTGCTGACTCCTGCTGCTGGCTATTATGTCGTCCTATATAGCGCGCATCGCCCTCCGTCCTTTTGAGAACCCCGCGGAAGCTCGGTGGAAGTGAGAAGTCTATGAAGTCGGCACCGTTTGCTGTCGGGAATAACATGACGCATAGAGAGGAGTGTGGGAATATCGAGGGGTCGCTAGCATATCCAGAGTTAAGAGGTATTCCAGTCTTTTTGTTGTGGGATGCATTAATGTAGATTTGTGAGACGTTGGAGGTGCACCGATGCTTCAGGGTGATTCAAAACCCACAATGCTTCGTACCGACTGACCAAATCATGATCAATCTGCCCCGCAATGCGGGACCCACAACGCAGGGACATGCATGAAGACCTTTCATCGCATAACTCACCAACACGTAGCTCAGGGAGTAGTCGTTAGTGTACAGGGCTGTGGGCTGCACCGTGTTCAACTAAACCACTATTACGGTCTCAATCACCAGGATGTATGGCGCCATGAGGAGTTTTAGATTGCCGAAACAGGACATCTAAAAACGACGGATGATTAATGTGTCGGGTTGACTGAAACCTGCTTCCGACGTTTCAGGTTCCACCGGTCATCGGTTTTGCTACCGAGTCACTACCACGTCCCGAGAGGCAACAGGCAGTACGGTAAGATATGTTCAAACTGCAAGTAGTTAGTTAGTTAGTTAGTTGAGAGCAGCAAAACTCATAACCCCCAAAATCGCTAAATATCACGTGAATTGACGAGTGATATCATGTGACAGAATGAAGAAGGCTTAATTTTACGGGCAGACAAACGTGTATATCAGTATTCGAATCTACCGCTTGTAGTCTAGGAGTATATCACCTAGTCGAACGTGTCGAAAGCCTTACACCAGATGGTAACTTTCACTGAGTGCAGCGAGCTTACTCAAATTTTACGAGCTCCGTGGAGCGACCGTAAGGGTTTGGTAAACAGCAATAAGATTTCAGAAAACAAAATAAATAAAGTATTTAACCCTAACAACGAAGGAAAATGTGAGATTAACTATCATCCGCCAAAATATTTGCCTGGATGAAACCCAGCAAATCACTTCTTAGGTTCCCTCATCGATTCCCTTACACCTAACAAATGACGAATCTCCGACGCATCTAGTCGGTCCGCTGGGGTTTCGTGCAACATCTTTTTAATCACATCCACAATTAACCGTCGATCAGCATTCTCTTCCGTCCAGAACTTCCAAGACAACTGGAAGTGCTTTCTGTTCGGGTCCAGTGGTGGATGGCCATCCATGAATGGCCCGGGCAACCCGTGGATGGCCTGGTATCCACAACTGGCCTGCCCAACTGTGGATCCATGAGTGGCCCGGGGTTTCAGTAGGTATCTACTAGCAGTCACTGTGACCGTTAACGTTATGTACTCTATGTTGCGCATGCACAAATATGTATGTCTGAAAATATTTCTCGTTTAAATAGTAAAAGTTCTATATATATTATTAGCTCTATCTTACTTCATTCATTCAATATCCTCAATAGTAAACTGCTATCTGTATACCTCTTTTCCAATTACATTCCATTATTATACCTTCTATAGCATTTAGTGAAGCAGTTCGTTTAAGTTTTGACCGCTTTCTAAGAAGTCCAGATTATTTGAATCGCCAACGCATATCCACCGATAAAATATTGTTGATGCAGATAGAACTCTCAAAGACAGTTGAAGTCTTTATTTTCTCGAACATATACTCGTTTTGATCAAGGTGAGGGCCTGGCAACGATATAGACATTCGGTGTCATGAGGTTAAAAGAGACAGCATAGACAGCATGATGGAGTGTAAGGACCCTTTTTACGACCAGACCTCCAAGCCCATAACATATCCAGATAATTAGACGGTCTCGTTGCTGAATTCCAGGTTAATTCTAATAAACAAGCACACATCTAGGTTACGGGGACACCAACTTCGTTCGATCGCCGGAGTTCGATAAGTGATGATAACAGCGACAAGGCGGTACTGGCCATGCCACCCGACGATTGAAATGCCAGAGCTATCTCATAATCAAGAGCGATTATGCGAGCCGACGGAATATCCTGTGGAAGAAAATCGCGGAGCCACATTTTCTCTGTCTCCGCCGAAGTCCAGGATTCAAGGCTGCCGCCATCCAGTCCATGGATGCCCATTATGCTATTATCAGAATCCTGGTTACCCCTCTACTGTCTCTTGCAATAAGGAGCACGAGGTAAACGTACTCAATAACTAGCCTTTCTTGATATGCCTTGTGTCCATCATAGAGAACAAACGGACCGAGATGAGGATCTTTATTGCCAGGCTGAATGCTCACCGTACGGTTAGAGGTATCTGCATTGTTATGTCCGTGAAAGGTTCAGTCAGCACCTGCGATTAAACCAAAGATATTTTGACTTACCTATATCTTGCGAGACTCTCCAGACTCTAATCGTTTAGTAGCGTTCTTCTATATGCCGGGAGATCTGACTCTCGGGTATCTAAGGCATCAGCGCCACCCAGACTTGGCTGGGCGCTTCAGCTTACTTGATTGGGTCATCGCACGGGTGGCTGATTCTTTAGTGCTTTGGTGAAAGATCGGACACTCCTGTTCTGGTATTAAATTTTGCTGTGTGTCCGGGGTGTCAACAGAGGGAAATTTAAGGTAGAAGTCAGTGCACTCCCCAGCTTTACCATTTCTACAATTATTCAGATCATACTTCACCTAAAATTGTGTGTGGCACCCTCGATTGTACCATTTCTGTATGGTTGTTTGCCGGAACAGGAGCGCCTGATCTTTTACTTCTAGACTTGAGTAGTATTTAGTACTAAAAAATGTAGCCTATAAGACATGGCTAGATTTAAGCCAAGAATGGCAAAGGTTGGATGTCTACCTACCTTTTCAAGCAAGTTTCATCACTCGCTGGTACTAAATGCTAGCTATGAGTATTTGATGAATATCATCAAGGTAGAGTATATCCATTTCGGTGTGAACTTCAAGGACAGAACTTGTCGCAGTCATACTTCAACTGTCAAGTAGATAATTAACTTTTAACAGCATGTAGGTCTTAGAAAGGAAGATTCCCTCGGTCCCAGAGCTTGTGGTAGCCGGAAAACTCGGTCTCGAATGGAGTCCGAACTATAGTTGAAGGAAGTGAGCTGAATTGCGTTTTGAGCTGTAAAACTATGACGCTGAAACTTCGAAGATGAATTAATATTGATAGTCACCCTTCAAACATACCGCTATGTAGCTCTGGCCACAAAGCCGGGCCCTGTTACACAAACCTCGTATTAATTTCAACAAGCGAGCGTGTTTAGTGTTTAGGAAGGAAGTTATGCAACTCTATTTTACCGAGATCTAGTAGCCATCTATATAAAATTCAGACGCAAACCCATCCCCATTGCACGTCTCATCCCCTTTTCCCACACTCAACCATGGCATCCGAACCCACCACACCCAAGAGCAGCAGCAGCGGCTGGTTCCTGCGATTCCTCAGCATCATTATACAAGTTGCGATTCTGGGCGTGCTTATCTGGATCGGTATCCTACTCCGGCTCCTCTACCGCGGACTGGGAATGTCGTCGTCGTACTATTCGGGCCTAGAAGTCTCCATTGCGGGTATGCCGACGGTTGCAGTGTATGGAATGCCAACAGTTTCAGTGTACGGAACCCCAACAGTTATGGTTGGGAATACGGCGACGGTGAGGCCGTTTACGTAAGGGGGTTTTGTGATGATGGTCTGGTGTTATGGCAGAGCTAGTACGGTCTTGTCGGCGCGCGGTAGGTCGCGACGGGGAAGGAGGTGTGGAGCAGGGCATTGATCATGATGGATGTAGTGTGGGGCGCGGGATCATTGTTTCAGCTTTCGTTATTGTTACTCTGCCACGTGTGAGTTAAGTTTGTCCGATACCCCACCGACAGAATGAGTCCTGGGGCGCATGAGTGAGTGCTCGTGATGTGCATGTGACGCAATTAGCCCCAGAGCCCTAACAGCACCGTCTCAACGCCGTTCACATAGCAAAGCGCCTCAACACCATACCACGCCCGCCTGCCACGAGTCAGCCCGAATTACATCTTTAGTCGAGAGTGACGACCTGTATCGACTTCTGGTCCCGACCCGGACACATTAGCAGATCAGAAGCAGCCCTGACACTTAGGGCTTTCCGTTCCCGGCTCTCGGATTAACATGTCGAAGAAGCACGCACAAACCTCTTTTACAAATTCGATGACGAGCTGGAACTTGCCGTTGTCACCACCCTCATATAACCCAAGGCCATCTGGTGGTGACTTATGCTATCACGAACCAGCTCGGCGCAGGACAGCTCCCACCACTAAGCTGACTCCAGCCTTCCGCTCAAGGGCATGGATCCAATCGCAACTCCCATCAGATTCAGTCCAACTCCCAATACCAAAAGGAACCGGGAATAATATGAGCTGGTTTGGAAGGGAATATTACAAAGGAGCCGAGAATAATCATTGGCAAAGAGATCTCGGATTCCTATCCCCGGTTTCCCACGGTCTTTGGCGAGGCCCTTAGGGACTTACAAAAATGCCATGTCGGTTATCAGGTTACCAGGTTTTGGAACTACTAAGTTTTATGCATATGGTATCACTAATTGTGATGAATTGACGCCTCTAGACAAATACTACCTCTATTGATACGCATTTGTGCACAAGGTGGGAGTTTTACGGTTGTATAAATCACGAAGAATGAGATTGATATGGTATCTTCCTCGTAGAGCCTTGTGAGTGTGCGTGGTATAGTACAACGTACTAAGGAACGGCAGGTGGATGAGCAATCACTAAATAACTATAATCACAAAAATATGTACTACAGAATCTAGAGAAATCGTCTATCGGTGTATTCTTCTTACATACAACGCACCCCCCTCTAACTAGAGCAACTACATTGCATATCCCTCTTCCTCTTCGGCACCTCCCCACACCACCTCTGCGCATCCTCTACTCCCACCCATTCATCATCAAATGGCTTCTCAACCAGCACCATCACATCCTCCAGCACCTTCCGCTCCCCTTTTTTCTCCACCCTCTCAATAATCTCATCCAGCACCCAACCCTTAGGCACAAACTTCGGGTTCTTCTGCTTCATCACCTTGATGCGTTCATCATCGTCCACACCTTCCTCCTTAAGTCTATCCGCATACGATTTCAGATAATCCTGTACATCCTTTTTCGCCTCCTCATTCGTCTCAACTGGGAGCAACAATTCCGGACCATTTGAGAGAAGGGTATTGATTGGTGTTTCTGCCAGGCGTCGGAAGAAATGGTGGGAATCGAGTTCGTGCTTCTGCATCAAGTCGAGGACGGGGGAGAATTGCTTGTCCATATCTGATTCCTTAAGTGATTTGAACCCGAGACGCTCCGCCATGCGTTGCTTGTACTCCGTCAAGAATGTGTTCTTATATTCGTTCCCAACGTCTTCAATGATTGCTTCTGCACGTTGCACTAACCCCTCGGCGTCTTCCTCCTTGACTCCGTTCTTGATGTACTCTTCGTCGTCGGGGTCAGGGATGGCAAATAACTCCGCGATGTCTTCTGCCAGACGGATAAGGTTCCACCATATGATAGTAGGCTGGTTTTTGAAGCAGTAGCGCAGCATGTAATCGTCGTGGTTAGGCGTGTAGTCGGGATCAAAGGTATCCATGAATGCGAACGGGCCAAAGTCAAGAGAAAGGCCAAGGATTGAGATGTTATCTGTATTCAACACGCCGTTCATGAACCCATATACCTGCCACAGCGCCGTAGTTCTTGCGTTCCTACGCACAATCTCGCGGTACATCGCTTCGTATCTGTTTCCAACTTGCGGAGGAAGCTTGAGCACCTCGTCACAGACATAGTCGGCAAGAACACGGATGCGCTCCCGATCGCCGCGGGACCGGGGCAGGTCAAACGTGCCGATGCGGATCCAACTCTGAGCCATACGTGCAACGACTGCGCAGGGTTTAAGGCGCTCACGAACTGCCTTCTCGCCCGGTAGCAGCGTGAGGGATAGTGCACGTGTTGTCGGGATGCCGATGGAGTGGAGGTACTCGCTGACGACGAATTCGCGGATGCTGCTTCGCAATACTGCTTTTCCGTCCGCGAAGCGGGAGTAGGGTGTTTTTCCGGCGCCTTTCAGTTGCAGTTCGTACCGCTCCCCCGATGAGGGATTCGTCGCCTCAAACAGAGAGATGGCACGGCCGTCACCGAGTTGTCCCGCCCATTCTCCGAATTGCCATCCACCGTAGCACTGCGCCCAGGGATAAACCCCATTCGAGTCGGACCCGTAGTCGCCATTGCCGGAGACGAGAGAGAGGAATTCTGTTGTCTTGGATTCGGAGAGGGAGAGACCAAGGGAGCGGAATGCTGCGGGGGAAACGGCGAGAAGCTCCGGCTTTTTGGTGCTGGGTGTTGGCCGCACATAGGTGAAGAGCGCTTCTCTTACCATGCGCGGGCCGAGCTTGGAGAGGGGTGCTGCAGCGGAGGAGGCGGGAGTGGGGAAGGCGGGATCGGTGGGGAGGCGCGAAGTGAAGACGGAGGATTTGGGAAGGTCATTGAGAGTGACTCCTGATGTAGCGGCTGAGGCAGTGGAACTCATCCTGTAGAGGTGCACGTTGAGACTCATTAGTCGATGGATTGTAGATAGGGAGGTGAGGCGTGGCATGAAGTGTGTTCATGAGGCAATTTCGAGTTCACATGGTTGTCGTCGGGTTGTCGTCGTTTTGCGCGACAAGGACATTTAATGATTAGTACGATGACGTTAATTTCACGTCCCCTGCACGTCACTTCATCCATCCCCCACATCCACATGCCGCCGCTGAAGGCCCTCCCTACCACAGCTCCGCCGCCCCCAAAACCCGCCTATATCCTCCGTGGTCACCTCACACCCATCCATGCCCTTACCTTCCTCTCCAACAACCAATACCTTCTCACTGCCGACGCCTCAGGAATCTGCATCCTCTGGCTCCTCTCTACCCGCCGCCCTCTTGCCGTCTGGTCCGCTCACACAAACTCCATCCTTTCCGTTGCTGAATGGGTACCTCGCGACCCGGCCTCCTCCGACCGCCGCATCATTACGCACGGCCGAGATAACAGGATCCGAGTCTGGAAGTTACCTCGCGCCGAGGACAATGTGGCAACTGCACTACCGGTCGACGAGGGGGCGATAGTGGGAAAAGCGCCATGGATGGTTGCGTCACTAGAGGTCAACGCGCTCAACTTCTGCGGATTTGGGTTCTGTCAAGAGCAAGAGACGACGGATGATGATGCAGAATACCGCGATGCGCTGATTGCCGTTCCCTCGGCGCTGGATTCACAAGCAATCGATATCTTCACGCTCCCCTCTACACGGCGCGTTTACACGCGCATCTCGCCGCCGGAGAAGACGGGTATGGCGATGGCACTGGCGTTGCGCTTCATTGACGAGGAAACGTTAACGCTCATCGCGGGGTATGAAAGTGGGCATGTGGTCGTGTTCCGTCTCGTGCAAGAGAAATGGGAGGTTTCATATTCCGCACAGCCGCATTCACAGCCTATCCTTTCACTTTCCTTATTTGCTCTACAGACGGGGTACTTTCTCACCACCTCTGCAGATTCGTTGATAATCCAGCATCCCCTCGGATTGGGAGAAGTACAAAAGCTGGATACAAGGCACGCAGGGCTACAGAGTGTTTGTATTCGCAGCGACGGGAAGATTTTTGCGACAGCGGGATGGGATGGGAGGTTTCGGATTTTCTCAACTAAAGGCAAAATGAAGGAGTTGGCGGTGTTGAAGTGGCATACAGTTGGGTGCTATGCGGTTACGTTTGCTGAGATTTTGGACGAGAAGGAAGGGGAGGGGGAGAAGGGGGAGAAGAGTGTGGAGCTTGCTAGAGTGAGGAGGGAGAGTAGGAGACATTGGGTTGCGGGAGGCGCGAAGGACGGAAAGGTTAGTTTGTGGGAGGTGTTTTAGGCGTGGGACAAGTAGGATAGTAGTACTACATTACGGGGGCTCGAATAAGTACATAAGCCTCACGTGGGTTTGAAGTGAGGCTATCATGTATTATTAAGTTGATGTGGTGCTGTTTCGATTTGCAGGCAGATATGTGGAAAACTAATCTGTTAGCAACACCGAAATATAAGCCTGTCTGATTTGACTGCAGCACAAAGTCTGGAAAGGTTGGTAGAGTTGACAGGCTTACAGTAGTGTATAATGCTAGCACAGTGGTTAGGTTAGGTTCATAGGTTTAACAACCTGACATCAACCTGTAGGTAGTAGTGGGTGTTGCTGTGATGAAAAAATTTTCGGTTACAGTGTAGAGCTGCAGATTTCACCAGCTTCCCACCTTTGCTGCAGCATATAGCAGCAAGTGTTGGAATTGGGATGATGGGTTTGTCACTTTTAGGATCTACTTTCATCTCCAGATTACATTCCCACCACTCCCATAATTTTTATGTGTATACGTGGGTGCGAGGCATGCAGCTGCTGTATATGGTGGTGATTATTATGATGGTGATGGTGATGGTGAGTTGTGGTTGTCAATGGCAGAGTCTGCTACGGTAATGGCTACTGCTACGGCGATGGCTGCCGCAGCGGCCATCTCTTGACAATCCGACAAACCTGACAGGCTGACATGAAGGCCATTAGGCTGTCACTCAAATACAGCTGTAAGGCTTGCAATGGACTGCAAGGTCAACAACTGTGATAGCCGAAAATACCTAACAGCCTAGGAGTGAGGAAAACATGTCAAACTAGGTTGTCAAAGATGATATCCCCATGTGAGGTTCATGTCATGCTTACCTATTTAATTAAACCCCCCATAAAGTAGTTATACCGAGATAAAGTACGACATTAGTCCCGCTGGGTATGCCTGAAGTTATAACTATATGAGGCGGTACTACAGCGCTGACATGCGATGTAATATAAATTTCACACCAAACGTTGCTCTCTCCAGGGCTTTCGTCGCTCGCAAGCTCGCGCCTCAAAACAGTCAGCGGACGGTTGGTTCACGAGCACAACAAACGTTTACAATGAGTGAGTCTTTGTGAATAGCCCACTATTATCTGCAAAGAGGTACAATAACCGCGGCTGCCCGCATCACTTAAGAATGAATTTTGAGAAGGTACTAATTTAGATTGGTTGGTGTGGGCAGGAGTAACCGAAATTATCTCAACTTCATGCTTCTCATTATTTACGCCAGTGCACTCTCTACTTCCCGAGGTCCATGTTCATACTATCTCACCGTTACCGCATCTTTAGAAACAAATTGACAACCGGAAAGGTGCTGAGTGCTCGGTGATATGTAGTGTGGGTCACAAGGCGAAAGGTCCTGGGATATCTTGTCTCTTCGACACCCAGAACTCGTGGCCTCGAGATTTGCACCCCAGCCATGTCGGGGCTCCCGAAAATATCATTATTACACCACACAATAGTCTATAGCCACAGCAGTCCCATATCTTACCCCATAATATACAGCACTACTTTAAAGTGACTTCTTATCATTCAAATTTGTAATTCTGAGCTCATTAGGGACCAGTATAGTAATATATAGTCACTTATAGTCCTCCATGATGGAATGCAAAAGTCTACGAATGTTAACCACCTCGAGCCAGCACCGTGACTCACGAACTATTGAAAGGCAGAGGTATTGTGGATTGAGTAGGAATTGCAGCGAAATTCATCGCACGAGCAATGCTCTCACCCAAACAAACCATTTTAAGCCAACAGTGTTCAAGTAAAATATATAACTGGGAATTGACATTCCAAACGCTGTGCGATTATATTATTGACCACAAAAGAAGACAGGATAATACAATAGTCAAACCAAACGTATGCGTACCGGCGCACAGTTTTCGCCGAAATTCCATGATAGCGCACCAAGCAATATCCCCCTCTCCAACGCGCCACGAGCTTACGACCCAGCCAAAAAACCCAGATAACCCCCCTTGTAGTAAATTCCCACTTCGAAGTCCACTCGCGAAGACAGCCAGTACTCGTGATCAACATCGGCGGGGCGGGAGAATCCCCAGAAAAACGCTTATCAGACTAAACACAACAAAACTCGTACTTCAAGCTCAGCATTATAAAAAACATAAACCATATAAATTTAATAAAAGTAAACGCACGATTTGGAGTTATTCGACGTTGCATCCGGTCCCACCGATTCCTAGCGATGTCCATAAGTGACGTATTAAGGTACATTATTTCGGTCTAATTGACAGTTGGGAAATCATTGACATGTTTTCAGAATCTTTTCTTAGATGCGATGCGGTCGTTGTCGCTTGGGGTTTTTTTGCGCTTACTCCTTGGAAGCCAGCCGTGTCCTGCCATTTTTAGTACCCTCACGACCTCGAGATGGCCTCCCTGAGTAGCAGCCTGCAGAGCCGTATGACCACCACCAGCAGCAGGATTGACGTCGGCATTGGCAGCGAGCAGTCTCTCCACGACCTCGAGATGACCTCCCAGAGCAGCAGCCTGCGGAGCCGTATGACCATAGAAACAAGCAGCAGCAGCATTGACTTCAGCATTGGCAGCGAGCAGTCTCTCCACCATCTCGAGATGACCTCCCAGAGCAGCAGCCTGCAGAGCCGTATGACTATCATCATTATCAGCAGCAGCAGCAGCATTGACGTCGGCATTGGCAATGAGCAGTCTCTCCACGACCTCGAGATGACCTCCCTGAGCAGCAGCCTGCAGAGTCGTATGATCACCACCAGCAGCAGCGGCAGCAGCATTGACGTCGGCATTAGCGGCGAGCAGTCTCTCCACGACCTCGAGATGACCTCCCTGAGCAGCAGCAGCAGCAGCATCGACGTTGGCATTAGCGGCGAGCGGTCTCTCCACGACCTCGAGATGGTCACCCTGAGCAGCAGCCTGCAGCGCTGTCCAAACACCAACAGTAGCAACAGTAGCAGCATTAACGTCGGCATTGGCAGCGAGCAGCTTTTCCACGACTTTGAGATGACCGTTTCTTGCGGAGTAAAAAAGCGGCGTACTCCCTCTGGAGTCCTTACAGTCTGGTTCAAAACTGACTATCACTAGATCATTGACGGCGTTCACCAAGCCAAAGAATGAAGCAACATGTAACCCAGTGACATTTTGAGTGAATGGCTGGTCATATCCGCCGAACACAGATCCCGAGTCCAGCACTATCTCTCTGGTGGTCTCCTCTTTCTCGTCAAGGGCATGATATCCCCAATTGTGGGCAGCGTAATTAAACGCAGGAAACTGCTGCAATCTGGCCCGGAACTCTTTGCGTGAGTGGCAGCATCCTTTGTTGAATTCGTCAAAAGATAGCATTGTGAGGCAAATATTTGCAATGACTGTATCTCCCTTACAAAAAAATGGATCAGTGGATCTCTGGAAATATTCCCGCAACGAATAGTGTACAAGGCGAATTGTGGAGCTCGTTGGTCTATAATAACGAGATCCATACAGACATGAACCATCGTTCCCTGCTCGGGCATGTCGTCTTCGTCAAAACTCGTTTCGTAGGCTTGAACTGCAAGTACTTGTCTAAGTTCATCAACCAAGAGAAGTCTTTTTGCGCGGGATATCCACCGCAACATATCAAATGCTAGCTCCTGTTGGTCGGAAAATTGTTGCTTAATCCTTGCGAGGGTTTTTTCGAATGTTTCGTGTAGACCCGTAGGCAGTTCTCTCAACGCCCTCTTCATCTTGTTGACAGTCGTCTATTGTGAGATACTGTTGAATTGCAATTCTGCTAGTAAAACCTACGTTCACAGTATCAACGATCGATCGCTATGGTACACTTGTCCCTGCCGAAATACCTACATATCCATTGCCTTCCTCGTTATCGTGCTAACCACCTCGTCCTTAAACGGCTGGTTGTTCTTCATTAGTCTTGACAGCTGTGCGTCTTCCTCCATTTATCCATAGAAACTGTTGGACGTTTTGGTCTTTGGCCGCGATCACAATCTGCGGATATTTTCCGTATCTTTCGTCAATATCTAGGAGATGAGGTCGTCGTATGTGATTGGTCCAAAATAATGACCTTCACAAAACTGAGGAAAAAGACTTAATGGCGCGGTTACTGCGGTCGATTTAGCCACACGAACTTAGGACCTGCTACCTCCAGCCAGTCAAAGAGGATGGGCTTCCGACTGTGTTGGGAAGCTTTATGAGCGGTCACAATAGAACTCGGGCAGAACTACTCACGTAACGAAGAATTACCAAAACGCTTAGGTTAAAGTCACAGAAATCAACTAGAAATAGTAGAGCCGATTTGCAGTGCACAGATGACTGTATTAGCTTCTTCCTCCCAGTCATTTTCTAGTTCTCACAGCAAAATCAATTCCCGATTTGGGGTATCCGAATTCTATCCCCTGCCCCGAGTGGCTGCAAAAACAACTGATCCATTATACGCAACAGTTACTTCACAGGGATTGCACAAATGCATCTCCGAGGTCTCAAAGGATCATTGGACAAGGTGTGCAGAGTTTCGTTTCGAAAATGCAATTCTAGTTGCTGAACGTCAACCCCGCTTCCCAAAAATGAAATCGCCTTCAGTTTCTTCTTAGTTAAGCTTTGTTTCTACAGTTATAACAGGAGTGTTATCCTGATATCAGTCACCTAAGATTTCCTAAAAAGAGCTTAAGGACATGTTGTCTGCAGGTCTGCTTGTTTTACAGATAGATTTGAAGTTTGCATTGTTGCGCAAAACTGAACTCCGGGTCTTGGTGATCTCACCACCTCGCACGAGCATTCAGTACTTCTCGGTCATTGGCTGTCTACCCGAAGTTCTTCCAGATGTAAAATCTTGCATTCATCGACGAACGACATATATCCGCTGTCCCGTTCTTGCCCCGAAATCTATACAGACAATAAATACATCCCGAAACTCTCAGCCATGACGCCGTGGTATCGTAAGGAGACGGCCAAACCCAAGAAAAGTGGACGTGAGACTGTAGTTGACGGTCCATCGACCAGCTTGGGGCAGTCATCCGTTGATTCTCCCCAGGCCGCGGTACAGATAACAAAGTCCAAGTGTGTAATAAAGATTAAATGTTTTACCAGGTTACTAAATGGTGTATCTATCATCGAGGGTAATCCCACCGAAGGCGAATACAGTATCAGAGTCGTCCACGATCCCCAAGACGCTGTGGTAGAGTAGCAGCGTCGTACCTACTTCAGTACTTAGGTAACTATAGCCTTGGCCAAGAAGCTGCAGTTGTGTATGTACAGTGCGGCTTGGAGTCAGAGCGGTATGGCAATATGGGGCTACACGGCCGTATGAAGATTTGGTTGAGAGAGAATATAGCACCCACATGGAGGACATGTAGCCGTCGTACTGTACAGACCCGAGTGAATGTCGGTGCACAAATGTTATAGGGTTAGGGCTACAGCCACCCGTCGGCTACGCGTCACCCAGCATATCGTCACCACCCCGCACCACCGATGACAACCCTCAACTTCACGCTCTCCCCACAAGCCACGCAAAAAGTCCATGAAGCACTTCTCTGCCTCTCCAAATTCAGCGAATTCGTCTCCCTCGAAGCGCGGCGCAATCAGCTATGTCTATCTGCGTTGAACTCGACAAAGTCCGCGTACGGTGCTGTGCACCTCGGCGCCAACCGCTTCTGTGAGGAGTTCAACTTTGTCCCCGCCGAGGGCGAGGAGCGCTTTCAATGCCGATTACAAGTCAAGGTATGCCTTTCCTCCCCGCAGTTTCCTAACTTACCTATCGCTGGTACTGATGCCCGGGGCATAGGCTCTCCTCTCCGTGTTCCGCCAACGCTACCTAGACAACAAAGACAAATCGGCGTCCATCTCCCGATGCGAAGTGCGACTCTCCACAACAGGACACGAATGCCGCCTTCTAATCCGGCTCCTCTGCAACCACGGCGTACTCAAGACCTACAGGCTCACATATGAAGAGGTCGACATCATGCACGCAATCTTCGACAAATCTGCGTCCGCGCAGCATTGGCGCATTTCCTCCTCACTGCTAAAAGAATACATGGAGCATTTTGGTGCCAAGGCTGAGCAGCTCGATATCTCCTCCGCCGCCGCCTCTGGTCGCGCCGCGTTCACGAGCTTCACTGAGAAGCTGATCGATGGGAAGGAGATACTCAAACAGCCGCTGCAGACTACTGTCGCGTTGGATACCGGCGATTTCGATGAGTTCCACGTCGACGATGGGGTGAGGGTTAGTGTAAGCCTGAAGGACTTTAAGGCAATCACCGGACATGCGAGTACGCTTGAGATGCCGGTGGAGGCGTGGTATTCGCGGCCAGGAAAGCCGATGCAGGTTGCGTATGCGAGAGATGGGATGGATGTGGTGTTTACGCTGATGACGGCGGCGGATATGAAGGCGAGCCAGAACATTGGAACGATGGGGAGGATTGTGACGGTGCAAAGGAGGACGGAGGAGCGGCCGTCATCGGTTGTACCCCAGGGTTCGGGGGAGGGTACTGAGATGCAGCAGCAGGAGGGTAAGGAGAGCACGGGCTCTGGAGAGAGGTCAGGACTCAGTTCCATTGTGCAACAACAACAACAACAACAACAACAGAGTCCGAGCTTTCGGCCTACACCTGCCACCAACAAACACGACGAGGACGAGAACAACTCCTCTCTCTACCGCCAATTTACACAACCTACCCCTCGGCCTCCTGCAATGCCGCCCACTCCACCACCGCCGCCCCAAACAGCAGAAATGCCGTTGTTCTTAAACTACTCGGAAGACGAAGAGGATGGAGAAGAATTTGAAGACATGGTCAAGAGCTTGGATAACGAGCGAGGAACGTTTATGCTGGGATGGGACACGAGTGGGGGGACCGAAAGAAGCGTTACTACGACTAGTAATACCTCGAGGGCGCGGTCGAGGAGGACAGTGGAGGATGACGAGGACGAAGATGACGATGACGAGGATATTGGAGTTGGTCCGACACAACAGAGTGTTCCGCCGGTAAGTTGGACCCTGCTGAGGTTCCGGAATAGTGCTAACTTGAACTAGCCGAGAGGATTGTTTGATTGATATGGAGACGGGATAGCTCCCCGATTACATTACTACAATACTAAGCACTGAGATAATTATGTCCAGCAGACTGTGAATGGCATTATGGCGCTACTACAGAAGACAACCGGATAATATCAGAAGTGTATGGTTCTACTTATGCCTGAATACTTACATAGCTACACAGTATTTGGAGGGGATAAGATTGGATACATGAAGTGGGTAAGGGAATGTAGTCCCTGACATCTGGCTTCCATAACACTTTGGGGGAGACATTCATTAGAGGAAAATATGTTTCTCTAACATTAACTAAACCACCGTCTATGTATGATACGCGTACAATCTGGATACCACCGTTGCCCGCACCGCATTCATCCTCTGTACCAGAAAAGCAATTCTACAAACGCCAGATATCCCCGTAATCCTACCTGTGCCCCAACCCATTACTTCACTTCTCCATCCCTACTTCCTCAAATCCTTGCTATCCTTAAGGATTCCGCTCATATGCACATTACTAACCTTGCCCCTCCTATTTACCGCCCTCTTCCTCTTCTGCTGCCTCTTGACCTCCACCTTTACCGTACTCGGATCCACACTCGCAGGCTTCAACCCCATCGCCTCAAGCTCACCCACAATTTCCGCGGATGGCGGGATCTTAATCCCGTGCCACAGAGTCTTAAACTCGTCATCAACATCACAAAACAACGTCTTATCATTCCCCCAGACCATTCTCGGTAGATTTTCCTTCTTCGTCCTGATCACCAAAATATCCCCCGCCTCCTCGAGTGTATCGATCGCGTCGAGTGCACCTGCCCATCCCTCCTTCAGCTCCTTAACCGGCAATCCCTGCGCCGTCGTCTGGCGCTGCAAAAACGCGAGAAGATCGGTGGGGGAGCGGATATTATGCAGTGGGCGGAACTCGAGGGTGTCTGCGGCGGCATCGTAGAATATCCGCGGGTTCTTGTTTTCGCGGAGCACGGTGAAGACTTCAGAGGAGACGGGGATGGAGAGATAGGATGCGACTTCGGATGGGAGGAGCGGACGCTCTTTTTCTTTGAGGTATTGCTGCGCGTGAACTACCTGTGTCATGATATGTTGTCCCCCCAGAGATGTGGCTGCGGGCTGCGAGTACACCACTGTTGCGACGGCCGGCGTTGCGACTTGCCGTTTACGCTTAGTGACGGTTGGTGGAGGGGGCGGAGGCGCAGGTTGGGAAATGGGTTTAGGCCGCGAGGGAAAGAGGTCCGCCGCCGAGGTGACGGAGGATTTGAAGGCGGCGGCGGAGCGTTGGAGCGACATGGTAGCGCGTTCTGGGGGGGTGACGCGGGGGAGCGTGGTATAGTGAGGGTTGTGAGATCACGAGGATACAAGGAAACGGCGGCTGTGCGGTGTTAGAGCTATGCTTGTTAGGTGAGGTGGAGGAGGTGGTGGGTGGTGATGGGTGGCGGTTGATGAAGATGAAAGAGTTAAGCTCTCAAAGCTAGGCTGAGCTGCCAAGCTTACACATACTAGCACTTCATGAGATCCTCACTCGGAGAACTAGCTCCTTCCTCAAACAGCTTCCACGTCCCTTTAGATCCATCATCTCCTCCCTCACTTTCACATTCCACACCACCACCTCTTCTGCCACGATCTCTCCCACATAACATCAAACCAGCCGGTTTATAGATCAGTACAAATGCACATCACCTAGAGCATTCAGATCCAGTGATGAGTTCTTGCGGAGTTTGACGCGTCGATGCCTAAAAGTCGAACTGAAGCCTTAATATCAAAAACAATCCCCGTGGACCCCATGCTTGTGATGCGCCCCGACTAGAAGCACAAAAGCTGGGAAAGAAAACTCTAGAACAGCCCCCTTGAGAGGAAGGATCATCATATCTAGCAGTAACAGACAACATATTCAAGGTTTAGAAAAAGTATGATAGCAGTATGGCTCGGTTAGAACATATATACTGGTAGGATTCAGAAACATCATGAGTACCTGGAAGTGACGTGTGAGCTGATGAAGAGGGAGTGCGGAGTTGGCGATAGAGAAGTTATTTGTTCAGTGTAGTATAGTATTTTGTAATGGTATAAATGCGATCTATCACTCCCCGCAATTAAGAGGTAATGTCTAACATCATCCGTCTAATAGAAGCTCAGAGTGATAAGATGTGAATGCCCCAGAAAGTCATCCAACAGAACAGGCATTTGGTATTGTGAACATCCTCCTTCTCAAGCAAAGCCGCATCTTTTTGGAGGATTATTATCTGAGAGCCGCTCGCTGGTTTCTCTGTCGATCTTATTCGTATCAAGAACTGGGTCTTTCACATCCCCCACTGAAAGCCTGAATGACTTTAGGTTTTAATATACATGATACTTGCGAATGGGGTTTACTTTGTTGCTGCTGTGACATAAAACTGCAGACTCAATATACGGTACTATCTCAGCAACCACTGGAACACCACATCTCCTATAAATCAAACAAATGGCATACCGGACAACAGATTCTAGCGTTTTACATCTACTCTATGAAGTTCCGTCTATAATCAGGTAGATTGGCCCTGTTGGGTCTAGTCAGACTACTGTCATAGCCGTAGATCATATCTCTGATGTTCCGGAAACGTTTCGGCAAAAAGTCCTTTAGCCACATCAGATGAGTCTCTCGGCTCTTCCATGATCCAAATGCATGGCCTGCAAGGCCTGTCACTGCTATCACACTTCATTTGACCTAGGGTTAGCATTTGAAATGCGAATTACTTTAGAGGGTGCAACTAACTCCGCCACGATTTCATCGTCTGGAGTGTTCAATGGAGTCAAATCATAGAAGTGACTGTCGATCCTTAGATTGTTAGGCGCTTCACGGATCGGTACATATGCGTACTGATTTAGGTCGAGGCGCTGAAAGTATTCTGTACAGCAGTTTAAGTTGAGCAACGCAGTTTTGGTGGAGTCGCATCACGCAGGATAGAGTGATAGCTGGTATATTTGATCCTTGAGAGACGGATCGATAGCTTGAAGAGCACCTATTAGATCATCCTCACTCTAGTCTAGCAGAACTCCACATATTCGAAAGCACTTCGGCTTGGGTGGCTCTTTGGTAGGTCTGACCGGGTGCTGCTTAGCTTGGTCGATTGCCGTAAGATTATCTGGAACAGATTTTGCAGTAATCGCACTTGCAATATCAGCATCCGAATTTCGCGCAGCCTCGTTGTTGCATTTCATACGTGGCATTCCGCAGATGGGATGATTCCACGTATGGGGAGCAACATCATCGAGTGCTGTAGGACCTCCAGCGGCAATTTCAATTGCGGTAGTAGCATCCCAATGTTGCGCGGTTTCACCAATCACTACGGGATTGTCGGGAATATATTTCGCGGTAACTGCGCTTGCGATATCAGTCGCGCAGCCCCACCCACCGCCACAGGACCGCCAGAAATATATTTAGCGGTAATTGCAATTGCGGTAGCAGCATCCGAATGTTGTGCAGCTTCGTCGATCGCTGTAGGATTGTCAGAGTGACAACTGCGGTTGTATCTGAATGTTGCGCAGCTTTGCCGATTATTGCAGGACTAAATTTTGCGGTAACTACTCTTGCAATATCAGCATCTATGTGTTACGCAGCTTTAGTATCGGCATCTGGCTGTTCGGTATCATCCTCCAGGTGCTTCGCGGCTTCGTCCGTCGCTGTGGAATTTTCAGAAACAGATTTCGTGGTAACTGCAGGGTCAGCAGCATGCCGAGGCTTATTAGGACGTGAGCATAGCTCGACAATGAGCAGGTAGCCAAATGCGAGCAGGATGACGATGTCGATTACAACAGGCGGAGACGGAGCCATATAGTTAGCAGCGATGAATCGTTTACTTAATTCACCAGAGATCTAAGTCCAAGATTAAATTGGCTTTTAGAATCATCGCCACGTCGCTATGTTCAGGCAGAGGCCGAGTCAATGTTTGACAAGGCGCTTGCGCGCAGTGTCTCGTCTCTTCTCATTGGGCAATTGAATCATGCGATACTGCAACTCTATACCAGGATCCCAAATGAGAATTCCACGTACCTTCTTGGTACTCGGGGGCAATAAAGATTCGGACGCACCTTTTTAGGTAATGGATCTTGCAGGGTGTTGACCAGGCTGAGCCTGAAGTCAGTGCGCACCTACTATGCTGTTCTAATGAAATTCAACCATATTTTACCAAAGTTGCATGTGGCGCCCTCAATTATTGCCAGATCCGTGTGGTTACTGCTAGAGCAGGTGCGTACGAATCTTTATTGCCTGCCCCGAGTACTTGCGAGAATAGCTAACAGTGGCGTGTGCATCTCAGATCTTTTTGCCTATATCGAGAACCAAAGTTTCAGATGCGGGAACCATATAAGGTAGAAAGTGCATTCAGCTATGGCATGATAAGCTACATAGCTATTTTTCCCTCCATCCCCGCTACCCCCGAAACCAGAACGATCAAGGTCAAGTCATAGCATCCCCATCCACTACCCTAACAAAAGAAAACATCTCCTTAAATTAACCTCCAGGACTTCCGTCGGGCACAACAGATATCTTCACTTCGACATCGATATCAGGCCTCGAAACACTTTCATCCTGTCTCCTCCTCTTTTAGTGTACTTTGTAACCCACTTCTTAAACTTTCCATTGCGAGTATCCTAAACAAGAGTATACCTTAACTATCTTGTACAGGGTCCCCCTAAGCCTCGATTTCCTCTTTACCCTCTTTTCCCAGGTTTCTTAGCCCTCTCCTTAGCCCTTCCACCTGACTCGGGACTTTGCTTTGGTATTTGAGCCTGCCAATTCCACGATACGCACAGAGCTAAAATGCACAGATAAATCATGGCACGGACACTAGGTGTATATATTCTCAAGAACCAGCAAAATCTTATAACCATCTCCTAACTCCAAAACACATATTACCCCCTTTTTTTCTCATGTATGTAATGCCGAAAAGCTGGCCTCCACCAAACTCCTCGACCCCTTCGCATCCGCCGTCGCCGTCCAATAAAACACTCCCCCTAACCCCTGTTCCTTCACATACGCCGCCTTCTGTCTCACCGTCTGCGCATTATCATAGCTAACAAACCCCCCATCCCCACCACAACAATACGCCGCTCCCAACGCCATATCCACATGTTCGCTTGCCCCAGGTCTCGGGAGATCCTTATATTCAATCGTGCCGTTCTCTCCCGCACTGCCCGTGAACCGCTGTCCAACATCATTGCACCCCAGAAACGACCTCCCGTACGCTGGGATCCCGAGGATGATCTTGTGCGCGGGCACACCCATGGAGCGCATATACGCGACTGCAGTATCGCAAGATATTGCCGCAGTGTCGTTGTGCGGGCAGCGAGGGGTGTATAGTTGTGCGTGGTGGCCTGAGGCGTCGACCCAGGGGCCTGTGAAATCATAGGCCATGAGGTTTATGAAGTCGAGGTACTGCGCGGCGACTTGGAGCGCAATGTGTTGTAGCGCCCACTCGCCGGCGGGGAGTGCGGAGGTCACGATGTATGGTGCTGGAAGGTATCGTCGAAGGATGTCGAGGAGGAGGATGTAGTCCTGGCCTTGTTGCGTGTTGGAGGGGTGTTCCCAGTCGACTATTTTTGTTAGCGAGGAGGGGGAAACGGGGGGGAGGGGACGAACTGTCGATGCCGTCAAGGCCGTAGGTAATGCACAGCTCGCGCGCTGAGTGTGCGAATCGTTGGCGGCATTGAGAATCTGCAGCAACTGCAGCGAAGGGTTCCGAGCCTTTCCCTCCTCCACCAATTGAAAGGATGACTTTTAGGTGTTGGTGATGATTCTTGAGAGCCTGGAAGGATCGTAAGCATCCGCGGTGGCCATCAACCTCCATCTGCGTGTCGGCCCATTCATCGCTGAGCTAAAGTCAACAGTCAGCGCAAGCTTGTCGGGTTTTCTGCGGCGAGCAGTACATATACTGTTCCGTCTGGCTTGACGAATGCGAAAGAGTAGTAGACGTGTGATATGAAGTTTAGTTGGAGCGAACTCGGTGTTTCTTGTTTGTATATTCTCCAGTTCGGGTAGTACGCGCCATTGACACTATGGAGGGCACACGTCAGCTATGCAACTTAACTTACCCCACTATTACCCCGCCATCACCAGCAAGCGTGCGGAACAACTCACAACATGCGCAACGGCTCTGCACGACCAGTCGGTGGTGGACTCTGACCTGCCGGTGGAGGGGTTTGTCCGAAGTGCCGTTTTAGGAGTGGAAACCGCGGGTGTGAATACCACGGAACCGGCGGAGGACCCCCATTTGGCGGGGTAGAACGCGACATTGTTGGCTTTGGCGGTGGGTATCAGACGGTAGAAAAAGTAAAAAGAGCTTTTGACTATTAAGAGCAGGTCTAGATGCTAAGGCTAGCTAGCTGGCGATGGGGGAGGATGTTGTGCAGTGGGGAAGAGGTCAGCGGGGGGAACGAGCAGCCAGCCCTGTGATAAACGACATATTTCGTTTCCCTTTATGCGCATGCTGGCGGTCGTTTGCGCCGATTCGACTAGGCAATATTCGAACTGCAGCTGCGCGCAGTTTTGCTGCTTCGAGTATCTCTCTTGCCGTTTGGCATTGCAAGGTGTTTCCCGACGATTGGCCGCGGCTCTTGGCACGATCGTTGAAGGAATCAAGGAACAAGGGTGCGGAAACTTCTACAGCCACTTTCTCCGCCGGAGGGTGCCAAGACCTCGTCAATGGCGCCAGTCACGACATCTTCAGTCTTTGAGAGAGCAGCTGGTAGTTTGTGTCCATCCACGGAAAATGGGCGTACAAAAACAGAAGCGTCTCTCGAAACCAACCACCCCAAGACTTGCAAGCAGAGACATTGTTTCCGGATCACTCTCCTCACAGCAAATGGTGGATGCAATACATGTCTCCCTTCTTGTCTATATTACACTGTGCATATTACAACACCCTACTCAGTCCTCCTCTTCTTCCCCCTCCCGCCGCCATCCCCAGCACCCCTCTTCCTCCCCTCCTTCGCCCAATATTCATCCTTCTCCCTCTTCTCCCTCTGCTTCTTCAACTCTAAACCCTCTTCAACCTTCTTCCTGTGCGCTGCTCTCTTCTCCTCGTTCTTCCTCCTCCTCTTCTCCGTCTTCTCCTTATCCATCGTCATCACCTTCTGCAGCAGATCTCTAGCTCTGCTCTCCTCCTTCGTCGGCATCACTGCGCGCTTGAGCAAATAGCCCTTCTTGCTCTGCGGCTTCATCTGCGCAATCTGGCTCTTGAACGGGAGGTTCTGCTGGATAGCCTTTGGGACGCGGAGGGGGTTGAAGCGGCGTGTTTGCCGCTCGATGGGACGGTAGGTAGAATTCGCGTTGGCCGGGGCGGAGAGTTTTAGCGCGGCACGGACTTCGCCGGTGATGCGCATGCCGCGCCACTCCTTCTCCTTATCATCGGAGGACTCTAACAGGTTTGTGACGGGGTTGTAGAAGGTGCGCGGTTTGACCGGGTACCAAGCGCGGAGGAAGACGATGTCCGACATGAGGATTTTGTCTTCGAACGTGGCTCTGTAGTGGCCCTCTGGTTTGCTGAGGGCGCGCTTAATCTGTCCCCTGATTCCCGAGACAGTGCGGATTGCCGCACCTTCGAATTTAGCGATTTCGAGGGACGAGGTGAACATATCTTTTATGAAGGCTGTGTTTTTGAAGATTTTGTAGGGGACACCGGTGAGTTTGAGTTTCTTCACGATGTCGGTGCTTTGGTCGACGGAGAGGACGACGCCGGTTGCAGAGACGCGGAAGCCCGGGTTTTTCGAGTGGAGGGACTGCACGGCACAGAAACCGGTGTTGGGGGCAATTAGAGGGCCGTAGAAGGTGCCGAAACAGTGCATATGCTCGGGGGTGTACTTGAGCAAGCGGTTTCTTGTCCGTGAGTCGGAGGTTGAGTAGATGGGGATACTCTGGAAGCGACGCCAGCCGAGGGAGAAAATGAGGGGGTCGTTTGTTTTGAGGATCTTCTTATGCCATCTGTGGCGTTTTATCCGGACTTGTAGGAAGCCGAAGCGGTCCTCAGTAGGGGTGAGGCCGCCGACGATGATGGGATATTTAGGATCAAAATGTGTGACAAATTCACAGGGCATGTCGGAGAGAACAACACGGGCGTAGGTGCCAGCTTTATAACCCTCGACTCTAACGCGTGTGGCATCGTCCATTTGTAAGAACTCAGTGTTGTTGACGGCTAGCTGCTTTGCAAAACCGGCTTTCTGTGCCTCGTACCAATCGTCTTCGCCAAAATTTTGGTCATCGGCGTCTTTCATCCCCGCTTTGTCATTGTTGAGACCTTCTCTATCTTCCTCTTCGAAGCGGAGACGGAGCTCTTCTTTTTTGCGGGCATTGCGAGCTCGCTCGGCTTCGAGGGTTTCTTCTTCCGTTGGTTCTTTATCTTCGAAATCAGATGCTCCATCATCTGAGCCTGCTGCTGCTTCTTCGCCGCCAGCGGCCTCGAGGTCCTCAAATTCTCCATCACCTTCATCGTCATCATCATTAAAACCGCCGAACTCCCCGTCATCACCGTCGCCCTCTTCTTGCTCGTCGACAAGGTTGGCAGTGATGAAGCGCTTGCGGAGGCTATCAAGTGCGTCTTCTTCGCTCCATTTTTGCTCCAGCTTTTCGAGATCATATAAAGGAAGGGTGCGGTCCGTGATTTTCTTGGCTGAATTGGTGTCATCATCTTGATTCTCTGCTTTTTTGAAGAATTCTTCGTCGTCGTCGCTGCCATCTTCCATCTTTTCTGGGTCTGACGTGGCAGAATCACCCTTCCATCTTGAAATCACTTCCGAAGGCGTAAGAGTCTCATCATATAGAAATCTGCAAAGATCCTGTATCCGCCCGCTTCCTCCTCTTCCTTCCATCCACTGTGCCCTTGCGTTCTCTGCGAGGTTCTGTTTCCACCGCGGTTCCTCATCATTGTCAGACTCATCCTCAATATCTCCATCGTCCAGCTGTATGTCGGAACGATCGGAGACAGAGCCAATATCCGAATCACTATCTGCAAATTCCAGCTCTTCCCTTCCAGTTGCATCATCATCGTTACGCATTATGCGCCCTACTTTCCTTCGTACCGTTGCCTCGTCTTCTGAATCTTCTTCTCCCCCAGAAACAAACTCTTCATTATCTTCCTCCTCTCCATCGTCCTCAATTTCCGGCTCGGGTTCTTTACTTTCTGGCATCCGTACGCTACGCCTTCGTGTCCGTCCCGAGTTACCAAGCTCCGGCTCTTCTTCCGGTTCTTCTACAATCTGCTCCAGCACCTCGCCGTTTGAGAAAAGCTGCACACCCTGGCGGGTTTCCGTCTTTTTTCCCTTCTGAAGACTGACAACCAGGCGCTCTCCCATTCCCTGCTCCTCGCCCTCCATAAAGCTTTGTGAAGGAACGTTAATGTACACCGCGTCCTTGTCCACCAAGACACCTCCGACATCACTCATCGGCGCATACAACAGCTTCTGTTTCTCACCCAATCTTTTCCGTCCCTTTCCCTCCGCCTGTGTCCTGTACGGCGTAGGGCATGGATCCGGTAGTGCTTCCACACTGGCAACATTCAGATCACCAACACCAGGGATATGAACTCTTCCACCCTCTGTGGGAAAGTTGAGACCACGGACGTAACCATACAGTGCAACAGTGCGATCGCACTTCTCGTTCTCCTCCATGGCAACAGGATCGGTAAGGTCCACCATCCGGTCAGCTAACATATAGAAATGCGAGTTTCTCCAGATGATTGGGCGAGGATTCTTCATGACGGAGATAAAGCGCGATAAGTTATGGATCTCGCGGTCTGGGTAACGGCCATTTATGACTCCAGACAGGTAGAACAACTTGGCACCATTGTAGAGCTCGGACCAGAAACGGTTCTTTAGGCGCTTCTTTGTTGCGCGGAGTTGTGCCTGCGATTTGAAGAGGTCGAGATGTGTCAGAATCCCAAAGATGTTGGATGGCATACCATGCGGCGCAAGGATGTTGAGGAACTCCATGGTTTCCATCTCGAAGCCGAAGTTGCCGTCAATGAGCAAGAGGACGTAGTCGGAGATCTTGGCGACGTCAATCATGCTCGCGAGGGAGTTGTCGCATTCGAGGAAGGTGAGGCGGCGGCGCTTGCCGGTTACGACGGTTATCGGGCCTTGGATCGTCGTGAGCGTGTGTTTGCTGTAGCGCTTGACCAACGATTTGATCAGAGTGGTTTTCCCAACTCCCGGCGGACCGACGATGGAGACAATGACTGGCGGTGCTTCCTCGGGAAGACGGTCCACCTGGTAGAGAAGAGGTTAGCTTTAGTTTTTATGGCGGGGATGGTGGGGTGCTGTCGAACCATTGGGACGTGGAGTCGTTTTTCTCGGACCTGCAGCGCACATTGAAGTCAGTACTCTGCTTGCGCCAAGAGACTACGGAGGGAATATTACATCGTGAGATCGTGTCGCCTGCTTCTGGAGCCGTCCGGGATTCGCGAATGAGAAAGCTTTCGGGTTTTGGCCTGAGCATTTGTTAGCCAAACTTATTCGAGTGCGCAGTTGGTATTTACCAGTAAACTTCTTCTCCTTTTTCGCTGGGCGATGCGCCCTATTGGATTGATCCATAATGATGCCAAAGGGAAGGATTTCGTGGTCGCGGTTGAAATTTCCACTGAGGTCGAGAAATTGCGGCTCAGTTTAACTTTTTTTCTGCGAGATCCCGTGACGTGTGATAAAGAATTTTACCCGGACGGGCGACCGGACGGGCGACCGTACGAAAAACCAAACCTCCACCTCCGGATTGAAGCTCCTCCGACCGCCACTTCACAAATGCCTCCACGGATACGACTCCCCGCCATCATTCCGGTGGGTACAATCACTTCGGTTCCTCGGGCTTATGCCCTCCGCTATCTCTCCACTACCAATGTGCGACGTGCGCGCCGGAGCGAGACCGACGAAGATGGCGAGCAGATCGTCATCGACCTCGAGCAGCAAGCGCGTGATGACTTCAAAGCATGGATCTCTGGGCCGGGACAAAACTTTAAGAAGCCGCTCTGGAATGAGATGAACTACCTCACCTCGTATGACCGCAAGACGTGGCAGCGCAGAAGCGACCACGAGAAGGACAAGATGAACACGCCGTTCCCACTTAATCCGGCGTTCCGCAGTCACCCGGTGTTGAGTGAAGAGCTTAAGGATCACATTCACACGCTCATCATGAAGCGCGGAAGGACCATCCGCTCTGTCAGCGCTGAGATGGGGGTAAGCTTGGAGCGTATTGGCGCCGTGGTGCGGTTGAAGGAGGTTGAGAAACAGTGGATCGAGCAGGTGAGCCCGTTGCGCCATTTTCTTGTTTCACTGAGGAGGGGGCGACATATGATGAGACATTGCTTTTGCAACATAGTTTTGAAAGACTTAGGTCATGGTTACATAACTATTCCTCGTTGAATCTGATATCCGTGCTCCAATTCACATTCTCTCATTGTCTCGTCCCCGCCGTACAGCGCAAGATTACTAACGCCTATAGGGAAAACCCGTCGCAACTTATCTCACCAAAGCGCTCCATTCCATGCTCCCAGTTACACCACTCGCACCACCAAGGACTCAGCAACCCTTCCATGAGGGACTCCAGGACATGGTTTCGCACCCGTTCTCGCACAGGCAAACTTTTGTCCCCGTTTCTGAGTCGCGGGAGTTCACGCGTGTCGACGCAGGAGAAGAGTTTGGCCTTCCGCCGACGGAGGAGGCTGTTCCCCACCCAGATCTCATTAAGATTGCGAAGGAAAGGGAGATGGGTCTGGAAATAGATGAACGCGTTGATTTGCAGAAGGAGAGGGAAAGGGTACACCAGGAGGAGGCAGAGGAGGAAAAGAAGCGGAAGGCTGCGAGAGAGAGGCCATCCAAGGTTATTGAGCAAGGGCGTTTTGCGTGGAGACTGAAGGATGCTACTACCGGGAAAGTCGGCTTCAGGTATGGTGTGCCGCATCAGGACCGGAAGAAGGGACAGGTCAAGATTCCGACGCATGTTGGGTAGGCGGTGAAATGCGAGCAAGTGTAATATTATGTAATTACTGTACTCTACATCAAAACTGAGTCGGTCGGTCGGATGTTTCAGAAGAGAGGTTTATCGTGGAGTCTTCAATCCAGAAATCCGAAACCACCAGCATACAGACTGTCGCTAGGCTGCCCCTACCCCCCGACATTATCAACTTCAAAACCAACTCTTTCAACTCCAACTCTTCAACACCAGCTCTTCAACTCGCGATATGCTCAGCTGAAGCTTCTATATAATAGGAGTTGGGTAGGTTCTTTCCCCAGGACAAACCTCCGCAAATTAGAGTCCAGTTTAGATCTTGCGCAACTCCAACAAATTTGAAAGCTGGCTTTGTCCGACGCTGTTCCACATTGCTCAATGCTAAATAGGAGACACCGTAGCACAAGCCTAAATGTTATTCGGGGGTTGAAGGTACCCCATTGGTCGCTCATAAATAAGTAACCTACCCGTTCCTGATATTAGATATGGTTCGTACGCCCGTTGATCCCCCATAGACGTGGGAAGTCCTAGATAAACAGGCCATTTGTTCCTACACATCTGTATTCCCCATAATCCACTCCTTTCCGTCTATCCTAAACCTTCAGGCATGCCCCCCTCACATTTTCCCTCTTCCCCGCTAATCGCCGCCCCAGAATGTCGCAGCAAAAAGAATCGAAATCGGGCTTATACTTTGTGCTGTACCTTATCCTGGCGGTAAACATTGCGACGTTGGTGTTCCTTTTCCTCCACACGCTGAAGCGCGATTTCAACGAGCCGGACTTAAAAGGGAAGTTTTTATGAGGATTTATACAAAGACTGAGTAAGTGTCAGATGTGATGTGGTGTTGTATAACTGGTCTAATGATGCGTAGATAGAGTGGGAGTGTGTGATAGTAGGAATAATAATTTTTGTTCAATGTTTTCGTTCTTGTCTCGTGCCTAAACTCCTAGGAGGTTGCCACCCGTACCTCGTTTATCCACAGGAGAGCTTCCGAGCAAAAACAACGAGAGGGTTGGGGACGAGACAATTTCGTTCTAGGGAGTATTGTGGATTCATTCGTTGCATTATTGGAAAGTGAAAACCCTATAGACTACCCTGAGCCCTAAACCCTCCAACTACAACTTTATTACCACTTAAAACATGACAACCTTCATCGCAGCGAGGCCAGCCATTCGCCCAGTCTTAAGGCGCGTTACACAGAATCTCCGAGCCCTACATTAACCCATAACCCCCACCTACAAACACTCGTCATTGCGAAGGGTAGAGGGAGGAGAGTTCCACCGCCTTGCCGGCCATTGGATGAGGGGAAGGGGGCACTGTCATACTCTAGATAGAGTGGATACAGTATGGTATGATTAAAATAAAATAAAAACCAAAAATCTTGGCATCGCTCCATCAGCTCAACTACTTCCAAATCTCAGTTACCATGGCTGATCCACTCTCCATTGGAGGGAGCTCATCGGACTCATCAGCATTGCGGGTCAAGTCATACAACTAGTAGTCAAGCTACATAGTATATACAGCGATCTCCGTGATGCACCGACGGACGTAGACAATCCCCAAGCCGGGCTACTGAGTCTGACTGAATCGCTCCGCGGAATGCTTAGCTTATCTGGCCGAAGCAGAACTCAGGTCAGGAAATGTCATCGATGCATTGGAAACGGCGGCTAAGCGGTTTGGGGAAGATCTTAGCAATTCGATCAACTTACTCAATCTTTCAACTCAACATCATATGGAGAGCCCACCACACAACATATCCCTATATTAGGCAGCCGCTTACTCAAATAACCTTCACCTCTGCAATTACTTATCAACGAAGGTGCTGACTCAAACTTTGCCAGCTAGGAGAATTACCATAGTTCTTATCTGGCATTAATCAGCTACCTAGTCACTAGGATCGATTTTTTTTGATTGCTAAAAGTAGATCAGCTCTCAGCTAGATATAAAATGTAGAAACTGTTAGGATACTCCTCCCAAAATATGACCAGTACAACCTATTTGCTGGGAATCTGTGGGATTACGCCGTTACGAGTTGGATATTCACCAACGGTAAGTGTCCAAATCTGCAGCTCATTTTGTGGGAATCCAGTAACTTATCTATGTGAAGGGATACGATTAATCTCTTGGACCGGAAACAAATATTTTGTTGAGGCTCAACGAAGATCCAGAGTTGGTGACATCAATTCTTAGTCTCTATAGTAATTTGGTGCGTAGGGATCAAAACGGGGCGCTTAGAGTAGGAAGCTTTATCAAGCGTTGAAGATAGCAGCCTGTGTCAGTATGCACATTTCTACAACATGCCAATCACCTGGGAAATAGTTTGCATTGCGCGTTGCACGGCTTTGGCGTAATATTGACATCCTCCCGTAACGCATGCCGTGAGTCTATTATTCCTATCGATACGCATACGCTAGCCCCTACTGGGTTCCTAAGATTGGTTTGCCAAATATTTGGCAACATCATCGATACTTCTCAAGGAGGAATATATGTGGGAAAGTGTGATTTATTCGGGATTGCACCTTCCGAATTGGCTTGGAAATTAGGGTTCGAATCTTTGTGGAGTTACACTCTAACTAACGTTGAAATCCAACTTGCTCTTGTAAACCAAACGTTGCCTCGCTCGCAAGCTCGTTTCACAACGCTAGCGAAAAAGTGAAAGTCTAAGCACGAGAGCAAATTCAACTTGAACCTCTAGGTCTAATAGATCATCACTCGCTGTTGAATTGTAAACTTAGGAATACAAAAGGGCAGAAAAGAAAGTTGAGAGGAGATTTTACGGAAACGTATTAGCCCAAGTATTCTCACCGCAAGGGTTGTGGCTTCATGAAAGCCCTAGATATATTTATAGATATAATTAAGATCCCGATCCCGATCCCGATCTCCGTAGACAGCGGTCGGATAAGCGTCTCGAACCCTTAGTTCTCGGCAAGTTTTCAAGGCTGAATCTGTCAACTGGGTCAGGGTATGGTTGCCTCAAATCTAGCCGAAGACCTCTCTAAAATTTATTATTTATAGAACAAAAGCCGAGGCCTAGGTGATATGGACATATACGATGGACCGTTGGAATCAATCAAAGTATCAACCTCTCGATCTAGCGTCTACCAAGCCTATCCTGCCATTTCACTGCTTATCAGATCGAACCAGATATCGATATTTTCTATAGGTGGGATGCAATGGGATTTCAAGAGGATTGGTATTCGCATGAAATTGAAATAACCGCAAGGGATATCTGGCGTTTGTTGCAAAAGATAAAGTTGGAGGGCGCGATGCTTAACTACCTCTTGACTAAAGCGTGGATGGACGCACAAGATGAAGAAACACTCAAGGCTAACGAGCTTGAAAAGATCAAAAGTGTTTTAAGACAGATCTCAGCTAGCTCAACTAGAAAGCACGCTTGAAGCTTATTTAAACGAGGATTTGGAAAGGATGGGCCTCGCGATCCACCACCAGGCTCATAGAGCATGATGGACGAGGAACTGTGGGACACGAAACTAGAAATGCACGGTGGCATCCTGTTTGTTGGAAGTATACACCAGTCAAAATCTCTTAGATTTCATTGCATCGGTAATTACTACTTATGCGGACAATCGGATGATTTGGAGCGACCCTCTACCCACGCTTCACAAAAGGCCACACACCATTAAAGAAACGATATTTTCGGTATTACGAGATAAGCCATAGGCATTAGCATCTATGGGAATATAGAAGAAACAGATATTTCCCGACACGACATTTGAGCCTCCTTCCTCAGTTCCTGACTGTTTGGACGATGGGATAGAGCCCACAGTGTCTGGTTATTCGGACGATGAGATAGAAAAGTGGCACATGGCGAGATCAAAAATAGAAGACATGGATCTTGATAACAATACCAGGACGCACCAGATTCCAGGGTCATTTTGTAAGTTCAATCGCTTGCATGTGTTGACTATCATAATTAAAGAAGCCTAGGACGTGGACATGCATTAATGCGGGTGCATTGTGTTTTGAGGTCTTGAATACGCTTTATGTTGCGACGAGCGACAAAGGGCGTTGCGATGGGATGTGAGACGACAGCATATAACAGATTTCTAACTCTGACATGTAGCTCTTAAATCACAAAATCATGAACCTTACGAGAAATGCTGCGCTCGAAAACCAGCCGTTTGAGGTGCGAGCTTGCGAGCGACAAGAAAATCTACCGTTGGACTTCGATGATCGCGGTCAATGTTTTGCAATTTATGTCTTAAGTCTTAAGGAAAGATGATAGAAGCAACGAAATTATTCATGAGATCCCAACAAGAAATACTTATCACCCAGTGAAACCAGGCACAAGCAAACGGCGTAAAGCTTTGATACAAATAAAAAACAACCGCAACACACCTCCAGACGGGTTGCCTCTTCACAGCCATTCCAATCCAAAGCACTAATTACTTAGTCTCTGCGCCGTGGTGTCGTTCACCTTGACGTATCTGAAGACCCAGGCGTAAACCCTAAGCCACTACTTTTAGGAATTGCACCGGCATTTCCTCTGAGTTTCTTCTCTAGTTCCTCCACTCGGCGCTCAAGAACTGATACCCGATGACCCTTGAGCTCTGCATTCTCCTCACGCAACCCAGCGTTTTCTCGGCGCAGGGTGGCGATTTCTTCTTCTTCGAGGAGGCGGAGCTTTTCTGGGGAGGGACCGCTGCGCATCTTTACAGCATGCGCTGCAAGCATATCCTGAGTCTTTACTAATAGCAACCTGAAATTCTCGTTCTCCACTCCCTCGTACTCTAGCAGCAACTGCCCGGTTCGGGACGAAATGATGAAGATGCGAGGTTTGTTGGATTCGTTGACGGTGAGTAGAGTCAGCTTTTCGGGCTCTGGAAAGAGGATAGCGCAGTTTGCGAGGATTTGCTCGCGGTAGTATATGCGTTCTGCCATGGTGTCTGCGGGGGCTTGTTGATAAAGGTCGGGTGAAGTGTGCAGTAGGATGTGGTCGTTGGCTCGTTGAGAGCCCCGCACGCCAAGCCATACGCCTTAACATACCTTACGAGTAAATACCAACTTAAAGGTACTTAAGTAGGTAGGTACACATTGGGCACTAGAGTACTTATACTATAGTGAAGTTCTACTTTTGGCAGCTATTATTACAATATTTGGTAGTCTGACTGGGGCGTCGCTATGCTCGCTTTGAGCCATAAAGTTCATTCCATTGATTTGTCACAGCATCATGTCAACGGATTGCCTACAGATCCCTGCTCTAGGGAGTTTTATAAACAGAATGCACTACATGTACTGGTACATATGACTGCTTAAGTATGGACTGCAACAACTCTAGACTCCATTTCCAACTCCCGCACAAGTGCATTTCTACACTCCAATTTGTGAGAGTGTGGAGCTCTGGCCAAAGAGGCCATCACCGTTGCAAATCAAGCTATTATACCAATCGCGCAATTACTCGGCTTAATATGTCGAGTGATCCTACGTATCGGACTCGTCGTGACTGGTTCAAATCCCTCAGCGACCCCGCACAGAAGATCCTCACAAATCCAGATGATATTACTTCGCCCTACGGTGTGTAGGGAGATCCCCCGCACCTGTCATACATAAAGACGGGATTCGTGGCATCGATTTTGATAACTGCTATTTATACTGTGACCTATAACATCAACCACGGCTACGCCCTAGACGTCCTTCCCGTGTCTCTCCAGGCCGTACTTAATTTGATTTACGTTGCCCCGCTCGTTCTCTTGATGGCAACTTGAAGCCTTTGAGGATGCGACATACAACTTCACTTGAACGATATCCTCCGAACTCAAGTGTGCAGGCTGTGAACGAGTATCAATCTAGTGGTCTTGTATATTCTTGTCTAAGAGAGCCGGATAAACAGCCCAGGAAAATGACTGATATTTGTAGTATTGCTATGGAACACCTACCCATCCCGAAAGACGCAAACTTTAAGCCGTTCGATGTACCCTACGTATGCCGCACAAACTATGACCGTGGGGCATTTCTCAGCTATCCGTCGCGCAGAGGTTGGAAACTGCAGCCCGATGGAAGCTTAGATTTATTTCCGATTCCTAGATGGCTCAGAAATACCCAGAAGACCAGTCCCCAAAGCCCAACATTCACCGAGACTGCAGCTGCCCTCGGCCCAGACCCCGACTACGACGACGACTCTGATGGCGGCTTTATAGATATGGATGAGAGCAACGATGATGATAATGACGACGACGATAACTACGACGACAACGATGGCGACGATGACGACGATGACGACGACAATGACGATGACGATGACGATGACGACAATGACGATGACGATGACGATGACGATGAGGATCATGACGGCGACGGCGACGGCGACGATGATGAAGATGACGACCTCGATTGTTTCATTCAGACATGGCTCTTTTTTGGCTGTTTGATAGAAATCTTTGGGATCGTTGGCATTCCCGTGCACGAATCCGACTTTATCAGAGACAAGAAGTATATCACAACAGCAAAATTACCTAAGCTCATCGAAGAGTGGAAGGCTAGAGAGGAATCATCTTCGGAGGGAAGCGCTCTGTTGAGCGAAGGACACGCTGAAAGACACCCAGAATGGGAGGGCCACGCGAAAACCAAAGCTGGTCGATATCTCCTGATAACAACAGTTCTTGAGAAGGTTCAGTCGATTGTCAAGGAGAATTGCTATGGTGAAATTGGCTCTTTCGGGCCTAATCCTCGAGTCTGGGGAGTGGATGATAGTGTATCTGTCTCAATCATGGCCTTGGGATGTGCACTCAAGAATGCCGCGTCCTCCATATATAATCCTGATATACCTCGTACACGACAATTGTGGGGAACTAGCGACATCCTGACAGAACGTTTTAATAACGGGGCTTGGTGTCGCGGCGAGCAAAACACACTAATGAACATCGCGGAAATCGACGGTATTTATTATTTTGGATCGCTTAACTCCCCTCGTGCATTATCCAAGGAGAACCACGCCAATTGTATCCTGCTGGACAGCTGTGTCGCTACCATTGATACGGCTAACTATAAATCTCAGCATGCCAAAAAATGTCGGGATTGTGAGTGCGAGATGTTAGGAAACCCTGTCGCTGCCGCAGCTATAGTGAAACAGAATGCAATCCCCTTAGTGACATGGACGGGCTCTGAATTGAAGGTTGTTAAATATAACGCTGAATCTAAACCGAAGTATCTGGCAATCTCACACGTGTAAGAGCTCACCCACTCGGGGGTGGTACATTTTAGCTAATGTAAGATCTATCATAGATGGTCGGACGGAATGGGAAACCAGAAAGACAATAAACTGCCCCAGTGCCAACTCGAACGTCTTCAGGACATGATGAACAGCCTGTATTCGGAGCAACAATCGGATCCGCACGAGGAGCGCCTTGGTGGCTCCCAGCAGCCTATGGAGAAAGGTGAAACCCGAGAAAAACCAGTCGGATTTTGGATGGACACACTCTGCATACCAGTACCGGAATCCCCTGAACTCGACAGCAGTTGGGCGGAAGGGTTACGCAAAGATGCTATCGTGAAAATGAGATACGTCTACGAAGCTGCTGACAAGGTCCTCGTTATCGATTCTTGGATCCAGGAGCTTAGTCGATCGGCAAGTATCATCGATAAAGCGGCACGAATCTTTTTGTCCAATTGGCAACATCGGCTCTGGACGTTACAGGAAGGCGTTCTTGCACGACACCTCTTTTTCCAATTCGCGGACGGAACAGAGAGCCTTGAGCAACTCTGGTATCAACAAGGTATAGAGTCAAAAATCTGTCCGGGCCTATACAGTTCGATAGTACATTGCACTTTACCACTGATTCCAATGGCCAAACCGCAGCTCAAGGAACGAGCCGAAGAAAAGAACCTCGCAGCGAAGGTGTTACCTATCCTCGAGGTAGTCACTCACCGTAAAACGTCAAAATTAACCGACGAAACAATCTGCATTGCCACACTCCTTAACTTCGAAGAAAAGAGCATACGAAAAATTCTCGGTTTTAAGAGCCCCGAGGAGCGTATGCGAGCGTTTCTAGTAATTCTCGGTGAATTCCATCAGAATATAATTTTCTGTGAGTTTCCGATGCTTCAAACGCCAGGTTTTCGATGGGCTCCGCGGTCTTTCCTCAACCAAACAGGATCTCTCTGGCCTAAATCGGCAAACGAGCTCTCACAACACCAACCAGGTGATCGCTTTAGTGTTTTGGCGTCGTCTGGAGGTCTGCATGTCACATTTCCGGGAATCAAACTCGGGGCCGTTAATAGGATCACGGAAAAACTGATGTGTGTTGTGCCATATCACGATGAACAGACCATATACGGAGTTCTATTGACAGAAAATTTGACCAAATTGACCAACTGGAGTCCAGACAATCACTATGGAATCATCTCGAGTGCACCCATCCACGGGAGCTGTGGGGACATCACATGTTTGTTCGGGTGTCTAAAGGACAAGGGCCAGGAAGGAATCATCGAGATACAGCGCTTGTGCAATGCAAGGCTGAAGCCATTGCGTAATTTCAAGAGTGAGCGGGGAGCAGATACAACCATGCACCTGGGAAAATACGGCAAGCGTTTTTATGGTGATGCCGAAGATTATGCGGTCTGGCTTCGAGTGTGGGGTGAATTTTTGGAAGAGGACCAGAAATGGTGTGTTGTGTGATATAATGGAAGTAGTCTGTCATACGGCTTTTTCTCGCTAGCGCGTAGCCACGCCGTACTTTAGCGGGAACCCTCCGTTTCAGGTGAGGCTCATGTGAGGCTGGTAGACGTCTATCAGCCTAACATGAGGGTGACTGAAATATCATGCTAATGTGAGAATATTGTTGGCTCATGGTAACCTCTCAAACTTATGACTATCCTGCCACTGTCACTCACATCAATCATTTAGATAGATTTGACACCATTGCAGCAGAGTTCAATGGTGACAGTTGAGAAACACTATCCTCGGTTGAAATTCTCATGCTACAGTAACTAGTCAGGTAGGAGGTTTTAAGTATTCTCACAATCAGCATTTTGGAGATTCTTGTGCAATGCTGCGAAAACTAAAAACTCTTTACCTTCACAGCCAAATAAAACATTACATAGCAGGTATTATGTGATGGGGTTGTCACTTCTGGGAGTTACTTTTAGCTCTACAATTATTTCCTGCTGCACCTGTAATTTTGGATGTGCAGATGTGCGTGGGGGTGGTGGCAGTGGCAGCAGAATGGTGGTGATGGTGGTGGTGATAGTGCACATGGTGATGGTGATGGTGATGATGGTTGTCATGGACTTACAGGCCACGGTGAAGGTGTATGCTGCTGTGTATCTACTCATTCCCCGCCTGGCGCTTGAAGCGCGGCTGTGGGTGCGGCTGTGATTGCGGCGGCGGCTACCAAAATCCTGTCAGGATTCTAATGTGAGCCTGGCTGGCATGACAGACCTCCAGGAGTGCCATGGTTGCAGCTGGCTGCAACCGCTGCAAATCTATCTGGTATCAACTGTTCCAGTACTGCCATGAATATGCAAAATCAAACCAAGGTGATTGCAAGATCAACCTCATATGCCCCTCATATGAGCCTTATACGAAACGGAGTTCACCCGCTAAAGTATCCAAGCCGTCTGACAGACTATAATGGAAGCTAGCTATAATAATTGACAAATAATGATGTTTCTTAATATGTCGACAATACTTTGCAGTTTCTTCGTTATCGATGGTTACAAACAATGTTAGCGTTGTATGGAACGCCCTGAACTATGACTTTTCCGGGCTTAGCGGTAGCAACAGCGTCCACAAAGGCAACTCCAATGTCGCAGCCGATGTTGCCGCTTCCTACGTGCCATGTTAGCTGGGGAGTTAGAAAGCACCCAAAGAGCCAGTGAATGAAAGAGTCACGGAACTAACCGAAAGTTCCGCGTGCATAGATTACTACAATGTCATTACACAGGCCATTGTTAAGGTCGTTGCGGACGTTGTTAGAGACGCAGATGACTTGGGATTCGGCCGCAGAGATAAAGGCGGCAGTGATGATGTCAGGAGGAATAGAGGCGGAGACAGATGGAATAGAGGTGGAAGTAGATGTTGGATGTGGTGAGGCTGTAGCAGTAGCTAGAAATAGGAGGAGGTGAAACGGGGAGAGCTGCATTTTGGTATAATGGAATGGAGAGATGGGAAAGTGTTTATATGAGGAAACATTGACAGAGAAAGAAGGGAGCTACTTTCTAGAGAACATTATAGTCACACCTGCTTGCCCCTCGAGTGGTTAGCCTATTAAAATTTCCGCTATGGGAAGGAAGTGTGCTGTATAAATCGAGAGATATACACCGTATATCTTGATACTTTCTCGGGGAAACAATGCACCTTCTCAGAAATATTAACGGTAAGTTTGTGTGACAAGTACGTATACACCCATTTTCCTTCCTGTTGCGGGCGTTGAAATACTGATTGCTAGAAGCCTTGTATATTCTAAACTACAGGAACAATCGTGTGATCTTATATACGGCGTTCAGAGTATGCCTTGTACGCATGCATGCGCACTCAGCTGGCATCTCCAGCTGAGTCTGGAACGACCATCATCGTCGTGAGATCATGATCCCCATCAGCCCAGCTGAAGCCCATAAGCCGTACGTCAGGGAGGCGGTCCATATATGCAACAGCGGGAAGTTGATCCGACCGAGCGACAGCCTGCGGAACATGTCCAAGTCAGTTTCACGAACTTTGCTTTTGTCAAAGTTCTGATGACACTGCTCCACGTTACAGCCACCGAAGGCTGAGGATTTGGTTCAGACTGAACTTTCTATAGGTTGGGTGAATCACAATTTCGAACTTCAACTAAAGTACGAAGATGGAATACTTAGACGCAAGCACTGGGTCCGGAAGGCAACATTAACTCCACGTAGCATGATTTATCCAGAAAATCCTCAGATCCCCCAACTACCATCGGCCGCCTGCATAACATCCGAAGTACAGACATTCACATGGGCTTACGATATCGACCTGGCCACACCTTCCCATCCCCCATCGTGTGCACCTTCCTCTGCTGGGAACGCGAACAAAGCCGTGTAATTCAACAGAAGCCTTGGAATAAACACGCGTGCACGCCATGATTGCTTCTGTAAATGGCTGGCCTTGAAGAAACGGGGATGGGATAAAACGCCGTTAAAGTTGACTCCAACACATTTGACTGGTACTCTTGGGATGATTATTTACGCTCCCTTACGTATACTTAGGACGACGACAACCTGCAAATGTTGGCTGGGGCACCGAAGGTATACCTGCGATAGATTACGTCCGCACCATATCATGAGATCTCGATCCGAGAGAATTCAGTAAACCGTAGACGGAACGACCCTTGGATTGTAGGTACAGTACTTGCATAATGCAACCGACTTCTTAGACCCATCTGAAATAGGTGCAAAATAGAATATTACGACACAGCATTAATTCTGTGTAACCAGCAATTCACCTCAGTGAATCCCAATGCGACTCCCAATATGTGAAGCAAGACATCGGCCATAACACGTAGGTCATTGAAATGTGAATGCAAGCATTTTTGGGCGTCTAAACGGATATACAGCGGGTGAAAAAAATCCTTACATGAACAGCCAGTAACCAGCAATTCACTGCAGGAAAGTCCACAAAATGCATCCATACCTATTCCCATATCCAACACGGGTCTCTGTACATTGTAGAATTGCTACTGGACCTGTCTTGCGGGTTAGGCCTCACTGAAGTCGTGTTGATTGTGTTGTTTGGACGGCAATATAGTATGTCTACTAAACTGCTTTGTTGCTTTGCATAATAGCTAAAATCCTTCAAACTTGTAGTGAATATAATAAAAGACTTTCCGGTATTGTTACTAAGATATTTGTTGCAGGGGCCATTTCTTCCGTTACGGTACACCGCCTACAGTCCGTTTATACAAGACTTTTTTCCACCTGCTGTATATCCTGCACTTTAAATAAAGTCCACAACAGGATGCAGGCGCTGACAGTCTACACTTCCGGTATTCATATTGTAGTAATTGTATTAACGGCTGTGGTTCAGATGTTAGTAGTCAGCAGGCGTCTGTCCGGGCGATTTTGCGTGTTAGTCAGCGTCAATTGCGTGCCGTCCCATAGAGAAAGCTGTCAGCGCTGGTGAGGTGACTTCAAATAAAGGGGTCCACAATGTATATATTAGGGTATCCTATATTTTCTCTGATGATTCTGTGAAAGGATCTGAGTGCCTTACTATCAATTTGAACAATGACAATTCTACTCAAAATATAGTCAGAATCAACATGTCCAACTATTCTAGAAGTTGTCATTAACTATTGTCCTAGGCAAATTTTGTTGTCAGCTGTAGCCGTCACAACATGGGGCTTGTACTCACGAGGGGATTAAGTTGAGAGTCATGTGACCGCGGGTTAGGGTTAGAGACGGCATGTATCCTGCATTCGCTATCATCACTTTTAACACATTACCTTCATGCTCTGCTGGCTCGATATATTACTACTGCAGCCTCATATGCTCAAGCTGTACAGTATTCTTCGGAGATTTGCCCTGTGAGTCAACATCGCTGAAGAATATTGTTGTGTATTAGACGAGGCGTCCTTCGATATCGTTCACACCAAGGAGATGAAGGGAGCTTAACTGCTAGGTATGATAGTTGGTTTGGAACTAGTGTGCTTGTTCTTGGTTGATATCCGGGTAGCGGTTGGCTTCTTGTAACTATTATCTTCTCTTGGAGGGGCTGGATTAACTTGTCACGTAAAGCCCTTGCAAAGTCCTAATGCTGCGCTGATAAGCAAACACGAGACGAGATAGAACTACTGACGAACGAAACAGGAGGAGACTAACTGTGTAGAGACTCATGCATTGTGCTAGTAGTCAGAAACAAACGAGAAGAAAGATAGTCTGAGGGGTTGAGGAAGGAAACTGACACACTTGACGACACCTGCATTGTGCTTCTAGTCAGAATTGCGGAGAGACACACAAATTCGGCGGCACCCGCATTATGCCTTTTCTCAGAAGTAAAATGCCGTTAGATATCAGTCCTCACATCCCACGCAGCGCCTCAGCCGCCGGCGCGACCTTCTGCGGGGTATGCCATATATAAACTTGTAGTAGCCTCCTTCGCTTGAATTATTCCGTCTTGTTCCCATCACTCCTACTCCTTCCCATCGCTCCTACTCCTTCCCATCACTCTTATTCCCAAAACCCAGACTCGCACTTTACATTACAATGGCGCAATGGTATTGCGTATGTCGACCAGCCAAGCCCTATCGAACGAAGCTTTTGCTAATGCAAGACATCTCCAGAAATATTGCGGTTTTGGACCCCACAACCCCGACATCCATACAGCTTGTATAGAATGCGGGCGCATGAACACTGTGGATTCTTGTAAGTCCCGTGAAAACATCGCGAAATTGGTAAGTTACTCATTCTATTAGCCGACAGTATCACTAGTCTCGAACGATGCTGCAACGATCTGGAAGTACAAGACGGCGACGGCGAGATCTGAGCGACAAAGGAAAGCATGGATCATGATTAAGCTTCATTTGAAGGAAACGTATACGGGCGGATATTGGCAGTTGGATATGATTATAGGCATAGCACAAAGTTCAGAGAAGATTGCCAAGCATAGTATCAGGAAACTTTTCGGTCCCTTTGAGTCTCTGTCGATTAGCTACGTGTTACACCATATAGGCGGGCAAAACGAAAGCAATAGTACACGGCATCAAATTTATAACTTCTAAGCTCTCTATCTCCGCTCTAGTCTATTCTTCCTAGCACATTCCCAGACACAAAGCAACCTCTCAGTAGTCTTTTTCTATCCTCTGACAACTATCTATCTCGTGCTCAGATCCAAGCCACGTTCCACTAGTATTAAGGAAGAGTTTGGTAGGAAACGGAGGCGAGAACTCCGTTTGGATCTTGAAACTCAGATATAGCCTATCAGAATTAAGCAATCAATTAGCCGATTCTAACCGTTTCGACTCGTGACTAAAGTTTGCCCGTTATCTTGGTCATTTATCGTTCTTGCCCGGAAGAACAGGCTGTCTCTATTTAAGATCTCCGGAAACCTTTACATATTAGGCAGTTGCTCCCAAATTTGGTAGCAATCAAGTTTTCCATCTTCACGTCAGACTTGTCACTTAGGTGTTGTAGCTGCTGCAAGGCCTCTAGTTGGCTACTGAATCATGCAAAAGTTCTGTCGGAACGGACGATATGTATTTCATGGACTTCATTGGCTTGCTCAGTCATACTTGTGCGCTCATGCATATGAGTGGGGAGCGATCGGAGCAACTGAAGGATTTCAGCTGGCACAAGTCTACCATGGCCACAGCGCTGGACTCGGTGGGGGCTTAGGGGACAAATAAAAGGAAAAAAACTCCCATTTAAGTCCATTAACGTCCACGAAACAATTCACCAAAAAGTCCCCACATAACCTGGGACGCAGCTCTTTCCGTGTTGTTGAGTGCTGAGCTGGAAGGTCCCACATCACGAGCATCAATGTCGATTATGAGGGGGTTTGGCACCGATAGCAGGTGCAATATTGCTGTTGCGCTGAGACTGTGGGACGTCCGGACATAGTCGGTGACCATCGATTAACTGCCGGCGAGTCAATCGACTGTAGCCCTATCTCCGATTTCGACGAGGTTGGTGCAAACGAACTAGTGTCCTATATTTATGTCCCTAAAATTGTTCACATCCACATGCCTAGTCCCAAGGAGATAGATTTCTTGGGTTATATTCGCAGAAAAAATGTCCATCGACCTCATCTTGAACGTTCCCGGCGGCCCAAGTCTCTACTATCCACGGTCCATGCAATTTGAGCGCCACAAATTCGAAAATTGACTAGATAACCAGTGATTTCTACGGTGAAGATATCTCTGGCATACCTCGCCAGTATTCGAAGAGTTCTTGTCTTAAGTTTTTTCCGTTTTTCTCCTTTCCAAACTTCGGTAATTGGTGCCCCCCATCTCTGAGTGGTTTGCAACTATCTCTCCACTGGCCAGGGTACATACCAGTGCTTGAAAGAGTAGTGAAACCGCTGTCTACCGCACATAGATTCCATCATTCAAGTCCGAGGTATTACAAGTACCGAGGCATTCGAAAGTAGTCTCGAGAATCGCGAGGTAAATGAATTTAAAAATCACAAATATCGCACTAAAGCAGATATCTATCAATGCTTATGGGTATCCAAGCTTTCCTAAGCTAAGTCTTGAACGTGCCAGTCTCTACCAAGGCCAGCTTCCCAGCGGTGACCAGGCATAGATCTCGACATCAGCGGACTTGCTTACACCCATCTCATATCACTCGCGGTGTTTATCCCCCTCCCCTGTAAGTGGAGAAGTGTCCTATTTATCTCCTTTGTTCTCTTCGGGAGCTTTACGCTGAATATGTGCCAGAGAGAACCATCTACATCGACAGTCTATAGGAACAAATAGCCGACCAAGACTCTTAATGAGCACGGGTTTTCTACCCACTGAGAACCGACTGTCGTCTGTCCGTTTGTTCCCAGAAACGTTGTAATTTTAGCCATCGCTGTCAATTGCTGCAGTTCCAGGAGCCCTTCTCCAACTCCATGTCATGATGTCTGTCACGTGTAGGAGTAGCTATCCCTTACACGTTCGGTTTTTGCAAATTGGCTACCACGCGATTTTGACATAAAGTAGTCACTGATTTGCAAGGAATCTGATTGGCGGAGCTGACTTCGTGTATGAGAGATCAACTGTGAGGTTGTGTAATGTGACTCCGTGATGCTTCTTTTTTTTCTCTTTACTGAACAATGGTACATCAGCACTTCCAGGCTAAGACTATTGCAAGAGGATGGTCTCTAGGGCAGGTTCTAAGGCAGAGTCTAGACATGATGTCAGATGAACTCTAGAAAGTGAAGCATGCTTTTGATGTCACTCGGTAGCCTAATACGGCCTAGTTAGCCTTGTGTTTATTGTTCTACGTGGAGATTCAGAATTAGATGGTGGTAGTTTTTGTTCCGTATGGGACTGTAAAGTTGGCGGTAGTTTGATTGCCTCCTATAAAGATGTAGAGTTGGTATAGTTTGAACTAAAAGTTCGCCCGGCAAGTTATAAGGTGTTTAATCGAGCCTAGGCGATCACAGAAACCGGTGAATATGTGCGGATCCGTAGGGACAGGACCCAATTGCAGGCCCGGGCCCAACCGCGGGTGATAATCCCGCACTTTGGAATGTTTTCCCATATATTTCATTAAAGCCAGCAGCGGCAACAAAAAGCAAGCCCCATCATATCATGGCCGTAGATACACAATAATCCCAAAAAACGCAATCCATAACACCAGCATAAAAAACACCAAAGAAAGGGAAAATATAATACAAAATAATTGGTTAATCTTATTTTATCCGCCGTTGGGTTTGCTACGCTGCACACTACCCGCCCATTTGCGCCAACATATCCTGTTTCAACTCCAGCTGGCTTCTGAAGCCCGCAATGACTTTTCCCACCCGAGCCTTCAACATGGCATTCCCCATCTTTTCATACTCCTTAGCCTTGGTCCCGATCATTTCCTCAAGATCTTGGATCTCCTCCTTTAGCTTCTCCTTCTGCTGCAATACCTCTTTGGCGGCATCATCCAGCTCGGGTTCCTGTTGCTGCGCTTCCTCCTCTTCGTCTTCATCACTCGTGTCGCTCTCCGCTTCCGCCGAAGCCTGTACCTCCGCGGAAGCTGTGACATCATCGAGACCGCCGTTGAAAAGGGCAGATTCGAGGTCGTTGGCAAGCGTGTCCTCGTCCATCTCCACATCTTCCTGTGGTGCGTACTCGTATTCCACATCCACCTCACCATCCGCGTCCTGCTCATCGTCATACTCCTCCTCGCCCAACAGGTCGTATCCCGCTTCTGCATCCGACGCCGGTGTACCAGATCGGTTCAGCTCCTCAGCGTCGACAAGATTGAACTTTGTGCTTTCAGCGGCCTCGTCATCTCTCAGCAAACGATCAACTTCCGTCTCCACAGCCTCAATAGTGCGGTTACTAATCCTCTTCCTGAACCTCCGTTTCCTCGCGTACTGCATCGGTGGTGTGAGGCCGTGCGGGTACTGAAACTGGAGGTCCGAGAAGTTAAAGCGAATATTCCAGATCTCCTCTTCGTGCGTGATACGTTGCGTGACAAGTAGCATCTGGCAGATATCTGCAACTTTAAAGATATTCTTCTTATCAAGTGTTTTATTCGCCTCGATGACGCAGGGGAGGTCCACCAACACAGCGGCATACAGGTGGCCGCGGACATTCACCACCGCCTTCCGCGGCTCCTTAAATTTCATCCAGATGTCCGATGTCACGTTGAGCTCCTTCTTCTCAATGACTTCGCGGAGGTAGTCGCAGTCGGGTCCCGGCTGCATGCGGAGTATGAAGTTTTCTTCGATCGCTGGGTCATCCTCGCGGTCCGACGCTTCAGAGTCATAGCCGTTACCTGGCTCGTGGCGGCGCTTGCGCGGGATAGAAGGTTTGGAGGTGTGTTTTAGCTTGATAGTGGGGGTGCGGACGGGATGCGCGGAGATAGGAGTTGCGGCGGCGGCATGCGCGGCAGCGGTGATAGAGGAGGAGGTGAGTTTCAGCTTTGGTCGGACAGGCTTGACGTCGGTGGGGGTGTTTGCGGCGGATGCAGCAACCGTGGCGAGGGAGGAGGTTCGGATCTTGATCTTTGGGAGGATCGCAGGGGGCGGTGTGGGAGCTGCGCCATTTGCTGCTGCTACGGTGGCGGCGGCAGCCTTTTTTGTCGGTTTCCTTTTCGCCTTCGGGGCGGGTGTGTCGCCATCTGCTGTTACGGCAGCTTTCGGCGCAGCCTTGGGGGTAGCGGCGGTCTTTGGTACTTTCGGCTTTGAAGCTTTCGATTTCGGTGGGGGTTTGGCAGGGGTTTCGGAAAGTGGTGCGACAGGGAGAGGAGGAGGCGGCGAGGCTTGGTTGAAGGACTGGAGAGCGGCGGCACTGATTTTAAGCTTGACCATGGCTGTGTGGTGTTGAGAGAAGTGATGATGTTTTTGTGTGAACGCGACGTTAAGCTTGTTGGCTTGGCGCGGCTCTGCGGGTTGTGCCGTTCGGGTATTGGATGAGGACTGCGGGTTGGTGATTGTGAAGATAAAAAGATGGAGGAAGACGAAGGGATGGGTGTATTCACAATAGCAAGTGGTGATCTCAATGGCCGCGTGAAGTTAAAGCGATCATAGTGCAGCACTCGGTAGATCAGATAAGATAACCCTTTTCTTTACCTTGCGACTGTGTCCTTTCCACAAATACCCAAACTCAACCTCAGCTCTCCAGCCTCATCTCTAGCAAGCTCCTAACACTCCTCATCACACAACATACAACACAACGATGGCATCCCACCACGGCCACTCTCACGGCCCCCCCGTACCAAAGGGTTCGCAGCAAGTCCAGGCGCCACCCGCACCCTCACCAGAAGCCCTCGCAGTCGCCGACTTCCTCAAGTCTTCCTCGCAGCTCAAGGCACGAACCTGTATTCTCCAGGGTCAACGCAAGGATCTCTTTAAAGGCATTCTCCTCCTCCCCGCGCCCCTACCCTCACTAACATCCCATAGTCAAGCGAGCAATCCGCGCCCTTCAATCTCCAGAGTACACCAAAGCGTGCTCCAAAAACCCGCTGCTGCCGAAAGTGACATCTCGTGAGACAGCCATCAACGCATTCTCGTTGCTCCCACGGTCAATTCTCGCTCTGCGCGTCACCAAGATTGAAGAAGAAGGTCCCAAGTCGTCAAAGCGCATCAAAGGCCAATGGAACGTTAAGGTCGAGCCGCAGCAAGAGATCCGCGACGAGCTCTACTACGCCTTCTTCTACGAGCCCAAGACGTGGACGCAGACGCTGCTCGCCGTGGGTCTCGTCATCGCGCTGTTGATAATCGTGTTGTTCCCGCTGTGGCCGCCGATGCTAAGGCTTGGCGTGTGGTATCTTTCCATGGGCATGCTGGGTCTCATCGGCTTGTTCATTGTCATGAGCGTGTTCCGTCTCATCCTGTTCTTGGTTACTATGGTCGCTGTTCCCCCCGGTTTGTGGTTGTATCCGAACTTGTTTGAGGATGTTGGCTTCTTTGATTCCTTTAGACCTCTCTGGGCATGGCATAAGGTTTGTGGATATGAGCTCGGTATGTGGGTGAAGGCTGATAAGGTGTAGGTCAAGAAATCGAAGGGCACGAAGAAGGATACAGCTGCAGCTTCCGGGATGGCGGGTGCGAAACCTGCGCCTCCTGTGTCAGTGACTGCGGGCCCGCCGAAGCCAAGGGTTGAAGAGGTGGAAGAGGGAGACGATTAAGCTCTATACAACCGGGAACAGGGTGTCAAACGTACGAGCGGTGTATTCGGGTGGATCATGATACAGATGAAAAGTGGGGTTCGGAGAGATATTTAAGTTCTTGAATTGGATAATCTTAGGGGGGGTTTCTTTTTGTCGTATACTACTATAACTTCTACTATTACTACTATTACTGTTATATGATGTACTGTTTTTCTTGTTGCCATGAGATGGATGAAAAATATTATATGAGTTTACATTTTACATTTGTGGGTTTTATTTTCTTTGCATTGTATCTGCTAGTTTCACTTGTTACACTGTCATCAACTCTTCAAGTCTAGAAAGCACCGGTCCGCGATTGGTATGAGTACACGTACGTACACCGCACTCACATTTCCGTCAGATAGGAAATGGGAAATCAAAGAAAACAAACACTGAAAAGAAGACCTAAAGGGGAAAGGGGACATAATAAGACAAGACATCGAAGCCAAATCCTCCACAGCACAAACGCCATTAAACTCCCCATAAAACAAGCACCAAGCCCTTGCCTGCTACACCAAGCCATCTACCAAACCGAGGCCCTGACTTCCATCTCCGCCCGCCTCCAGATCCTTCAAGATCTCAGGCAGAAGCTTCTCCACATCGTCGGGGAGCAGGGAACAACTAAGTGCAATAAGTCTTCTGTAATCGCCCATCTTCCCCCCGGCTCCACTCCTGGCAAACGCCTTGACAATGGTATCCATCAACTCGGCCCTTTCGTGTTGCGCCTGTGCTAACTCTCTTGCCGTGTGCAGACGATCCATCAACTCCTTTTCATCTGGGATCTCGGGGATGGTAGTGTGGTCTACCTCCGCCACCTCCTCTCGCACCCACGCAGTGAGTTCATGGTACTGGGTCCTCTCCAGTGTGCGCCGGAGCTCGGACGCGAGAGCGGCAGCCTCCGCCTTCAAACAGTCGATTTGGCTATTCATGGTTTCGATGTTTCCAAAAGCGGTCAGGATTTCTTCCGATGTTTGGCGGCAGCCTTCGATTTCGCGGGTTGAGGAGTCTAGCAGTCGTTGGGCCTGGTTATGATCCTCTTCTTTGTCTTGGAGCTCTTTGTCGAATGCTGTTGCGAGGCCTTCCAGCATTTCCGCCATCAGTGGGATAACCTTTTTGGTTGCAGCTATGGCGGCCTCGGAGGTATGAGGTTGGGGTACATGGCTGGCATGGGCGTAATTGATTGCTGCTGCCGTGGCTGCAGCTTGGCCCGCTTGTTGGTGCTGCTGGTGGAGGTAAGGGTGATTGAGACCGTCATGTGGCTGGAACGGGGAAGAGCTGGAAGCCCGCATGTATTCACCATTCTTGCGTTGCTCCTCAGTAGTAATGATGAGATGGTCCGCAGTTTCTCCTGCATTGTTGGGGATGTCGGGAGACGCATTGTAACCCAACAATGTGCGTACGCATTTCTTTGCCATGTTCCGGGCTGAGATGGTAAGTGCAGTATCACCTTGCATATCCCTTGCATCGAGAAAGTGCGCAATATCGTCTATTGTGTGAACTTCCGATAGCTTCTGCAGGAGTACCTCGTTGTAATACCGCGCGGCTAGCAGCTTATTCCTCGAAGACGTCGTCGCGGCAATGTGGTGGAATACCGTTGATCCGAACTTATCGCCGAGGAAGATAGTGTCGCGGAGGGTCTCGACCAAACGAGGAAAGGATCTGCGATCGTAGTTATTGGTGAATAGGACTGCACGCATAAGCGGTGTTTCTCCACGCTTATTGGTTGCGTATATGTTTGCGTCTGCCTTGCATAACAACTCGATGACTTTCAAGTCACCCATTGCAGCTGCCCAATGAATAGCCGTGTGCCCTTCTGTGTCGATCACCTCATTTACGTCAAAGTCCGGGGGAGGAGCGAGGAGAAAGGCGGGGACGTCGATATCCTTGGTCATGAAATAGTCCAAAAGCTCGTCGCTATAAGAGATTCTCCGATGGGAAGACATCGTATCGAACTCCATTTGCCCGCGTTTCCTTTTGAGCGTCATACCGGCTGAATGCTGAGAAGGATGGTCCCCGATATCAGCATCCGACATTCCTCCGTCTGAGCCTGAAGAAGACCCAATAGATGGAGCACCGGGGTGGTCTAGAGGATCAATCTCGCTCACAATGTCGTTATCCGCCTCATCATCATCGTAACTATCCACAGATGGAGGCGCGGGTGGCGGTGGTGGTGGTTGGGCAACAACAATTGGGGGCGTTGGTTCTGTATCAAAAATAACCTTTAGTCAACCTTCAGACATTCCTACGGCACCATTACGGTCCACTGGAGGATTCGGCTCACTTTTGGCTCTTTTAATTGGATTCCGTGGTGCTGCGCGCGCTCCTCCTCCCCTGGCAGGTCGAGGCTTCGTTGATGCCGCTGTTATATGCTTGGGGGCTAGCGGAGGGGATTCGGTCGACGGTCGAAAATTGAATATTGGACCAAGAAGCTCGTCTACATTATATTGCACTGCAATTGCTCGTGCACGATCGAGAGGTACCCATGTTCCTATGGAGAACTATCAGTTTCCCAAGTTTCCGTTTGCTGCTGATGACCAAATCCAATGATATTAATTCCACTGGCTCCGCATTCGACCACCGACCTTGATACTTTCCATATCCACCCTGGACCTTCTCATGAACTCCGCGCTGTACTTCGCGCTCTAATATACGGGTTCGTTGCGGTTTATCGAAGTCGGCTACCTGGTAGGAGTTAGCCGCTGAACTCGGTAATTTATCATCATCACCACAATGTGCATTCTCGCAGGAACCACGCAGGGATAGTGCAAACCTTCAGGATCTGGGTGGCATTTATCCAAGAGTCGGATCGCCTTCGCATGCATGCAATACCATTCGCAATACTAACCCGATGATTCACATCAGTTTTTCCGGCCCACAAGCGGGAGATTTTCGGAAGGATGCGATTCTTTTGACATACAATTCATAGCTACATATCACACCTTCGATATCAGCACGGCTCTCTGCAAAATTCTCAGACATGAAAATATAGAGAGTGCGAAAACAGGCTTGGCCTTTTTCGCATCATGGTGGATTTCCCTTAAACACGAAGATCAATGCGAAACACGCAAGAAAACTTACACAGGCGTGCCACTGTATGTTGCCTTGTAGACGGTACTATCCGGGAGGACTGGCATGCTGGCGATGGGGGATAAGGCGGCGGTTTAGCGGGATCGTCAGAGGGAATTGCGGAGAAGCCGGGTTGTTGAAGGAGACGCGAAGAGGCTAAGAGGCTAACCAAGCGCGTTGAATCCACGCGCCAAGCCGATATCAAATTCTCATGAGTCCGGACGTCGAGTCTTTTCAACAGCGTCACGTCAGAAATTAAAGGCAGTTTTCAGAATGAAATAAAATACAGAAATCCTCTTGTCGATACAACTGCTAAATCAAATTCATATTCTCTTCGATGAAACTGGCACAACACAATCTCTCACGCCTGATATCAGACAAAGAATCGCCTCCTATTTCCCGTCCATCATGATCACCACCTTGAAATAACCGAAGCAAATCTGACTTTCCAGTCATCTCACGCATCGTGTCATTCCTTAGCTTTCTTGATCTAGCTTGCAGTTGTGGCGCATCTAAATCGTCACACAGAGGGAGTACAGCATTTTTCGGGCGAGACATCGGAGCTGTCACGAAGAATTGGGACTCCGGACAAATATACGAGACGAGTTGCATATCGTATCATTCGGCTGGCCTCGGCCCAGGCTCTTGGAGTGGCAGGGGTGTGATTGGCTGTGAACTATTATTAAGCATATCATGTGATACACGTGTGAAAACCATATACAATTATACAGAATCATGCATCACATCACGTGCTGTACTCCATAGTACTCATCCATCATATACTTCATCACGCCAAATATACTTGAGCCTGAACCGAGGCCATCATTCGGCCAATTCTCCATCCCCCCCTCGTGCTGTCACATGAGTATCATAAATTTTCTTGCACCACTTTGGCTGGCTGAAGCGAAATGAGCGTTGTAGTCAGAACAATTTCTCAGTGCAAACGAAGAGTCCAAACCGTCAGCGCTCCTCTGTATACCAAACCAACCAGCCAATTGGTGTAGGTGCTGCTCAATTCACACCACGTATTCCCCGGGAAGCCATAACCTTAAAACCCACCTGCAGTCCTGCATCGAGGTAACCCCCCGGCGATTCGCCTATAGCCGCAACTTTCGCCCCCATCTTTGAAGTGATGTCTCCTAAACAACTTCACCACCACTTAACTCTCCCTTATTCTTGACCGATGTCTAGTTTGAAGTAGATGCCCCTTGATTGTAATCACGGGTATCCCCTCGCTCTATCACAATTGCCGATATCAGTCGCTTCATTGACGAGACATGGTGTCTTGACGCGTTTGTAGAATAAGAATATCGACATGAAAATCGTTGTAAGGTCACTCCAGAGTGCCCTTCTTATGGAAACTTCTCATTTCCCCTGACACTTTGAAGGTCAATTTCGGTGTATCGTGAAGTCTTACTGTCATCCAGCCGTTGAAAACCTTCAAAGCGGCAAGCCTCCATCCCTCATCCCTATTCTCCATTCTCCATACCCTGTGACCATGACATGCCCTGAGCACATGGCGTCACATACTTGAGCCTTGAAGTGAATTGCGAGGTGCGGTATACTCGGCGTTCACCATACCAAACTCCGCCGCCACTTGCAACTCGTCCTAACTGGTTTCTGGTACTAAATTATCCGTACCCGCCACAGGTAAGGGGATCGATATTTGCTCCCAGCCAAACTTTGGCTTTAGGACGTCTCTGTCCTTCGGCACCATCCAGGCAGCTAGAGCGCATTGTAGGCGAAGACGGGGCCCGGGAGAGAAAGAGAGAGCTCGAAGCTATGGCGAAAATATCAAAAGAGAGTCGAAAAGAGGGGGAATTGTTGCTGAGCCGCACGAGGCGCAATGCGTATGGGCACCCCGCCTAGAGCGTTGAGCGATGGAACTGTATTGTTGCCCATGGCTCGTTCTCGCCCAACGTAACGTCGTTTGATAGTGCTAGAGGTCGTTTACCGGTAGATATTACCTATATTGCCTTACTTTAGGGCTGCGTCTGCGTCGGGATACCTTTATCCCTGCCCGGCCATGACAGTCTCCTCGCGGGTTCACTTTACCCGGGATCAGTTGTACCTTAATCAGTACTCCCTCGATAAGTAGATAGCGTAAACTACCACAGAAGTTTATTCTATGGCTCTTGAATTGGAGAGGCAACTCTGCATCAGCTGGCAGCGCTGCTAGTGAGGAACCAGAATACCACCCACTTTGCAGATGTGCAACCAGTGACAGCAATTAACTGGAGATACGAATTATGGTTAGGTCGTTATTAGCAGTAGCGAACGATGTGACCGAGATACTATCGAGGATGTGAATTTAGCGGAGTTTGAAGGCGAATAGAGGTGAGGTTCAACAATTAGCCTAGCGCTTACCGATTCCACGAAGTCAACCGGTTGAGCCGCAGGATATACTTCTAAACCAACTCACAGGATTCCGAAGATAACAGGCTACTGGCTTCGTCCACCTTTTATATCACGTTTTTACCGACCGGCAACAACTGGAACACCAAATTGGGCTGCAGGTCGACCTGAAAGGCTACAAGCAACCGGTAGTACTCTATGCCAACGGCCACGTATCATCAATGCGCTGACTCTTGATGTCGGGCGAGCACTACACATCTCGGATTGGATGCCTTCTCCTCGGAAAAAACATCCCCGGAGGAGCCGAGCCATCTGTCACGAACTAGTTCTCCTAGCCTAGAGTCCTTATGAAGCGCCTCGCAACACAAACAAATACTTTTACTGTTGATATCAGGTATGAGGAGATTAGTGAGGGAGCGCCAGGAACTCGCGTATTCATGTTTGATGTTGGTGTGTTGGTGTGTGGTGAAGGATATCGCAATTGTGCTACATCAAGACCGAAGCAATGAATAGTTACGGACGAGTGTCAAGGTCCGTGCCGAAACATCAGAAACGCCGGATTTTTGGATTGCGGGTCCGATACTGTTCGCTCTTCCGTAAGTATTATCTCAGCTTCGGGCTTAGATTTTTTTTTTGTCGGACGGCAAGAAATTGCACACCGGTTTACTGCTGTTCTGGTGGTGGCTGCACGTGGGGTTTGCAAACTAAGGCCGGCCAATCCCTGTCCCCATCACTTGGGGTTCCCAACCTTCTCCCAAGCAGCTGCTTTACAAACCTACTAAATCCCCTCCATACCCCCCAGAAGAAAGATTCCTCGATATCGCAAAGAAAATTCAGACATCATGACTTACGGCGAATTGGATCAACTTGCCATCAACACCATTCGGATACTTGCCGTACGTTGTGCCCCACTAACCACTTTTCACTCGATGCGTATAATCCCAGACACTACTCCCACGACCACTCTTGAAGAGCTGAATTTTCTGAATGCAAACAACTGACGTTGCAACTCCAGATCGATGCTACATCTAAGGCAAACTCCGGTCACCCCGGTGCTCCTATGGGCATGGCCCCGATTGCACACGTTCTTTTCCACAAGTATTCACCACCACCACCTAATAGCATGGCGTTGCTTCACTATCGCTCGAAAGCATCTTTACTGACAGAACGGCGAAATGAATTAGGCACATGAAGTTCAACCCCAAGAACCCGAATTGGATTAACCGCGACAGATTCGTTCTTTCGTAAGTCGTCATCTTTATTACTCGCAGCATTGAGCGGCGAAAACAATAGCCCCGAACTTCGTTTCGGAGATTGTGACGCCTCCGATTCTTTGCCTGTTTTCCCATCGGATATTGGTTTTTTCCTCCCTTCGTTCGCCGAATGTGGCGATTATCGCTGTCTATTGGCTAACACCCACCACCAACTGGCGGTTACGCATCTGTTGTATGTTACACAGGAAGTGAGTGCTAACGTCTCATTTTTTTATAGTAACGGTCACGGATGTATGCTACAATACGCCATTCTTCATTTGTTTGGATACGATTTGAGCATCGATGACTTGAAGGCTTTCCGCGTGAGTTGAAACTATAATTGCTGAGGAAAGTCGAACCTTGTGCTGAGAAGAATTGCAGACAATCGGATCCAAGACTCCTGGTCACCCCGAAGCTGTAAGTTTCCAAGACCTTAATAATGGCGCTGGCTAATCACTATACAGCATGATACGCCCGGTGTGGAAGTTACTACTGGTCCCCTTGGCCAGGGATTTGCCAATGCTGTAGGTCTTGCCATGGCCGAGGCACACAGCGCCGCCAGATTCAACAAGCCTGAATTCAACCTTTTCGATAACTACACCTTCTGCTTCTTCGGTGATGGGTGTGCAATGGAAGGTATTGCATCCGAGGCTGCTTCCCAGGCCGGACACTTGCAACTAGGCAAGTTGATTTGCATCTGGGATGACAACAAAATCTCTATCGTACGAATCCGGTATCCTGTGTTCAAGGCTGTGGCTAATGGGATTATAGGACGGCTCTACGGACTGTGCATTCACTGAGGATGTTATGAAGCGATTTGAGGCATACGGTTGGCACTGTCTGCACGTTGAAAACGGTAACGAGGACCTTGAGGCAATGGACAGTGCTATCGCTGAGGCCAAAGCTGTAACCGACAAGCCCACTGTCATCCAGCTCTCAACCACTATTGGTTACGGCTCCAAGCTGCAAGGAACCGGTGGAGTTCACGGATCCCCCCTCAAGGCCGATGATGCCAAGAACGTCAAGATGAAGTTCGGATTCAACCCTGAAGAGTCCTTTGTTGTGCCCAATGAAATCTACGAGAAATACGCTCGGACTGCTGCCGCTGGTGCCGCGGCCGAGGAGGAGTGGAGCCAGCTTTTCGCTAGCTACAAGCAGCAGTACCCCAAAGAGGCTGCCGACTTGGAAAGAAGATTGGCTGGAAAGCTTCCTGAGGGATGGGAGAAGGTCCTGCCCACCTACAAGACCACTGATTCGGCAATTGCTACCCGCAAGCTGTCCGAGACTGTCCTCACCAAACTCTACGATGCTATTCCCGAGCTTATCGGTGGCTCTGCAGATCTGACTGGTTCAAATTTGACTCGTGCCAAGGATGCTACGGACTTCCAGCCCGTATCCACCACTCTCGGCACATACGCTGGTCGTTATGTCCGTTACGGTGTCCGTGAGCACGCTATGGGTGCCATTATGAACGGTCTCGCTGCCTATGGCGACATTATTCCTTTCGGAGGTACTTTCTTGAACTTTGTTTCATACGCCGCCGGTGCCGTTCGACTGAGCGCCCTCTCCCAAGTCCGCGTCATCTGGGTTGCTACCCATGACTCTATCGGTCTTGGAGAAGATGGTCCTACCCATCAGCCTATTGAGACTCTTGCTCATTTCCGTGCTCTACCCAACTGCATGGTATGGCGTCCTGCCGACGGTAACGAGGTCTCTGCGTGCTACTACATTGCCATGACCTCCAAGCACACACCGTCCATTATTGCTCTGTCCAGACAGAACCTTCCCCAGCTCGAGAACTCCACTATCGAGAACGGTATCAAGGGAGGATACGTATTGCAGGAGCACGCCAACGCCGATATCACCCTTGTTTCCACAGGATCCGAGGTCGGTATTGCCGTCGACGCCGCCAGGGAGCTCAAGAAGAAGCACAACGTTACCGCTCGTGTTGTCTCAATGCCATGCTGGGAGGTCTTTGACATACAGTCCAAGGATTACAAATTGTCTGTCCTTCCCGACGGCATTCCTATCCTGTCTGTGGAGGCCCTGTCCACTATGGGTTGGGAGCGATACGCTCACGAGTAAGCATCTCACTTCCCAGACAATATCACTGCTTGCTAAGGGGTGTCAACTAGATCTTTCGGTCTCGACCGTTTTGGTGCTTCTGGTCCTTACAAGGAGCTTTATGAGAAGTTTGGGTTCACACCCGAGGGCATCTCCGAGAAGGCTCTTGCCACTATCAACTTCTGGAAAGAAGTCAAGCCTCTCAGATCTCCTGTCAACAAGGCCTTCACTCACACCAGCCTGTCCAGTTCCCCAGGCTCAATGGGATGCGCGAACGCTCTTTCCAAAGTTCCATGGTTGTGGGTGGGATCTGCTGCTTTGGTTTCCTATTTCGTTTGTTCAAAAATGTGTCATTGATGTGTTTATGATGGTTGCGTGGGTTCATAGGAAGAGTGTGGGCTTATGGCGTCGAAGGCAGTAATTCTAAGTAGTATAGTCTTGAACGGTCTACTTCTTCGTGTGGGGATCTGCTGCTTTATTTTCCTATTATTTTTTTTTGTTCAAAATTGTTTCAATGATCAGGTTTATGACGTGGCAGGTTCATAGAAAAGCGTGGACTACCTATATTATGACATCAAGTGAAATCTGTGATATAAAACATAACGTTCGAAAAAACTACAGCAGTAGTTCTACGTTGTAACAAAGTCTTGAAACCCCGTCTACTTCTTCGGTGTTGCCACCCGGATATGATACGGAAGAAACCCTAACCAAACCGACTAAACCCAGAGATTCGAGAACGATGATGAGAGAAGAGAAGCAGAACCAACATCACTGGAGCCATAAAAAAAACATCCCAAAACAGCAGAAAAGCACGCATTCACTTAGTTCCCATCATCCCCTCCCTTAAGTCTTGAATGTAAAATTCCTCCGAATCCCCCTACTCTCTTCCCTCTAGTATGTACACACATCACCCCATCCACTTAGTTCTTCTGCCTCTCGATCCTCCGTCGCAGATTCCGCGTCTTCTTCATCAGCTTCTTATACTTGTGCTTTTTCATCTTGAGGCGACGCTGGCGCTTGACACTGATGAGCGACATCTCGCCACTACTGGTAGGCGGTGGGGGAGCCATGAACGGGATTCCCAGGTCCCAAACTTCTGGTGGGGCATCGCGGGGAGTAGCGGGTGGTGGTGCTACAGCGGTGGCGGGAGGAATATTAATCGGGCGATGCAGCGCAAAGAAGGTGGATAGCGCGAGATCTGTTTACGCCATCTATCAGCCAGGGAAGTAGGAAGTAGCGGAGGGGAGGAAGTACCAGCGGGACGTAGATGCCCAGTGCTGGGCACGAAGGGGATGCCAGAAGTCGTGTTCCGGCGTGAAGAGTCGAGGATGCGCGGGGGCGGCGCACCGCGGGAACTACTGCTGCCGTCGCTGGGGCTGCGGCTGCTACTGTTGTAGGTGCGGGAGGAGCGCGGGGTGAGCAGCGTTAGTGATGGCGGCCGGGCGAGGCGGCGCAGGGTAGAGGGGAACATTGTGGCGGCGGTGGTGGGGGGGGTGGGAAGGAGGGAGCTGGAGGGGAAGATCAGCTGCTGCCCTTGCTCGTGTGCTACGGCGGCGGTGGTTTCTGGGTTAGTCAGCCGGGGCAGGGGTCGGGAGAGAGACTTGGCGCCGGCGAAGATGAGTCGTAACGTCGTAGAGACGCGGTGGTGCATTGTGAGGTGGTGAGATGCAGGTGGCGGAAGTGGTGAGGTGGTGGAAGTAGGGAGGTGGTAGTGGTAGTGCTAGTGGTGGGGTGTGAGTTGGTGGGGCTCTGGCGGTGATGACGCGGGTGAATTTTAACCTTTTTTTTTGAGGCCGCTTTATATTTGCTAGGTGCTATGACGCGGGATGGGCAGTATTTGGGGCGAATGAGAAGACTATGTTCTTAGTATACGGTCTATACTCGACCATTCATTTATTTAAGGGAAATACTGAGAGTTCCGGTGGCACTCAAAATATATGTATATCTCTTCTTTCTTTCCTCGTGAAAGCATAATCGACCTGCAAATACGTACAAAACATGCAATTGAAGCCAGTTGAAGATCAGAGAGATGATATATTGCTATCTAGCAGTACTAAATCAGTGGGGTAGCTGGGTACTGTGCTGTACAAAAGCAATCCCATCCTCCCCTTCAATCCATCTTTCCGAAAGAAATCACCGCCTTGCTTTACTTCCAACAAAAAATACTATTTGTTCCTCTTCATCGGCGTACAGAGCACACCTCTCCTTGCTGTTCAAGAAGTGGTTCCTAAGGCGATGTCAACCATATTGCTATTCCGCTTCGGTTCCAACCCATCCGGCCATCTGCCAATCGAGGAAAGAGAAAACGAACCTCTTCTCAGTCCAATCCATGATGAAGTAGCATTCTGCGAAGAAGGGACAACACAGAGCACAGAGCCCTTGAAGTGTCTCCAGGTGTTGCGTCAGGTAAATGTCATCCGCGCCGAGAGAGAAGCCGAGAGTGCAGAGACCATCTCGAGGGCTATCGATAAGGCTGATGATAGATTGATTTGGATTAGAAGGATTAAGGGGCGAAGGAAGTTGCGCAGAACCTGGGCTCAAATCCAAATCTCTCATATCTTTCTGGAGGTGCTAGGGGAGCGATAGAGTGGTGGTAGGGCTAGTATTTTGTTAGGTCTGTGGTAAATGTAGAGATGAAGGGATGTGTACAAAGAGGTTTTTTATGGCCGCAGCGGAAATGCGGAGATCAAAAGAGCGGGCTTACAGCTATTCTCTCAGTTCATTATAGTGTACTTTTATAAGAGGCAAATACAAATAAAAGTTTCAATTACTGTTCGTAGCTAGTCTAAACAAAAGTGAGATCCACCCTATGACTACTACGTTAAATAATTGAAGCACAGATCATTTTGTCTAACTTCTTAGCTCGGCCCGGGGGAGTGTGCGAGTGCTAACGAGTGAACCGACCGAAAGCCCATAGGAGCCACCACTCAATTAGTTTTCTGCCGTAAATGCAGAATTTTTAAATCAGATTGCGGACTTGATAAATCGGATTAGGGGTGCCAATCAGCTCGTAAATTTATCATTAACTATCACCCGGGCATATTTAGACGACGTTGGTGTCTTAGGCTTTTTTTCTCTCGGCCGCAACAATCACTTTTTACATTTCCAATGAGGCACCACGAATGCGAGGTCTGATGAATTGATTCGAATTCTGAAGATGTCGAGTGATGGTATGTGCAGATTTTGTTTGATTTTAAGTCAGCAAGTTATTTTCTCTCGCGGGCATACTTTAGCAAAAACAACTCAACATTCGGCTTATCTATAGCTTAACCATTTGTCTAAAGTTTTACTACTTTGATTAATCTCGGTTCCAGCACACAGCCCGTTATCATGTTGCTTTTTCATGGTTATACGTATACCCCCCCCAACTCACGATCTACAATACCTAGGCGGTATCACCTATTTGATTGAAACCACCAGGCTAGGTTCCGGCAGTGTGGATTTCGGGATCAGGTTGAGCTCAATTCATTGGACATGGTTTTCGTATTATGTCGGAGGCGCAGCCGTTATGCTGTGTAACTGGTTGTGTTGTAGAGACAACACATAAATATGTCCGTGTTCGTTCTCTAGGCTTTTGCAGGTTCCTTACAACACCAACCAACAACAGAAAATTCATACATCCAGGTTTACGAAATGAGTGATTTGGACTCGGTATGAGGGATCAGGCTATGAGCGGAAACCGTACTAACATTGCACCCAGCGTAGATACCAGGCGCAGGAGGAGGAGGAGGAGGAGGAGGAGGAGGAGGAGGAAGAGGACGATATGGGGTTTAGTCTATTTGATGACTCGATGTTTGCAGCTCCTTCATCCGAACATATCCCCGTACCGGAACCCGATAAGAGCAGTTTCATATCCTCTCAGCCGAGTAGAGGTGCTTCTGCAAAGCAAGATAATATCAAGGCCCATTCGATAGCTATGGACCCACCAGTGTCTGTGAATGCTTGAAAAGTACGACGATGTAAGTGCTCACTGTACAAGTATTAGATACTGCGATCCGAGAGAAAGACACCAACGACAACATCATGTTCAATCCGAACAACATATTGTTTCCTCCCCGGATCCTAGTCCTCTCCAGGAGGGGAGATGTAGGGAGGTTATGTTGGGGGTTCACAAGGCAGAATACAACTCAAGAATAAAGGACATGACCAACAGGCTCGTGGAGGGTGAGGTTGGCAAGGGTAATGGTGCCGGCGCAAAGAGTATATCTATGGCCGGAGGTAGCAATCGGTAGGTAATCTCATAATTGTGGAAATCTACACGGCGTAAGTGGTTGATATTGTGTCGGCTGGTAGTAGGAAGCCTGGGCAGTTTACCTTCAAAGCCAAACCGGTGAGTTGGCGACCCCCAGAATTTCGCTAACTGAAATCGGTCTGACAGTCAGGTTGCTCAGTTTGGTAGGCAAGCTACATCCAAAGCGGTCGACGAATACGTTCAACTCAAGCGCCTGCACCGTCGACAGAATCGAGACTCTACTCGGATTGGACTGGTCCATTCCCAGCCAACAGCTCCTGATTTCAAACGGCTAGAGCGACAAGCGGTGTACTTTTGGTACACACCTTTCTCCGGGGTGGGTTTCATCGACCCAGATAACTGCCTAATATTCACTGACCGTGTGCCGTTTTATCGCGCAGTTCGTTTTTGTAGGTTTCATTGACCCAAATATATAACTGCTTGATATTTACTGACTGTGTGTCGTTTTGTACAGATCTTTTTTGTAGGTTTTATCAGCCCAGATAACTGCCTGATATTTACTGACCGTGTGCCGTTTTGTACAGATCTTTTTTGTAGGTTTTATCAGCCCAGATAACTGCCTGATATTTACTGACCATGTGTCGTTTTGTACAGTACTTTTTTGTAGGTTTTATCAGCCCAGATAACTGCCTGATATTTACTAACCGTGTGCCGTTTTGTACAGATCTTTTTTGTAGGTTTTATCGACCTAGAATACTGCCTAATATTCACTAACGGTGTACCTTTCACATAGCACCCCCCTCTAGTAGTAGTAAGTCTCATCAGCCTAGATAATTTCGCTGATATTCACTAACGGGGTGTACCTTTCACATAGGACCCCCCTCTAGTAGCAGTAAGTCTCATCAGACTAAATAAATTTCTCTGATATCCGCTAACGGTGTTCCATTTCATAGGGTTTCTTCACTGTAGGTTTCATCTACCAGGATAATTGTCTCGATATTTACTGACGGGCTACGTTTCGCATAGTCTCTCAATGTGGTAGTAGGTTTCATCGGCCAGAATAATTGCCCGATATTCGCTGACGGTATTCCGTTTTGTAGCCTTACTTTATATTACTAGTAGGTTTTATCAACCCAGATAATTGCCCCGATATTCGCTGACGGTGTTCTGTTTCGTAGCTTTGCAATATATTACTAGTAGGTTTTATCAACCCAGATAATTGCCCCGATATTTGCTGACGGTGTTCTGTTTCGTAGCTTTGCAGTATATTACTAGTAGGTTCTATCGACGCGGATAAACGGCCTGTCGATGCCTCCCCAACAAACAAATCCCTGATAGTGCGCCTACTAGCCGCGTCCACTAGCATTATTCTCGTAGCCGTAATAGTAAGTTTTCTTCCAAGCACGAGAATTGTGAGGACCGAAGATCCGCCGAAAAAATAGCTGAATTTGCAGAATCCCTTGCTGATAGGGTGCATCCATGTAGTATACACTTCAAAAGTTGAACCATGTTACTAGCTGGATACTAAATTTAGACATGTTTGAAATCACCAATAAGTATGTGAAACTTTGTGGGTTTACCTGGAATTGGTTTCAGATATGGCTGGAAGACGTATATCGGACAGAGATTGTCTGGTGGCCACTTCGTCCTCCCAAACGCCCCATTACTTGTCCGCCGGGGTTCACCAATATACGGTGGGGATGTGTATGTCATCACCTGTTATTCTATACGTTGTTATGTTTTGTTAACATCGTTTTAGAGATGCGGAAAGGAATTCGCTAAAATTGTTCCTGTGGAATCCGATCAGAGTCATAATCCCCTGCAAGCACCTCTGGAACAACCCTCTGGTATCCACACAGGAACTACTACTTTGGAATTTACCCAGACTGGCTCATACGGCGACAGTTCAGACTACAGACAGAGAGCTACTAGCCATCGAGTCTATCCACAGTTGCCAACCTCACTCGCTTCCTCTTCATCACTGGCACTGGGCTGCGACTATGTCCTTCTCTGCGTGGAAGCCCTTAGTCAATGGAAGAAACTCGGGCATGTTGTGTTGCCATCCGCAAAACCCGAACGAATGGATGGAAACTTCTTCAGAAACCTGAAAGCACAATACTACCAGATTCGCCCACAGTTGTATGTGTTATTCACCTTTAGAGATATCCTTTGTTTCAAGTTTGTCCGGGTGAGTGCCCTCTTCCAATACTTCGTCGTAGTCAGCGACTGACTCGATCGATGCAGATTGACCATTTCTCGAATGGTAGAAATCGAATACTATGTTCTAAGAAACAAGAGCTACCGTGTGAAAAAGACATAAGGTACCACAGCGCACCCCCAATACTAGTTCCGCCAATCGAACGAGAGCGAATGAAACACTTCTTTGACGATCCTACATGTGTCGACCATACGGACGAAAATCTCACACTGATACCAAAGCGTATAAAGGGCCCGCTGCCCAATACCGAGCCGGTAGTTTGGGGGCTGCAGGCTGTTCATGGGCCATCTATGGCCATGATATTAGCGGTTTGGTTGATAATTGCATGTATTTGTGTCTTGTTCATTTGGATATGGTTACGAGATCATCCGGGCGATCTTGGGGGTGCTGCTGGACCGCCAGCGGTGGTGGTAGGCTGGATCGCGATAGGGCTGGTACTGCTGCAAATATGTGGTAGTAGGATGTATGACGGGACCACGAAGTGAGAAAGGGTTTGCTGCTTCCAATGAACCAGGTAATCAACATAATTGCTTGAGTTACCATCGGAATAGTAGCCGGAATACAATTCGGTGTACCTACATAGTACAAGGCGTGGTGGCGGCGTTGCCGCCGATAGGATGTGAACTTCGCTGAGCTCTGGAGTTAATATGAAGATTTGGTTAGCAAACTTGAGTGGACGACAAAGAAATTCACAGATCTCAAGTAAAGAAGTAGAAAGGATTGAAGCACGTTTGCTCATCGCTCCGGTTGCTCGCACACGTGCGGGTTATTCTGACTCTCTTTTTACCTTTCACCTCTGGCTGTTATTCTGTAGCTATCTCCTCCATTCTCTCTCGTGGCAACAAAACATCACGTGGCAATGACGCGTGAGTCCAAGGAAAATGACGATGATGGAAGATCACGATGGTGTTGCGGATGACGCCACAGAAACCGACTGCCACATGCCGAATAATTCCGGCCAATGAGAATGCTTCGAGGCGACACAAGATGTGTATATGTTTACAATACTAGATGTTCTAGGTACAATTTTCGCTTCTATCGTGCTTGGTACTAGGAGTGTAAAATGACCTATCACTAACTACTCTATGGCTGTTCGTTCCTTCTATATTGCGTAGGATGGAGTTACTTGAAACCTCAATCTAGAGGGATTAGTTCAGCGTCTGTGCTTTTTACTATGCGAGCTCGAGCCGGTCTGCGTAAGTAGTTCAAGGCTGAATACAAGGCGTGTTACATATGATGCTGCATCGTCTTTATGCTCAGCTTCAGCCCCTAATGATTGCCAATTGAAGCCGCATGAATGATGTTTAGATAACCCTAGCCCCTCTATGAATGAAAGGGTTTCTCACGAATGATCAGATATACAGTGAGCTTGTAACTCGGAATATCTGTGCGGTATGTGCACCGCATGCACACAGATCAGCCAACCCCGTTTGTCTGGAGCTTTCAACTTTGGCTGGATCTTAGTTTCTGTGAACGCCATCACGTTGCTTTTCCTTGCTTGAGCTTCATGTGCACCCTACACTCTCTGAATGTATTGATCCTCAATATTCAGCCCATCATCGTCTCCTCAACTGAAATCCTTAGGCTATGTTCTTGACAGTTCGTCGTTCATCCTTCAGACTCTGCTACTCCTTATTGCTATATCAGCCATTCATACTCTCGCGGTTAGGAAATGAGTAGCTGGAGCCCGGTAGGTATTTCCCAGACTATGAAGGGGGAACCCGCATTAACAACACATCCAGCCCAGCTACGATCAACCTCAGATACAGGATGTAGATAAATAGATAGTTAGCCTAGTGAAAATTTGCTGTGGCCTCTTCACCTTAATATCCCGTACTCGTACCTGATAATAACAGCATATCCTCGAAACCGGCAAAACAGGACGGTACCACGGATCTGCTAATATTTGTTAACCTTCACAAAATGTGACGATCGCTTGCATGCTCGCTCGCGCACTAGACATGGCCACGAGGGAGAAGTCATTATCAACTAAATCGAACAGTGTGAAAGCCAGTGAAACCTGAAGAATTCTCCATAGATGACTGCATCACTGACTTATTGGTCCGCGAAAATCTGAATGAGGAGGGAACCAATCTTACACCTGATCCTGGGTCCTCAAGGCCTATGCTCCCCTCTGTCAATTCACACCTCAATCTTAGATTCACGTCAGCGGAGATCGGTAGCTTATTCGTTAATATTAACCGTGCACGGGCGCCCATCCAACTAGTTCCGGAGATTCCGGAACAGCAGGTGCGTGGCGGTAAAGGAGTCATGTGTGCGAAAGCTCCCCAGTGTCAGAAATCAGCTTTGGATTTGAGAGAACTAGTGAAATTCGGTGGGTGGTCCTATAACCCTAGAGCTTGTCACAGCGTGATTAACTGATATTGTATCGGCTAGAGTTAGAAAGCCTAGACAGTTTACCTTCAATGCCAGCCAAGTGTATTGATGACCTCCAGTATTGAGCCAACAGCTGGAATCGGTCTGGCAAGCAGGCCGGCTGCATCCAAACCTAGATATGTTCGACCTAAACACCGACGGGTGATGTGTGACCTTTGCCCAGAGGATTCAAAGGATTTCCGTATATGGGACTATGAGTACCACCTACACTTTGATCGAGTCCATTCCAGAAAGAAGGTCTGTTGGGTGGCGAAGGACGGATCCGAGAGTGGGCTGTTGTCGGAGTGCAAGGCTTGCTCACTTCCTAAGTTTTATGGTGTGGAATACAATGCCATGACACACCTTAGGTGGCAACATCTCAGCAATGACAAGAATCCGGCCACCAGAGTCTCAGGGAAGATGCGGGATTTGCTAAAGAAAGTTGAGATTGTTAGGAGTGATGTCGACAAATCAGGTAGGGCAAAGGATTCTAATAGATCTTCCACCACGCCTGCGTCACAACCTAGAAATATATAATATAACAGCACTCCTAAGCTATGGCCACCAATTTCGAGAATTATAGCGATTAGATGACTTCTTTTTTAACAGATGCGGACTCAGAAGCTCTAGGGTAAAGCAGGGTAGTGACGGATGACACAATCTGAAGGCATAATGAATAGAAATCAATGGTATTAATATAGACACGACGGCAGTATAAGGTGGTGGCGATGAAGAGTTGATATCACATGTAGCCAATTGCAAATGCTTACCTTTTTGTTACCAATTTATTAGTCCTTTACTATCTCTCAGTACAGCCCCGTGGTTCTGTCAATAGCGGCTTCAGTTGCTTCTTCTGTAGTCCATTTCTTCACCACCGTCACATAATCCTCAAACCTGATATTAAAATACTGTACCGGGCTTTGTATGTCATACGTAATCAGTAATCAAAGGGCGTTTGGTATAAGCAATTTTACCTTGGTAATCGTAATCAAGAGTAGAATGAGTTCAGTAATTTGTAATCATACGCCACGGCCGAATGCTATCCTGTGAACCTCAGTACTTCGAAGTCTGGTAACTGTGGTTATCTTCCACTGCCCTCAAAAATGCTAACCGAGTATTACTATTAATCATCCACTCCACCTACTTTATCCACCACCACCACCTTCTTGTCCTCCCCCGTCTCAGTGCTTCGCGATATATACGGTAATCACAATTCGCAGTATGTGACGCAACAGGTGTAAACCTGCGCGGTATGGATCAATTCCCCATGTATCAGCCCCCCCAGTATGAAGTACAAACCCTAGTACAGTACCTACACCCGGAAAGATGATATATATACCTGCAAATAGGCGGTACGTAAGGCCATCATTCGACGAAGTCGATGGAGGACATAGCAATCCCCGGCCTACTCCATCGTCCAGTTACTGGCTACTCGAAACATCTCGCCAATCCGGAACTTCATCCCGGGAACCGGGACCAATGACAAAAACTATATTCTAGCGCATCCCGTGCTTCCATCCCCATTCTGTGATTCGTCGTGATATGAGGCTGTCCCGCAGAAGGAAGGACAGGCATAACCCAGCGCTAGCGCTCAAACTGCAGCAGCTCAAATCTCAGGATAAGTCTATGTAATTTCATTATACATCTCGAGGGGGGAAAGCCCGATATGGAATTCCGCAATTTCTCACAGCGTTGCTAAGAGAAATAGTGCCTGTCTCTTTTCAGCCATTTTGTAGCGGGCGACGACAAGTGGGACATGTGGAATGTCCTGTGTGATGGAAGTACTGCATTACGGAACTTAGCTAGGCGGGAGATACTTACCATGAAGCTGGAGTTCGCCAAACTGGTCGGAACATATGCAGTTCTCACACCAGCACCAATACAACAACCTCCTACTCCCCGTTTAACTTCTTCGTCTCCCATTTCTGTTGTCATTGAATCGCGAAGAACCATGTGCTTTTTACTACCGTAGCGGTCTCGGAAAAAATATTTGAATTAGTCGAGAAATTACTGTACTACTCACAATGGTCCGGACGTCAGCAGTCATATGGGGGTGTCCATCCGGAAATTTTTATATACTTGTCAGCGTCAGCAAGCCGGTATCCGATGGGTTAAAGTCTGTCAGCATTGTAGAATGCCATCTAAAATAAGCCAGGCATTTTGTAAAGCTATGTAAACTCGAGTTAGGTCTGCTGTTGGTCAAGTTTGGGTGCATATGATAGGAATCAGAATTGAAAGACCATGAAAAGGGGCCCTATCAAAGGAGGAGTAGAGAGGCTCGAGTATGTGGTCCAAGCTTTATCACCATGTCCGGTCATTGTAGAGCTGTCAGCAACGACTGTCCAGTAGAAAAATACTCGTCAGCACTAACCAGCGTCCGGACCACTGTGAGTAGTACAGCCAGAAGCCTAACGAGCTTTGACGTCTCGCCAACCCGGAACTTCATCTCATCCTGGCATACTAGCTAAGTAACCTCAACTCGTGCTGCACACTGATGGGGCACATTACAAACAGTACTTCAGTGAACCGAAGATTGCTCTCGTATCGAGAGATGACCCGGGCTATCGTGTTCGCCACTGTTCGCACCATAGGATATCACCTCCGGTAGCCTGAGCTTGGCCTCTTTCCCGGGGGACGAAATGGGACTGGGGCTCTGGAGGATGACATTTTGTTCCCTGTTTGGAGAGAGAAACGATGGTAGGTCGGAGTAGAATATCTCGTCTCCTATCACCTGCGGCCATCGGCTAGCGCCCAATGTAGGTAACTATTCTCGAATGGACGCTCACCCAAAAAATTGCTGTGAAGCTTCTGCGCAGCGGAGAAAATGGGTCTGAGCGAAACTAGAGGAGAACTAGATATGTTCCGATCGCTATGGCGAACTCCGGTTTTGTGGTAAGTATCCCCCGCCCAGCTAAACCCCGGAGAGCTCCGACGTATTCCAGTTGTTTAGAACTTCATTGATAGCTCTCAAGATTTCATTTATTGCCCCACTCTCTCGCTTCTACTTTCGTACTAATGAGACATACTGCAAACAGTACTTCAGAGAAGCGAAGACCTCTCTGTTCAATGAAATCTCGCTCGTCTCTTTGTATCAACCATAGGATTTCACTCTCGTAGTCCGGGTAATATCTCATCTCATCACACTATGGGTTATTTTGCAGCCATCAGTTGGTGTTGTGTTGTATGTAGCGTGGTAGGGACAGGGCGGATAGGAAGCGTGGTGGTGTAGGAGTAGAGGGTGTATAACCCTAAGCCCTAATTCGCAGATTCGCCGGCACTCCGAAAGTAGGTGAGCGGATGTTGCGACTTCAAGCCTCAAAAGCCGGTGTGGGCAGAAGTATATAAACATTTTACCTGTGATAGTTTGGGAATTATCAAAGCACCAGCACGTTCACAAAATGTGTGCTTCTCAGATCACAACTCGGTGTATCAATTCAATTCTGGTATCCTCACATCTATTCCTCCCCCCTTCCTTAGTACGTATCTACCCCCCAACTAACCGTCGCCGCACTAACAAACCCAATAACCCCAAAACTCACAAAGCTCAGCACAGGTGGCAAAATCGGCACCGCAAACGCAACCAAAAACGTTCCCATCCAATTAACGACAATCCCGGCACTCTGCGCTGCATCAACCGCTCTATAACTTACCGTCTTACTGGCAACCATCCACGGTAGGGGTCCGAGTCCAATCGAGAAACTGGACACAAACATAAAGAACGCCACTGCGCTTAGGATCGCGATTCCATTTGCGATACCCGCGGCAAGAAGGAACGCAAACGAGCCCATTCCGAGCATGGAGAGGATTAGAAGGGACTTGTGGGAGACTTTGTCGAAGTACATGGATGCGATGGAGGTGATGGTTAGGTTTGCTGCTGAGATGATGACGTTGATGTAGCCTGCTGCCGAGGGGAGGAGGGTTTGAAGGATTGATACTCCGTGTAGGATGCATGCGTTGATGCCGGTGAGTTGTTGTGCGAGCATGAGGCCGCAGACGATGAGGGCGCTTTTGCGGTGCTCGCGCTTGGTCACAAAGGCGAAGGTGCTGACTTTGGTGGGGTCTTCGGTGGCCCCGGTGAGTGGTTCCTCCTCTGAGCGTGTGTCAGTGGGAGCAGAAGGTGGAGGCAGGGGAGTATATTTACCGCGGATTTCATCTTCAATCTCGGCAGAGTAGGATGGTCCCCGTAGCCTTGCAAGGCTGTCTCGTGCGCCGTTACGGTTTCCAACGGAGACGAGGTATTTAGGAGACTCTGGGATTCCGAGAAGTAGCGCGCCCTGGAGAGCACCGATGGCAGCACCGACAACGAGGATGAGCCGCCAGTACAGGGGTTTACCTGCCACAATAAGCTTTGGATAATAAACCGGGGGTGAAATTACGTACTCAGGAACAATCCTAAAACCTGCGTCGTGAGGATACCGATGTTGACGGAGATCTGTGTAAATGCCCCACTTTCCGCGCGTCAGCTATAGATTGACGGATGGGGGACGGGGAGTGTACAATTTCCCCTTCGTATCCGGCGGCGCAATCTCATTGATATATAGCGGCACGACGACGGCGGCGGCCCCGCTGCTAAGCCCGCTGATGAATCTCCCTAGCGCCAACGTGGGGACATTTGTAGCTAGCGCCTTCATGACAGCTGCGATGATGAAGCCTAGTGAGTTCAAAGCGAGGGTGCTCCTGCGTCCATATCGATTTCCCATCGGCTGTGACGCAAGTGCGCCGAACAATCCGCCGAGGGCAAAGATAGAGGTGACGAGGCCTGCAGAGAGTTAGTGAGTCCTGCGAAGGGAAGAGGATATGGGTACCAAATTCCCATGAGGCCATGGGGATGCACTCAGGGAGACCTTGCGAGGACGGTCCGGTAGTGGAGGGGCAGGTCATCGCATCGCGAGGCTCGTTCAACTCGGCCTACACGAGTATCAGAAGATGCGTATCAAACGAACGGACCTATACGCACCATGTTGTAGCCGAATTGAAAGGTCCCCAACGAGATGATGGCGACCGCGTAGAGAAGGTATGGCTCGATTGGCATTGTTGCGTGTATGGCCAGCGACAGCTGGCAGACGGGAAAGCTTGAAGAGAGATCGAGAACAAAGGTGTTGTGGAGCTGTGATGAAGTTCACGGCATGCGGGGAGATGGAGCTGACGTTACCGTCGTTACACAAGATTAGATTCAGATAACCCTCAGATAACCGCAGATCCCCCGATCCGCATCAAAGGCCCGCAGTAATCACAAATATCGCCAGCCTACAAGTTAGCAAATTCAGCGTATCGATTGCCGCATCGTACAGCCGTGGCTAGCCAGCTGCCCGCAAAAGGAAGATACTGTACATTGCCAGCCGTTTTCTCGCTGTGATGCTGATGCATACCATGCGGGCCAGTCGCAGGCCGGCACTTTGTTGATTGACAACCAAATCCTCAGCCAGCCCCACATCCACCCATCTATCTCCCGCTGCTGTCTTCATCCACCTCACTCACCCCTCCCTCTCTTTCCCCTCGTGTTGCCCACCTCACCCACGTACCTCCCACCTCACCCACGTACCTCCCACCTCCCGTCGCCTGCAGCCAGCCAGCCAGCAAGCCAGCAAGCCAGCCAGCCATAACCCCAAGCCCGCCGCCGCCCCAGCCAGCGCCCAGCTGAGCTGCAACTGACACTGCACCCGGCGTCCCGACAACCGACGCACTTACGCTTTTACAATACCAAGTCACTAATCTATCTATCATAGCCCAACCCGAACCCGCTAGCTAGCTCAAACACTACCGCACTTACCGGCTCCGGTCTAATGCAGGAGGCGGAACGAGCACAACGCCTAGGTTATCGGGGAAGAAAGTGATCCAGCCCAAGCTATGCACCGTTCCGTAACAGCGGCTGCACCTCCGCCACCCCCTCCTCCTCCTCCACCTCCTCCCTCCTCCTCCTCCTCAAATACCGACCCGATCCACCAACGTCCCCCCAAGCGTCCCCGCGAAGAAGTCGATAGCAACAACACCACTCCCGAGGACACCGCCACTGCCACCACAGCCACCGCCGCCGTCGCAACTTCTTCCGACCGCGAAAAGATGCCGCCATACAGAAGCAAGGTCCGTGTCCTCGAGAAATACCAGATCATCGGCTTCATTTCGTCGGGGACGTACGGGCGGGTGTACAAAGCGCGGAGTAAGACGCCTGGGAACAAAAAGGAGTTCGCAATCAAGAAGTGTGTTTTTCTCCACATTTCCTCCGTCTCAACTAACTTCCCCTAGGTTCAAACCAGACAAAGAGGGCGAGGTGATCCAATACACGGGGATATCACAATCAGCATGTCGAGAGATGGCGGTGCGACTCAATCCCTTTTTCTCCCTCCCCCCTTTTCCCCCTCTTTCTAACGTAACCAGCTCTGTTCTGAACTGTCGCACGAAAACATCATCCACCTCCACGAAATCATCCTCGAGGACAAATGCATCTACATGGTATTCGAGTACGCGGAGCACGATTTGCTACAAATAATCCACTACCACTCTCAGAGCCAAGACCGGCGGCCAATTCCCGAAGCCACCGTAAAATCTGTGCTGTGGCAACTCCTCAACGGCGTCTCATACCTACACCAGAACTGGGTTCTCCACCGCGATCTCAAGCCGGCTAATATCATGGTTACTGCCGGGGGCGAGGTGAAGATCGGAGACCTCGGTCTAGCCCGGCTATTCTACAAACCACTGCAATCACTTTACACCGGCGACAAAGTCGTAGTCACAATATGGTACCGCGCCCCTGAGCTCCTCTTAGGTAGCAAACATTACACAACCGCAATCGACACCTGGGCGGTAGGGTGTATCTTCGCCGAGCTCCTCGCACTGCGACCAATCTTCAAAGGCGAAGAAGCAAAGATGGAAAAGAAAAGCACCGTCCCCTTCCAGCGGAACCAAATGCAAAAGATCATCGAGATCCTGGGCACACCCACCAAGGAGCGGTGGCCAGACGTAGCCCAGAACCCAGAGTACAACCAACTCTCAACGTTTAAACAGTACAGCAACAACCTCGAAGCATGGTACCACCAGATCGGCCAAACCAATCCACATGGGTTCAAGCTCTTGGCTGGACTCCTAAACTACGATCCCACGAAGCGGTTGTCGGCACAACACGCGTTGGAACACCCATATTTCCACGAGGGCGCGAAACTATCGCTAAAGTCCGTGTTTGTATCCCAGGGTTATTGGAGGAATGAGCTAACAAGGAACAGTGCATTTGAGGGCCAGCAATTCGAGTACCCTCACCGCCGGGTGACGCAGGACGATAATGATATTTCCCTCCCCGGAACCAAGAGGAGTGGGTTACCGGATGACTCAATTACGGGGACTAGGAAGAGGCTGAAGGAAGGATAGATTCTACGGTTCAGAAATGAAGAGGGGGTACGGATCGGACAACGGACTTATGACTTGTAGGTTTGGTAAATGAGGGGTGGGGGTGAAGGGGGTGGAAGGGGTGGAGGAGGGTGTTTCATACTAACGGATACTCTGGACATGGTTTTGGGGGCGTTCTTGGGTTGATTGCTTCGGGTTCGGGCGTACGGGATCCGAGGATTTGGTTTGCTGACTCTTGTATTTATGGGACTTTCGAGTAGAGCGTATGTGTTTTCATCTTGTACAGCAGTAGTGTGGCTTGAGTGGATGAACGAACTGGTGTGGTTGATATCATGGATGTTTTTTTGCGATACCCTTCTCAGTGACAGCCTGCTTCTGGAGAGCAGTCGGGGTATATTTCCATCAAAAGAAACAGGGAATCATTGATTGTCCAATTCAAAAATGACACCGTCGCAATGATATCCGTTCTTTTCACACGCTTCAGACATGCACGCAAGATATACAAAAGAAGCCCGTTGATCTATCCGCCCTCTTCCTCTTCCTCTCCTACCCTACCGCGGCCCAAGCTTCTCCAAGCACCTAGGACCCTGCTCATCCCACTCCGCCTTCGAAATCCACATAGCCTCCTTATCGGCCATGATATTTGCCAGCACTGCACCACCCAGAAAAACCATGTGGCGACGTCTCGGCGGGTCTTCGATGCGGACCTTGAATTTCTATCCCCACCCAGTCAGCAGCCACTCTTACAAGAACAAGTGAATGGGTACATACATTCAGACGCTCCGGATCTCCATGCAAAACCCTCGTCAACCACAGCTGCTTCAGCTCCTTTTCCAGCCTACTGGGAAGGCCGGGGTACATGCTACTTCCACCCGAGAGCACAACCGCCCGGTACAAGCTCGTGCGAATATCGACGTCCGCACTCTGTATAGTCTCGAATAACATCTCTGCGATTCCTGGTTGCTCCACATCCACTAGATGCGGCTGGAACATACATTCCGGCGCCTCAAACCGCTCACTTCCAACGCGGATCGTACGGCCATCGGGAAGAGTGTAGCTTTCCACCAGCACCGTAGTTTCCTCTGAGAGCTTATGGTCCAACTCTAGATCATACGAGACGTAGCAAAGCTTCTCCTTTATCGCGCGTGCGGTTTCAAAGTCTGCAGTTCTGTTTAGGGCGTATCCACGCCGGAGGAGCAGCGCGATGAGTTGGCGGGTGACGTCGCGACCAGCAACGTTGAGGCGGCGCGTGAGGTGGTTTAGAACTACGCTTTCGTACACGGGGACGATGTGGGTTACTCCGTCTCCGGAGTCAACGACGACGCCGGAGGAAAGACCCTGTGCGTAGAGTGCGAGAACAGCTTGGATCGCGACGTAGACCCCACCGAAGGAGTAGCGTTCGAACATTACTTCACACATTTTCTCACGGTTGGAGAGTGGATTCATTGGTGGTTCGGTTAGAAGGATCTTACGCCCCGTTGGGTCAACCTTAAGTTTCTCCGTAAAGGTGTAGTCCCAGACGTGCTGCATGTCGTCCCAGCGCTTGATGATGCCGTTGTCCATCTAAGGTATGGCTGTTAGTAGGGAGGGTGTGGGAGAGGTGGGAGAGTGGGAGAGGAGGGAGACGCACGGGGTAAGTGATTTGTAGCATTGAGCGGAGTGCGGCGGCTTCGTCGCCTACCATGATGTCTTTGACGACCTGTGCGGAAGTGTGAGTATGATTCTCCGGGGGACACGGGAAGACTACCATATCCCCCGACCGCTCCTCTGCACGCAGTATCGGACGTCCAACGATGGATGGATATTGGTGTTCGGGGAAGTTCTGTCCGGCATATCCGACTTTGAGGCTGTGAGTTATTGCAGAATCCTTATCAGTAATGGAGCTGGATGGAGCTCAAGCGGGGGTGAAGAGAGTGGGGCCATACAAACCGGTTCCTCCGTCCAGAACTGGCAGATGAAAGCTGTTAGCAGGAATTGGAAGCTTTCGGAGTGTACGGGAGATGGAAACCTATAGGAGCGTCGGCCATTGTGAAGAGTACTGTGATGCTGTGGTACTGTGGTGATGAGTGGGTGTTAGTGCTCGTTGGCTAATGTCGTTACTAGGCTAAGTCTCGGCGCTGACGACGTGAGGCTCAACTGCATCGGATGTCACCTAGGGAGTTAAGAAGGAACGTAGCAACAACGCGGAGGTATAAATAACTATCCGATCTACAAACAAAGTCCAATAATATAAGTACCACTTTCCCTTAACTCCATCTCCATCCTCCTCTTGCGAAGTCTATGTCTATAGTCCCCTACTACCACTCGCCATCCCGTGGCTCGTCACCTAGACATCACCCTCCTCAAACTCGCTCTCGCTATACACGGCCTCGTCATCATCATCCTTCTTCCTCCCAGTCCTTTCCTCCTCTTCATTCATCTCCCTCCACGTACTCCACGCCAACAAAAAGAATGCGCCCGAAATCACGAGGCCACCCAAGATCGCGGCTGCACTCAGCGACTTACCCCTAAACAACCAGTCCACAGTAGCGACCAAGAATATCGTCAACAATGCTGCAACACTCGACAACACGGGGCTAGTGAGCGAGATCAACACCAAGAAGCTACCGGAGAATACCGCGTTCGAGAATACGGAGATGGCCATCAGCCACGCCACATCTCCGTGCGGTAGCTCGAAGGCCTCCCAGCCGAGAATGTGGAATATGGGGATCGGGATCCAGAGGACACACTGTTTAGTATTAGTATGGACGGGTGACGGAAGGGAGGTATCGGGGGAGGTACGAGAGTCGTGACGCCCAAACCACTCCCGACGGTGTTGGCGAAGATAATGGTGCGCGAGGCGGACACGCCGTCGGGTGGGCAAGCGGCCTTTTTATAGAGCACCTCATAGAACCCGTACATAACACTTCCTACGCCGATGATGAGATTTCCAACCGTCCGGTTTGCCGCCTCCACTTCCTTCCCCTTCTCCACCGTGCCCCCATCCCCATACGCAACAATTAACACACCCACGCATGCCACCACCACAGAGAAGATCTTGTCAGCCCGCATCCGCTCTTTCAGCATAAATATGCTGAAAACGTATGCAAAAAACGCCGAGCAGTTGTAGATTGCTGTGAGGTCGCTGGGTGTCGTCATGTTCACCGCCACATACCATGTTGATCCTGCAATGGTGAGTACACAAGTAATCGACACAATCCGGCGGACCATGAACGGAACGGGGTTGAGCTTGTTTTGGCTAGCAGAGAGGTGCGGGGAGCCAACCATGATCATCCGGGCCGTCGTAAGTAGGTGATGGATATGTGATTTGAATAATACCGACCACGGCTGGTGCGGCTTACGGGCTTTGAGAATTAGGAGCTGGAACGGCCAAAGGATTGCCCAGGAGCCATGGGTGATGTAGCTACACTCGTCAGCAGGGAAGAAGTGAGTGGGTGAAGCCGCACAGCATGAGATACGGTTTCTTCCAACCCAACTCAGACTGTATATAGACCGCCGTTTCAGTTTGCACCTATATTTACCCCCCTTAAGCTCCCCTCTCCAGCCACTTCCAGGGCAGGAAGCAATAGCATACCACAAACGAAACCAGCGACAATACTAGAAATACCGACGCAAGTATATACTTCTTCCTCGTAGCAAGCCTGGAAGTGCAAATTTGGTGAGCACTGAGTACCTAGAGCTCAAGCCGAACCACCTACTCTACTACCGCCCCCGAAGGACTCCGACTCCGCATCTCATGTCTCCGTCTCGCCCTTGCCTCAACCTCTCCTGTGCCTTCATAACTCGTTTCGCCACGGCCGCGCTGCAATCCCGATTCCTCTAATAGCGGCTGCGCAGACCGCCCCTCGGACGCCACGCGAGTAACCATGCCAGGCCTCGCTACTATGTCCCATAGTGTCATCGCGTCCTCTTCGTCGTCGGAGGTGTTGTAGTTGCCGTTGTCGAGGTGCGGAGCGTGATCGCGATCTAAGTTTTGGAGAGGAAGCAGATCCGGTGAGTGGAGGGGCATCCATGCGGTAGAATGGGATGTACGTTATATTAGAGGTCGTTATGATCGAAGGTTTATTACCGGGATGTAGAGCTGAACGTTGAGCTTGCTGTAGGGATGAAGCTCAAGAAGGTTAGACTGCCGAGACACCACACATACAACCTTGGAACCTCTCTCTTTCACAATAAGCTTTTCAAGTTTTTGCGCATTCTATGTAATATTTCAGCTTCTAACCTTTTTCTAATGAGATAAGGCGACGAGGGAAGTCGAGCACGTCGCCACTGTTCCAGGGACATCGGTTATGCGGGATTCCCTCACACATCCTTACCAGGCCGATCTCAAAAGAGGCATCAGGCACCGTGGTACGACCCTTAACAATTCCTATAGGAGCAATACAACTTTTCATCCTATTCAATTTAAATCCTTCTGGTGGGCATTTGAGGTACGTTGAGTTCGCCCGCCTAATCTACAGAGTTTCTCGAGGGGGTGCTGTCATATAAAAGATAACAGGGGGGCGAGTATTCATGATCACTCAAACAAAACCGCCTAGAAGACCATGTGTTACATGATGACATCTCAAGTCTGGATCTAATCTGAAATAGCCATCTAGTTTCATGACTCACGACGATTAGAATGTGCAGGAGGGTCAAAACGATGGGCAGTCGTGAAACCTAGTACAGATCTTGGAACCGATGACCGGTTTTAAGACACCGGTGCTCAAGAATACACATCACTGCATATAAAAACGGTCACTAAAACAGTCAGATACCTTGCACCAAAAAACATGAAAGATTTACCAGCCAATAGCTCTAGTCAGATGATACAACATCCGAAACCACCCGATCATCCGGACAGTTATGCCGCAAGGGCATCACAACAAAAGAAAAGGTGTAGGGAAACGATGGTTAGCGTGTATCACCACCAGCCACTTAAATGTGAGGTTGAGCCCGCCAATGGAATGGATACGCCAAAATATCAGTAGCACATGCACTGCATACTACGCCTAGGGATGTCACCGAAAGAATGCAGATCAGTGCGTTCGAAAGCTTTATTTGATTCTCTAAAGACTATCCTCTATAACTCATAAATAAGGACAAGCTTTACATTCTCGTTAGATTGAGGTCCTCCTTTAAATTATCAACGGAACTTTCCCACCCTCTCCCCCGGCTGACTTGGAACCGGGTAGACATCTTGAGCTGAGATGTCTTGAGAGGATGGAGAGACCTGGCCATTCTAGAGGATATTAGTGTGACGATGAAACAAAGAGGGAAACTAGGTACTTGTGATGTGGTTGTCGTTGTAGACAAGGTTCAGAAGATAGTTCAATCTGATGGTATGATATTGATTGAAAAAAAAGGCGGAGAAGGGGAGAAAAAAAGGGTTGGATGCCATTTTATGTGTGTGCGTGCGTTCTGGCAGCGAAAATAATGTGAATGTGCAAATTCGGCCATGATAGATGTTTTGTTTGGCATCAACATCTGCATCACCCGTGACGTTGTCTGCAAGGGCCTTTTCCAGAGATTCTCGAATCTGTAAATATCCACCCGCAGCAGTGGTTCACCTATGTTTTTTTTTGAAGACTTTCTGCTCTCGCTTCTGGATTGATTTCTGAATGGCTGGCGCGTCTCTTACGTATGAGCTGTCTTGTGGCCGCCGAACCGCAAGAACACTGTCATCTAACCCCCAATCTAGCTCGAGATAGTGTCCAAAATGGAAGGTAAAGAAGATTGTATGTCCTCACACCTTCCCACTTCTTCCCCTCCTTGCAGGACATTCTCCGAGTCGTCGCCGAGATTGATATCTCTAGACAGATATTCTTGCTCGTCGGAAGGGAATGTAGCTTGATGTGTTCTGGGATTCACCCCTTGCCATTCTGGACTCTTCGTTTCGCTACAAAGGTGGGAACATGCCTGCTCGCTCACCCTAGCCCTTATTATTTAAGGAGTATATCCGCCCAGATATCCACTCTCCAGGGTGAATACCACATGTAGCCATCCTGGAGGTAAGTAGAGACCTTTTCTGCTGCTTAGAACGCATGCGATTGAGATAGAGGGTTCAGGTGACATACTCGGTACTGGGGATTGTTGGGAGGATGACAGTTTGTGGGTGTGTTCTTTGAGACATGCTTGTGACTCGTATGTGGCGGTTGTGGATAGACCAGTCATTTCCTCCGTCACGGTAATTCTCCCATAACTGAGCGAACTGAGAAGATCATGGTCCAGCGCGGGCAAATATCTTCACGCCTTCGTTTGTTCAGGTAGTAGTGATACAACTCCAGATCAATAGGATCTATTCGTCATTAATGTTCTCCGGAATAGCCGCTTTCTGGGCTCACAGGCTGTAGAACTTGACCATTGCGAATCACTTCATGAGCGCTGTCATATGATATCGCGGGAAGAGGTGGCCAGGAAGAGGCGACCAGTGGATTGGACATCTTCGACAACTTTTGCAGCTGCAGATTGAGCAAGGCTGTGAAACTACTGGCAGGGTTTCTAGAGGTCGTTATAGGTTTCGGGAACCCATCTAAGCTTAGCTTCTCGAGATGCATTGGTAGCTGCGCTAACTTTACCTCGGAGGATGGTGAAGTAGATATATTGTGGTGGTAGAGAGAGGAAACTAGACAACGTCGTCTCGAAAGCGGCTGTCTTAAATAGGTCTCGATTTAAGGTGCGAGAGCTAGATGGGGTGTTAGAATATAGCTTGTTTAGGGATTTGAGCTAGGTCAGATCACTTCCGACATGCGAGTGTCCACGGCATGGTCCTTTCCCGAGTTGTATAAAGTACCAAAACTATTAACTCCAACAACAGTGGATTGCCTTAGACTAAAGAGTGGATTGTCTTTAGGTATTCATCGCGCCCAGAGAACAAATCCTCAGCAGATACCTTCCAACCATCGACCAATCGGTAAAACGTCACACGAGCTGCATAGCTTCGAAGTTGTATGCACTGCGCTGTTTCATACCAAAATTGCGCAAGGTAATCCCGAAAGTTTCGGTATGCGCGAGATGAGATCATGGCCCCAGGACTTGGAGTTTAGTCCTAGCGACAGGCTCGGGATGTCTCATCTTGTCATTATCAGAGTCTCATCGGCCTCGGCCTCTGGTCCCTAGATGAATCTCGGGACATTTCGTCTCATGCATAACACTACTGAGACAACGGGGTGGAGAGGATGTGGCCCGGAATCATTCTCGATGGCTTAATGACCTCGAGGAGAGTATGACTAAGCGAAGTGGTTAAATAGTTCGTTGAAGTATTTCCTTCGTAGGATTGCTTTACTCATGTGAGTTCTAAGTCTTGAGAGAAGGTTAGCGTGTTTGAGTGTGGGGTGGAGGACAATAAATATGTTCCGACTCATTTACCAAAATATCCACTTTACAAATAAGCTGGCTCATTCGCAAATGAGGCAACTTTGCACCTCAGTTGACTTATTTGCCAAACACACCGCCTGGTTTACAAAGTGAGCGGCTTTGTAAACAAGTCAACTTATATGCAAGTAAGCTCAAAGTTAAGGTTGAAATTAAGGTTTGACAGGTTGTATGATATGGTTTCTTTGTGGTCTCCAGCACACGATATACAAAACTATCATCAGGAAGATGATCTTGCGCGACGCGCAACTCATAGAGAAGCTGTTTTTCAGATGGTATTCTATAGGATATTTGACGCGTGGCACTATAAAGCCCTCTGGACCTACGCGTGGATGCGGACAGTATGATATCAATTGCACGAGATTGCTATAGAAAGTAGATATGCGGGGGTAAGCTAAATCACGATAGTTTGACCTGTGGACCTGTGCTAGATGCTATATATAGTACTGGGTGCTATACTTCATTCTCCGTTCTCCTAGGTGCGCTTGATTGCATGCTTCCAGGTGCATTCGACTTCCAGCTTCGAAATTCACTCGATTCCATGCTCCCAAACGCACTCGACTCCCAGCTCCCAAGCGCACTCGGCTCCCGGCTTCAGTCAAGTAAGTGTTGTAGAATTGTTCTAACCCTCACGACTTAAAGTAAAGTGATCGGTGGCGACTTGCCACTTACAAAGAACAACTGTCCTTTTCATTAGCTTCTTTGCAAATAAGTTGGCTGGTTTGCAAAGGTGACTGCTTTGTATTTTAGCTAGCTTATTTGCAAAGGAATCGACTGAAGTGCAAAGTTACCTTCTTTGCAAAACACCCAATTTATTTTCAAAGCAGCCGACTTGGTAAATGAGTCGGAACAAATACGTACAGGTGCTCGTGACGGTTCTAGCGGCCAGTTAGGAAGATTAGGGCAAGGGCAGGGCACCGTGTCACGCTTCACTAACAAAGCCAAGAGGAAACGTGCGGGTAGAGCGATCTTTTCTGCTGACACAACTATATGGCGGTCGCTGCAAAGAGAATACATGTCATCAAAGAAAATCAAAGAAAGTGGATTGAAATCTAAGTTACAAGCTGCTTCTGTAGGACAACCCCAGCGAAGCGCATGGCATGAAGAGCAAGATCCTGACCGAAAACACCACCGCAATCCCAACCAACACCAACATGCTATCTACGAGCTTAAACATCTTGAGCTCTACTCGCCCTCCTCCTGATGCCTCCTGCAGCAGATCCCTGCAGCCAATTCTAACCCCGGACCAGTGACATGCGCAAATCGTGGCAGATACATGTAGTGGAAGCAGTGGTTGGCCAAAGGACGTTATTCCTTCGCACACCAGTAAAGCATCCAATCCGGCCCATTCCATCCCCAGCCAACCTGTGCACATGCGGTAACGTACGCAACGGTGTATCTATTAACACACGTGGCCAGAAGCTTACGTGCTGTAGAAACTTGAGACTTTAGTAAAAGTGAGTGCTTCATGACGATAATATACAATCATAGGAATGTAGATGTACTGGTCCCACCGGGGCGGCAGGTCCTTACGTCAACTACAAGGTAAGGAAAAGCGGGACATCTGGACTACAGTCGATGCACGCTCCTGAAGCGGGATAATTGAGGATATACCCGCTTGCCTGCATAGCTCTTTCCCATGTACGGACAGGCCATTCGCCGGCCCAATATCCATGAGTCTTTCCAGCCTTTCGGGTCGTGGCCCTGTTCCAACCAGTGTTCCTAAGTGGCCAGACCAGTCGCCGGGCTTTTTAGATATCTGCAGGCCGGCCAGGCCAGGCCTAACTTCTCGGGTCACCTTTAGTGAAGGCTGGGCCGGGCCCCAATCTCAAAAGCCTAGCCGGCCTGTTAGGTATCGGAAGGAGGATCACGGGTAGGCGTGGTAGATATCGCGGCGGTCAGAGGTTTGGTGAGAAGGAAGAAGTGTAGGTTTCGGTGACGTCACGGCGAAAATCGTAATCGTATTCGAGGGTTTGTTGCTTTACTCCCCTAGCGTTCTCGGGTTCAGTTCAACCTTTGGTATGCTCTCAATTTATCACCTACCACTCTCTCGCGCATGTCAACGCGTCTCACAGCGCTACCCACGCCAACCGTGCCACTATCCTTCTACGATATGATCATGCTGAGCGAAATCACGACAATCAATCAAGTACGTGCTCGTCCCAACACCTCTGTACTTGCAATCAGGCTACTTTGATCATGAATAATGTATCTAGATCTATTTGCAAATCGAATACAAAGGCCCACAAAGCTTGAGTTCATTTGCATGTGTGTTGAAGGCACTTGATGGCCGGTGTACCCTTCCTGCACCCATTAATTACTTAGTAACCTCACAACTACGCAAAATATGTGGTGGAGATACAGTGCCAAGTGATTTTTTTGTGCAGATAGTACGAATGCATATTTTTTCCTCTTCCCTCGGGACCCCCCCGACGACTCCTCAGAAACCCATTTCGTTTGTGGATCTTCCGATCGGGACACTTACCCTTCGTAAGACAGTCCTAATACCTAGGAGTATATGTAGGACTAAACTGTTCACTAACCTAAATCCCAGTGCGTACACTATCTAGTCTCTTTAATAGGTAAGGGAATAACGTTTAGTAGTGACTATATTACTCCAGTAGTTCCAGTTTAGAGTGACGTTGATTATGGTGATCTATATTCAGCGCAAGACTTCTCCAATACGCCAACATCCACGTCGTCCGAATTGAAGGGCAAGAACTATCAAGGAAGCAATGCTGAGATGAAGTCCTACACTCTAAACATCGTCACTTTTCTGGCAGAACTGTAGCGACAGGAGAGCGGTCGACCGCAAAATGGATTAGGGTTATTCGCTATGGGCTGGTGGAAGTGATCCCTTTTGTGCACCATTCGGCACCCGGATTCCGATGGAGTAGCCACTTCCATGGACAATGGCAATAGTTGGATTCCGATACATTAACATACAAGCGTACTTAACGCTCCGCTTCAACCCACTTGCATCGCTATAAAAATATAAACCCCAGCCCAACTTAATCAATCCTATCATAGGCAATCACTTGTCTCATTTCCAGACTCTTGTTGCCTTCGCGATCGCTCGCAAGCTCCTGTGGATAAATGAGGCACGAGTGGCAGCACGTGCACCACTGGAGACTGGACGCGCGACAAGACAATCACGCACATACGCTGAATACATGTGCCATATCTCAAATGCCTCTGTGGCGCAAAAGATGAAAGCGCAAGAATACCATATAAGCGGCATGCCAGGTACCCCAGTGGCGTTCAACAATCGAATCAAGTAGAGCCATTGGGCTCCCCTAACAACCACCTGCAGACCCACGATCCAAGGGCCGAAAGGTTCAATAATACTTGGTCGACGCCGATGTCGAAGCAAAGAAATTTCACCCAGAAAGTCGCCAATAATCAGCCCTGGAAACCAAAACGGTTTCAGAAGCGGCGCCCAAAGCAAGATATCCTTCGATAGGAAAATCGTTATCATGGCAACCACAGCCGCAACATGGTGTAGGGTGAGGTAGCTCTTCAAGTTCGATCGGTGAGCGATTAGTTCAAAAACGTAAGAGGAGATATGTAGACAACTACGCGCAGATGTTAGTGACATCATTCCGAAGGAAGACGACAAATAAGCCTTACATACAGTCCTCCGTGGAGGAATTAGCAACGATGCAAAGCCCAATTGAGAGTTTAATAATAGTGCCAATGGCTGCGAAGTAGATATCTCTATAGAAATGGCCAACAGAGTAAACTGTAAGATAAAAGATAAGGCACTGAAGATATAAAGATGCAAGAACGATAGAAGCGGCTCGGTCACTGCGATCCATCAGGTTGAAATCGCTTATGAGAGTGCTGCTGTGAGAAGAAATAGGATCTTGTAGAGTGTCGCGTTCCTGGCGATTTCAGCCCCGATTTAAACTGGTGGCGAAAAAAGTTCCTGAGGTAAGAAATGTAGTATGGGGTATGGCGATGTAAGTCTATTTGACACTCACTGCTAATTATGAGGGTTTTATCTTGTGATAAAGGTAGTACTGTACCAAGCATGATACTTCGGACGGGCTCCCAAATGTGAGTCAGTGACGCTCTTTATTACTGACCGAGCTCGTGTGGCACCTTTACCGACTTTTGAGGATCAGTTATGCTGATTCTGGGGCCATTTCCTAACTAGCTACCGGTGACTGGACTTATCACAAGACGCCTCCGGACTATCACCCTCAAACAATTTGCCGCACTGAAGCGCGCTTGTTTGATTATGCATATCTATAAAAATAGAGTGATAGTCTGGACAGGCCCCGACTTATTAACAGCTTCCGAGATTTTTGGAGGCGCTCCAAGCCCGGACGTCCTATCATATGCTCCTGGGATTCAGCTAGGTTTTCACCGCCCAAATTGTGATGTGACCAACATCATTCGGACCCAGGAGTCTTAGACGGACCTTCTTGTGACTGACGAAACCGTCGTTTTTACCTACATTCGTGCCTAAGGATAGTCAAAATATGACTACCCACCGGCGAAGCGCCTTGTGTGTGCCGCAAAACCTCCCTCTCCGACTGACACCGCCCGTCATCCCGAGCTTTCGCACAAACAAATACCAGCCGGGTTTGTGGAAGATTGTTGCTGATGGGAAAATCTTAGTTAATAACTTTGAGTAACTCCCGGGTATATGCACATAATTCATATTTTCCTTCTAGATAACAGAAATGAATCAATGTTAGTATTCCTGCTATGCAAATAGATATCACTAGGATATGTGCCACATTCACTCGTGTATCCCCTGTAGTATAACATGTTATGATCGTGACGGCCACCATATATAATAACGTAATTCAACCATTACTCACCACAATATGGTCAAAAAATACCAGGACTTTTTATATACAAGAATAACCTATGGATATTCATTCCCTGAAAGGCTAAGTTCATGTCAAATTTTTTGACAGTGATGTTGTGACTTGTGGGTTTGAATTTTTCATGCGGCAACCACTGCTACGCAAAGCTAGTTATATGGGAAATTAGCAAGCAACTCAACCAGTGCAAACACCCAATGCAATATCATCTGCAAAAACCTCTGCACCAGTGTGTAGTATGTTCAAACCCTGCTCTACAATTTCCTCTGCAAAAGTAGGGAGTGCGAAGGGATGGTTGTCGTGTGAGATGCAAATAAAAATCCGTAATCAGTTTATATTCGACCATAAAGTCCAAGTCCCCGCTACGCTCCAGGGGAAAAGGAACAACACTAAGACTATAACTGAGTAACTATTACACAGGTTCTCGCGGTGAGTTTGCACATCAGTTCTGTTCCTTATACTGATGCAGTATTGTAGCGTGGCTACTGCTTCGTCGGCGGACAGTCATACTTTGATGGTCCCTAGCTACGGCCATACGGTTTTCTGTGATGAACTACATCCAAATAACTGCGCTCGCTACAGTAGTTGTATGAACGATAGCTGTTGCTTTGGCATCTGGTTGACCTGATAGCATAGACGAGACATTCCTTTCTCCCACCTTTCCGCAACACTCCCGTGGGCAAAACTATCCACTAATAGGCTTAGCTAATGCACGCAGCAACGCAAAGGAAGCAAAGTTACAGCAAGTTAGCATTATTCAAGAGGGCTAGCCTATACTCGTGTAGTGAAGATGAAATCGGGAGTGCAAGGGCTGTTGAGTCGGAAGGAGGGTGAATCCGGGACCTAAGGGCTCATCCTAGAGGAGTGAAGGAGAAGTCGAGGTGGCATCTAGGCGGGGGGAGTTTGTCCCGGAATCTAGATATCATACCTCCATTACGGAAGGACTCAACCGAATCTCGGAATCGAAAATTTACCACTGTTTGCATGTCTCACCCTTTCCTCTCAGATCACGCCACATCTATATGAATACCAAGATATCTATGGTACTATTCTCTTGGGCACCTTTCCAGTTGGTGGAGCGGGCTGGCTAAGAGCAGTCAAAGTATGACCATTCGTCGGGCATGCGCCATCGTGCTATGTATATAAGTAAATATCCTGTTGATAGCTGAGTATCCTGTAAAACACATGTATATGCTCAACAAATATTCAAATCATTAAATTCCTTCATGCCGTTGTCCATACCTCTGCCCATGCGAGACCCTTCTAGAACCCCGCTCGGTGATTGTGGTACCTGAAACGTGTGAGCTCCCCTGAGATACGCAGGGTGGGGTCGAAGAACTGCCGGATGAACATGCCATGCGGCAGCGCTTAGTTAACTCACCAATCATAGCAGTACATATACGCCACTTCGCCGGTCAGATATACTTTAATTGTCTATAGCCGGTGGTGGAATCCATCATACTATATCACTTCAAGAATCTCGATGGGGACGGATGAGTCTGGGCTTAGAAGGGATGGAGCGTCTAGCTTTTGTTTTGTTTTATTCATACTGTGTTCACTCTAATTAGAGTATGACAGAGCCTAAGACAACCCCTCCGCCTCCGGGCGAGCCGGCAAGATGGCGGAGCTCCCACCTGCTACCCATCGTCCCCTGTGACAAAGGAAAATCAATCAAGTGCACACGATTGGAATGGAGCGTCTAGCTCGAAGATTGAACCTTGTGCAAACACTCCGCACGAAACTTATCCTGACATCTCACGTCCACTACTCATCATTTCTGTTCATGCACCGCGTTATCTGGGGGTGTACTCCACGTTAAGGAATTGTACTAAAATTATGGCGATGTTACTGTGCCATTTCCATGGGGAGCCTTGTTTTCGGGTGACACGGCTGATGACAATTCAGGACTCCGCACTACCGCTAAGCGCGCGCACAGCCGTGTTCAGACAACAGTAAGACGGGTATATCTGACGTTATTATGCTTCCTCCGTCTCTCTGCCTGTCTCTACCACACTCCTAGCCGCAACATTCTCCCAAACTACTGCTCGCAATTACATCCAACACTCTTGTTAATGTACAGCTGTTGGAATAGAGACATAGTTATTCAGGTATCCCCTCAAATACCCCTCAAAGTGTTGGGGGATATTATTGGGAATAGCTATTGTATTAACTGGGGAATAGCTAGAAATTACACTCACAGTTCGAGGATATCAGGTATTTGGAGGTTCGATCCGTGAACTGTGCAAGTCCACCAATGATCAGAGCAACCTCCATGGGTCATTACTTCTTCCCTCCTCAAGATATCCCGGCCAGTTATCCCATCACCCAGGGTTCATGTAAATATTGGGCGCACTCTCGACTCCCGTAAATTGGCCCGAAGGACAGTCTCCACACACTCTGTGCCACGATGTTCCGGCTTCCAAAACCAGCACAGCACCATGATGGCACTGTAGAGTACCTGCGCGGGGTCACCGCAGCTTGCTGATGACGCTGTCGACTCTATTGATCAAGCGGCAACCAACCAAGACATCACGTCACCGTGTAGAGTAAGCGCCGAGGTACTGACGTTCATTGATACATAGAAACTGCTCTCAGGACATCGAGCGGGATGGGCCTGCGTCAGCTTGCTACAGTACAGTAAAATGCTTAGCCATTAACGTATTAAGCAGAAAGAAACACACCCAACAGTACCTGACTGACCGCCGCGAATATCCACTTAGTACCGGCCACCTAGTACTGGCTACTACCTTAGCAGCCTTATCCAAATCTTAGGATGCTCTGAAGAGCTATTCTTGTACTTTATGTTGCACAATACTAATATGACTTATGATTTGTTCAACAGCCATAACGCCATACTCAATCAATTACACTAACTCACGTCAGTACTTGTTAAATCGTGGAAAAATCTCAAGCTTCCTACTTTCAATGACTCCGGTGACTGGGTCTGGGGAGCTGACTATACTGTCCAGGGACTACTGGTTCCCACTATTCTGATTACAAGGACATTGTTGTTGTTGTTGTTTATTCATACTGTATTTACTCTAGCTAGAGTATGACAGGCCCTTATCCTCTCCGCCTCCGGGCGAGCCGGTTAGATGGCGGAGCTCCCACCTACTACCCTTCGTCCCCGCTATTACAAGGACATTCTGTGGGGGAACAAAGTTGTGCGCCTTGATGGGGAATTCTCGGGAACAAATTTTCACGCAGAATGGATAGGAGCTATGCCGCACATATGGCGCATCAGTGGTGTGAGCGCAGTTAATAGGGTATAAGAGTGTTCTGTGACCTCACCACATTATATATCTAAATATCCAAATACCAGGATACTATACACAACAAGTATGCCACTTATCGAAGAAAACCCCGTTTTGTCTGCTCGCGGATCAGAAGCATAGAATGAGTAGAGGAAGAGCAACCCTAACTTTGAGGAGAAGGTATATGTCCATCTTCGTATGCAGGTGCAGTGGTTAACGCAACCCAATTTCTACAGACTGGAAAGCGCTGGTGGACCCCGGACGGGCTCAAACCTCCTAGATCCAACAACGTCATCGATCTTTCAGTGGCCGAGAACACAATGATGTTTGACGAACTCCGGACCGAGATTAAAACTAAGGCTCCAACCCTCTCCTGCAATTTCCACTATATACTAATCTTCTTGGTTACAAAGTTTCCAGAAACCCTGGTGGATGCGGACTTTACCTATGGCGAAGGGCCTGGCGGCAGTTCTCGTCTACGAGGCCATCTCAATGAATTTATAAACTCGTACTTCAATATCCCTTCGACGCAACTGATAGATAAAGAACACATCGTCACCACTCCTGGCGTTTATTTGGCTATGGAACAGATCTTGTGGGTGGTTGCGAATCCTGGCGACGGAATTCTCGTGGGAAAGCCTTATTATGGAGGCTTTATCCAGGGCTTCACAAAAGGCCGGTCTAAGTACACCTTCTCTACCCTCTTAGATCAAAAGCCAGAGTTTAATGGTTCTTTGTGTAGAGTCAAGATTGTCGGAGTCGAGTTTAAAGACATCGACCCGTTTTCTATAGAGGCTGTGAAAGTATACCGCGATGCCTTCGAAAGGTCAAATGAAGACGGAACTCCCATTACCGCTATTCTCCTCTGCAATCCCAACAACCCATTGGGACGCTGCTTCGTATCCTCACTCTTCCACATAGAAGTACGTATACATCCTGACAAACAGTTGTGCAGCCAAAAGACGTGCTAGCAGAATACATCAACCTTTGCACGGAAAAGAACATCCACCTAATTACTGATGAAATTTTTGCACTATCCCACTTCCGCAACGACAACGTTAAAGAACAGGTTCCGTTTACCTCCTTGCAATTCCAGTGGATGGGAAGGCAAAAGCCCGGATCCACGTCCTGTATTCTCCCCCTCCTACCCAACACCCCCCTCCCACCTGTCTAACAAGCACGCACATCTAGCTACGGAATGAGCAAAGACTTTGGCTCCAGCGGAGTCCGTCTAGGGGAAATTATTTCGCGCTCGTCAGCCCTAGTCAACGCAGTCCTCACTGGCACCTCATATCTCTCCTGAGTGTCATCGGGTGCAGAAATAATGTGGTCCTGTATCCTGGGGACAAATCTTTCGTCCATAGATTTGTGGAAATGAACCAGGCAAAGCTAGGAAGGTGCTATGGAGTCATTACTAGCGAATTGCAAAGACACGGGATCGGGTTTAATACTGAGGGGTATGTGTGCTGGTTCTCTGCTGTATCTAGTTACTGATTGAAGAGGATGTAGAAACACAGAGATTTTTATATGGATTGATCTAAGATATGCGTTGGAAGATGCAGATACGGAGAAGGCGAGAGAGGATGCATTAACGGAGAGACTGATCGAAGGATGGGTTAAACTGAGCCCCGGACGGAAGTTTAAGACAGAGTAGGTGGGGTGGTATAGGTATACATGCATGCATTCTAGCGAGTTCGCATTACTGACATTGGGGAAAGATTGGCATTTGCACGGCCGGAGGAGGAGCTCAGGATGGCAGTTGAGGGGTTCGAATGCACGTATCGAGTGCTTGTAATAGGGCTGACCCAATGTAGGATTGTTACTGCAGTCGGAACTCCCAGTGCGCCGAGACGAAGATCACTCAGCACTTTCTATATCTCGTAGCTTGCCTTATCAGTTGTAATTTTTCTATACGAAGGTGAAATAGAATAATAGAATCTATGAGCTTGCGCCCGCTTGAGATAGTTTGAAGTCAGCACAGCAGTGGGCCAGCGACAGGATCAGCAGCCTTTCTTTCGGAATCTCGACTTTGGAACTAACACCTCAACTTCCGGAATTGTCGGGCAGAACATCGGCGAGTTTACGGTATTGTAATAGCTTCATTGCAAGTATTTGGAGGTTTGTGAGCTATTCTGTTGGAGCGTCCGCGTCATTTCCCCTTATGGTCATTATCTATCTCTACTCTATAAGGCTACTATGCATCCATGTCATTGCATATTGTGAAGCCCAAGAAGGCAGAAGCCAAATGCTGCGCCAAGCGCACATAGGTGGCACGAGTGAAGAGCAGTGATGGGTGTGAGATTTGTTGTTTAATCATACTGTATTCACTCTACTGAGGGTATGACAATTCCCGCTGACCCCTCCCCCTCCAGATGACCCGGCTAGGCGGGAGAGATCCCCATTCTACCCTTACTCCCTAGGGAGAGACCATGTTACGGCGCGGAGTCACTAATGAATAGCTCAGGCAAAATGAGCCAGATCCCGTTGCTTCACTCCGACTGTCCATCTACCGCGTTGCGAGAGCGAACCATTCCAATACCGCACCTAAAGGGCACCCGCGTGGCTATTCATCACAACATAAGTATATGACTAATGTAACGTGCATTAAGGTACGAACGGCCGCCGCAACTTGGCAAATTCAGCTCGCTGTTTCGTCCTGTCATTTGGAGGCCTACTCTCATGTCCAAAGAAGAGTTATTAACTGTATGTCACCCAGTCACCCAGTGTCATACATTTCATCTATACAATTATGACTTTGATCTTTTCTCCCACTGGTCTTCACCTGTGTTATCCCCAAGTAATGACCCCCCACACCCGACAGCAAACGGCGTCTTGCCCCAAAAGACCCTATACTTACTATGGTAATTGATCCATAGCTCTGCATCCTTTCTGCGGGCTCGATGACTACCAGACACCCAACAATGAGATCACTTAGCTATCGGAAGTATGACTTCCCACTCAGTTTAGACGAAAAAGTAACACTCTTTGACAACCGGCTCGTGCCTTAATGCTCACTGCAGTACCCAAACATAAAGGTATGAAATGACGGATCTAGAATGACCGCTGCACTTACATACCGCAGTTAAACAACTTTAGAAATAGCGGACCCTAGTGACCTTAAGCTCTGATACCGATCACCAGCTATGACCCGTCGCCGGTTAGCGCCGGAGGACAGTCATCGAAAGCCGCTGGAGCGGATCAACGAGTAGCCGAAAGTACTTTACGCGAAGAACAAAATCGCGTCAGCCCCAGCCTCCCCACTCAGTGTGTTGAGTCACAAATCATGCATATTTTCTCTAAAATTCCCACCCAAATGTGACTCACGATAGGTATATACAGCAGAACTGCGGATTGAATGATGCAAGGTACATGGCTGCGTCTTGTCTGTGCCATTCAGGAACAGGACGCGTCTTCCAGCAAAGTACAAGAATGGGAAGCTATATTGAACGGTAGAACAATTTTGGCTTCTTTCTAGGTATTTCGAAGTGGATCTTGTTAATGGAATATATATCTCATGTGCGAACCTATCAGATATTCTCAAGACAAACATTATTTACAATCGAAACAGGAGATAGCAACGCCTTGTACTTCAGCCTTGCTTTCGTACTACCACGAAGATCTTCCTCTTTGAGGTAGGCTTCAACGATTACCCCGTAGTTACGCATTGCATCTGCACAATGCAAGTCAGACTGATCACCTGTTGTCCGGCTGGAGCCTGAAATTTGTCAGTGTGGCCAATCTGGTAGGTTGCTAGAGTGCACGGAACGAACTTGCAGCTTTTCTTTTGAGGCAGAAAGGTTCATGATACAGAATTATTGTGAGTGTTGTTTTCTTTTGGCGTTACAATGTTCCGGATTATCTCATTCCTATAAGCTCTTCGTATCCGTCTTTCTGTTTTCGATTCTCACCCTTTCTATTGAGCTGTGTTTCAAGACATATGCTTATGCCCTACATTCCCAATCTATTGGTGATTCTGCCTCCAAATAACCCACTTTCGTCCAGGTCTCACCCTGTCTTCCACATGCATCTTTCATGCCTTACCACTGCGTTCTAGACGATTATCATTCTTCTTCTGTTACTCAAACATCTCCGAAGGAATTTGTGCCTTCCGCAGGAGAATTTAATCCTGCCGAATCCTATATCTGCTTTCGGCAGTTGGAGATGTCAAAAAGAGACATGCCGAACTGCAGCCTTGAATTTTTTTACTTTGCTTGGTACGGTTTGTGGCTCTTATTCGCTCATCTATATCTAAGCTGAAACCAGGTACACCGCTTCTATCCTCGCGCAATCTTCATATGCAGAGTTTTTTCTGACAACAATACACTGCATTTGATGGGCAAAGACGATGTCTAATGAGATTGTGCTAAGTACTACATATACATACCTGGTATTCTCGGAGAAGAGTAAAACAAAACGGAGATACAATTAGCACATATAACCTGGTCAAGCGTAAGCAATTCAGTGCACCACTACAACGATCAAAGACTGTATTCAGACTTTGCCCCGTTGTTGAGAGCTTTCTGGACCATCGGAGCACCCGTGACATGCGCAGTAGGCTATTTCGGGGTCGCAGTAGACTTGGTATGCGAAGGCTTCTTCATACCCCTCTCTTTTCTCTCTTGCAAGTTCGCTTGTACGTCGACATTACTACTATCCTTTCTTGACTTGAACTTTTGACTTTGGAGTAGTTGTCCTTTGCGGTTTATTCTCCTGGAAGCCGCTCACCGTCCGAGTTTATGCGTTGCACGGCCGATTCATGATCATCGACCTAGGTTTGTTGGTTGCGTGTGGGTTTTTTGAGCAAAGCTGATAAAGCGGATCGTCAAAAGCCAACGCCAACATCATCCATCCCGATTCCGCCGGATCACTCTAGTTAGCTCGCTCTCTCTTCACCATTCAGCATGGTCAAAGTAGCAATCGCCGGCACTGGAGCACTAGCTCAACACCTAGCCCAAGCCTCCCTCTCTCTAGGCCACGAAGTCCTCCTCCTCTCCCGCCATGTCCGCTCCCGCTTTCCTTCCCTTCTTCTCATCCCACTAACCCGTACCAGGAACAGCCCTCTCTTTCTCCCCTAACAGTCATCACAGTCGACTACTCCCTCCCCTCCTCACTCTCCCCCGCTCTCGCGGGCGTTCACACCCTCATCTCCACCATCCCGCACTACGCCCCGCAGCTCGCCCTAATCAACGCATGCCTTGAAGCACGTGTCGTGCGGTTCGCACCAGCCGAGTTCGAAAGGGCGCCAAACCTCCGACCTTTTGTCGGCGGGGGCGACGACAGGCTGAATGTGCTTGAGAAACTGCGGACCGAGAGGCACAGACTCGACTCGGCCGTATTTGTGTGCGGACTATTCATGGAGCGGTTTGGGCCCGGGGGGGATGGAGAAGTGCTGCTGGATTTTACGGCGGGGAGGGCGTGGATTCCCGTTGGGGAGGGTGGTGAGGTAAAGGCATGTTTTATCGCCATTGCCGATGTGGGCATGTTTGTGGCGAAGGCGCTGGAACTTGACGAGTGGCCGGAGCAGTTTAAGTGTTGTGGAGAGAGGTTGGGGATCGCAGAGGTAGTGACGATTGCCGAGCGAGTGAGAGGTTGGTTCTTTGTTTATCCCACCGATCTGCTCTGACAGATAAAGCTGATGGCGGGGATAGGAAAGAGGTTCAAAATCCGGGAAAGCAAATGGGACGAACTACAAGACCTGTTATTGGATGCAGAGGTAAGTAAAGATGAGAAGGAAGTCGCAAGGATCGATATGCTGCTGGCGATTCAGAGAGGCGAGTTTGATTTTCATGAGACGGAATCGAATGGCATATTCCCGGATGTGAAGACAGTTGGGTTCGAGGAGTGGTTGCAAATGGCGTGGAGAGGAGTGCGGTTGGAAGAGAGAGGGTTCTAATATGGAGTAGAAATGGACGCCTGAATAGATGTACTAGTACTTGGCCGTTTGTTGGATATGCATAGTAGCTCCAATGGCGCTGCATATCCCCTATCTTGTTTCGGTTCTAGAGTCATAGCTAACGCAATATCACGGCGTCTAACAGCCGTTTTGGCTCAAGCTGAACCGTGTGCATGAGACACGCGCAAGAAGGTAGCAGATTTTTCAGCCTTATTGTGTTACAGCAAATAGATCGAGTGACATAATGTGACTGGCTATTTGACATCTGTCGCTGGTGCCTAACAACGGCCGGGTGCACATCCATGATCGACATGGATGTCTTAGGATGGCTGCACTTACCTGATATGATTGGCCCGGTGAATAAATATTATGCTTGATAAAGGATGCCGGCAACGGGTATCTTAACAGTCCCGGCAACTGAAAGTGAGACGTCAGCTGTCATGCCTAAGCAGTCTCGTTCGAAGGTGGCGTTCAGCACCACAGACCAGGCAGCTTGAGGACAATTCTTCATCACCGCTCCGCTCTGTCTACCATCATCATACCCACAAAATGATACATTGCCATGGCGATGTGCCAATTTCATTCAGTCATTGACAAGAGCACTTATTAATAAATAGATGAAATGTTGATTACAAGCCTCGCTAGCTCAATCGGTAGAGCGTGAGACTCTTAATCTCAAGGTTGCGGGTTCGACCCCCGCGTGGGGCTAGTATCTTTTTTTCTCTCGTCCTTTTTTTTTCTTCATATCACACACACAACTACGCTAGAAATCACTCGATTACTACAAACATGCAATAACTCCGGGCCTAACACAAAGAAAGAGGAGATTCTGATCATCTCACTCCGAAACTAGATGACATCATGGCCTGTGCACGTCTCGCATGGAGGAACATTCTCACCGCTGCTACCTTGTTCGAGATGAGCAATCAGGTGTCTCGCAATTATAGCACTCTGTGATCGGAAGCGTACTGAATACTCTTTGGTGTAGAATGGAGTTTGAGCAGGTGTAGTATAGCAACATAACCCAATTGCTCAAACCGAGAAGTCTGCATAGCAGGTTCGAGGTCGTAATTATTCCGTTGCTGCTAACACCCACCTCGTACCCGAAAGGGTGCTGGCCCTAGTATCTGCAGCTCAGCGCATGTATGTTAAATTGTTCAGCAGTGTCTTTAAGGTTCTAGATATCATGATCAAGTGTCCACGAGCTCGGAGGATTGCGGAGGGATCATACTTTGATTTCGACGTCAATCTTCAGAGCATTAAGTTAGTAATCTTGTTCCTGTATTAAAGACACGATGTCATATGAGACCTACTCTGAACCTTTTCTCTTTTCTGCGCTGATTGTAGACCATATGCGCATGCTCTATCTGGCATTCGCCCACAAACTTTATCTCAATCAGCTACTTTACATTGGTTGGCCGCCATCGGGCAAGCACATAACCTCAAACCAAAAACCATATGGACCTACAATCCCAAGCAGTTCTTGATATATAGCAATCACCACTTTAAAGTTACCAAAAAAGATTCAAGATATGATAGGTTGGTCAGTAATCCAGAACTGTACCACAACATCATAACCTTCAGATATCTTGCATGTTGCTCTGATTCATGCTCGATGATATCCTTCATAAAGAATATTACTTGCTATGTTTGTCAAATTTGTCGGCATGATAAATGTTCAAAGTTGAGCACTTATCGACGTACATCTGGGTAACTCTAGGTACCCTGACGTACCAAGTCGTACACCAATTAGCAAGTTCAAGTGTCAATATTTCTTTCAATTTTCACCGTTTCCTATTTAATTGCACGATAAATGTTTAAAATTTAGCACTAAATAATGTATATCTAGGTGTCCCTTGGTACTAATATGTACATTAGCGTACGCCTAATTTACAAACTTCAATTTCAACATTTCTCCGAGATCGAATACCGGTGCGAGTGATAATCTGTACAAATGTTGAAAGTCGACGGAAATGCTGAAACTTAAACTTACAAATTGGACGTACGACAAGGTACATGCACCACCGTCTGCACAATAGAGCCAAATTTTTTGATAAGATGAGATATCCCAGGCCTATTGCCTAATCTTCCCGATACTCGCGAGCGATGATAACGCGAGTGATGATAGATGAAGCGTGTGAGAGCCCAGGCAGTTCATTCTCAAGGGGCTACACCACTACACATCTCTATCCACCTTGAGGTTGTCTTTCCGAACTCAGACAGAGACTGAAGTATACAAATGGAAGTGGAGTGACAGACCTTGATTCCCTTTGATGGGATACTAGAGGAGGTACACTTGAAATTGAGTCTCAACCTACCCTTCGCCTCTTGTTAGAGTCCTGGGCGAGTAGGACTAGATGGCTAACGAGACGAGCCGGACCGGGCCTATCTTATATCCCGTTTGTTTGCTTGTAATCAATTGTATTCATCCGCTTGCGGGTATGACATCCATCTTCCTAATATCCTCGCTGCTCCAATTCCAACCAAAAAAACGTTCAAGTTGCAGCCTCCCCAACTATCCCCTCATCCCCTTAAAACAAAAGAAAACAATATCAATCTCAGCCTCTCCAATTAATCCAGGACTCTACTTCTCATCCTCTGAGCTCTCTGCTGCCCCCTTCGCTCCCATCTCATATCTCGTGTGCGAGCTATCCAGGTCAGTTGAAAAAGACCAAGAGGGCGACTCGTGTCTTTGACCTTTTTCGCCCGGCTTTTCAGCGGTGGCTATGGAATGTGGAGTATCGGAAAGCCTCGCTCAATTCCAGATCGACGCTAAGTGTTAGCCGATCGAATACTAACGTCGCAGTCACCTCCAACACCCTTGATATCGAAAAATGGGAGTCACTTCCAGTTAGTATTTCCACTTGCCACTATACCTGCGCGGGAGACCAGGGTTCAGTTCCTTGCTGGGTTCAGATTGGAGATTTCTTTTTGCTGCTCGTACATCTGATTGATTGTGGATACATACCCTATAGGGAGTTCAATAAAAACTTAAAATCCTTATAAAACTAAAACTTCAGTATATGGCTTATGAAAGCCCTAGGGAATAATTCTGTATGGCGTTTGGGGTGCTTCTCTAAGGATAATAGCCAGAATTTAGTTTATAAGGCTCAGCACTTTTATCGTTACTCCCTATAAGGTACATTTGGTGCAGCCGGCCTCAGAACTGGAAGTCAGAGGTTGCGGAACCGCAATTTTAGCCGTTCGCGAGAATTTCCGAAATAGCTCTAGTATGTTGTGGGTTCTTCTGGTGGAAAGAATCATGTCACCTCCCCCCCGGTTTACATACTGTACAGTGATTTTATGATCTCTCTTTGCTGCGCAGAGAGCGAGTTTGTGTAGCTATAATGAGGTAGTAGAGCTGGAGGAGGTTGTATTTGAGCTTGAACAGTGGATATTTAACTTCAGAGCGGTGTGAAATTGACAGCCCCGAGTGGGTTTTCCCCAATCAAGGTGGCTAGATCTCTTTATCTTTCCATCCATGAGCGTGACAACCATAATTTATTCTCTGCGCACATAGCCACAGTTTGGGCTTTTTCTTCTTTTTTTATCTACCTATTTAAGTAGGTAACAAGATAGCGCATTAACTATGACAACTCGGCAGCGGCTGTTGCATATGTATATAGTTGGATACTCTGACCAACTCTGTACGTGACTGCTTTCAACAGATAGTCATAGCTTCTCACACGGATATGTACACGGGAACTAGGACGAGCTCTCTTACTGAATACAATCAACTATCTTCTCAAGTAACAGTGGCGACGGGAATGGATATAACGAGTGATGGCTTATGCTCCAACAACTCTCCCCCCAAACCCCCCACGGCACATTCTTTCCCACCCCTCCCCACACCTCTTCCCCTCCAACAGTACCCGGCTCTAGTCCCGCGCCTTTTACTTGAACTAATTGTTCCCGTACCAGCCCGCCGTATTGCAGATTGTAGAAGTACAGTCGTGTCCGGAAAGTCTTGGCACCCCCGGAATTTCCGATTTTTGATGCCAGTATTAAGCAACATCAAAGAGATACCACAGTCTAGGATCTTGTGCGATCTTAAAGGTGGCCATGAACTTCCTGTACACCAATTTCAGTAGCAGCCGAGTATATGGGGAGCTTATGGCACTGGTCTGTAAGAAGTGGATAATTCCTACTATTCTCATGGATATTTTGGCTTGGACCTTAGACCCATACTTCCTGGGCAGTGCATGATCTTTTTGGGTATTCGTATAGCGGTATACTTAGTTGCTGGGTCAGAGTAATGCTGTTATGGCCAGCTGTAGCAATAAATTTCCTATATGTATTTACAATAGCCCACAGTAGACTGCCTATCGAGAGCCTTATACCAAAGCTCCCATCTCAAGAACATACCAATGCATAGCCTAGACACAGAAGAAGTATACTGAAAAAAATGTGATCATTGTTGATTAATGGGGTTGAGAAATAATAAGTTGACTTTGATATTTCGGGGGGTGCCAAGACTTTCCGGATACGACTGTACATACCACCTTGTGGGGGTCATACTCAACGGTGTCGGAGGATATGGCGAGGGAAGGGCATAGATATCGATTGCGCCACCACCCACGCTCAAGAAGCGACCGGAAAGCGGCTACGGCAGTGGGAGGTGGGGGGGGAAGTACATGATGATGTGATGCATGGGGAGGAGCCTCGTTTGGTACATATTTGCTGTGATTACAGAATCGGTACGAGTACGTACTCGGGGTATGCCCACTCTTGGTTTCGTATGGGCTGGTATTCGGCCTATCACCATAATTTATATACGACCTCTCCGAACCTTCCGGTGATATTTCGGAAGTCCCCACTATGCCTTGCGCCGGCCGGGAGTCCCCTGCAAACTCGGTTTCGTCCCTTTCAATAACGGGCAGGCCAGTCACTGGAGGACGCTGTCACTGTAGTAATCAAGCCTATCCAAGTTTGTTAAGCCGGATCACCAATCTGCCAACGGACTGGATGCTGACAGCTCGAGAACCCATTGGGAATATCGGAATTGATTAGTATAGGTACTTTGCACACAATATTCGCCGTGATCTCACTCACTGGCAACTCCTGATGAGCCCCAGCATCACGCGAATACTGATCTACATGCGTGCTAACTCCATCAGTTGCGGTCTGATTAAGACACTTGTTTGACGTCAAATGATCTACTTAATGCGCTCTAAATGGTTGGGCTTTCAGATCGTGATTCTGGTGAGCTATTCTCAAGCGCCGGCCAATATTATATTTTGGAGCCGGCTAGAGTCAACAACCCGGAGCACAAAGCCGAGTACACCTGGTGCGTGTAACTAATCAAGGGCACCTGAGAGCATGGAGTCAAGTGCACTTGGGAACTTGGAGACGAGTGCACCTTGGAGCATGGAGACGAGTAGCCCCGTTGGGAGAAGGAAGCATAATATCCAGCGCCGTGCATAGGACTATCACAGATTTTTACCAGTGTACCACAGTTATCTAGTCGGCGTGCAGGTCCATAGGATTTCATAAAGTCCACGCTCAAAATATCCTATAGCACACCGTCCGAAAAGCCGCTTGCTATGGGCTGCGCATCGCGCAAGGTCATTTTTATCGGTGGGAACCTATCCGTCAACACTACCACCCCAGCTGCAGCCGCCAGAAGGAGCAACAGACACTCTGGTACTTTGATTTTCTCATAATAAAGGACCTTGTTGCCTGACCGGGCCCCTGCCAGAGATCTCTTGTAACCCAATCAGCTCAGCGCAGGTCTCCTTCAATCTCTGCCAGGAATAGACCCTTAATAGCCTTATTTATAATTTCTCCGCTCATGTATGCAGTAGAAATGTGCCCTTTCAACAAAGAAGTAACCCTGGACTGGAGAATGGAGCGAATGGTAGATTGCAAGAAGTGATGTAGTGAGGCAGGAATTTATTTGTTTCAAAAGTTTAGTCCTGCGGCTCAGCGGGGGCTGGGCACCAGAAAAATATGAAAACAATTCTGGGAAGTTGCAAAGCAAAAAGTCTTCGGACACTATAAACTCAACCCGAATCCAATATGCCTCAACTCTCCATGGCCTGTTGGTTTAGGCAGAGATGCCACCTCCTACCTTATCGTGCGCAATTTGTTTAATATCGATTGTGGAACCAGCTCTCGCCATCTGTTAATGTACCCGTAACTTAAATCTGCATCTACTTCCTATACAGGACTTAATGCCAATAAAACCCCTTTCAGACGCCGCCGCCATCCACAGAATCGGCAGTTCGAGCGACGACTACGAACCGTGGATCTAATACTTAGCCCCCATCTCATACAGTGCGGCCCCAGGCCCCAGGCCCCTTGCACCGCCCACCCACCAATACCGACCTGCTGGATCGTATCTAGCCAGACGATCGCATTCGGAACTCGGTACTTTAGATAGGCAGTTGCAAAAATATAATTATTGTTCCGCATAAGGTCGTTAAGGTACCAAAGAAGCCCGTATGTACAAAAAAAAAACATACTCAAATAAAAACCCCCTACAAAGATGCAGAATCCTCTTGAACATCAAAAAACAAAAAAGGTTGGTGGTGTGTGCCGAGTCCCCTGAAGAACCATGCAACCGCACCTCAAAAATACCCCTCGAGAAGACCAAACAAAAAATGAAACGAGTAGATAGCTGAGAAAGAAGCATCATGAACCGAAGATTAGGCCGCATACCCAAAACCCAAACAGTCGAGAGAGGTCATAAATTGGCAATCATAGCACTCGTATGACACATTAGAAACGACTTAAACGCACACAGTGATATCCAATCAAATGCGCGCCGGGGATTTCTGTCGAAGAACAGTCTGCAGGACAAATTTGGGGCCCTACTTAAGTCTAAGAGCACCCAAGTCATCAGTGTTCCTGAGTGACTAACTAGTGGGGCATCCTGCACCCACCGACCCATCACCGGGATCTCGCCTCTTACAATACTAGTGTCTTCAAGTTATGCTGAAGGATCATATCTTGCACGCTTGCCATGGTTTTTTTGAGGAGGTTCGTATCCGTGGCGTTAGTGTAGTGAACATATATATCCTGTTATGTCGAAATTAGCCCGCGATCACTGTCTCCGGTCCACAAAGATTCACCTTTTGTGGGTTTCTATTGAGACGCCTGAAATTCTCCTGGAAAAACTCCGACGCTTGCTTGTAGGAATGTGGATCCCCAGTGTAGTCCGGGAAATACCTTTTAAGCGGCGACAACGCCAGCTTGTGTTTGAAGAGATCGATCTTGTTGAGGAAGAGGATTATAGATGTTTGAATGAACCACTGGGAGTTGCATATGCTCTCGAAAAGCATAAGAGCTTCCTGCATTTGATTCTACCAGATTGTTCAGCCACTGCGTCCCACGTACGTGAAAGAAAGAAAGCGGATGCGTACTGCATCTTTATCCTCCACCAAGCACTGGTCGTAGCCGCTGATTGCCACGAGGAATAGCAATGCAGTAACGTTCTCAAAGCAGTGAATCCACTTTTTCCGTTCCGATCTTTGTCCGCCCACATCGAACATGCGGTAAGTCAATGTACCGAGGTCAAAAACCGTCTCGGTAATGCCCGTTGTCTTTAATCGAGACCGGAGAATGTCTTGATCTGTAGGAATGAAGTTGTTTGAAAAGAGTCGGTCTAAACTTTCGAAAAAGCTGGTAATACAAAACCCGTTAGGAACCAATATCGTATTGGCTAAATCTGTGGAAGAATAATGTCTCACTATATTAAGTTGTCGTGCAGGGCGAACTCATTACCCCTCTGTACCGCCCTTTGCACGCCCGCATCTGCCCACAGGCATCGGAATGCAAGCTGGTATTCCTTGGGAAAGGGTTCCCCACGGCTCAGTTCTCGCTCCATGATCACTAGATCGACATACGCCTAGAACGGCAATCATTAGGGTGTGTTGACCTCAAAATTAGGGACAGGCATGCCTCATTGTCGGGCTTTTCGAGGGTGAGGTCATAAGTCTCCATTGCCTCTAGAATGATCTTTAACGAATCCAGCAGATTCGTGAAGATGATGACCTACACAGCGTTTAACAAATGGCCTGTAAAGTTACCGCACACACGCGGCATTAAATATCGCGAAGTGTATCTCTGACCTTGTAATCCTCTCTGTGCACAGGGTCAGTACTGTACGACGGGAACCAACAGGGCAGCGGCTGACCTATCATTCTTTGAGAATCCCGACGCGTGAATCAACTTCATTTGTTTCAAAATTGTAGATTTGCCGCTTTCACCGGCGCCTGCTCATCAAATCGCAGAAGTCAGCGGGAGAGCGCAATAGAGTGTGCGGTTGCAAGCACTCCCTACGCAATTAACAGTCGTTGTAGACTGTTCTGTCTACTCACCAAGCAGTAGCAGCTTCACCTCTTTCGATAGACGTTTCTCATCCTGTCGTATCAACTTCTCGATTTCGTTATGCCGCTTAGCGTCGAGGTCGGTATCCCCTCCCATACACATGGTGATAAAGAAGCGAGCCACTTTGTGTACAAATTGCGAAAACCCGATTTCAGACCTTGGAGAATGAGGGTACCGCGCCGCCAGGATGACGAGAAAATACGGGGGTTGGTGCTGGAGAGAAGTTTCTTTGGCTGCTGCAGTTGGCAGGAAGCTTTGGGTGCGATTGGCGATTGGCGCGAACCTTGAATTGGCGTCCCGTTAAGTGTCAATGGAATTAGAGGCTTTGTTCACTAGGTATGCTTTATTGCTGGGAACAAAGCGGATCGCAAACAGTGGTCGTCGTTATTGGCTCGGTCGCTAGGGAGAAGGTGACTGCGGCAGTGAGTTGTGTGTTGCAATACCAATGGCCAGCGTCGAGGCAAGGGCAAATCAAGAACGAATGAACAGTCAGAAAGGGGTATAGGAGAGTTCTCCGGAAGGTGGATCCGTCGCTCTGGCGGGGCATCTAATTCTTATGGTTTTTTCCCGGTTCGGTGGTAGAGTGGTGGCATGGGTTGGTGCGGCACGCGGTTATTTCCACGTTTACTTAAGAAGTCGGGGGCTCAAGATATACATATAGATAAACACCGCAGACCCCCAAGGGGCACGTACTTATTCTCCTCACCGTCGCCTCGCATATTTTACTAGGGTGCACAAGCTAGATTGCCTCCCTATACCAATTGTTCGCTGGAGCTAATGGGATGCGAAGGTATCTCCCTACAGTACCCAGAATCTGTGGCACAGGAATGGCCTTTTGCGCAGTGTCGACCTGCTGGAGTGCTCTTTGTTCATGCTGGATTGCAGGAAGCTTAGAAGGAGTGTCAAAAACTAAAGAACCATGAACTACACTACCCTACAGGACAAGACTAAAGTAGCGACTGCACCTAAAACGCTCGCCCATAAATTCCTCATCGCTCGGCTTCCTACGGGGCCGCAATTGTACTTGGTGGCTTGGTTTGTATGTTCTCCATGCCATTGTGCTAGTTCCAGACTCGGTAATACGTTCAAAATAACCGAGTGGTATCAAACAGGCGTAAATCTTCAGGTTTTGACGACATAAGCGACACCCCCTAGCGTCTTCTCTCCAAAATTGGAGACTTCACACGACAGAGTATAAGTCTGCTGTAACAGCTCTTTTTGCTGGGAAAAGTTTTTGCTGTTATGGTTGTCGAAGTGGCGGATTTGAAACAACCACTCGCTTGAGCGGCGGTCCGAAACTTCCTATCACAGCGGCGCCGAATCGGTCGTCGACGAAGCGGCGGCCCCACGGCATTAGATAGCTCCACAACAGAGCTCCGGATAAAAGATATGATCCTTTGAGGAAAGAACAAACTCCGTCTTGACAAAAATGACATGCAGATGAGGGCGGGTGGGGTCAGAAATTAGCGGCACGATCGTGGTTTCAGCATGGTTTACGATCGGTCTGAACTGCTACTTTATCCCAGACTGGGAGTTTCTTTTGGCACAAACAAAATCAATTGCTCACTAACACACGACCATTAATATACCCCATAATAATACAGTTATGCCGGGTGTCTGACTAGAAGGCTCGGGTATTCCGAAAGAAAAGATGGCCGAGGAACAGCCCACTTCTTCCTGCGACGGGATCTAAAGTAGGAAGGAGGAAGGAGGAAGGAGGAATGGATATCGCAGCCCTAACCACTAGAACAACATTGTGCTGAGGCTGCCGAGACTCCAAGCTTCAAATATCCAACGTACCGGTATACCCGTGAGCTCACTACTCACCTAGGAAGTTCTGGACGGGAAGGATTCCTAAGCAGTCTCGGGCGCAGTGTATATAGAACTACACTCTGAGACTAAAGATCAAGACTTTCTGCGCGGAGTGACGCCACGACACTTCGAACGACGGGATTCTCGAAATGCAATTTCATGCTCATGCGCAGAGCAAGGAGGTCAAGCGAATACCGGGGCTACCGGAGAAACTGCCTTCCAATTTCAGTCTTATCAGGTAAACCGGGCCGAACGCTGTCAGATATCATGAGTGACTTCAATGATTATGGCCTTATACATTCAATCTTCCTCGCCTTGTCCACCACTTGACATGAGTATCCAGTGGAAGAATTTCTTAGGAACTGTGTCTATAGAGAGTTGATCACAATCTCTACGATCGAAGTAGGAGAATTCTTGGTTGGCGGGTGAATGTCGACCTTTCTAAAGTGCAATTTGATACGCCTGCACATTGCCTGCACATTCGGCGAAATGGCATGTGTTTGTTTGAACTGTGAAAGTGCAAAACAAGCGCACCGCACGGGTCTCTCAGTAATCAGTGCTGCTTGAGGACAACTGTGTTTTGGTTCGATTGGCCGGGCCAGCTCCGAAGCCGCATAGTGTACTCGGGCCCGAGAGCCCACGCCCGCCCCGTAAGTTTGCGAACCTAAGCCCGTGCCCAGCTCCCGTAGGTTTCTCGCATGTGGGTGGTGTTCAGGTGATCCTTCGACGTAAACCTCATCCGCGTCGTTCCGGTGGCGTCTGTACTGCATTCTACTTCTTGGATGTGCAAGCCGAACGAACGCGTGGGCCTGTTGTGCGCCACTTCCAATCTCTGAATTTTCGACTGTCATGATACGCCTCGGTGTCCCGAGTGAGGGGTACTACTTACCTAGGTACTTAGTATGTATCACGAACAGCAGTATAGATTCTGAGCAACGATGAGCGCATAAACAACCATGCATTACAAGAGCGGTTTTGGCGAGAGGGATACTAGGTCTTGTTTGGGGCATAACTAAATAAGTTCTCGAACGGTCGTTGGTGGTACAATATCCCCATATCGATAGGGTCCAAGACATGGAGGCTTACTAGGATACAAAGGATCAACCATTGGGTTTTCCTACAATGCAAGCTTAAGCGTACATGCATGTTAACAAGACAGTATATTAATACCGTATAACCTGGGGCCGGTTTTTTTATAGCACTAATTAATAGAGTAGCTTCCATTTGCCTGATTTTCAGCCTTCTATGCAGGTTCGAGCAATCCGGACGAACAAGAATTGCGTACAGTACGTAACATGGCTTGCATGAGGCTACAAATAAAAACCGTATAGTTAATACCAAATCATATGGTACAAACCGCCGCATTCTCCTCCTAAAAAACGCCCCATTTTCTAACAAGTAGTATTACATCAATTCAAAACGTAAAAACTTGGCCATGTGGACTGCGCACTGTTCTCCTCCACAATTCCGTACGTGGAGGCGACCTAACCAATAAAAACACCATCATATGCCGGCTTCGTAATACCAATTTGAAGTATGCGTGCATGATACAATTGCATATCGGTGGCGACTTAGTATCGATTGCCAAAGGATGGATGACATGAGTAAGTCGACTCAGCTGACGGTGATAACTTCCACGGAGCTCGCATACAAGGTCTCGCATGCGAGCAAGCGGCACAAAACAAAGCTTCATTAAGTCTGGGTATGTACCGGAAATCTCTGCGGGATGGAGTGTGCACATGACATGCATGAACTGAAACAGCACAACATTCGTTGGGGAACCGGCCGAGTACATGTTGAAAGACAACGCGATGGATGTAAAGTACGGGTAGCATCAGAACTTGTGTGTAGGAGAATCCACGGATAAAGTAGTCTAGCACGCAGCTGAAGGGGGACGAACTCAGATTGTTAATACCATGTGACTCAGGGTTAGGTTCATATTACTATTTGGCACGTCGAGGTACCTACGTAGGGGACATCGAATGCGTGGTTCATTTTCTTAAGTTTTATACCCCTTCACGCAAGTGAGAAACTTGTTCCACAAATTCCTAGAACTCTACGTATTGGAGGATTTCGCAGGTGGGCAGGGCGGCTCCATGACGAAGTACTATAATCATCGACTGGAGGGTAGATCCTTAAGCTTACAACACTAATTGTAATTACTTGGTCGCACATGCAATCAATTCGTCAACTACCACCCGATGGAGATACTCCCTGAGCAACAAACGACGCAAAGACCAGGATTCCGTAAGTTCAAGCTCGGCTGGTGTTGCAAACGCCAGCCGAGGTCGCAGGCTCGAAACCTATACATACAGAACATTATTTTGCCGTTTATCCTGCTGCGCAGTGCTGCTGGGCATGCATAAGAAGCCTTATTTGTTTGCCTACGGCTACGACATACCAACCCATCCCCATCCAACATGAAATGAGTATATCTACGCAGATGTCAGAGTCCACATAATCTGTGCCCTGGCATGTGCGGGGGTCCAATTAAAACTACCATTCAACAAGCTGGGATTCCATACGTTCATTAACTAAACAATACCAGATCGCCTGCTTCAACCAAGTCATAAGTTTATCAACGGGTAAGACCTAGTCGCCTAGCTTAGTTGGTGAGGTGCTACAAACACCTGTCCGGGTTTGAAACCTGAAAAGTACTTTAAATACTGTTGTCTCAGGCTCGAAACCTGTAATCATCACTCTTTTGTTCTTTATCTTGCCGTGCAGTACACATATTTGTTTGTTTGGACACGGGTCATTACGGCCATGACATACTCCATCCCAGGGTTCACTAAGTTCTTAGACTAGGCAACATTGCTAGTCCGCCTTATATTGCCTCATATCGCCCTACACTGCCTTACAAGAATCATGTGTGTCTGTGCGGTAGTCAATCTGTGCCCGACACTATGTGGAGTTCAGTATCCCATACATTCATTGGTTAAACAAGGTTAGATGCTTGGCTTGACTGGTGAGGTGCTATAAACACCTAGTGCTACAAAACCTTGGTGCTTTAAACACCATTGATTGCTACAGGTTCGAAACCTGTGGGCATTGTCACTCTTTTGCTCCATATTTTCACAATGAAGCAGTATTCTATATACTCGTGCAGAGTTCGGGTTCACTACGACTTGTAGCTCGATAGCCTCATACCTTTCCTAGGCGCACGCCATCCCACACTATGTGAGATTCAATTAGACACCATGATTCAAAATATTGATCCTTCGAGAGACCAAGACTAGAACGCTTGGCTTAACAGGTGGGGTGTTCCAAGTACCCACGCCAGTACTTCAAACGCCGGTACGCAGGTTCAAACCCCGTCAACGTCTTATTTTTCCCTCTTAACCTGTAGCCAGGCAGCGCGCGGGGACCGATAAACTACCAAAATCCCGCAAACCCACCGTATAAACACCAGATCATCTGGTGTATCTGGTGAGGTGCTACAAACACCCAGTTCCCATGCTCTAAACACTCGTGCTCTAAACTCTCCGGTGCTTCAAGCACCAGCTATTCACAGGGTCAACATTGTAGGCTACGTTTTTACGCTTGTTTTTCTCAATGAAAAGAGGATCGAGCAAAGCCAAATTCCTGTATTTCCATACAATAATACGATCGGGCCACCTAGCTTGGCTAGTGAGATGTTATAAACACCCGGTTCCCGTGCTCAGAGCATCCCGGTGCTACAAACACCAGGCACAGGTTCGAAACCTGCAGGCACCATCATTTTTTTGCTCTTCTCAACTCGCACCCTGCCAGTAGGAATACTGTATTCCATTTTTCATGCCGAGAATGTTTAATTCGTTTTATCACGATATTAGACCATGACAGATATCCATGAATTTTGGAGAGAACTATCCACGACGGCAAACGACAAGACTTGTGACAAAACATGACATGACGGTCAAGGGGGATATAGCATCCCTACCTGGCAGTGTATGGGGATCGGTAGGTCGTATAGCTGAAGAGCCCATAAGTTGTTGAATTAACAAGATCAGATCACCTAACTTAACAGGTGAGATGCTATAAACACAAACGCGGTGCTTTAAACACCTAGTGCTTCAGAATCATACCAGTTCACAGGTTCGAAGCCTACAGGTCGTATCATACTAGACCTTTTGTTCCTATTTTTCATAATGAAGTAACATACAGCTGAAGGCCCGCAAGTCTACCGACTTTACAAGAGCAGATCACCTAACTCAACAGGTGGGGTGTTACAGTGTTATCAACCGTCCCGTCCGCTTGGGGTCACTCAGGACGGGGATGGGATGGCGACACGCTGTCCGTCCCAGTTAGGATGGGGACGGACGGTTAGGACGGCCGGGGGACGCCAAGTTGCCGTCCCCGGTTGTTCCCGGCAGTCCCCAGCAGTCCCCAGCAGATATACATTGATGATGAAATTCAGAAGTAGTAAACCAAGTTGAATCATACCAAGCCTCAAATTTACCCTCACTATGTACCGCAAACTTTATACATTACCATTGGTTTACTCATCTCTAGCCATATAGAACCCTAAAAACTTGATGTCGGCCGATGCATATGACTGTGAATGCCGGCCGTCATGCCGTCCTCGTCAAGTAAGGACGGGACGGACGGCCTTGGCGCCGTCCCGTCCGTCCCGGAGAAATTTGGACTTCACCGCCGTCCCCGGCTGTCGGTGGGGTGTTATAAACACCCAGTGCTATAAACACTCACCCAATGCTATAAACACTCCGGTGCTTTAAACACTAATACCTATGATTGGAAAATGCAGACTAGCAGCTCTTTTGCTTTTCTTCTTATCTTCTAGTTTTCACAAAAAAGTAACACATCCCGCCCCCCTCCCCAGAAACACCATATAAAGCACGCCGCGCAAATGCTAACATTCGCAAACAGTTGAACAAATCAAGATTCCGTAAACTCATGGACTTAACAAGATCAGATCATTAAGCTACCACATCTAAATGAACCAAGATCTCCGTGAACAGGTTCGAAACCTGTAAAAAGTGCTTTAAATACCAGTGCTCAAAATACCTGGTCTAGTCGCAGGCTCGAAATCTGCAGGCCTCGTCGCTCTTTTACTTTTTTCATCTTATCTTCTGGTTTATCTTAATATAGACTGTAGACTCTAAGCAAATTTCAAAAGCACTGTCGAGAATTCTCATTGATATTGCCGACTAACGGCGCTATGAACTGTAACAGCTGTATAGTGCAGTATGAGATTTTCTACTTAGATCTTTCTAAGGCCCAGTGTCTCGCACTTGCGACGAATTTAAGTGTATGCATATGCCTGCATAGACGTCAACAGGTATCACCGGGAAGATCTCGTAGTATAAATTCATCGTATAGACAAGACCAGATTCCCTAGCTTAATTGGTGAGGTGCTATAAACACCCACCTCAGTGTTCTAAACACCCGATGCTTTAAACGCCATTCATAGACAGGTTCGAAACCTGCCGGTCTCGTCATGCTTTTGCTTCCCCTTTTACCCTCTAACCGCACCGATTTCCCACGATCAAGTAACCTCTCGTACTTGCAACGAATATCTAATATACGTGCGCTGAATTCATTGCAACCCGTATCCCAGCAGTGTGGGATCGACTACTTGAATGAATTATGATCTCGTAAGTTCATCATATAAGCAAAATCAGAGCGCCTAGCTTAACTGGTAGGGTGCTGTAAACACCCGGTGCTCCAAACACCCACCCCAGTGCTTTAAACATTCGGTGCTTCAAACACCAGTGCACAGGTTCGAAACCTGTAGGTCTAGTCATTCTTTTGCTCTCCTTAACCTCCCGACTTCTCACAATGAAATAATGCCCCATACTTGCGACGAATTACATATACTGTAACGAGCGTGATGATTCAGAAGAGCCTTCGGGTGTATGTATTTTTCATCGCTGAATGCCGCAGAGTGGACTAAATTTGCAATAGAATACCCTCAGATGGGCTCCTTGCGATCATAGCCTCCTCGACTATCACGCTCAGTAAAATATGCCCACTGCAACCCGTGACCCAACGGTGTACGGGGAACAATAGATTAGGAGACAGTTGAACGGACTAAGGTCTTGTAGTAACAAGACCAGAAGGCCTAGCTTAGCTGGTAAGGCCTATAAACACCCTGTGCTGTAAACACTCACCCCTGTGCTCTAAAAACTGGTACCCGGTGCTTTAAACACCAGTAGGTTCGAAACCCGCATGTACATGGCTTGCTATTCTTTTGCTCCTCTTATCTTCTAGATTTTCTTTTCATAAGGGAATAATATCTCGCACTTGCGATGAACTTCATATACAATCCTTCCACCATCCTAGTCATGTCGTTAACCGCGCGCAGATTTTGGCTGTGGTAGTCGTGGGTAGTCGTGGATTGCGGCACAGTCGGGTGAATCGAGATTCCCTAGATTCATCGATAGCAGGAGGAGCGCTTAGCTTAGCTGGTAAGGTGCTGCAAACACATAAACACGCGGTGCTTTAAACATCCGGTTCTACTCTAGACTTCTAGTGCTACAAACACCCGGTCTCTGAACACCAGTGCACAGGTTCGAAAACTGCAGGCCCATTCATTATTTTGCTTCCCTTCTCTGCTTTTTCGCAATAAAGGACAATATGTCCGGATCGATCGGTCACTGGTCCAGAGATAAGACTATGCAAAGCAGCGACTTCTTTCTTCGAAAGTTCAGTTAGCAGCTCGTCGAAAACTCTGGGCAAGTTCCTGTCAGCCCACACAATAAACATGATCAGGTCGCCTGGCCTAATTTGTGAGGTGCTTTGAATAGTATCTGTGCTCTAAACACCATTGAAAGGTTCGAAACCTACAAAAATGCGACAAACGATGGTGCTCAAAACACCTAGCCGCAGGCTCTAAACTCGCCCTGAGACATCATCATTTTTTGCTCCTCTTATCGGCTAGGTTTCATAATGAAGAAACGCCATGTATGCCCATTTGAAGTCACCACAACGTTAGCTCGTACCCGGAAGTAGGCGGGGATCAATAAGTTGTCTCATACCTACTTCGTAGTTAGACAATCCAAGATCTGGTGAGTCCATCGTATAAACAAGAGCCGCACATGAGGCTTAACTAGCGAATATTGTAAAATCCAGTGCTTTAAACACCAGTGTTACACCACTGCACAGGTTCAAAACCTGTCATTCTTTTGCACCTCTTATCCTCCGGTTTTTCACAAGTACTATCTCGCACCTTCTACAGGCCCACGAATGTTAAGCCGTAACATTGATAAATTATACTAAAGTTGGACAATCCAAGGTTCCACAAGCCCACTGTATAAACAAGCCCAGATCGATTGGCTTAACTGGTAGGTGCTATAAACATCCAGTGATCTAAACACTAAGTGGTACAAACACCTGGTACTCTAAACACTAGTGTGCAGGCTCGAAACCCGCAGGCTTCGTCATTCTTTTAGTCCTCCTCTTGTTACCAGATTTCTCAGTGGAGTGATATAATATGTGCACGTATCTACGCTAATGTCAACCTGTACCTCGGCAGTGTGCGGGGATTAATAAGTATGCCCATACAGATTCCAACTGCGGGATCAATCAATTTCATACCTTGTTGAACTACCAAAGATCCTGCGGGTCCATTGTACAGCAAGAGCATTCGTGCGGGGAGACGGGGAACAATGGTGCGGGGAGACGGAAACAAAATGCTCCGCACGGAGTGCGAGATTAAGGTGCATACGACACAGCAGTCCAACCGGAATCTAAGTCTGCATTGACAGACCATGCAATCAGATTTTGATGAAGACCGCATTAGAAGCGTATCTTTGGCAAAAGCTACCCAATCGTAATAGGTACTCTGTTCACATGGTGGCACTACTAGGTGAGGACCCATGCTCACCAGTGCTCCCAACCGGTAGAATGATCACGTTTGAGATAATTCCTTCCTACTAATCTACGAAGCGGGGTGGTAAAAACCTAAAACGAAACCCGGGATCTCTATGGTATATGCAGATGTCTACCTAGCATTGCTCCTTCTGTGGAAATCGGACTAAATTTGAGAGTCGGAGGCGGGCAGTCTGCACTGCACTGCAGCAGCGCGACAAAACAAATACCGCTCAAGTGTGAGGTTATGGGAAAGGAACTGTTGCAAGTCACTGAGTTCGTCTGTCAATATATAGAATATACGCACATCGGCTGTTGTTGTTGTTTATTCATACTGTGTTCACTCTTACTAGAGTATGACAGGACCTAATACCCCCTCCGCCTCCGGGCGAGCCGGCTAGATGGCGGAGCTCCCCCCCCCGCTACCCTTC
>Ga0307514_10000155_pt1 | contig 192094 bp, 193 predicted proteins | sample 16_EM_MG_FD_203088 | JGI IMG/M metagenome (GOLD analysis project Ga0307514, IMG submission 203088) | Populus trichocarpa ectomycorrhiza microbial communities from riparian zone in the Pacific Northwest, United States - 16_EM | ecosystem: Host-associated > Plants > Roots > Unclassified... | reverse complement strand
TTTTTCCTTTTCTTAGAGCGATGACGGGTGGGATGTGGGGTAATTGGGGGGGAGGGCGGGCAGGGAGGGAGGGGGCGTTCCGTTTGTTAGTTGGATTGGTATGGATTACTTTATTCTAAAGGGCTCGGAGGGCGGGGCGGGGGATGTGATGTATAGAAATTTTTACTACGCGGGGGGTTAAGGTTAAGGTTTACATGCTTGTCCACCAGTACGTGCGATGGTGATACACTGTGGTTGACTTTTTTTTGTTTTGTACGGGCCGATGCCGTCCGGAGGGGAGGGGCTGGGCGGTACGAGTGATGCTGGGTGCTCAGTTATTGAAGGGGCTTTATAATTTCCGAGTCCTACGCTTCGCAATGGGTCGGAACTACGTCAGTCTGGATGGCTGGCCAAAGTGGTCCTGCAGGGCATCTTGACGCCACAAAGCTCATCATTCCATACGTATCTTTCCATCTCTGACAGCACCCAACTGGGGTCGCAAGATAGAATGAAATGAAATGTTTTTCTGCGTACTCAAGTACTTGGTAGATACCGAACATACATGTGTGCAAGGTGGGGTGGATGAATAGATGGATGGGACGGATTAAGGTTTACCCCACACAGGGATGGCGCCAGTTATCATACATCGACTTGCGCGTGTGACATTTCCTTGGACGAGTATAGTGTCGTATCGAATCGGCGAAGAGGCGTCAGCGGACGTTCAAAGATAAGAAAAACCGGTATTGGGCTGTAAAGCCCTGGGGCCCGAGTGAGATACCATGCGGGGCCACGGCTGCGTAGTATGTCAAAACTGGTGATACATATTTCCCTACGACTACACATTTCTCTCCGACTACACATTTCTCTACAACTACATGCAAAGTCTACATCATATCCGTACAACTAACTACCCCCCACACTAAAGTATCGAGATGTTGATAATCTTGATATCCTCCTCCGGCTTTTCTTTGTACGTCCTAATATTCTCAATCTTATGGATAATATCTAGCCCCTGCGTCGCTCTTCCAAAAATAGTATGTTTCCCATCCAACCACGGCTGTCACCACCACGTATCAGCACTTCATCTGTGAAGGGGGGGGGGGGGGAGAAAAACGTACCGTCTTTTCCGTCGTAATAAAAAACTGGCTTCCATTGGTGTTCGGGCCATAATTAGCCGATGAGAGAGTATATGGCTTATCATGTCTTAACGCGCTAAACTCATCCTCAAACTCTCCACCCCAGATACTTTCTCCGCCGGTGCCATCACCCATGGGGTCGCCGCCTTGGATCATAAACTTCTTGATGACGCGGTGGAAGATGGTGCCGTTGTAGTACCCGTTTCTTGCATGGGTAACAAAGTTTTCGACCGTCTTTGGTGCCGCCTCGGGGAAGAGACGGAGGTGGATATCGCCCATAGAGGTGTGCATGATTGCGGCGACGCCTGTGTCTCCGGGGCGACGTTCGAGGGATTTTGAAGACGAGGAGGCGCCCTCTTTTAGGGGTTTCTCGTTGTAGACGTCGCGGTCTGATTTGGAGGCTGATGAGTCGTTGGTGAACATGTAGAAGCGTGGTTTTTGGGCGGCGGTGCAGATGACCATTGGGTCGCGGGCTTGGGCTTCTTCAAGGAGGGGGTTTGAAGAGGCGGCCATCTCGACGGTTACTATGCCTTTTTTTGCTGGTGCGCCTTGGTACACGGCTAGATTCATGGGGCGGATGGTTTCCTCTCTTCCGAGGATGCGGATGATCTCGTTGGTGGATAGGTTGCGGATTCTGATGCCGGAGAAGGAGCCGAAGATTATGAAATTTCCTGTTTCATCGAAGATGATGTTTGCCTTCTGTAGTTCCGCAAAGCCTAGTGATGACTCGAGAGCCATGCGGCGGCCGAATTCCAAGTCTGGAAGCTTGTTGGAAGAAGATAACGCTTGCTGGAGGGTTGCCAGTGTGGAAAGGGATTCATCGTAAGTGCGCGTAAGTTTTGCAGAAGGAAAGTCAAAGACGCGGATGAATCTGTCGGGATAGGAGAAGGTGGCGAATGATTCTTGCGTAGGCGAGATGGTAAGGGAGGTAGGGACAGATTTTGATTTTTTGAACTCAAAGAGGCCAGTGCTAGATTTATATTCGAAGACGCTGTCTGGTTTTTCGAAGTCGCGCTCGGGCCGCGGCGACCAGTATTCTACCATGCCGCCCTCATCGCAAGAGACTACACAGTTATACTTGTCGTTGAAGGCCATCAAGTGGATAACGCTTCGGTGGATGTTGCTGAGGGTGTGGAGGGGTGTGGGGTTCTCGCCTCGGCCGTCGTAGATGGAAATTATTGGGTTGAGAGTATCGGAGACGGCTAACATGGGGAGTGGTGATCCTCGGCAGTGCACCCAGCATATTGTCCGTGGAGGATGTTCAAGCGTTATAGTCGCCAATAGATCTATCTCTAAGCCTCAGCAACGACCTAAGCTGAACCTTTAAGGGGAAGCATACCAAATGTCATCACATCAAAAATAACCACCTTCTTATCCATCCCTGCGCTCGCAAAGCTCCTGCCGTCACTCGATACACTAACACTCACAATCTCTCCCTGATGAGCACGGAACATCTTGACGAACTCAATCCCCTCGGTCATCTTCTTCCAGAACTTGACGACGCCGTCAACGCTTGTTGTGATCAGGAAATCAGTAGATGGTGTCATCGTCACGAATGCGACATTGTCGCGATGCATCAGCGACTTGCAATACCGAGGAGATTTCGGTAACGCGGCCAGGTAAACATTCCCGAGCTTTTGGGGGAGGGTACGTCGCTTTTTGTGAGGCACGCCAGCGGCGGAGGGAAGCGCGGGGCCAAAGTCATCATCGGAATAGCTGTCTAAGGGGTATTAGCAAAGATAAACGGCGGCAGGTGCTCGAGATCTCGTACCGTCGTCTTCGGGGGTGCGGGATGAAGGCTTGAGATCGGGGTTGGGAGGCGGTGATGGATTAGAGTCGGTTCTGAGTCTTTTCGTTGCGCGTGTCGTCCCAGTAGCACCTCTTTCGGAGTCTGACATGGGAATGGTAACGGGTAGGTTGGCGGGGGAAGGTTTGGATGAGCTATGGTAAATACTAAAAGACAGAGGTTGTCTTTGGCTTCAGACTTAGATGCTTGGGCCCTAACCCACACGCATCGCCGCTAAACTAAGTTTCGTTAGTGCAGCGCTAACTCAGAGCCTTTAAAAATTTCTCCAGCTCTCTTTTCTCCAACCAAACATTACCTCAAATATTACTCTACGCCCTCTCCATTAACTTAAAACAAGATGGTTTCCTGTGTGTAGCCTCCCAAATCCCCACCAATCCTTGTCTTCTCTCGCACATTGTCTGATGAATAATAGTCAACTGTGAATCTTGCAACGATGTCGTAAAGAAGCCGAAGCTCGATGCCCACAAGGGCCGCTGTCGCAACGCCGTCTTCACCTGTATTGACTGCTCTACTACATTTAACGGAACTGACTATCGCTCACACACTGTTCGTACTTCAATTCATCCTTCCTATCAGCACCTTTTGTTGCGCATCCACTTAGAACAGCGTTGACCCTCCACGCATAGAGCTGCATCAGCGAAGACCAAAAATACCAAGGCGCCCTCTACCGCGACCCTGCTACCAAGGGCAAGAAGGCAAAACAACAAAAGGTCGCAGAGAAGCCTGCAGAGGAGAAGCCTGCAGAGGAGAAGCCTGCAGAGGATGCTGAGATAACGGAAGCGCCTGCCCCTGTTGAGGCTGCTGTTGAGGAGCCCAAGAAGGAGAAAAAGGCCAAAAAGGACAAGAAGGCAATGACCACGGAGGCGCCCAAAGAGGTTGAAGCGGAGAGGGAAGCCCCAAATGGTGTTAATACTGCAGAAAAGGCACCCAAGGAAAAGAAGAGCAAGAAGGAAAAGAAGGCCAAAAAAGAGGAGGCTCCCAAGATAGAGGAGGTACCTAAGGCAGAGGAATCCAAAACCGGAGTTGAAGCTGTCACCGATGCGCCAATAGAGAAGAAGAGCAAAAAGGGAAAGAAAGACAAGAAGCGCAAGGCCGACGACACAACTGAGATCCCCGCCGCTGACTCCTCGGAAACCCCTGCAAAGAAGTCTAAGAAGGAGAAAAAGGATACCACCACCGACAGCCCCAAGAAACCCACAGTCTCCTCTGCTGCCGCTGAGGCCTTTCTGGAGCAGCTCAAGAACGGTCGTCCGCTCACCTTCCAGAAGGCGCTTGCTCGTGTCCAGAAGGATCTTGGCGAGAAATTCAATGCCGAGGAGCTGTATTCTATGCTCAAATTAAAGCGCGAGAAAGATGTCATTATTATTTCTGTCGTTGGTGCTAAGGAGGGTAGGGAGGGAAAGGAGAACTAAACGATCCACGAAGGTGTACATAGGGGAGGATGAGGAATGTTGTGTCGTATAATACCTTTTGTCTTTACAGTGTCCTGCAAAAGTTGTTTTATTACTGATGAGGTGGACGATGAATACATACCCGCACTACTTTGCAACCGTTCTTTCCATACTTCTCTCTGCCTTTTCAAACATCCAAAATCACATCTTTCTATTTAACTCAACAATATAAGAAATTAAACTCTTCCTCCTTCTAATCATAAACTGCATAATTCCCTCAACCCAAGACGAATATAATTCCATTTGCATGCTCCAAGACGACTCTTTTCCCGTAGATTAGCCGCTCTCGTTGATCTGCTGCCCTCTACTTTACCGCTGCAAATATCATTCATGGCATCCCAGTAGGGACAAGCTTCTAAACCCTTAATAGGGAGGCGGCAAATCTCAGTACAATAAACTCAAGCGCGCATAAGAAATGATATTCCCGCAGCATCCGCTTGTCGAGAATCCTGGTCTTTACACTTGTCATTGCAGGGCTCAATCTCCAATCTTTTACGCTACCGATTCGATCGAGGCCTCGACTCGGGGGCGGTACGACGTGATGGAGTTCACACTGCAGTGGGAGTGTGGGGAGTTGATACTGTGCCCAGAAGGATCGGTCCTCCTTCCCCACTCGGCGACCCAACAACCGGCGAACAGGATATTCGAGGCCACGGGTCGTCTAGTGATGCACATGGGACGGAACGAGACGGGATCGATCCCCTGGGGTTCCAGGATATGTCTGGGGTAGCCTGAGACTTCATATTTATGGCTTAGCTATGGCATAGTGACTTTACCACATCATATATGGAGCTTCGATATGAGTTGTTGTGGTGTGGTTTACCGTGATATCTGAGAGAGATCCTAAATGATTTGAAGCACTATACCGTCATGGGGCTGCAAGATTTTCTACCAGTTATTATACAAGATAATGTCCCGGAACACTCCCAGGACTCAGAATCCCGTCCCCTCTCGTATCTAGTTCCATCCTGTTCGCTTCGCGCAATATGGGATGGGGTCCCATGTATATCAACAGGGGCCGTCTATCGGAACATGTATGATATGGTATAAAGTCTTTAACGTGAACCTCCTGATTCAGAAAACGCGAAAACACAACAGAATACGGTCGTATTTCGACGTGGATACGGAAGTACCCCAACCCATTTTTTCCTAGTGAGAGGCTCTAAGAAAAGTTTGTGATAGGGGAGACTGGCGAGTGACGGGTACGTGGTTGTAATAACGTACGGCTTTTCCAGCATCCAGGTGCAGGCGTACAGCGTCAGAGACTAAGTGGCAGAGGCGCTGTCGATCTCCCGATTAGTGCTAGATACATGTAAATGGGAGATCAGACCTTTCCATTTCCTTTTCTCTTCGTACCGACAATTTCAATAACATTCGACACCCTAATCCCTCACAATCTTCCAGCTGTGCTCGAAGAGGGACATCCAGGAGTTTCTGTCCGACCTGGAAGTATCATCGAAAGATCCTCGCAAGTGCGGGCACCCTTGCTAAGCTCAAGTTCGACATGCCACAACTTGAAAACCAGACGAGAATCTAGAGTACTGGCGAGGTTGTACATAGGTTTGTGGCTACCAGGTATCACCGAGTTCATGCTGACCTTACAGATAGCTGGTGAAGTTGGATTCCATGTTGACTACTGGCAACCTGTGGGTGCCTGGGTTGTTGTGCAGGCTCCACAGATAGCCTGGATATCCGGAGATCTATGCAATCCTCACCGGTGCACCGGTATCTGCAGGGAATCTGTTACCTACCGGCTATTCTGCACTCTCACCCAGGGAGCTTAGGCTAGGTCTGGCCGCCTGGAGAGCCTGCTTATGCTGCCAGGGTCAACTGGGCCGCCTGCCAAAATTTGATTTAAAGAACCTCATGGTAATACTTCCCCAACGAAACTTCGCATGCCCGCTCCGATCAACGGCTACTTGTGGCGAGTTTGTTATCAGGTCGACGCTATGGGAGGAATTAGTACAGCTTCTTCAGGCAGAACAGAAAATGAGCTGGGGTGAAGCATGGATTTTCTCGTCCTACCTTCTCCAAGGATACAGGCTATTAACACGTGCTTCTAAGCCGATGACCAGGTCATTTTTACCAGCGGAGGCTACCAAGGTGTAGTTGTTATCGTGAAGTCTTTCGGAAGTCGAGATTGAGATACGGTGACCGAATGAGTGCGAGTGAGAGCGGTGAAACAGCGGCAAAGTTGAGGTCAATGGACATGCGTAATGGCATTTGTTTATTAGACGCTGTTGCTTCCGTTGTCTGTCTGTCTGTCCTCCCACCTGTCTGTCTGCATATCTGCCTGTCTACCTGCCAGTCTGCCAGCCAGCCTACCTGCCTGTCTGCTTGTCTGGTAGGGCAACGCATCCCATATATCTGATCCGATCTGATGCTTTGCTACTGCTTATTCACATCCATATTACCACACCACCACTCCCACTGTCCCATCACCACTTCTCACTCCGGACCATCGCAGCAGATGAGATGTACTTAAGCTAAGGAGATCCACACATAATTGGGCCATCGGCACGAACTCCTTCAAACATTTCACCGGCATCATCACACAGCCCAGTTTGTAAAGGTGCAATTTCTGACTGGGATGTGCTGTCAAGATCCTTAAATCGCATAAATTATAACGGATGTTTTCAGATGAAAAATGAAGGTTATTCAGGGCTTCGTCCGGGGCTCGGCAGGTCGCTTATCAGCAATTAGGGTTGTACCTTCCCCTTTTGTTGCATGCCGCTCGTGTTGAGCCCACGAACTCACTTACAACTGATTGAATTCGGGTGGAGAAAATAAGCCCGAAGATTCCAGAAATATCAGTGAGAACAGGACTAAACATATGAAACACAGCATTAGCAGAGCCTTGTCTGTCGTGCAAAGCCGTTGCTCGCCTTGTGGCCGCGCGTGGTACGAGCTGTGGGGTGGTTCATATGAACATTCCAGCTGTTTCCAGCGTGGTGCGGTATGACGACGGTGGTCGATCAGGCATAAGGCTAGATACGGCCACCAAATATATGGCCGCACCAGCATCTCAGCCAGCCCTATGAATCCTTTTATCTCAGCCACACCGAGGTAAGGCACACCTTTAGTCACTCGCAAAAGAATCAAGGCGAGCAAAAGCAGGTATTGTGGTGCCCAAAAGTGCAATTGGTCAATGAATGTTATGCGCTGCTGCTGTACATGCAGCTCGGTCGGATGAAGATTGCAACATCATTTCGAGACTGGTTTTGCATGCGAGAAGATAGCTGATAGTTTGTTTATGCTTTTCTTCAAGGCACGTTGGATATTGTTCTAGCTAGTTGTTTTATGTTTTGTGTTAGTAGCAGAGGCAGGAGCGGGTAGGAATAATGCACGTGGACACGGGAAGTCAAGCGAGAAACTCACAGATACATATATAGCGGAATCGAGAAACTTTGGCAGCGGCGACCAAAGACTGCCCATGCAATAGGAGGCGAAAGCGGTGAATTGTCTCAGTCTTCCGCGATAATTTACGGAACTCGAGGCGTTAGGTGCAGCTATAGGTATGTTGACAGGTACCTATCTGGTAATCCGAGTATATGTCTTGTTTGTTGTATTCTAATGTAGACGCGCGATCACGATCTGGACATGCAGAATATCATATGCAGCTTGGAGACTTGCTCTGAACCACGCAGTTAGAACCCTTGGAGGTTTCGGAGCTGAAGACCGGAGTTTCGGTAAGAGCATTCTCTCGCCACAACAACTGAATTGTCTGTCGCTGCTCGAGTAGGCTGGTGACTGGTGGCCGGTGCGGAGGGAGAGATGTCTAGCAGATGATGTCGCGAGTTGAGTCGTGACGCTGATTTGATGCTCAAACGTAAGGATGTATGCTCGGCAGATTCGGGAGCAGCCAATACTGGTGCGACTCCGTGCATCATCAATCCCTGCTTGCAGTATATTCGCCTTCCCCGAGCCATGAACACCTCGCCACCTCCAAGTCTACCTATGTGATGCGACACTTGATGAACCTCGCACTTCTTGCCGAATGAGAGAGTCAAGCGTACTGTGCTTGAGGCTGTCCCTTCGCTCACGAATCACATATGATAGCCGTAATAAACTTGACACTCCCGTACAACTATAAATTAGGCCTCTCTCGAGTCTTCACATCTGCGTGCGAGAGATACGATTCAGGCAGCTGTCCCCGCTCACCCTTCCAATGGCCCTTCCCGTTCCCCGCAGTGCCAAAAGTATGTACTCTACGCATGGATGCAGGTGAGTATGTGTGTTTGTAAACCGAGTGCAGAGATCTGGAGTAACTAGATATCTCTTCTTCCCTTCCTCCTAATTGTTCTCGCACTCGCACTTCAATCTATCCGGACAGACTGAGAGGGCCGAGGATCGAATAGAGGGAAGTGTTGTTCGACTGCTTCCAATCGTACTTAACTACATCAATATTTTACATACGAGCCGCCACCATTTATCCCAGCAGCGGCGAGTAGCAGCAGTGTACCGCACCACCACCACCACACTATCGCCCAGCCCTGCTCCCCGCCGCTGATAATCTTCCCAACATCCGCAGCAAGTGACACCCTCCTTCACTGCCGCCCTCACCTCCGCGTCGCATTCCTTTCTTGAGCCGGTTTTCCTCCATCCCACATCTACCCCTCGTTTTTCTTGTCATATCGGATCTCCATTGTTTATACCTTTCTGTCATCCTGCTGGCTGTGTTTAAGGATCACACGCCTCACGATTCGCCACCATCCCTTTGGGAGGGAATCCTCAACTCCTAGCCGTTTTCGTACAAGCAACCTTCCGGGAGCGAGCCTCGTCGCTGGGTGGTGTTTTAGGGCGTTAATTACGTTCAGTCTTCTTTACGCACGAAGACAAATCTATATTTCGAGTTAGGGGGCAAATCCGTTCCATCGTGCAATGCCTCGTGCACCAGTTGTAGGTCGGGAGATTCGGCGACGGAGTCGAAACGGTTGCTGGTATTAAACCTTGCATCCGCGTGGGCGCGTGGGTCCGAAAGTGGTCTGAGCTAACTTTCCTTCAGGAACTGCAAAGCGCGAAAAGTCAAATGTGGCGAGGAGAAGCCGCGATGTAGCAACTGCGAACGACTCGACGAAGATTGCGACTACAAAATCCGGCTATCGTGGGGTGGACGGCCCTTAAAGAAGAAACTACAGGAGAATGGAGGCAATGGGCACGACCCAAATGGAGACGACCAGTCACAGTTCATTCCCGGAGCTGGCCAATTCTCGCTCAATCAACACTTCCCCGCTCCGCAGACATTTATTCAAGCCAGTTCCTCCAATGGCGCGGCTCGAAAGCCTCCGGTTCCTCGCACGAGCAATGGGAAGAAGACGAGCATGTCGGGCTATCAGACGGTCTTTGCCGTTGGTGAAATGCCGGCGGCGCCGCCTGCGTCTTCGGCCGGACCTTCCGCTTCTACAGCAGCATCGACATCCAATACCCATTCTAGGACTTCATCAAATACTACTGCTACACCGCAGGTGGATCCTCAGTTAACTATACAAATTCCCATTTCACAGTCGCAGCAAACACCCCGGCCAGACCGCCATGCACAACGCAATAACTCTCGAGATGAACGAACTAACTCATTTGCATGGCAACAAAGTCTGACACCAATTGCGACCAACAGTGCTACCTCTGCTTCGCTCGCATCACCGTTCGACGAAAGCCACATGCGCACTGATCACCCGGATCGCGCATTCTTCAGTCCGTATACTTCTGCACCTGGACCATTCTCCCCTACCCCCGACGTGACATCTCCGATCACGAGTTTCCACAGTCCGCCGGGTCATTCCTCCAGTCCCGATATCCCATACACTCAGCCACATAATTCTCCGCAACAAAAGAGCTTCCACCCTCCGCCACCGATAATAACGTCGCCAACGAAGAAGGCCAGGACGAGTACATCACCAACACAGCCTCCGCCTATGTCTCCTTTCATCTACACGAGACATCCTATGACTTCGGCCCCCCAACTTACTGCTTCCTTAGCAGAGGCGATAGACTTCATAAATACTCCTGTCACCTCCGCTCCCATCAGTTTGGCCGAGTCTTATATGGACCTCCCCGCGACGACTAGTGTTGGTATGAATTCTAACACCGTGATGCGCAGAGTATCGGTTGAGAATTTATTGGCAGCGCCGCTGAGTCATGATGGTTTTTCCGGAGGTTACGATGACCGATATGATATAGGCTTCAAAACAGAGGATGTATCCCAATACAATTCCAATGGCCAAGGCCTGGAGGAGGACGACGACATTGAGGAGATACCCCGCGACAACTATGAAGATGGCGACTTCAACATGCAGGTGAACAAAGCCCGACAATTCTTCAAACTGAACTCGGCTTATCCGGACCAGATGTCCATTCCTAGAAGGCTAGATCCCCTGCCACAGTGGCTGTTATCAAATGAACAAAACAAGATGTATTTCCACCACTACTTGAAACATACGGCGAGGTTGCTAGTACCACACGATTGCTCTGAGAACCCTTTTAAACATATTTTACCACAAAGTGTGTATTTGCTATCTTTACGCATTGTGGATAGTGTGCGTCTCGCTAATCTTTATTACTCTGTATAGTGGCCGTCGAGACAGACCATTTGATGAACTTACTCCTCGCCTACTCTGCAAGTCATCAAGCACGTTTGCTCGGTCGCCCCGAGCCAACGGAACGCATAGGTGGCTTTATCGACGAAACGGTTCGAAGTCTCAACGTCGCACTAAATCATCCCGTAGGTGCTACCAGCGATGCTAGTCTTGCCACAGCAATTATGCTCGCCTCTTATCAGATCGTCTCGCCAAATCCGTTTGCTTCTAGCGGACTCACCTGGCAATTGCATCTGAATGCCGCGAGGCGGATCATTGTTTCTCGAGGAGGCGCACAAAGCATGCACAGCGGTGACACTGTGTCATATTTCCTGGTTAGGTGGTTTGCCTATCTGGATTTGCTAGGCCGTCTGAGTGGGCGAGAGATCGATGAGCCAGTTTTGAGCGGCAGTGGCAAATATTGGACAAATGATAATGAGGATGAGCGTGCAGAGTACGCGGTAGATTGCTTCTTTGGATTCACCACTCGCTGTGTTGCCATCCTCCACAGCATCGGGGAATTAGCAAGACAGTGCGAGCAGGAGAGGAAGATGAATTCCATGAGAAGCATGTCCCGGGGCGGACGAGATCAGAGCGGCAACTGGAAGCCATCGCAGGATGTCTCAATGAAGGCCCGTTCATTGCGAGAGGAACTTCGAGAGTCCAAGGAAAAGTCTGTTGGTCGATGTAGTCATGCTCATGAGAACGGATATGATTTCCACAATATCGAAGAATTTGACGAGGAAGAATTATTGGCAACTAACGACGCGTTTCACTGGGCCGCGGAAATTCATCTGTACCGGCGAGTCCTGGGGTACGCCTCCAACCATCCCGATGTTCAAACTGCCGTTGGTCTCATAGTCGAGGCAATGTACAAGGTTAAGCAGGGTGGAACGGCGGAAAACTGCTTACTCTTCCCATTATTTACGGCCGGCTGCGAAGCAATTGATTATACACACCGGGACTACACGCTACAGCGAATGTTAGAGGTGGAAAAGACTGGCCTCACCCAGGTAGAAGCCCCATCGCTGCGAGTCCCCAGATATTCCGTTAACACAAGGTGTCTAGGTAAAACAAGCCAGGCTTCTACTAGAGAGGGTCTGGGACGAGAACGTGGCATGGTGGGAGATTGTCAACGGCGAATTTATCGGTTAACGACACTATATCATGATACGACGTTCACGAAATGACAGAAAATGATGCAATGCATATCATCCATCCAGATGATACATCTGAACACATACACAAAAGTCTGCTTTCTTTTGCAATTATCAAGCACGGTCTCTGCAAACTCTGCACTGTCGTTCACTCATCGATTGCCTTTTGCTTTTACTGTCTCCTTTTTTTCAGCTTTTACTTACAACAAGGTATCTTTTTTTCTCCTGTAACCATTCTAGGGATCTTTGAGCACATTTTTTACTATATGAAGGAGTGAATTGTTTCTGTCGTTTGCTCACTGGAGGGGTTCGTAGTCGGGGTCTTCCTTGCTCTGTTTTGCTATTATGAATATGTTTGTCGTTTGTTGGGTGTTAGCGATTTTACTTTTGATGTTTTTTTTGTTTGATATCGAAGTTTGTTGATTTCCTGGGCGTGAGGAGTTCACTCGGATGGATGGAATGAACGTCCGGTACGAATTAAAGTGGAACACCTTTGACTCCATGGAAGCGAAAGCGGTGGTGGATGATGTTTTCTCGTTCTTTTGGCTTTTGGTGCTGATTTATTGTTGCTGTAGCATAGCGTGGATGCAATGAATGTTTAGGGATTCGGTTGGATACATGTGTGCATCGTCCATGTGGAATTGGCGTTTGTCTTTTGGTTCTTTTGCGATGCACGTCGGCTTTTACTGCTGCATTCTCTCTTATGCTGAAGATTGCTTCGCATGAAAGCATGAAAGAATGTACCATGCAAGTCATCTCTCCCGCAGTTTACCCCTCCTCTACCCCACTCACGTTGGTCCTTTCCTTCCGGGGAAGCTCGCCAGGTATTGACGCAATAGCTGTATGATAAGTGGCGCTTGTGGCTTGCAGGGAGTCGGGATCGACAAAGCCGACGAGTGCGGGGTTGTGAGACTGAGTACAAGTATCCTGGTGACGGACAAACGGTCTTTCCCGTGCAAGCATAGAAGAGTGATAGTAGTGACAATATTAAATTTCCCTTGGGAGCTGGAATGTCCCGGGACGGCAACGGAGTTCATTACCTCCGAATCCATTCCCATCACTCGGAGGGAGCAACCTTCCTAATGATTGTTCTTATTTTCGTCTCAATGTTATATTGTAGCATTGATACATCTACAGATGCTACTTTACAAGTATTTGACCCTTCAAACACCACCAGAATATGCGTTCAAAACCGAGCCATCCAAAACATGAGCACCTTTCCCTCATCCAGTCTCAACCGAATATTTTCGCCCGACACCCACCTTTCCACCACAGCTTCACACCACTCCTATATAAACCCCCAGATTTCTTCTCCCACCCCCCCTTCTTCTCTCCATCACACATCTCGAAAACGTTATATCGTTAACTAACGTCCCAATCTTGAGCTTCAGCTTCATCACATCGCAATAGTATCCGACTATATACGCGATGATCCCTCGGGATATCAGTGTTGCCTCAGATTGAGCTTCTAGTTGCTGGAGCTTCGTCGTTCTGCGGGTTAGGAAGCCGTGTTTGGTTAAGATGCACCCAAGCTGGTAGAAAAGAGATATCTTGCAGGTTGATCATATCCTCGGAGCTGCTGAGTGTTACATAGTTATATATAAATGAAATTTGAATTCGGCGTTTGGCTAGTTGGAATTCCATTCCTTTGTCCTTTGCGAAGTATAAAAGCTGTATCTTGTTTTAAGAACATTCTCTAGTGCTTGTGCAAAGTGAAATTTCACTTATTCCTTTGTGTGGGCACTAGATGCTCGAAATCCATGCTCCAGACGCAGCAGTTATTGCTTCGATAATAATACTATACTGATAGTAAACCCGATTCGTATTGTACGAGACGGAGCCGTTGGATGTTTTGTTTTGGGATATAAAACTCCAACTCCATCTCCCCCAGCTCCCCCAGCTCCCCCTCTTCCTCCACCATCCACTCATCCGATTCACTTGCTTGCAAGGGAAGAGCCAAAGTTCATCATACTCGTTTATACATTCTTTTGATTAATCATGAACTTGAAGCACCTTTCCCTCTTCCTCCTCACCGGCATGGTTGCAGCGGAAGCAACCCTCTACGATTACACCACTTGCTCCTCCTCGAGTTCTTCCATCTATTTCGAGACAGAGGCTATTAGCAGTCTGAAGAAGTACTCGGTCCTCCCCACCAACAGCATCACGCTCACGGCGATCACGGATCCGTTTCCCATTGGCACTTCTTTGGATACGTACTCCACCGGCATCTCTTATTCTTCGCCAATTGACATGTACCCTACCATCACCCCTTCTTCCTGTTATTCTGCTAAAGAGGAGACAAGATATAAGAACGTAAACACCTCTATGACTGCATCAAGGTACAACAGGACTGTACCAAGTGCGACAGGGGTAATCTTCCTGGCATCTGAGAATCGATTCAATCGACCCAACGATGCCGGCCGAGAGTCAGAACCATGTATTACAATACTCGTTGGTATGGCGGTGTAAAGTAGTCAAAATACTATTTCACGACGTTGTACATGGAATTAGTGGAATTGGGTAAATTCATGTGCACCAACACCCAATTCCACCAATTCCATGCACAATGTTGTGAATTTAACAATATCATGCATGAACTTGTGGAATTTGGTGCTGGTGCACATGAATAAGGACTTTTAGAATCTGATGCACATTAAATACTGAATTTCCTAAATCATGCATCAAAAATAATTTGCAAAATCCAGTATCTAATGCACATCAAGTTCCAAAATTCCTAATTCATGTGCATAAACACTGAATTCTACTAGTTGGTACATGATATTGTCAAATAATACTGACCACTACACAAAGTTGTATCACAATGTTGTGGTGCTAAGCTGATGTGATGTATAACTACTGAAATTGGGTGTTGGTGTGCATGAAGTTACCCAATTCCATTAATTTCATGCACGACATCGTTGAAATGGTATTTTGACCACTTTACCGCACCATACGCTGGAGCACGACGCATTTTTCGAGATGGAATTCACGGAGAGAAAACCAGCATAAGCCGCCCATCACAAGCTTCCACTGGTTGTAAAAATCCCATGGGTCAAAATTGCTAGTTTGAAACGTTCCGGGGGTATCCACGACACAGCCAAAAAGCGAACCCCAAAAGTTGCACAGCAAGTATATACCAAGAAAGCGCAGATGCCCAATCCAATCCCGAACTCCGACTTTTGCAAAAAAAACTCCATCAAGCCTCCGCCTCCATCCCCATCGTCTTCTCCTTCTCCTTCTTTTCCATTTCCAAAAACTCCTCCTTCTTCTCGATCGTAGCGCCGATGAAGCTCCTCAACATAGCCCATCCACTAGCCGGCGCACTCGCCGCCTCCCCACCCTTCCCACTCTCCAAAATAGCCAGGTTCTTACCGAAGCGCTCACACTCGCTTTTCAGCAGCGTCTCCTTCCGTTTCATAGCGCCAGGCCGACTCTTGAGCCCCTTCTTCGCCCCCAGAACGTCCTCGAGCTCTGTCCGCCGGTCAGCGGAAACGTTGATGTCCGGTAGCGCATCGGCGAGAGAGTCGAGGGTTGAGAGTAGCTTCTTTTGTGGCCGTCGACGCTTTGTGGTAGTGGCACTCGAGTTTGCGGCTTTCTTTTCGATCCGGGAGACGAATTTGGCGTGGCGTGCTAGGCGCGCAGTCTTTTTTGAGTTGCGATCGGTGGTTGTGGCGACGGCGGAGGTGGTGGTGGTGTTTGAGCGTGTGGCTTTGGTGCGGATTGAGGCGCGGCCCTAGAAGGTTGGTTAGCATAGTTTGTCTGTTTGCGCAGCGTGGAATGGGACGGGAAACCATTGTGTCGTTTGCTCTCGTCGATTGTGGTGGGTTATTGGTGAGAGATGGTGATGTTGGAGCAATGTTGAAGCTGGACGAATTTTTGGGCGCTAAATCATCAACCCTAGCCCCTCTTTGACCTCTTCCGCTTCGAGGCGTGAAACTGAACTACGCCGGAAAAGTGATGGAATGCTGGAGACCTGAAATGCGTGGATTTAAGTTACCCAAGCCTTCACTCGCTCCTAGAGTGAAATGATTGGGGCAAGTCGTTTATCGGCCGATGGTCTCTGCTTTGCGGGGTATGATGCATCGAACCTTTAAATTACGTATATTCATAGTTAAACTTCGATACCACCTTGCTGCATATATTATTAGGCACACACTTTCTACATATGGTTTTTGCAATATCCGGACTGTTGCCGAAGTCGTGAGCTCAGTCCAAATTTCTGCTATCAATACCAATCTAAAAAGGGATACGGTATTTAGCAATGGGGAAGCGAAGGAATAATAAGCATCCTCTCTTCGCCCGCCCTTTGCTACCATAGCCAAAGGATGCTAACATTGTGAATATATGTACCGTGTATGTACGTGGGCACCTGAACGTCTTTGGACCCTGTCAATCCTCGACTTTATCCATACCCCACGGCTCCGTTGGCAATGCAGTCGTTGAAATATCAACACATTTTCCTCTAATTATTTACATACTATGAAAGTACACACGTTGAAAACACATACATTAAAGCTTGCATTAACATGCTTATCGTACACAAAGCTATAAACGCTAAAGACAGAAAGCCCACATTAAAATGATGATCGTACACAGCACTCATAGCTATTGAAAGCGTCGACAAGCCCCACCGGATTCACCCCCACCTTTATCACATATCGGATAACTAGAAACAGGAACTGAGAACCGAAGTCGGTCGCAGGTTTAATAGAGAGAAGTCTTTAGAGAACAAACAACGCCCGCGCTGCCAAATGCCGCCCCCTTTAACCACTGGTAGGGCCGTCGTGCTCTGCTGTTGACCTTGATAACCGTCTGCATCTGTACAATCAAAGTTAGCAACAAGAATTCCTGAAAACAAGGAAGAAGGCAAATTTGGAATAGTACTGACTCAGTGTTTTTGTGAATTCCGCTGATGACTCCAGTTAGGGAACTACTGAGGCTGTAAGGTAGTATACCACCCCCATTTTGGCACAATTGTTTTGGACGTGTCTGCAATCCTCTCGGGTGGTCCCGGATTCGTTTGCCGTAAAATCACCTATAGTCTTCAGCTTGTTTCCATGCCTATCTGCAGCCGTTTTATCTGCTTCTAATATTTAAAGACAGCATTAGAAGAAAGGTGAGCTGCTGATAAGATACCTTTAAAGCTAGAATATTAGTGTTAGCCACGAGACGAGACGGGACGAGATATCAATTTAGCTCGGGATACCCCACGGCTTCTCGACGAGGAGTGAGAGGAAGAAAAGATGTCGAGTTTTAGACGGGGGATGTCCCTCAATTCTCATTCAAGTTGAAGGTGAGTGATAACCTTCGTGTAACTAGCCATGTTACACTGACTCCGGATCTAACCGTCGCCCCCACGCTGTCAACTTATGATGTCAACACCCATGCACAGCTGTGTAATCACATTTACAATTTGTAATTGTTTAGAAATCCTCTCCTGCTTCCATTTTATATAGCTCCCCACTCGTACTGTACTGTACATACTCCAAACTCAATCAATTCGACTCAATTCGACTCAATTCCAATGACATCCTCTACCAAATGTCTATACCAGCAACTTAGAACTCCCACAACCTCTGCTGACATTACACAGACCACCTTACCTACTGGCCTGGAATCCCCGGGCGCGGTGAGTACGTGCGACTTGCACTCGAGGAGGCAGGGGCCGAGTATGACGACACCCCTGGCGGCGCCGGGGAGGTATTGGAGCTTCTCAAGCCGGATTTTGATAGTGGTGGTATGCTGCAAGAGTAATTATAGCTTTGTGAAGGAGGGGCTAATGTGGTTATAGCGAATCCTCCAAAGTTTGCACCACCCGTGCTTCGGTGTGGGGATTTGATACTCTCGCAGGTGAATATTGGAGAAGGAAGGAGGTGGGGGTTGACTGACTGGGTATACTCTAGACATCGAACATCCTCCTCTTTCTCGGGCCACGACTTGGACTAGCTCCCGAAGGAGACGCACGGTATCATGTCAATGAGATTGCGATTACGGCGCTTGACCTGAGTGATGAGGCACACAACGTACAGTAAATAACCCAAGCACCTCAGCAAATTGCGGAGCGCTGATGTGGAAGAAAAGTCATCCGGTTGGCGTCGCTCTCTACTATGAAGACCAAAAACCCGAGGCGGCAAGGAGTGCGAAGCAGTTTTGCGGGGAAAGAATCCCTAAGTTCTTCGGGTTTGTGTTTCCGTTTCTCTTTCTCCTCGAGGAGGGTATTTGAATTGTGCTGATGATGAGATAGGTACTTTAATCGTGTACTCGAAAAGAATGGGACTGGATGGCTAGTGGGAGATAAGGTTACGTATGCGGATCTGGTTGTGTTCCATGCTGTCGACGGCATCAAGTATTCGTAAGTTTTTTTGGATGGTATTATGGAGTGAGTTTCTGACGATAGAGTAGGTTTCCCAAGGCTACGGAGAGGGCGTTGAAGGAACTCGAGAAGCTCCAGGCACATTACGAGCGTGTCAAGTCGAGACCTCGTATCAAGGCGTACGTAGAAAGTGAGAGGAGGCAAGAGTATTCGATGGGGTTGTTTAGGCACTATCCAGAGCTGGATGTGTAGGGAGAAGAAAGATTTCAGTTGCACGCTTTCATTTGAGCTGTATCTATGAATTCAGCATCCGTTCCATCATCTTGGCCACGAAGCCTTTCAATCCAGGAGTATAGATACAAAAAGACGAGTCAAATAACTTAAACTATACCTTTCTAATTTATTATATAAAGAATAAGTATATTCTATAAATCCACTAGTGCAGGGTATAAAAGCAACAAAACTCTTAAAATTCAAACCCCTACTCTAATCCTCCATCTAACCACCATTCATATTCACCCTACCACCCATTAGCTCCACCATCACCACAACACTAAGCAGCGGTACTTACGGCGCTCTCTCAATCTCCACCCTCGCTCCAGGCGCTGCCTTCTTCGCATTCTCCTCCAACTTATCCTTTTTGCCCCCCTCCCCCCCAGCAGTCAACACCTTGCCATCGCCCACCCCCTGCGCCTTAGCATCCTTCATATCCTTCTCCTTATCCGCATCAGCGCAGCCACACTTATAAACCTCGGTAACAGCGCCGCAGTCAAACGCCTTCTTCTTGAGCCGTTCATTGACGACATTGTGTACGAAGCATCCCCACTGGCTCGCGGCATCGCGCGTGCTGGTCTGCGGTGGGTACTTCTGTAAAAGTAATCGGAAGTGTGCTGCGCACTCGCCGCATGGGTACAGGCGTGCAAAGAGGTGCAGGTAGCTATTTAGCGCTTCGCGCTCATCGCGCGTGGGAAGCTTCGGGTATCGGGCGAGTGTCGTGTGCAAGAGCTTCCAGGCCGCGCGCCCAAGTTCGGCTCTGGGTTATTAGTTGGACTAGTAGATGTGACGGGGTGCGGGGACGCACTTGATGGTTTCGTTCCCCAGGTGTGGCATTATCGCCTCGCCGTGGAGGAGCTCGGGGGATGCATGGAGCGCCGTGGCATCGGAGGTGCCTTTGAGTGGTGGTGGTGATAGTGGTGTTTTGGGGTTTGATGACGGGAGGAGGACGTAGGAGAGGAAGATGAAGACTGAGACTATTGTTGCGATGATGGCGAGGCGACTCCGCATCGTGGCGAAGTGAAATATCGAAGCTTCGGGACGGGGCAGGATCGAGTCGAAGCTTATGTTTAATTCGGGTCTGTAGGGAAGCTAGCGAGCTTAGGACAATTGTCCGATGGCGGACCCCTGCATGTCAATGCATTTCCACGTGATTTGTGAAATTATTCAGGATCAAAATCCCATGTTTTATTGAAACGTGATCTAGTTTAGTACAGTACGAAAATGCTTGCGTGAGTTATTGAATCGTACAGTTTAAGAAAGGGTGTAAGTGTAGTCCATGTGGCTGGTCCTTGAGCTGAGGTTGCATTAAATTAAGCTTTTGCGCACCTGGGTGGATAGCGAAACGGAATGAAATGATGGATCGCCTCTCTGGTCTTGATTTATTTTGCTCAATTCGGACTTAACTGCCAAAGAGTCAGTTGGAGTGGACGAGCACGGAGATACGACTAAAGAATTATGGCGGACGAAGCCTTTGAATAAACTGGGGACTTCCCATCTCTTAATTGCCGAGGTCACATTCCAGATAACGTCTCCAAGAGTAATTCCAGATGAGACTATCATCACCCACACGTTATCATTCGCGCATCAAGAACCAGCCCATAATTTTCGAGTATCTCAATATCAAATTGATACATCCAACGCCTCCCTCACATTGCACAATACTTAAAAGCCAAAAGGTTTCTTGACTTGCTCACTCCATATACAAAAAACAAAAGCACATCCATCCTCTCTGCCACACAATGAATCAACAGCCAGCTTAAAAAGGGAAAATGGTATTTGACCGACAGAGACGCCACCCCATAAAGATAGAGATTCAACGGAAAAACAAACACAAGGGGAAAAGAATTGGTAAGGACTAATAGAAAATAAACAGAAAATCGGTGCCCCAGAAAAAACAAAGGAAATCTGCTGTAGATAGACAATGAATGGTTCAAACAAAGGAACAGGAAAATATGACGCTTTCCCCTTTTACAGTGCATCATCAATATAAACCCAAAGCGACTAACCAACCAACCAGCCAATCAACCCGACGCAGCAGGATTATACATGAATACGTCATCTCTGACCCGAAAGGAAAAGCCAAAAACCGAATGGACTGGATACCGTCCTATAGCCGATGGAAAAGAAAAAGAAAAACGAAACCCAAAACCGTCGCTATGCTAATCAGTGCGTACGTCTATATCCCGGCGCCGGGAATTTCTAATTGTCCGGCAACTTTGAGAAGTGCTTGCACCAAATCCAGCCGATCTCGCCGGCAGCGTCGTCTTGGTTTCGGGCTAGCCAGATCTCTCCCTTAATCCCGATTACCTGTTGGCAATTAGCGTTGGCTTTGTATATACACCGCAGAAAGGAGTTTACATCAAAAATCTCCCCTTGTACATAGTTAAGGTATGGGAATCCTGCTTCCCGTCGAGGTGATGGGAGTTTGAATTCGTAAAGACTGGCAGCAATGAACATCGCCTTATCGTTTGCAGAGACGGTCAAAGTCCTTCCTAACTCCGTCCGAGAAGGCTCCCGTGATGAAGCTCGCGATGCAACCCTAGAGGGAGGGTTTGAGGTCTCTCTGTCTCGGTCGTCGTCCATTGGCATCGCCGAGGAAAACGCGGCACTTGGTAATGGGGGCGACGGCGATGGTGCCTCCGCATGTCTCGATGATAATGATAACGGTGGCGGCGCTGCAGCCGTGTACGCTGCACGGGCTCGGGGTGGCCTCTCAGAGGAGTTAAAGAACGTCGACTGCGTGGATGTATGAGTTTCTACTATGTTGTTTGAGTATGATCTCGGGGGTGCAGGGGGCGGTGGCATTGTTGAACCAACCGGACTTCGTTGCGGTACCGCCACTGAACTCGCTCGAATCCGGGTGTTAGGTCCTAGCAATGGGGGCAGAGGCAAGACGGATACTGTAGGTGATATTGGGGAAAATGCACCACCACTGTGCCGGCGCTCGGATGTATCAAAACTGGCAATGGTTGGAGATTGACTATTAAGAGACATTGCTCGTTCGCGAAGATTGTTATCATCAGCAGTTTTAGGTCGGCGAAAGGATGAGTTGTCAAAAGCTTCCAATGTCAATGTAGTTGATGAAGGCGACAGCAGCGAAGAACTTGTGGAATTCATGGATGGGAATTGCATTGCGTTTAAAGTCCCTGTCCTAAATTAGCACTTAGAGATCACCCGGGACACATTGCACAAACCATTGCAGATGTTCAATTGATTAATCATAGCCTCGTTATAGGTAAATTCACCAGCGAAACAGTGTATGATATCATCAGCCTTCATAGGTAAATCAAGCTCAATAAATGTCATCTTGATCTTAGATGCCCAATCGTTCATCCATTGCGCTTGAAGATCGATGAAATTGAATAACACTGCATCTACCAGTTTCTTAGTGAGCACAAACAACCGTGGTAATTCTTCGATCAGGGTTTCGTTCAAGGCAACGTATGCGTCGGCCAACTCCTTTGTTTTCTTGTCGGGCGTATCTCCTCGGTCTTTTATCGCCTTATAGCGGGCAAAGTCAACAGCCTTGTTATTTCGTTTGGTCATGATAATTTGCGGGCTCTCATGCAACTTGAGCAGAGCCTCAAGTGGATCAATTGCATGCTTTCTGACACGAAGTTTCTACCTCGAAATTAGTCTAAGTCTTAAAGTTGAAAAGAAGAATCTTACGTGTTCATGGAGATATGTAGTAGATATTTCCCGCATCGCGGTGTCGAACCTTTTCCACTTCTCTTCAGTGGGTGTATGTGCTGTGGGGACAGCCGTGCCGAAAAACTTAAACGCAGATGTAAAGTTAATAAACTTGTCAACATGCGATTGTATGTCGGCAGCGTATATCTCGATGTCCCGAGCTACAACCTCCACTTGGGCACAGTGCATGTTGTAATTCTCAAAAAGTTTGTTGAAAGTCTCGTCGACAACAACCTCTGATAAGCCGACAGATTGACGGAGCTTTTCCGCACGTCTAGTGAAAACTTTACTGATTCCATGTCGAATATCAGATTCATTCCTTTTGCGGCCAACAATTTTCTCCACCATGTCTTTCCTCTTCTTCATTTCATTGATCCGACCAGCAACGAATCCCATCTCCTTAGTCGCAATTTCAAGGGCTGCCTGATCCGGGTGACTGGCCGGGGTACATTCAAGAAGTTGACTCAAGAGTAGTGGATACTTCAGCACTCTCTGGACGGGTTTGATGAGCAAAGACTCAAGATTCCAGGCATTGGTGAGATCTTCGGCGCATGCCTTGCACTCTTGCAACCATATGGCAATCCCTGGGTTGGATTCCAACTGTCCGAGCCTTGCGACGGCAGTATCGTGGTTTTTGCAGTAGTCGCCATAGACTCTTTCCATCCTATACATCACTTCCGCAAAGGCTTCACCAACATAAGTTTTCCTATCTTTCTCCTCATCGGTCAAAATATCATCAATACGCTCATCACTATTGATCGAATTCGCAACACTTGCCGCACTGCTGTTGATACCACTTGGACTCCTGCGCATGACGTAGACGCTGAAAACAGCAAGTTTCAGAACCTCCAAGAATCCTTTCGAGAATTGGACAATGGCGTCTGTGTTAGCGAACAACACTTTGACATCTTCCGGTGTAAGCGAATAGCACGCATTTGCGGATCCCTTATAAATTTCCTCCGCCACAGTCATGTCCCGGAAAAAGGCGCTCTCAGTATCAACAATCTCCTTAAGTAGATGCCGTCGTTTCTTCAACATCTTCTGTTCCGGTGTATCCTTTGGTTCAAGCGAGTGAATGGATGAAGATCCTCTCTCAATAATTGTCGCGTTCATTGATGGAATTGTTGTTTCCGAGTACCGGTGCCCATTGGACGTAAACATTGAACTCCGCCTTGAGTCACTGACGCTCGACGGCGGCGAGTATTTTTGATCCAAACTTGGCCGGTTTATGGAATACTGGTCCATGCTTGGCCTGTGGTCTATGCTTGATCTACTGTCAATATTTGGCCTATAATCCATACTCGGTCTGCCATAGTAATGTTCTGAATTGTACGAAGATTTACGGTCGCCAGTCGGCCGGAAGTCGAAATGAGAGGGCAATGCTTGAATCGCGAGCCCAAGGGGCTCTTCATCAGTTTCAATCTCCGGAAGTAATGATGACGCTCTTTGTGGGACAGATTCGAAAGGTGGCTTAGCAGCTTGAACGGACTGAATCGCAGAAAATGTTCTCGGAGAAATAGATCCTGGTTTTCTATCCTTTTCAGGTGGTGGAGGGGGTACATCCTTCGGTGGCGGAGTAGGTGGTAGAGGAGACTCAGCTGCAATCGGCTGACGCGGGGTTGTTGGGGACTCCAATATTTGAACGGACGGTCCGTTAGTGTCTTCGGAATCTGGACTAAAATCGGAAGATGTAGTCCACCCGTCCTCGGTCTCCTCGGCCATAGAATGATCACATATGCTACTAGGCGGCCTTGCGGAATCCAAAGTTTCTGAGCACGATGTAAAGCTGCGGGAGTCATCTTCAGGAATGCCCAGTCGGCGACTCGTTCCATAATCCAGTTCAGTTTCATCTTCGCCATATTCATCATGTTGACGAAAGCTTTCGCTAGGTGTTCCAACTTCACTCCCCGTATAGTTTATAATGACATCTTCTCCGTGATCGTCATACTTCGAGAAAACAGACGCGATAGTCCGTCTATCGTCTGAGGTAGCAGTCGAGATTATAGGAGATAACACTGGGGTCTCAATCTGCCCTCTAGGTGACAATGTAAAGTTGGGATTAAAGCTTGCGACTTGATCTTGTGGATTAGTCGATATACTGCCATGAGGCCTCACAGTCGCTACTGAATTGTCATTTGCTCTTCCATTGCGTAGGACTGGACTATCGTTGCTCAACTCAGAGTCCGTGCTCCACCCGACGGAGTTGCTCCGTAACATATCTGATACTTGATGTAGATTCGGTCGGGTAGGCGACTCCGGCGTAACAACAAAGGCAATCGGCGCGCCTCCTATTTGGTGGGTAGCCATAGGATGGACTGAGCTTGCATTGTCGTCGGAAGATTGCTCTGATTGTGATATTTGATTGTTTTCCGGCCCGGACGATCGATGTTTGTTAGCCGTGTAAGGGTATTGCTCCGGCATGAAGAATTGACTGAAGCGGTTGACAGGTCGAGGGGGTGAATGTTCAGTGGGGGCTTCTTCCGTCGTATCGCCGGCAACGGGATCCTTGTCTTTCCCCAACGGTTTCGCTTCTGTTGCAATTGTCGCTTCCTCCTCCGAAGCACGGATTTGTTGCTCAGATGTGTCCGAGTGTAAAGGTGCTGAGAGATCGTCGTTCGATCCGTTGTCCTCGGAGGAGCTCGATGATTCCCAAATAGTTGACTCTCTTTCCTCAACCACCATTCGTGCTTTTGCTTCGTCCTCTAACCCCTCAACTATATTTCCAACATGGATGTGATTATCCTGATGTAATTCGGGCGGCGGAATCTTTTCCAAGATTTGTTCGGCTAGTTGGTCGAACCTTGTATCTGCTTCGACCTCCGACTTCTCTTCCTCTTCTTCCTCCTCCTCCTCGATGCGCCCTTGGGTTAAGCCCTTCTTGGTAGTCGCATTTCGCTCATTACTGTTTTCTCTGTTGCTCTGGTTAGGAGCAATCCTAGGAGCCGCCTGCTCAATATTCTCCTTAATATTCTTTGTGAATGCGTTTTGAATTTGCGCCCTGCGAGCGGCAAAATCCACCGTTCCAAGCTCCAGAATCTTCTTCTTTTGCTCCTTGCGTCTACCTTCTTCTAATAACGGGCCCCTGCTCTTCCCTCTTTGATAGCTACCGTCTTTAGGCGATGTTGTAGGCTGAAGCCTCTGCCGACTTGCATGTGTCGTCGAGTTAGCTGCAGCTGGTAAACGCTGGCCCCTCGACGAACGGAGTGGTGGGGATGTCTTTGGTAGGGGAGCACAAATATAGGCTGATAATTGGGGACTCTTGCTAGGTTGTGGCGGGCGTCTGGAACCATGGGCTGATGTAATCGGTGCAACTACAGACTTCTTTTTGGGCTGCTGAGAAGGACATGGCGACTCGACTCCAGTAGAAGCCCCAACGAGGATGGGAATGCCCGATTGACCCAAACGCGGTGAAGTTGAACTTTCTTTGGCAAAACTCCGCAACAAGTCTGAATCAACTTGTATTTCACCAGCAGGTGAATGAGAGGATTCTATATTTGAACGACTTCTCCTGTGGTGCAAAGTTTTTCTGTCCGAGGTATCACTTTCATTATCTGCCATAGACGCTGCTGACGGTGAGTGAGTTTCCAGCGCTGATTGACTTCTCCGATAACCCAATCTCTTGTTAGGATCTTTGGTAAACGACGTTTGTAAGGTTGGTAGCAATCTGCTGTTAGTTTTGTCGGATGAATTGCTAGATGAGGTTGACAACCTGCGGGTCCGAGCCTGCCGAGAGTTGGTAGCAGACCTAGTATTCGTACCAGTTGAATATAAATCCTTCGCGGAATTCGGTCTTACTGGTTGCTTAGATCGCACTGGCGGTGGAGCTGCGCTAGAAGCGCGAGCCTTTGATGTTGTATCTGGCTTTCTGCTCTCAATCCCATTTGCTTTCCATGTTTGTGGTTTCCTACTTTTCATACTCCCTGTACCTGCAGTATTGGCTGGTATGCGATTTGTTGGGTTGGGTATCTTTTCATCCGACTTCGTATTGAATCGAGTCACGATGTCCTTGAAGTTTGGTGAACCAGCATTTCCAGCATTCGACCGTACAACTGGCGATGAAATGCTTCTACTCGGAGGTGTTTGTCTGTACGGCGAAACATAATTATTGCGTGCCGTGATGGCAGCAGATTTCGGTGTCATAGTTCGAGGCTGCCCGGCGGGCTTAGAGGCGATTTGTGACGGAGGATCTGATAGATCAGAGAGCGGGTTCTCTTGAGGAGGAAGGGTAGCAGGGGCACGTGGGACTGGATCGCCTGTGGGCATTATTGCAGCAGCACATGTGGTGGTCGACAGTTTCTAGGCGTCACGTCACACTCTTGAAAGATGTAGCGGCGCCCTATACTGTGTATATGAACTGGACGGGTGGAGTCGAAATTGAACGGCTGCACCGAAACTTCTCGCCGATCACTGGTTGCTATGAATGTGGCTTGCCCGTGGCAGAGATACGGGCACTCCCCTGGCAATTGTCAAAACCATGCAGATAGATGCTCAAGAAGTCAGGCGCGGACAAGCAAAGACTGGAAGGAGATATTGAGAGAAACCTACTTATTCACGGGGAGAACCAAATGTTGTTTGTCTAACAGATGGTGGAATTTTCTTCGTTCTGGCCAACAGATTTCTGATGGGGTAGCCGTTCGAGCTGGTCGATTAGAGCCAACACGGGCGGATGGGCGCAAATGGGGGCGTTGACGGCAAGGGTGCTTGCTGGGGGGGGTTCAAGAGCGGTGCGGGATGGAAGTGCAGATGTGTAAGGATGCAAACTCGAGGGCGGTAGTTTGTCTCGTGCTTGTGCTGGTGTCGACGGCAGCAGTCAGTGTCCGCTTGGGGGAGCGTGGGGAGGTGAGGTTTGAAAGCGGCACTAAGAGTTCCAGCTAAGCTACTAGCAAGGTTACTGCTGTAGCACCTGTATTTTCCGAGACTTCCGGCGACGGCGGGAGGATGAGGACGACGATGAGGACGACGATGAGGAAGAGGAGGAGGAGGAGGACCTACCTACCTGGAAGTTATTGATTGATCGACTGATTGATTAAGAAATAGATTAACTGGTGCCGCTGTATTAGGCCAGGTTTAACCGATAGCGAGTTACCTGTTGCACACAGCGGTTCTCAGCCGCTGAAATTGTGTGTGGTGGTGGAGTGGAGAAAAGAAGAAGCAAACAGGAGATGGATAGTACTATCCAGCACCGACTTCTTTTTTTTTTACGGGATGATACTACGCGCACGCCCAAATTATGCATCCCGTCAGCGTCAGGTATCTGCCTACCCTAATTCTTTATGTATTTAATTGGCGGTTTTGTGGATTGATTTGTTGCAAAGTACGGAGGCGGATATTCGAACGGAAGGCCCATTGGCCCGCCCGTGTTGGCGGAGTCGCAGTAGGGAGCAGGGGACTAAGAGGGAGCGTAGAGTATATCTATTATTGTTTGCTGCGATTCGTTGGAGATCTGTAGGTGGCACTCTAAGTTTGGACGTGACAAGACCCTATCAAGTCGCGTCTCCCAACTCCGAGCTTCATGTTCCAACGTCGACGCCTGTACAATCCCCCCAACTCTCGACAACTTTCTCCTGACGTACAACTTGCCCTGCGACATTTGTCTCTTTCGCATTCTGCCTAATTACTATCTGATTATGGAATGCAAAAAGAGGTTGAGATCCATCACCAGAGAACTCAATTCAAATCATATCGCCAAACCTGGCCATCAAAACAAACGCACTTGTTTGAGCCTCGATCACTCGACATACAAAGAATTCAAACAGCCCATCGAACACCCAGTGTTGTCTCTATATTTCCCGAGGCTTCTCACGTTGAGGAACTACCTCACCCAGATCCTTGCTTCCGCCGAATCCGGATCACGACCGCTTAAGAAGCTCCAGGCCATTGATATCTCTTCTGATCAGGAGATATGTTTGCTTCTCGATTCCACACTTGTGGGTCTTTCTGAGGACGTTGGAAACCCGTCCAATGTCGAACAGTTGATTACAGATGCTACTCAAAGCTCTTCGGGAAGTGGAAGTTGCCATCCGCAATCGGAAGTAGGTTTCACTCGCGGAAGAAGCCTATATGTTAATTGAGTGCTGACCAGAACCTTCAGGTTGTCGACATAGTTCTGCAAATCATGTTTAAACGTTCCAATAGTGTGTCGAAGCAGGAAATATATTCAGGAAAACCAAATAATATACTTTGTCTGGGGTACAAGGTGCAGAAGGGGGATCGCAACAGCCTTATAGGATGCAAACTGGGATCTCTCGGTCTACCCATGATCAACTCTTATCCTAACAGTCATGTCAACACCCTAAAATCGCAGCTATGGGACAGACTCCTATGTGTCATAGGCGAAGAAGCTATGTTCGCTTTATTACTGAAAACCAGTATTTTTATTCCGCTGGCAGGAGGGAAAGATAAACAGACATACTACCAGCTATGCGGTGAGTTATATTTTTCTTTCTGTAATTGGCACACTACAAATTTTTCTGCATTTTTTTTTCACTTGCAAGACGGCTGGAAATCCGCGCTTCTAACATTAACTGTGACACAATTCTCCGACGCACCCTCCTGGAATCTCATTCCCCAACGGTCACTCTTAGAGTGGAGCCGTGACAATGCCTATGACGGATCAGGGGTTCTGACTTTTTGTGTGGAATGCGACAACCAATAATCCCTAGGCAAAGCGGCTTCACGCTGAATATCAGTGAAATCCGCCAGAGCCCCCATAATCCGTCATAGGCATTGTTACCTCACTACTCGCTACTGAGATCTTCAGTTGAAACCGCAACTCTGTGTTACTATAAACTCAGTACACCGAGAGACACCTAATCTCGGTTGCAGAGCCCTACTCATACTATATTCTAGGACCCCCGATCTCTGATTCTCTGAATAATCCGACTGCTGTTATGGCCGCCCCGGACCGTTGTGAAACCACGAACGCACTAGGGAAATCCCAGGGATTTGGACAATCCTTGAAACGAACCGCGCCGGAAATTGAACATGCCGCCAAGAAGAAAGTCCGGAACGAGGCGAGTGGTAACCAACGCATGAAGAACGCCTCCGACACCCCAGATAGGAAAAGCCATGGGGAGATCGTGTTTGTTAGATCGAAGATGTTTTACTCCAGGCCAACATACAATAGAAAACGGGACATCCAGTTTGGGCTTCCCCATATTCGTATGCCCTCCCCCCGCCACTAAATATTGTCAATTCTTGCGAGCACATATCTGTAAAATTTCGGCCACTGAATCTTTAGGATTTGATTAGATGTTCTGAATCGCTATCCAAGTTCCATGAAAGATGCCCGTCATACATTGATGTATCTATTTCCACGCCAATACGGTCTTCACAATGTTTTTACCTCTGAGGTGAATAGACAAGAAACCGTACAGCCGTTTCAAGACTATACGCTTAGAGAGCAAGAAATCCAAGCATTAAAACAAAAACGACAAGGAAAGGAGCCATCAGTACCAAAGAGATTGAAAGGCAATATATTAGTGCTAGTGATGCAGATGCAGAAGTTGCACCTGAGGTGCTCCTATCATGCTCTGGTGAAATACTACTGTCCTGCGTCGGTATGGTCACTACAAGCAGCGTTCGGACGAAGTTAGCTGACTGCTTCAGTTATGCGATCCAGGTGTCCGAGATAAACGCGTTCGCCTTCGTGTAAAGGTTGAATCGTTAGAAACTCTTCCTAAAAGAGACGTGCTAGAAACGCAGGAAAAAGTTCCTTCATCACTTTTAGAGTCAACAGAGACGACCGGAGCGATAACCGATGAGATTCGGGGTTGGCGGGGTAATGGTGGTGAACGATTCACAGGATTTGCATCTTCTTCTGGTGAAGTATCAGGATTTGTGAGAGCTGTCATTGGACGAGTGATTCCCAATAAATTCTTTGGCAGCGGAGAAGCAAACAAAAATTCAGTCATGCGCATTGTAGACCATTTTGTTAAACTGCGTCGGTATGAGAGTCTCTCATTACACGAAGCTCTACAGGGCTTGAAGGTAAGGACATTTTTCGTCTACTTCAGACGGTGCAGTTCTAATGTATCCAGTTGACGGATTTTGGCTGGCTCCGACCCCCGTCAATACGCCCTGACGACAAGATGTCAAAAACAGACGAAACCAAGCGCCGACAACTGTTGGCCGAGTTCATTTACTGGTTATTTGATTCGTTCATAATTCCATTATTGAGATCTCATTTCTACATTACTGAATCAGGTGTTGACCGTAATCGAGTTTTTTACTTTAGACACGATGTTTGGAAAAAACTGAGTGAGCCAGCTCTGGATCGTCTTAAAATCAACTTGTTCGAAGAGATGAAAGGAGATTATGCCGAAAAAATCCTGGCTGGTCGGAAGCTTGGGTTTTCGCAAGTCAGACTACTCCCGAAGGAGAACGGTGTAAGGCCAATCATGAATTTGAGGAAGAAAGGAGTGCGGAAAGTGAGTATAAATGGTGTTTTCTTGTCGGTCGCTATTCTAGCTGACTATGTGCAGCAAAACGGGAAAATAAGGCTTATACCAGGTATTAATGCAATCATGACACCTGTTTTCAGGGTTCTGGTATTTGAGAAGGTATTCTTGTTCTCAGCTCACAAATGTACGGGTGAGAAGTGGTTAAAATTGATCTTTGGCATGCAGGAACGAAAGCCCGAACGGATAGGCCATTCCATGTTCTCAGTTGGTGATATGTACCTTCGAATGAAAGACTTCCAGGCTCGTATTGTCGAAAAGGGTTGGCAAAACCAGAAACTATATTTTGCGAAAGTGGACGTGCAAGCATGCTTTGACACCATCCCGCAATCAAAGCTTCTTCGTCTAGTCAGAAGCATCATGGGAGAGGAAGAATATCGTATCGACAAGTACGCTGAAGTATGTCCGCCGCCTGCACATCAGATCCCCAACAAGCAAGGATTGAAAAGACCAGTAAAAAAGTTCATTGCAAATGCAAAACCGACGGATGAAATCGATCATTTTGCAGACTATGCGGAGACTGTGGCAAAGAACCTGAAACCAGGTACCGTACTGGTTGATGATGTTCTTCCAAGATCATGGGAGAGGCCTGAATTAATTGAATTATTGAAGACACATATACAAGAGAATGTCATCAAGGTAGGTGGTTGCATTTCATCGGTGTCACTGTGGGTCACATTGGCCCTAAATGATTAAATTTCTTGTATTCTGATTCGCCGTGGTTTGTTCATTCGTTGATTCACTTCTTCTAGATTGGCAAAAAGTACTTTAAGCAAAAGACTGGTATTCCTCAAGGCTCCATCCTTTCCAGCATTCTCTGCAATTTCTTTTACGCCGAGCTCGAGCAAGAGAAGCTATCATTTGTTAAATCTGAAGACTCTCTCTTGTTGCGATTGATTGACGATTTCCTATTAATAACCCTGGACAGAGACAAGGCAACTCGTTTTCTCACAATTATGCATTCAGGAAACCGGGAGTATGGTGCATTTGTGAATGCCGAAAAGAGCCTGGTTAACTTCGAGGTTACCATCCACAAAAAGAAGATCCAGCAGTTAGTTAGAACGTTAGAGTTTCCATACTGTGGGAATGTAATACACACCAAGTCTTTAGATATTAGGAAGGAGCGTGAGCGGAGACATTTGACTAGTGAGTGACTATCTTGCTTTTCCGCGCGCCACTTTTGTGTATTAGGCGCTTGTCGGCGCTTGTTGGATACCGCTAATTGGAGCTAGATATCGATGATACCTTGACGGTAGAGTATTCTCGACGACCCGGAAGCGCACTACTACGGAAAGTCATAAACTCCTTCCAAATACAGACACACACTATGTATTTTGATACCTCGTTCAATAGCATGGGAACCGTCATCAGGAATATCTATCACGCGTTTGTGGAATCAGCAATGAAGTTTCATCGCTACGTAAAGTCTCTTCGGCGAATGAAAACCATTGGCCAAATGCAGTTGGTTGTTTGCATCAAGGAGCTCCTGGAGTTGGCGTGGGTTATGGTTAGGAGTCGCCAGGGAGGGAAAGCGGTTACGAGGGGCAATGTTATATGGTCAGTAGCAGCGGTGTTTGTTTCCTTCGCTTGTGTACTAACGTTATACAGGTTAGGTGCTCATGCATTTAGGAAGGTCCTAGCGAGGAAACAGAGTGGGTATCAGCTATTGCTAAAGTGGTTGGAGGACGCCGAAAAGGCAGATGGGAGGAGACCGGCCGGTTCATCGGGATTGAGTTTGGGTGCATTTGAGAGTTATCGTTATTGAGTTCCGACAGATGATTCCGTTGTTGAACTCTCCACCTGTTATGATAGAGACAGTACCTTCCCACTATTCTGCGGTGAAACTTTGGAAATGCATTCATGTGATACTGGTATCCCGGTTTTGTTTTTTTGTTTTAATCATACTGTATTCACTCTACTTAGAGTATGACAGCCCCTTAATCCCCTCCGCCTCCGGGCTGGCCGGCTGGATGGCGGAGCTCCACTCCTGCTACCCGTCGTCCCCTTCACTGGTATCCCGGTTGCGGGAGGGATATTCTCAGGCGTACTTCCGGTCGGTCGTCTGAGCACAAACTGCAATGGCCCCGATGCAGTGAAGATCATTCCTACTGGGGGAGAAAAAAACCGACATTCCAGAAGCAGGTTTACCCATTGTATCTTGCATGTGGCCGTTAGAGACGGTGTCAGTGATTAGTCCGCTAACAGACAAGAGATGAAATGCCATTGTCTGTCAGTCCCTGCATTGAATATATACCAAGCATTCCCCGCATGCGGCATCCCTACATCCCTACTTCCCCAGACTTCCCCACATCCCCACATCCCCACATCCTCGCGGCACGAACTCAGTATGCTTATAATTTAGGGACGATTTTCGCTTACTATCTAAAGTTTGTGCTCCTTGTCGACATAAGAAGCACTTGCGAGCCCGAAGAACCCGCAATCCGCATAGTAGAACTAAGCCTCCACAAGTAGGTGCCAAATTGTGGGGCCGGTTAGAGTCGTGAAATCGAATCGGCCAATAGAATCGACGCGTCAATGCCCATAGCTTATACTTAGTCTCGTCAGCAGGGTACTTGTATTCGCCACCAACTACAACGTTACTCAAGTACGCCTACCATACTCCACAGCCGTTAGCCTGTTCGAAGCTGTTACAGCCAGAAAATTTCTACGAAGCAGCTATACGAGTCTACCAGGGGTTGCATAAAAAAACAAGAATTCCAATAGCGTTACCACACTAGTACTGCCCGGTTTACTGCCTACAGTGATTAACTGTATGATGACGAATACCATCCGTTGACGAATCCCATTCAAAACTAAGGTTAGGTAAATCCGTTGCCATTAGACGGTATTCGCCATTAGACGCTCAGTGACTGTACATGTACACTTACGACAGTCTAATGGAAGCCTTGTGCCTCGTATATAAATTCCCCCTTATCCACCTTCTTCCTTCACAAGCTGCAACCATGCCTTCAATTCGGCTCCTATCCACCTCGGTACTCTCTCTATTTTCCGCCTTCGGGGCAGATACAGCAGTAACTCGACCTAGTGGCTCAGAGCACTGCCAAAAATTTGGCTCACAGCTGTAGCTAGCTAGTACGAAGGTGCTACACACTACATATTATGGAGCCCCCCAGACGTTTGACCTTCCTGGAGCTTCAAAGACTTGTGATTTGACTGCCTCGGCGAGCTCGCCATTATGCAGGATTTCTTTGCTCGTGAATACATCTTCCAGTTCACAGGTCCAAATAGAGATTTGGTTGCCAGATGAGTGGTCGGGACGAGTAGCATCAGTTGGTAATGGAGGTTTGAATGGCTGTATGGATATACTTTGTCCGCTTTATTTACGTTATTGATACTAATATGAAACTACAGGCATTGACTACTCAAATCTCAACTATCTCTCCTCTTTCAATTTCGCGGTGGTGGGTAGCAATAATGGACACAATGGCACTAGTGGAGAACTCTTCCTTAATGCACCTGAGGTCATTAAAGATTTCGCCTAGCGCGCTATACACACCGAAGCCGTGGTTAGTAAAAAGGTCGTCAAAGCCTACTATTCTCACGCTCACACCAAAAGTTACTATGTGGGATGCTCCACCGGCGGACGCCAGGGTTTCCGCGCGATCCAGGACTTTCCGAAGGACTTTGATGGCGTGTTGGCTGGAGCTCCAGCTTTCGACTTTAACCATCTGCAGGGTTGGTCTGGAATGTTGTCCAGATACACTGGCGTACCATCCGGAAAACCGAACATTTAGAGCGAGCTATTGCAGATAGTTGCAAAGGATGTCATTGCCCAGTGCGATGCGCTGGACGGCGTGGAAGATGGTATCATCGACAATCCTGATAGTTGTGATTACAGGCCTGGGGCATTACTCTGCAACAAAAATGCGGGTGATGGGCTGTGCTTAACAGCATCTCAAGTTGAAACTGTTCGCAAGATATTTTCGCCACTGTATGGCACTAAGGGAGAGCTACTGTTCCCACGGTATGATCCTGGAGCGGGGTTTAGCGGTTTTGCAGTCTTGCTGTTTAGCGGGAACCTTTTTACGTTCGCACAAGATTGGGCGAGATACGGTGAGCGTTGGAAGGAAATTATATGGGTTATTGGGCACTGACCGATGCTCATGTCGTTTACAATGGTTCGTCATACACTAGATCCGACTACGGTCTCCAAGCCATAGCAGATACCGATGCCGTTAATGCTGCCGGCATCTCGACCTAGAAATTCGATCTCGGCGCCTTCAACAACCGCAACAGCAAGGTAATCACATACCACGATCGAGCCGATCCTCTGATCGCATCTGGCAACTCGCTGCGGTACTACAACGCCGTCCATCGCACTATGGGTACAAAAGCAATGAAGAACTTCTACCGCCTTTTCACAGCGCCTGAATGGGACATTGTTTTGGTGGCCCGGGTGCAAATTCGTTCGGGCAGAATGGGTTGGCTGCTCCAGGTCTGACTAAAGATTCAAAGCATAATCTAGTGCTGGCACTCGTAGATTAGGCAGAGAAGGGGGTGGCGCCGGAGCAGATTATTGGGATGAAGTTTGTGAATGATACAGTGGCACTCGGCGTTGATAGTCAGAGGGTACATTGTGCGTATCCAAAGGGGAGCGTGCTGGTGAAAGGTGGGGATTGGAAGAAGGCGGAGGCGTGGACTTGTGTTGATTAGTGGGGGTGATGTGGACTGGTGTTGGGATAAGTGCATTTAATAAGGTGAGCGTAGGTATTGGATTGTCGTAATATGATTGTAGCACTTTGACCTCATCTATGAATTGATGGGCTATCATGAAAGTGCTTAAAGACGTCTGGCGCTGGTGGTAGGTCGTCGTTAGGGCAAAAACCCATCGAGTGGTGCGTAACGAGAATTTGGCGTGCGGAATACCGTCTCTGCCGCTTAAGGGATATCAACAACCTTAGAGGGTTTAAGATGAAGAGTTCACCCATGTTTCGCCTCAAATACATCGCTCCGCAAGCCTAGGTTTGGTAGGCTTTAGCAAAATAGATAGATGTGACTGACACCGACCTCCTGGTATCAGGGAAAGAATATATGGATGAGAATTTGGTATTCAGCGCTAACTCTTTACATGCTCTCGTGGAAGGCTCAAGTGGATAAGCTATTCGTGCAGTTGAAATTATCATGAGAAATGTTGAAACGTGCGCGCTAAAGGGTGTACGCCGTGGTATGCGACAGTACATAGGTATTTGTAGAATATTACAGCTGTAGTCAGTATCACACGTAGGCTCCCTGTTCCTTCCTGGCTGAACGGCCAAGGGTTGGTGGCTGCCGCATCGGAAATCTAAGCGCACGTTGGATCTTGTGCAACATTTATCGTGCTGTCAACCAATCGTCAAGCGTACGGCAATGTACACATATGTACTGTATCGTACTGCGCCGTACGGCCTTTAGCGCGCACGTTTCAACATATTTCTTATGTTAACTTCAAATGCGCGAATAGATCATTATAATAAGTCTCTAAAATAGCTTTGTGCGCTTTGGGTTGCTGGGTATAGCCTCAGGACATGTTCTAAGCCTGTGAGGCAGTAATAGATTATATTCTACCCCACCCACGCAACTTCAGGCAACGCAAATGCACGCTTGAAGAACTTTTCATGGTAGGCTCGGGTTGAAATTCCGGTATTCTCCATATTCATGGATGTAATGAGATCGGTTTCCAACCGCCTGCAGAATCCAGATAAGCACCAACTCCCATAAAGTACATATGCAGAGTGCTTGTATAACTGCATTTTGAGATGCCGCTCCGATGCACAAAACTCTTGCGTTGTTGTTGATTGATGTCTTCCACTGTGATAAGAACTTAGAATTTCAACGGTCTGTACTATAGTCTGTCCTGTAGTCAGTCAAAGCGTTATAGTCTGGTACATGCCGCGCAAGTACTTAAGTACCTAACATAGCACATGAGGTCCAGGCGGCTCAACTACTTAAGCTCCTTGGCACCCAAAAGTTGGTAATTCCAAGAGAGCTCGTAATTCCCCCTTGCTCGGCATCATCTCGTCTCGAAACTCCCCCGCTTGTTGCACCTTGTTGCATCCTGTCGCTCTCTCATACTCTGTTTTTCTCTTGTTCATCGACTTCGTTTATCCATTAATACTTATAGACGTGCTTTCTATTCTGCTTCCTTTTTGTTGGCTAATCGGGCGTCTATCTGCACAATTTGTTCATCCTCTTCGTTCCTTGGTTCGCCAATCCTTCTCTCCTACAACGTGCCAATCTAGACGTCATTCGTTTCAGCCCTTTGTCCTACTCACTGTACATTACCGCCGAGAGTTCCTTTAGCAGCTTTAATACCCACCTATCAGCGACCTGACAGCGACTTCTTTTGCGCCGCTACCGAACGCATAAATCTCACCATCTTCTCGAAGATTCATAATCCTGGGAAGCCGCTGGTCAGGGGAACGTCACTGTTGGAATCTACCAGGGAGAGACAAAAGCGGCGGTTGAAAACATTTGGGTGCGTGACGGACGACATACTCTTTTGGACATAAATGAACGGTACTGCCGCAGTAGCGCATCTACCTCCAGATGTTACGATACACGGAGGAACGGATTCTTCGATAGCCTCTACATCCTCGATTCCATCGAGTTTCCAACTTGACGAGGGCGGTATCCTCAATGGCATGAATGATCTGGAGGAGATTGGCCTTGACGACGATAATGAAGCGGAAAGAGGCCGTTCGAACCACCGAATGGCGCAGCGAGGTAGCTTGTCCAACACTTTGCGGGACCTCACTCATGTACAGCTCAAACGACCACCGTACCCTACTGTGCAAACCAACCTCCCCGCCCATTCACAACCAGTAGACCACCTCGCAGCACCAGCGTCATCTGGACGATCCAAGAAGTCGCACTCAATTCCAGCCGTTCAGCGCCCTATCTCTCGTAACTCCTCCCCCGCCCTTTCCACCATGGTACCTACGGGCTACTCCAACGGTGTTGGGGGCTCGACTGCATCCAATGGATATCGGCCCAAGACTTCCCCATGCGGACCTAGACGAACATCCTGGCAAAGGAAGACAAGTGAGCAATTAGAGGAGGAATACGACTCAGATGATGAGGTTCCACCGGACGCAATTTTCTACAATGTTCCTTTGTCACCGAGGTCTTCAAAAGCTTATTCTAGTACACCTTCACCCGAGCGGGAGACTAATGGTGATAAAAGTGATGAAACGGGAACTACAACACTGCCTAATTCCCGATCTTTACCTACATCAACTATCAATAGGAATCCGAGTAGACTAGGGCCTAGGTCTAAAAGTTGGAGTGATGCCATGTTTGAGCTTGGTGCAGAAGCAAAGGAGTTGAGTGAAGCTTTGGAGCGACATGCAGACAAGGAATTGGTTCGAACTGAGAAGCGGTTGCAACAGAAGAGTGAATCTTTGCCCGCGAAAAAGAAGTCGCCAACGCCTTCAACGCATACTGTCGAGCTCCCACCTCTACAAGTATCCAATGGCCTTATCGACCCACTGCCGATCAGTAAGGAAAAGGAAGCCGTGTTGTCACGGACACGTCCCAGTTGGCTTCCTCCCAAGTCTAAGGAGGAGGAGAAGAGGCATTTGAAGGAATATCAGAGAATGATGCGGAGGTCCCAAGAAGCCGGTGCGTCAAAACTCAAATTTACATATCACATTGATATCATCTAATGATTAAAGTCTAGAGCGCAAAAGGGTTCAAAGGGAGCGACAAGAACAGGAAGCAAGGGAGCGATTGCAGAACGAGTTTTCCAACGAGTGGGAAACCAAAATTATACCTAACTGGAATCAAGCTTGCAGGGAGCCTAGTACACGAGAACTTTGGTGGAAAGGGGTCGCACCACGGTGCAGAGGCGAGGTGTGGTCAATGTCATTCGGCAATCATCTTTCAGTCAATTCGGAAACATACCGGCTGGCGTTAAAGCGGGCTAAAGAGATTGAAGCCGGTCTGAAGAAGGCACCAACTATGTATACGGCTAGGGAGCGAGATATGTTTGTGGCTATACGCCGAGATGTCAAAACGACCTTTCCAGAACTCAAAATATTTCAGGTTTGTGGAGCAACTCTGTGAATAAATATCGATCATTCACTGACTAGAGTGCAAAGGAGAATGGGCCATTACACGAAAGTCTTTTGGATGTTTTGATGGCCTACTCTATGTACCGGAGTGACGTAGGATATGTATATGGCACAAATGTCTGCTACCTTTATTTGCATGCTCGACTCGTACTGATGATATTAGGCTGTGACTGGAATGTTACTTCTTAATCAATCGGCAGAACAATCATTCGTTACCCTCGCAAATATGCTCAACCGGCCGCTGCCATTGGCGTTTTTCACTCAAGATGAAGGAGCTGTGAGTCTCTAATCTAACCCTAAACCATCATCCAGATTCTTATATAGAATTTTATAGATATCTCGCTCCTATGCACTTTTTCTCAAGGCATTCCAATATAAGCTCCCTTGCCTATATCGACATATCCACCAAAACCTAAGGATTGATCCCTCGCTCTATCTTGAGCCGATGTTCCTTACACTTTTCTCGTTGCAGTGCTCAGTCGATATCACCAGTCGCATTTGGGATGTCTATTCGTTTGAGGGCGACAGTTTCCTGGTCCGAACCGCAGTTGGGGTAATGACTATGCTGGAGAGTAAGCTATACGGCGATCAACACGAGGTGCTCAAAATTTTGGGATGGAATGCGGGTATGTTCCCGCTAGGCAAGGACGACGACTTTATGGCAATCGTCAGGTATGCAGGGAGGGAGGAGGACCCTAAGCGTCCTGTTTAGAAATTTTGAGAATTGGACTTGAGGACAACACATGAATGAAACAGTTGCTGGTCGACGGTTTTTCCCTCATTTTCTTCCGTTATTGGTTGGTTCATGTATCACATGCCACGGATCTCCTACGGAAAGCCTATCTGCTTACTTCCTGACGGCTTTAGCACGGGTTGTTATCTATCTATTGTCTTTTTTAATTGTAACCTTTTTTTCTTCTGGAATTTCAAGCGGTGCAGGGTGGCAGGACTTGAACTCAATATCACACTACTAGAAATGGGGCAGGCAGGGGGGTTCAACTGGAGTTATCTTGTCGTTTTTATTGTTTATATTGATTGTATCAAATTTTTGTAGTCTATGGGTTTCGATTGTCTTTCTCCGCTGTGGAATGTGCATGTATCTAGAGAGATGTGTTAGTGAGAGAGTGTACATCTGTCAATTCACTCTGCTATACTCCATCACGAAAAACAGATTTTTGGAGGCTGAGTGTGCACGTGACTGCCCCTTAATCGATTCTACTTTACGCGACAACACGCGTCATTCGAACTTAACTACACGACTAAAAACATTGGCCTCGAGCTTCATATAATGTACAAGCCCAAATCATCCGCTCCGGCCTCTGGAAAACAGAGAACCATCTCAAGCTTTTTCTCTCCTAAACAGCAGCCCAACAACTCACAATCGGCTACCCAGAAGCCAAAACCAAGCCCGCAGCGCAAAGAAGCTCCGCCAAAGAACCCGCAGGTACCAACTGCAGACGACGAGAAACAGGATGAGGATAATGATATATCGCCTGCGGTTAAGCGTAGAGCTTCAAAACGGAAGTTAGACGACGACAAGGGCGGGAATAGCGATGACGACCTTTATTCTTCCCCGGTACCGAAGAAGCTACGGATGAGCCCTAGCAATGATCCCAAGCATCCGGAGAAAGCTGCAAGCCGATTCCGATATGACCGGACGCGAAAACCTACGGATGCTATGGACGTAGATGCAACGGAGGACCCGGTAAGAAAGAAGCAAAAGGAGAAACTGAGGGAGAAGTTTGTGAAGAAACTGGGGAGGGTCGAGATGTCGCGTCCGAAGCCGGATGACGAGTCGGAGATTCTTGCCACCGAAGATGCGGAGGAAGAGGAACCCGAGCCTGGCCCTATCGCGAAACGTTTCGGCAAAGGAAAGACTGCAGCTGCAGCAACGGCAAAGAAGGGCCCAAAGTTAACTCCGTTGGAGCAACAGGTTGTTGATATAAAAAAGAAGCACTCGGATACAGTGCTGGTTGTGGAAGTAGGGTATAAGTTCCGATTCTTTGGGGAGGATGCAAGAATTGCGAGCCAGAATTTATCGATTATGTGCATCCCGGGAAAGATGAGATTCGATAACCACCCCTCGGAAGCACACTACGACCGGTTTGCGTCAGCAAGTATACCGGTTCATAGACTACATGTGCATGTCAAGCGTCTCGTTGCCAATGGATACAAAGTTGGTGTCGTGCGCCAGCTCGAGACTGCGGCGTTGAAGGCGGCTGGTGATAATAAGAGCGCGCCTTTCGAGAGGAAGTTAACGAATCTCTACACTAAGGGAACGTATATCGACGATATTGACGGGCTGGAGGGTAGTGATCTTTCATCAGGAGCTGGGAGTGGAGGGGCACCAAACACCGGATTCTTACTATGCGTCACCGAGAAGCCTGGGGGTGGGACTGGTACGGACGAAAAAGTGCATTTCGGTGTCGTGGCAGTACAACCCTCGACTGGTGAAGTTATATACGATGAATTTGATGATGGGTTCATGAGAAGCGAAATTGAGACGAGATTATTACACAGTATGATGAAAATTACTACTACGCATATCCTTTTCTGACCGTGAGATCTAGTTGCTCCGTGTGAGTTCTTGATTGTGGGGGAGCTGACCAGGGCTACCGAGAAGATTGTGTCCCACCTTGCAGGCAGCACGTGAGTTTCTCGTATTTCCCAGTAGACCTAAGCTAAGGTCTGTAGGACAACTGTGTTTGGAGACAGAGTTCGAGTTGAGCGTGTAGAAAGGAGCAAGAGTGCCGGAGCTGAAGCGTCAACCCATGTCTCGAAGTTCTACGCCGATCTAGTGCAATCGTCCGCTCAGCCAGAGGTTGCTGGGAAGAATAGTATGTACTACGTACAGCATACACCCTCCGAGTCAATTACTAACATCTACAAGAACTTCTTGATACGGTCCTTGATCTCCCACAGTTAGTGACGATATGCCTCTCTGCAATGATCAACCATCTCTCGGACTACGGCCTCGAACACGTCTTCGATCTGACTAAGTACTTCCAATCGTTTAGTGGCCGTTCCCACATGCTTCTCAACGGCAATACGTTGTCAAGCCTTGAAATTTACAGGAACCAGACCGATTATACAACGAAGGGGAGCTTGTTCTGGACCTTGGACCAAACAAAGACGAAGTTCGGGCGAAGGCTACTAAGAAATTGGGTTGGAAGGCCACTTCTGGATAGATCTCAGCTTGAGGAGAGGGTGGAAGCAGTAGAAGAAGTAGTACGCGAGGAGAACGCGAAATTAGAGAGGTTGAAGGAGCTTTTGGGAAAGATATCGTACGATCTCGAGAAAGGATTGATTAGGATCTATTACGGAAAGGCATGTCCTAGGATTGGAGTTGAATCGCCAATACTAATGATGCATTTCTAGTGTACTCGCCCAGAACTGCTCGCAATTCTTCAGACTATGCTTAGGATATCAACTACCTTTCAACGTGTGGAGAATCCCGAGGACGTTGGATTCCAGTCAAACATTATCAACAAGGCCATAGCTGCCCTACCAGAGATCAACGAAGATGTTGCAAAGTACCTTGGGATGTTTAGCCACCAAGCTGCTGGGAAAGACGATAAATATAATTTTTTCACTAATGAAGACGAGAACGAGGAGTACGAGGCAATCGTTGAGCATAAACTGGTATGTTTTAAAGCAACGGGATCTTGGATCAAGATACTGATATCAACAGGGCATTACGGCGGTTGAGGCAGATCTGGAGGAACACAAGAAGGATATTGCGAAGCAATTGAAGGGGAAAAAGATAAATTACGTTACAGTATCTGGGATGGAGTATCTCGTAGAAGTTCCCAATGACAAGGTAAACCTCAAAAACGTTCCGGCAAACTGGGCAAAGATCAGTGGGTATGTATCTCTCTCTACATAGGAGTGTTCATTCCTAATATTATGCAGGACCAAAAAGGTAGACCGTTATCATACTCCACAAATTATGGCGATGATCCGCGAGCGGGATCAACATAAGGAGTCATTGGCAGCGGAATGCGATAAGGCCTTCAAACGCTTTCTGGCTCAGATATCCAACAAATACCAGGAATTCCGCGATTGTGTACAATCTCTTGCCGTCCTAGACTGTATACTCAGCCTCGCGGCCGTCGCAAATCAGCCAGGCTATGTCAAACCCGAGTTCACATCCGAAACCGTTATCGAGGTTAAGGAAGGCCGACACCCGATGGTTGAGCGGCTCCTGCTTGAAGCTTACGTCCCTAACGACATAAACCTCTCTCACGATGGCAAACGTGCTATGCTAGTCACAGGCCCAAACATGGGCGGAAAATCTAGCTATGTCAGACAAGTCGCCCTGATTTCAATCATGGCACAGATCGGCTCCTATGTCCCCGCTGAAACTGCAAAGCTAGGGCTTTTGGATGCTGTGTTTACACGAATGGGAGCATTTGACAACATGATGGCAGGCGAGAGCACGTTTATGGTGGAGCTCTCGGAAACTTCGGATATCCTCAAGCAGGCCACACCGCGGAGTCTTGTCATCCTTGACGAGCTGGGAAGAGGAACTAGTACCCATGATGGCGTTGCTATCGCGCATGCTGTGTTTGATTATGTGGTAAAGGATCTCAAGGCGCTGCTGTTGTTTGTTACGCATTATCCATTGCTGGCAAGGTTTGAAGAATTGTACCCGAAAGAGGTCGTCAATACGCATATGACGTTTGAGGAAGCGGGGACAGGTGGTGAGGAAATCACGTTTTTGTATAAAGTGGGAGAGGGCGTGGCACATAGGAGTTATGGGCTTAATGTGGCGAGGTTGGCGGGACTGCCGAAAACATGTTTGGAGATTGCGGCGGTGAAGAGTAAGAAGCTGGAGGATGAGTTGAAGGAGAGGGAAGGGGTGAAATGGGCGAAGTGTTTGGCGGGGGTTTTGGATGGGAAGGATGTAAATGTGGAGGTGCTGGAGAAGAGCTTGGATTTTTTGGATTTGTAGAGGTTCTCATCCCCGGATTTTGTTGACTGGCTGAAGTTTATTCGCCACCATTAAGCAAGAGAGAATGTAGAAGATACGTAGAAACTTAGACAGTTTGCATATAATATTATTATTATTATATATATAAAGCAGTATGTAAAATGTAACAACCTCAGGTTTCCAGCCCGAGAAATTAGTGTTTATAGCACTAATTGAGCAGCTCCAGGTTTTGAACCTGCTTGCTGGGTGTTTCTAACACCATCCTCAGCCAGATAAGTTTCCTACTAATCCGATGATATCAATCATACCATAACTAGCTAACACTGCCGCGAAATCACATACGAGATATCCTACAACCGCAACCCAAGGGTTATCAGAAGCGAGTGTATGTAAAAAGTGACAGCCCCGGATTTTCGGCCCGGGAAGTTGGGTGTTTGTAGCACCAACTGAGGAGTACAGGTTTCGAACCTGCTTGGTGGGTGTTTCTAGCACTATGTTCAGCCAGATAAGTTTCTTGCTAATCCGATGGATTTGATCACCACTACGCAGGATTTATAGCTACTCAAGCTGACACCGCCGCGAAAATACACTAGTGTTTACGCCCGAAACCCCGAGTAGTCTGGGTCTATAGGGCATGGGAAGATGTTTCCAGGCCATTGAATTTTAGTGGGGTAGTCTTGGGAGAGCTTCAAGACCTAGTCGAATCTAACCTAGCCGGATAGGCAGTGTTTGTAGTGGGCAAAGACGCAGGGATGGCTTGTGCCTCTCTGAGAAGCACGACGAGGAATTTGACGACCTCTTTACAATCGTAGGTGTAGGACGAAGTGAGGTATTTGTGTTTCGAGTCCATAGCTCCTTTCTCATAGTCTAAAAGAGATTGCTCAATAGTAAATTGTGGAGACAGATTCCAATGAATGCCCCCGTGCTCAATCCAGGCCAGTATTCCCGCATGGGACATCACTCATAACTTGATATTGCATAACGGCAGAACCCTGAGCCCGCAATCAGGCCTAAGGACCCAATTCAACACCCATCACTCTCGAAGTACTGTTGTCATAATTCTCCAAAGCAATACGAAACATCACTACGGCCATATATCCTCTCCGCCCGACACTAGTCTTGTCGATTCCATGCATCTTCATAGACCCAGAATCCCCGTCCAAAAACAGAAATGACACATACCCCTACTTAACCAACTTCCCCACAACATGCGGGATACAATCCCACTGCATCTCCCCTTTCGGCCTCTCCAGCTCGACACTCTCCCACTTCCCACATGCCCTTAACAGTGACTCCGTATCACGATTCAAATTACACCCCTGAAACAAATACGGCCACACGAGCTGCAACACACCTACCCACCATTAGCACATGCCCCTCCATCTTCCCATTGCCGCACAAACCTTGCCACATCCTCGTAAGCGTACTCTCCCGGTTTACAACATGTTCAAACACGAGCACGACACCCCCGGGTTTCAGCAGCGTATACAATTCCTTCAGGACTCTTTCGGGCTCTGGGATACCGCACAGCACCTTGCAGCAGAGAACAGTATCCACGCTTCCCGCCTTAATGCGCCCCAAAACATCTTCCGCGCCTATACCGAGGATCTCGTATTTCCCCTCCAACCCGGACTTGGCGACGCTGTCTTTCAGCTGCGGGTGTAGGTGCACACACGGTTCGACACCGTAGACGTGGTCCAGTTTCTCGCGGTCGAGGTAGGGGAGCGTTAAACCGCTCCCCGGGCTGGGGATATCAGCCGAGGTTGGAGAAAGGGCGGGGGATAAGGAACCCGAGATCAATAACCACGCCGTGGGCCTGCGCCATTATTTCCGCGGTGAAGGGCCGGTCTTTGGCCGCGCTGATGGGGCCCCAGAATGTCCAGAAGGCTGCGAACCATTGCTGACTGAAATCTCGCGGGGATGTGAGGGTGCGGAGGTTGAGGGTGAAGAGGAGACGGAGGAGCGTGAGGAAGCCGAAGATGGTGGTTACGAGGATGATGATGAGAGGTTTGAGGAGATTGAGGATGCGGGCGAGCATGATGAGACGGAGGTGTGCGGTGACGTTCTGTGTTACGGCTGAGCTGACACGGGCCAATGAAGACGTCGGTTGGGGGCTAAAAATGGATGTGAGTGCTTTACCATGATCCCACGAAGCTCAAAGGCACACGGATCGTATACTTTCGAGATACCCCTATGTATTCATATTCCCATAGTACCAATAACCGTAACGCCTATTCAAGATCATATAATCGACTGCTCCATAACCAAAACTCTAAAAATGCAAGTGTTACGCCGTCTTGTGTACAGTATCCTAAAATGTCCTTATGTATCTTCCAGCCTCTTCAAACTGTTGTTACAACCAACCTCTCTCTACTTCAATTCACCTCCCATCCATTGATGATGCACCCAGTCTGCGGGAAGACATAGCCCAAGCCTATGGAAGTAGTCTCGATGTCCCATCAGTGCCTGAAAAATATTAAAAGAAGTTCCCGCGACACAAGTCGGATCCTCGCTCCCTTCACACTGTCGCACATCCTCTTTCGCATACGGCAGATCGTGCTTAGAAATGAAGTATTCGTGGGCATGGTGACGATATCCGAGACTCGCAAACGGAACTAACGGAACCGGATCATTGATGTGTGTTATACGACGGTACTGTTCACTCGAGAATCTCTATCCTGCGATTAGCGTTGCGCACAAACAGACGTAGTGAGTACTCACCCTATTGAAGAAATCCGCCAACTCTCTATTCCCCGACTTTGGCTCTCCAAACGTCGTCACCACCGGATCCCATCCCCGTCCCTTAAAATCTAGCCCCGCAAGCGCTGCGACCGCGCCGCCCAGAGAATGGCCCACCAGAGTCAATCGGTGTTCAGGATACGCTTTGACAAGCTCCTCAATAGTTGGCGATATAATCTTTTCGGCCTGCGACCAGCTCTCTAAAAACCCAGCATGAACAGTGCACCTCTCACACTTCTCTTTCTCGATTGAGTGGCCGTCGGAAGGATAAGGAAGGTATTCCTGACGTGCTAAAGAGAGGTCGGCTAGCGCATTGACAATGGAGTATGTTCCGCGGAATGCAACAATGATGCGAGGTTGTGCTGGTGGCTGCGAGAGCGCTACAAAGCCGCAGGAGTCGGAGAGTGTCATACCCGTGTTCCAGGTCTCGACGAGCTCAAAGCTGGGAAAGTCTTTGCAGTAGGATAGACATTGAAAAGGAGTATCAATGCCTGTGTTCATGGTCCCAACGCAATATGCAATGTCGACAATTCGCGCTAGCTCTTCGAAATCATCGAATTGTCCCTGTGTAATGTTGCCGCCTGGCGCTTCCGATGGGTTTGGCTGTTGTGGACCAACTGGCGCTTGGTGACTGGGAAGGACTGATGCCCCCGCCGACACGACGGCAAGAAGAAGCGTAGAAAAGTAGCAAATATTCATGGCTAATAACTAATTCGAGTAGTCAGTAATGAAGCAGTGGGACCTGCGCGCAGGAGAAGGTTAGTCCTACGTCTTCAAAACTGGACTGAGTCGAGTAAAGATGTGATGCTAGGAATGACCGCGCGGAATTTTTATTGCGAGGTGTAGCCGAAGCATAGGTGGCGATGGTGGCGGGGGTAGTGGAGAGGAAGGAGAACAGCTGAGTTGAGCTGAGCAGGTTTGTTGCCTCTCAACATAATATAAGCAGGCGGCTGCCAGGCACACATGACCAAATCATCTCTCCCCCGGTCTCACCCCATCGATGAACAGCCGAATCATGTCGCGTATCTCCCACTTGATCCTAGACTTCGACGACACTCTCACAACCACAGACACCATCAGTCTCCTCGCCAAAGCTGCTTACACCCTCCGCCCACAATCCCCTCCCTGGTCACACTTTGTCGATGCCTACCTAGCCGACTACAACCATCACGCGCTCTCGCATCCCAAAACCTCCCGGCTTACCCTCGCCGACGAAGCCGCCTACCTCGCGTCCCTCGTTCCCGTCGAGCGCGCCTCCATCCGACGCATTGAAGCCGCCGGTGTCTTCAAAGGTCTACATATCACCGACATCGCAAAAGCCGCAGCCAGCACAGTTCCGCTACGCCCCGGATTCTGGGATCTATGCCGTCCCATCCTCGACTCTGGCGGCGCGGTGGATATTCTTTCGGTGAACTGGAGCCGGGCATGGATACGATCTTCTCTTCGGAATTCTGTAGCACTTGAGGAGCGTGAAAGGTTTGATTTGGGCGTAGGAATCTATAGCAACGACCTTGTCTGCGACCCAGACGGAATCATCACGACTGGCGAGATTAGTCGCGAAATTGTTCTTGGGGGAGACGACGGAATATGGACCGCGGCGCATAAGGAGAAAATGATGGAACATCTGATAGCCAAGAGAGGTGGTGAAGGACATGTGATGTACGTAGGGGATTCGTCCACCGATTTGATGTGCTTATTGAAGGCGGATGTGGGTGTGGTGATTGGGGACAAGCTGGACGGGGTTTGTGAAAGGATTAGTGTGAAGCTGGCCTGCGGGCTCAACGACTATACCGGTGTTAACAGTGGAGGGCAGTTGTACAAAGTCCAAGATTTCACGGAGCTAGGACGCTGGGTTGGAAGGAGAAACCACTGCGCCGCTCGATAATTCTCCCAGATCTAATGCTCTATATGTTCCTATCACAAGTTGTAGTGGAGGATGCCGCTTGGTTAAGGACGGATACAAGGGCCCAAACCTTGACTTCTTGGTCGAACGTCGAAATACAAGGAATAAGGTTTTGAAGTATCAGGAGATGGTGAACAAAAAACGGTGATATTTCCAGCCAGCAATAAAACGGGGGGACAAGATATAAACTAGATCTTCTAACGCTCTCGGTGTATGTGTAGTAGAGAAGTACAGTCCCTACCATATAACAAATAACACAGCAAACAAAGGGAAAAAATACAAGGACCAATTCCGTATAACACACCTAGTACTACAGAGTTGACAGAGCCTATCTCCACCCCTCACCTCTACACAACACAATCACGTCTTTTTGTCGTCCCTAAAAAAACACAAAGCCAACTCCGACCGAAATCAAGTGTTTTTGTTCTAATACTTCCATACATACGCTTGCTGACCGCCGCTGCCGAACACAACCGGAAATATTCCTCCACTCCTCCTTCCCCCTCCTATTCTCCAGGCATAATGCGAGTACGGGCGGGTATTTAGGCCTTAGGAGGATTGTATACGAGTTTTCTTGTCTTGATCGGGGCCCACTTGTACCGCTTAATCCAAATGGAGAGAGCCAACAGAACGGCGGTGATGGAGAGGGCCTTTATGCCCATCTTCTTGCGCTGATCCATCTCGGGTTCGGCGGCCCAGTTGAGGAACTCGGTAACGTCTTTGGCCATCTGGGAAGTGGTGGCGGGTGTACCGTCGTCGTACTCGACAATACCGTCGTATAGGACACGAGCCATACCAATACCTTTGCTATGTCAGTCGTGATAGTGTGTCTGATGGTGGGAGAAGGAGATGGATCTCACCAGTTCCAGGGAAGTAAGGGTTGAAGTTCAATCCTTCTGGAACAGCAGCACCTGCAGGAGGTTCATCGGGGTATCCAGTCAACAGAGAGAAGACGTAGTCACAGCCACCGTGGCGGCCCTTGACGATGAGCGACAAATCTGGAGGAAGAGCACCCTGGTTGGCAGCACGAGCAGCCTGCTCGTTGGGGTAAGGGTCAGGGATGTAGTCGGAAAGCTTTCCGATACGCTTCACGATGTCGCCGACATCGTTGGGCTCGTCGTCGTACTCGCTCTCCTCGGCCATAGCCTTGGTCTCATCAACGGTGTGTGTAACTCCCACCAATGCACGCCATGGGACACGGGAGAGAGAGTGGCATGAGGCACAGACCTCACGGTAGACCTGGAAACCACGGCGGAGACTGGGACAAAAATAATTAGATATGCGTGCATTGTTATCTATAGTCGAGGGCACAACTCACGCACTGTGATCGAAAGTCGACAGCCAACCTTGGTGGCCCCAAGGATATTTTGTAGCGTGGAGACTGAAACGATTCCATTCAATGTCAGCGAATCTTTCCCAACGTGACTCCCCTCCATCCCCATTAAACAAGGATTATATCAAAAAAACATACCCCTCCTCAGCAGGACTTGCAGCATGCACATCCGACATGAAGCCATACTGCTGATAGTACCAGGCGACAGAACCAATAGCAACTGTGGTAGCTGCGGTACCGGCAATGTTCAGATTTCTTGGGGATGCCGACTTGGAAGTATTTGAGGTGGAGGTGGAGACAGATCGCTGTTGTGTGTCGTTAGCATCGGTTCCTCAATCCCGTTCCCACATCCCGCAATTCGACCGATTAGCCTCGGGCGTCCAGGGCGGGGAGATTTTGATGTTGAGATGTTGAGATATGCATCGGGGACCTGAAGCGACCTACCCTGGCCGCCTGGCGAGGAATTGACCTCAAAGTCGACGAGCGAAGACACGATCGGGCGAGCATTGCTGGGAGAGATGGAAGGACGAAACCCTGCCTGGTTGGTTGGTTCTGGGGAGTGGAGAAGCTGCGGCGGAGGTAGAGGGTTATTGATGTAGTGGTGGAAAGGATCGGAAGAGGTGATCTTTTGCTCGCGCTAAGCCGGGCGTGCACGGTAGCCAGATTGCGAGGATAACGGGGAGAAGCAGTGTCCGCGAGTATTTTCTAGCACTGGTCAACTGCCAATTCGCTACCCGTGATTGGTTGAGCGAGGGAGTCACCGAAAAGTAAAAGGGAGCCTCGGTTTATTACACATCCAGAAAAATTATACCCACGAAATGGGCAACAGGACGCATTTCTGGTCGTTGAAGCACGAATTTGTGGTCTTGGAAAAAATTTGATGCGACTTACGAGCATTTGTCGAGATGGTGTGGCAGCTACAGTCTACACAGCCACAGCCACAGCCACAGCCACAGCCACAGCCACAATTCGCTGTTTCGAAAAAGGAGACCACATCCCATGCATTCAGCCGCATCAAAAAACTGTCCTTTACGCCCCCCAAGAGTCACCGCCGCGTCAGCTTATATCTACGAACATAAAACATATCTATCCTATAACTGCCTTTGATTCTCCCCGCACCTTCGGATAGAGAGCTATTGCTTCTAGCACTCTCAATCTTAACTCAACCTTAACTCAACCATCTCCCAAACACTCATCATCCAAACTCACAACCGGTACACCTTTCGAGCACACAACATTCGCAACAGTAAAGATGTCGAGAATATCAATTCCCGTAAGCTTGATCTCAGACAGGTTTGGCCTGAACCGGTTTACAGTAAGCTATTCTCTGTATGCCCCAGTGGTGTTGCGCATTTCATTCAACTGACGACTGTGTAGGAGGGTACTGCTCGTATGCCTCTCGCCAACCGCTTCTCAAACATCCGCCCCATCGGTGAATTCTTTGATTTCAAGCGCATCTCCAAGCCTGCCAACTTCGGCGAGATACAGAGCCGTGCCAGTTACAACCTCTCCTACTTTGCCAGCAACTATGCTGTGGTGTTTGCGGTGCTTAGCATCTACTCTCTCCTGACCAACCTCCTCTTACTCTTTGTGATTATTCTGGTAGTCGGCGGTATGTGGGGGATTGGTAAATTGGCTGGACGAGATCTAGAGATAGGTAGGTTTATGGCATGTTTGTATGCGCAGAGAACACTTTATTGATCGCATCTCACAGGCCCCATCAAAGCCACTCCTTCGCAGCTTTACACCACTCTTATCTGCGTTTCAATTCCTTTGGGGCTCTTCGCATCCCCAATTTCAACCGTTCTCTGGCTTATCGGAGCTTCCGGTGTCACCATTCTTGGACACGCATCGTTCATGGACAAGCCCATCGAGAATGCTTTTTCCGAGGAGGCGGTCTAGTGGTCTCTCCGCGAACTCCTTTAACCAAAGCAAGATATGGGCCAACTGGGGGTGTCGGAGGAAGTAGCAGTGTGGTGGTGGTGGGGAACAATCTATTACGAAAACGAGTAGGGCACTTGGGTATAGAAGGTGCAGGGAGTAAAAATTCTTTCGACTTTAATCAAAATAATAGTTCTAGCAGTGACAGTGAGTGGGATGTTGTGCAGGAAGTGATTAGTGATGATGTTTTAGTAGAGAGAGCTCGGAAAGCGTTTGAGAGGGCCGAGAGGAAGGGCGATGGCGAGGTTGAACTGGAGGAGAGGGAATGGGAAGCGTGGCAGAGGCATGAGGCTATGGAGAGAGAGATCGAAAGGAGGGTTGTTGAAAGGTTGGAAGCAGAGAAGAGGAGGAAGATCACTGTGTCGGCATCGTCTCCACGATTACCAACAAGACCCGTGGGAGCATCGGCACCTGGTATTTTGACAGGGGAAGGGTTCACACCTCTTGATGGATCTCCAAGAATGGCATCTCAATTGCTGTCGAAATCGGCCAGCAACACACACATTCATCGGGATCCGATCGAAGACAGCTTTGTTCCGGAAATTACGCCTTCTATGTCACCACCTTTATTATCCGGTGCTTTCCCTGACGATCCAGAATCTGAACCTTTATCACGGCCAATCCACTCTTCTATTCGCCACGCTTCCCCTGTTTCTTTGTCGACAGCGTCTACGCAACTTACTTCTAACTATCGTTCGCAACTTGCTGCGAAAGCGTCTCTACCTGGACGGTGGTTATCTCCACAGCCTGGCTCATCATATTACTCAAGCAAGCATCCTATTCTCACCAGCAAGTCAGATCTCGATCTTTCAAGACCTGATTATAGCGATGGGGATGAAGGGAGTATTCTTTCCGTGCGGTCTACAGCGTCTTCTTCATCGGAGACCCATGCCCGACGAAAGAAGCGTGCAGAATTACGAGCGGAGTTGGGCCGTGGGCCGGGGTATAATTAATCGCCCTGGAGTCACGGTAGACTATGTAGACGGGGGTTCATGCTTTCCTTTGATGAATATAGATATTGGTTTCCTATGCACTAGCTCCTAGCGATTTATTTTGTTTGAATAATGGCGATTTCTGGGTCATAAACATCGACTCGTAGCGTATGGTCACAGAGACGCCAAGCATGACGCCAAGAGTTGTCAGCGCTCAGCTTTAACTCCACGTTTCCTCAACTCTCACATTCGCAAAAAAAAAGTCAACAAGCAACACCAACCGCAGCCATGAGATCTGCCGTGTTGTTAACGGTGCTACTTTCCAGTTTATGTACAATTGTTTATGGTTGGTCTAAAGAAGGTATGTACATTTTCTGTTCACCCTGAGCTCACGGTTCAGCTGGAGCTCTTTGCTGACCTGAATAAAACCCAGACCACGAGATCTTCCGACTCCGCGACGAGCTTGAGCTTAACGAGGGCGAGGGTGTAACTTTCTACGGTAGAACTACTAATCCGCACTATTGACAGAAAATTGACAAAGGCTGGCTAGATTTCGTCGGTGTCAAAAATGGACCGGCGGCCTCAATGGACGACATCAACAAAGCGTACCGCAAAACCTCCACCCGCATCCATCCCGACAAATTCAAGCCGCCGAAGCACCTTTCAAGGACCCAACAGGCGGCGGCAAAAACTAAAGCCTCTGAACGTTTCGCACGCCTCGGGTTGATCGCAAACATCCTCCGCGGCCCCGAACGCGACAGCTACGACCACTTCCTCAAGAACGGCTTTCCAAAGTGGCGTGGGACCGGCTACTATTATGCGCGCTTCCGGCCGGGCATCGGAAGCGTTCTCTTCGGAATCTACCTCGTTGCTGGCGCTGCACATTACATCGTACTCTCGTTGAACGTGAAGAGGCAGAGGCAGTTTATGAGGGATATTATCCGAGATGTTAGACAAGCTGCGTTTGGATCTGCTGGTGTTCCCGGGCTGGCGCAGGCTTTGGGTGAGGAGGATCCTGCAGCGGTGAAGAAGCCAAAGAAGTCGAAGCGAGATATCGGCGGCTCTGGGGATGCAACCCCAAACCGCAGGAAGGTCGGAGGCCCAAATGGAAAGTCGTTTGTGGTGGATGGTTTGGGTGATGTGTTCCTGCTCGACGAGGCGGAAGACGGAACGCAGGAGCTGCTTCTGGATCCGAGCGAGGTGCAAGACGCGATGTGGAGAAATACGCTTTTGGTTGGGCTTCCGAAAGGGATTTGGAATATCACTCTTGGACGATTCATTGGGAAGAAGGCTGCTACTGGTAGTGATGAGGTTGAGGAATGGGAGGAGGATGTAAAGGATGAAGGGGGCGCCAACGGTACTGGAGCTGCTATTAGAAAGAAGAAGGGGGTTGCGAGGAAGATTGAGAGAACTGGGGATGGACTTCCGAGGAGAAGGGCAAAAGGCAGGGCAGGGAAGAGCCACCTTTAGGTGCGGTGGATACATATAGATCTAGTATTTTACGCGTTTCTGTCCTTGTAATTAGTACACCGTACGGGGAAAATGGCGGTTAGGTATGGATGTTGAAAAATCAGTTTCTTACATTTACTCAATTGGATAAGTGTCTACAAAATACACCCGAGAAGAAGTAATATGGTCACCTCTTCAGACAAAGGGTGAACAGTATTTACCAGTTACTACGATTTTGTTATTGTACGGCAGTTCATTTTATGGATGTACCATACTTACAGTATCTGGCACAAGTCTTCGATGGTACGTGGCCGTCGAATTCTGTTCTCTCCAAAGAATCCCGGGTTTCGCTTACTATGGTCTCGCATATCCTCTAAAGCACATCAAACTCCGGCGTTTGTTCACAAATTGCATCGTTTCCTTGGACGACTTTAAGAGCCATGACCACCGGATGTCAGTTTCTGCTCAAGTTCAAAAAAATGTGACCAAGAACGGAAGAATTATACCAAGCTCTTTGAAGCTTTGTTGCAATACTGCGCAAACCAGCACTTTCTTGGGTCGATGGTACTTGGCCTGGGTTGGCACAGAATACGAAACGCCTGGGTAGCTCGTATTTTCTTGCCGGGCCCAGCTGGCATTAACGTCTCTACTTACAGGGACGAAACCTTAGTTGGCAGGGTATCAAGGCTTCCCCCCACTCCTAGCCCCAATGTTACCTTACAACTTAGTGTCATACAAGGGCAGCAGTCATGGTCTCACGATCCCTAACCCACGTATGGAAGGAAAAGTGTGGGCTAACATAACCCCAGGCGTTAATATGAAGGGTATTCTTCCGGCCGCTGTGCCGGTGTACTTACTTGCTCTCCAAACAGTGGTCAAAAGCGTACATGTTGAAGCCAGGCCCGGCTTGGTAGTATTTGACTGCAACACAATACATCGGATGTCGGTGGCTCAGATTGAGATGACGTTTTTGCATGGCCGCTGGACGACAATTTGCTGGAGCTGTAGAAAGACTCCACGAGGCGGATCGTATCTGGTGTTGTTTCTGTTGAAATGCTTCAAAGTGGCCGAGGGGAGTTTCGACTCCATGCGATGGTAATAGTAGTCTGCAAGCTAAGGCTCTTTACTCTTCTTTTTCAATATCAAATAAATCCCTATAACTTTGCATAAATGAGAAAAAACGATCATTCAAGCGATGAATGACTCTGGACAAATCAGAGCACCCAACAAGGTCTACTCTAATAGTTACAATAATAATATTTCCTCTAAACTATTAACTCACTACTAAGTAAACGTAACAAACTTACTATACTATTCAAAGTTAGAAATATTCGAAACCGAATGCGAGTTCATGACTCGAAGCCAACGTCACCTGTCGTCACCTTGGCGCAATCTTCAACTCTCACAAACGCGCCTACCTCCAACCCTCACCACCACCCATTAACACATCAACAATGCCCACAATCCCCGTCCACCTCTCCTCCACCTTGCCGCCCTCACCATACCCAAACCCCCTCCCCTCCCTCCTGCACACCCCTTCAGGCCTCGCCCTAATCGAGCTACAAGGAACGCTAAACATCCCACCGCCCTTAGACGAAAACGACACTACGCAGGACATCGGCAAAATCGTATTCTCCAACCTCCCCGACGACAAAACAGTATGGCTATACATTGGCCAGCACCAGCGGATGACGGGGGAGATGAAGAAGCTTACCACACCGATGGGCGTGATGCGGCGGAGGGAGAAGGAAGATGTTGATATGGATGCTGGGGAAAAGGACCCGGACAATAAGTGGGATGGCGAAGAGCTTGAGATTGTAGAGGTTGTGTATTGGAAAGTGGTGTTTTCTGGGAGGCCGGAGCCTGTTGGGGCGAGTGCAAGTTGATGGGGGAGAGGGATGGGAATGTTGGATGGAATCTCGACCAGGTACGAAGTGCTCGCCCTGCTATGAGGAGGATGAGGTTGGATGTTTGCTGGGTTTAATTGAGAATGCACTGCTATGTTATACTGGCTCATTCTAACTGAGCATACGGAAAGTATCGTGGTCAGAGTCATTTTGCCAACAGCAATATACAGAGATTGGTACAAGTCCATTCGCTACTACCAGTAGTTCGTTACGTCCCCCTTCCGAGCACGACAAAAGGGATTTTGACGAGAGTGGGATTTGAACCCACGCTGTTTCCAACTGGTGATTTGGTAAACCTAAAACCAGCGCCTTAACCACTCGGCCATCTCGCCTTGTATACTAAATGTGCGTCCCAAAACATTTTATAGTTTCAAGCTAAGCATAGGTATCACTTCCTATTACGGAGGCGAAAATAAAGCTGTAGAGAGAAACGGATGAACAGGTATACATAAAGAAAGGCCCGTACGTACTCATGTACCTAACACAGAAGGCTTCGGGGTTCTCCGGATGTTTCTATGTCCTGTAATTATCACTGTTCACAACCACCACCTAAATGTAAACTTATAAGACCAAAGTCAATCCCGAGTGACATTTCCACGATTTAAAGTAATGTACACAGAGTGGAGTCGGAGGCAGGCAAGACACCATCTAATCCACAACATGCAACATCTCATAACTCTTATGCCCGATAGCCTTCTTGACAATATCCAACGAATCGACTTTCTTCATCACGATCTTCTCCGTCCCGTTTTTGTCCACCTCCACAAACGCCTCCTCTTCCTCCTCGGCATCCTCAAACCCTCCATTCTCCAAAAACACCTTCAACATTCCCTGCGAGTATCCACTCACCATCGCAGTCCCCTCAGTCTCCTTGGTCACTGGCTTTGGGGCCCCACCACCACCACGCCCACCAGCAAGATTCCAGTAAATCATCTCGGGCATTTCATACCCAGCCCCTTCGTAGAGACGTTTGATCCGTTCATGGTTGGTTTCGAATCTTGTTGCCCTGCCGCCGTACATTGACTGGGCTTGGGCTTGGTCAAATTGCATATCCGAGAACACAAAGATGCGTTTGACCATATCTTCCTTTGGAACGTTGTTGTTGATAGCCATTGGGAGAAGCAACTTCTCAAAGACCGAGTTGAAATCCGTTGTCATGCCCCAATCCACCATTGCCATTGCCGAGATCTTTTCGCCGAGAGGCAGCTCAGGATTCATGGTGATGACTTGAGGATCCTGACTGAAGGTGATGAAAGTATTGCAGAAAGGAGGCTTGGCAACGCTGGCAAGAAGGAGGCCAAGGCCGAGGGAAGAGTCGAGGGGGGTGGTTCCGTCTGAGAAAACTGGGCCCATCATGGAGCCAGAGACGTCTACGACTGCTATTGCGTTTTCCAGGGTTCCAGAGTCCTTGATACGTTGTACGAGGGTGTTCCACTGTTCATCCACCACTCTTGACTCTAGCTTAGCAATCCGCTGTTTGATATAAGCATCAACATCCCTTTTTGAAATGGTATCTTTCGTATCAAGGCCAGAGAAAGCGTGCGAGGCGCGGTGCTCTCTAGCCTGCTTGATGATGGAAGAAGGTAGCAAAACAGCTCCAGAGATGGAGGACTTTCCGGACGCAACGTCATCCAAATAACTTTCGAATCTGTCTAGATCCTTTGTGGCAAACAACGCTTTATAGCGATTCATTGCGAGGGAAGGAATGCGGTTGTAATGGATTTCCTTGAATCTCTGCATCCCGATCATGGTTTCGACCACGCCAATAGCCTTTCGTAGAGCGGAAAGATGCTGACGGTAGTGCTGACGGGCATGTTTCAAGTACTCCTCTCGGGGGCGGCCTTCCATCTTGACCATTTCGGGGGTGAGAAGAAGCTCTGCTATGGTTGATGCTATCAAGGTGGTCCGGTCGTGCATCTTTTCAAGACTCGGCGCCCACTTGGAGGCGAGGGAGATAGAGGAGAGGTTCTTGCCGGACTTGAGAATCTGTTCATCGGCTTTGATCTGCTCCACAAAGATCCGGGCGACACGAAGGTGGAGGGCACGATAGAAGTGGTCGGCTGTGAACTTCTTGACAAAGTTCTCGTGGACCTCCTTTTCCTTCTGGTGCTTCTGCGCCTTTGCGATCTTCTTCTGGGTGTGACGGTCTGCGAGACGCTTTTCGTTCGCTTCCTGTCGACGCTTCTCTCTCTCCTCGAGCTCCGATGGAGAGAGAATCTCCTTGTTCGTTTCTTGCCTTTTACTACCCTTTCCCTTCCGTCTCCTCGCCATCATGTCCATACCTTCCCACTTAGCCTTAGTCTTTGGCGTCGTAAGCTCCTTCTGCGGATCAACATCATGCCTTAACTTATCCTTCACTGCCAAGTAGACGATGTTGACTAGATCACAATACTACCTCCCTGTTAATGTATGCTCCTCTTAAGGTAGAGAAGAGACCATTCACATATCCATGAGAACCACCATCCTTAACATCGAACCTGGTAATATCATCCTCTGCCTTAGCATCTTCCATCTCCACAAGCACCTCATCAGCCTCCCCCACCACCTTTTTCTTCTCCCCCATCTTCTTTTCAATGACCGGCCTCACAACCCACTCCAGATTTGCCAGGAGGGTGAGAGGGTGGTGTTCTCTCAACCACCCCACACAGCGGTACCACAAATACTTGTCGCTCTTCCCCGCATGAATGCTCCTCGCATTCCAGATAATCTTCAGCGTATCAGCGGGGCTCTCCTTCCACGCCGCCGTAAGCAGCTCATTCAATCGCTTTGGGGAGATGACTTTCTCGAGCTCTACGAAGAGGTCAAGGAGTGGGGAGTTTGTGGACTCGTGTGTGATGGCGCCTTTGTCAGTGAATGTGAGGTTCTGGGGGAGGGTTGGAGTAGAGCTGGTGAGTGCGCTCATGAACTTATTGCTGCTTCCACTGTCTTCGGTGACGACGGAGGGCTTCTTGACAGGGGTAAGGAGGGAGGTAATATATTCATTAAAGGAAGGAGTATCGAAGAAGAGCTCGGGAACGTGTGGAACAAAGACGGGGAACGCCGACATTAATGGGTGATGATGCTCTTGCGTCTCACCAGCGACTTGTGGTTTTTCGATATCCATTGTGGAGGCCATGATATTGTGTGATGAACTAGATGAACTAGATGGATTAGTAGAGTACCTGCAAAGATGTTTGGTACAGGAATTTGGGAGTCGCGAGCGGGGTGAGAGGAGGGGAGGGCGAAGGTATTTATTAACCTCCCGAGGCCTGAAAGCTTGCTTTGACATTTCAGGTGGTGGTGGAGGGTGGATGGGTAGAATTTGAATTGTTGACGTTGGGTGCGACTAGTGGGGGCCTGTCAATTTGAGGCCTCAATTGATTGGGCAAGGAATTGCGGGGCAGCTCCAACTTCACCTCCAACTCCATATTGCTCAGGGTTTCTTTCTGTGTCACAGCTGGTCTGAGTCTGGGTTGGGAACTGCCAGTGAGTCATTCAATTGCCTCGCCTAAAATTAGAGCTCGAGCACAGCACTTCGTACTTGTAGCAATGGCTCAAAAATAATGCAGTTGCTCAGTGCCATTAGGATCTACCGTCCGGCAGCCCACCATTCCAGTGCCATCAGCCTCTCCTTCGCCTGCATGCTGATGCACAATGCCGCGTCCAGCCGGTTTACCCCTTCTTCTCTCATGAGCGCCAACGCTGCCAGCCCCAGAAACGAATGCAAGATATCTTTTCCTCAGATTAGAATTAGCCTTCCATCTTCCATCCCAGCCTGCGCAATTCCACTACAAGCAACTAACCTGGACTTCCGCCCGGCTGTGGCAGCTTCATGAAGCCACCTATTATATGCCGCGTCTTCTCCAGCAAAAACCTCCGATTCGCGTTGATATCGAACAAGTAGAGCTTCTTCAACATCTGTGCACTCGTCAACATCTTTCCCCGTCAGCTCTCTACACATCGAGGGTAAACCCACATCCAAACTTGCACCGATCCAAAAGCTATAGCACGTATCAGCCTTCTTATTGCATCGCCCATGAAACCCTCCCCAAATGGGGCGGCCGTCCGTCCCAAGTTCCACTTTCGTCCCATCGGCTTTCTCCTCCTCAGTGCCACATTCCAAGATATACTGCCAGTCGTCCTCGTCCATCTCGTCCTTCTTCTCGAACGGCACTTGTCGATGTACCAGCCATCGCGTGAGACCGTCAACGCTCTGCAGCCCCGATTCATCTAGGTGACCCAATAGACTCAATGTCGCGACCGCGCAATAAGTCATTCCCGCTACTCCCGTTAGCCGTATTCCACTCAGTAGTGTGAGGGATGAAGGCACCCACCATGTGACTCCCCAAACGGCTTCTCCGAAATACCATAATCGTAGCTCTGAGCACTCTTGATATAGTGTATGGTCCTCCCCACATCAAAATCAGGCACATCACTGCACCCCCTCCCCTCCTGACCTCGTAGCATCCACCGCAAAGCCGTCGCCATGTACACAAACCTCATATCTGTAGGCCCAACTACCTTTTCTTCGTTCCCCTCAAACATCATACTCTCACCAAAGCTCCCATCGTCTCTCTGCAACCTTGGTAACAGCGCGAGCAGCTCCCTCCTCTTAACACCCTCCAAATCATCCCCAAGATTTACCAACGTAGCGACAGCAAAAAAGCTCGCAGGAATATTTGGAGGATCCCAGGTCTTATTTGTTTCCGTTCGCAGTTTGCCGAAGTCTGTTGCAGGGCTTCCCCGAAAGCCCCCGGTGGGGAGCTGATTCCTATAAATCCAATCGATCCACCCTTTCCTGTCTTCTGGTGAGGTGAGGAACTGGAGCTCTCCGAGGAGGTCGAGCGCGGCGACGCAGAAGCAGCCGAGAGTCATACGGTTCAGATCTGTGGCGATGTACTCCTCGGGAAGACATGATTTTAGGCAGCGGAGCCAGTAGCGGACGTGGCGGGGTTTATCGAGCGAGGGAGCGGGAGGAGTAGTCATTTCGATCTCGATTGATGCTGAGTAAAGTGGAGGTGGCGGTTGCGATGATCTAAAGGCGGAGACGAACGTTTGAAACATTTCAGGTCGCCGGCTGCGGGGATTAAGCGACACGGGATCTCACGCCAATATAGTACTGGATAATAATGGTATCTAATATAATGGGAACGGTCCGTCAAACGATGCACAGCGCACTGTTCGGGGGAGTTTACATGGTATACTATTCCTCCTCCTATTCTACTGCTACCATATAACTACAAATAAAAGGAGGTATAAAAAGCAAACAGAGTATGCAGTCACCTTCCAACACCCCCAGAATACAACCAAGCAAAGTCACTCACTGGTGGACCTTAGAGTAACTAGTAACCAAATTACGGCGGTACCTGATATAGAAAAGGCCAGCTCCGCAGATGATGATGAGGATGAACAGAAGCTGTCCAACAGACAAATGCGACATGTCTTCAACTTTCTCAGAAACACTCTGTGGTGCTACGACCACGGGTTCATCGGCCTTCTCAGGAACCTCAACGGGTTCTGTATCAGCGGGATTCTTTCCAGTTGCCTCCGGTTCTGTCAGGGCGCGCTGGTATCAGCACATTCCAACAAGATATAGGTAGTAACATAGACCAATGCTAAAGCTTTGAAATTTCCAGAAATACAAACAAAATTCTCTTGGCTACTGATATCATGGCAGATAAAGAAATTTTGGGCTTTCTAAAGCTCCTTGTGGATACCTTCTGCCGGAACTGGTAACTCTCCACTCTTGACAATCTTAACCTCTACCTTGGGCTTGTTGTCGCCACGCGCAGCATCGACATTCTCAATCATCTTGACAACGTCCATGCCATCGAGGACCTCTCCGAAAACGACGTGCTTTCCATCGAGCCACCTGATCGAACGAGTTAGCGATTCGGTGAATTATCAAGTAAGAGAGAAACAGAAGTTTAGAAATTGCGTATGCCTCAGAAGCGAGTAATCAACAAGGTATCTTTCTGACAGGGATACTGTAATGAATAGAGTCTCATCATTGAAGGGGGTAAAGTAGTTGAAAATGGCGTGTTTTGGAGTGGGCGGTACTTACGCAGTAATAACGGTGGTGATGAAGAATTGGGACCCATTGGTATCTTTGCCGGCGTTGGCCATGCTCAAAAGACCGGGACGAGTGTGCTATAGAGCTGTCAGCTTCTGCTAGAGAAATGCATGAACCAGAAAGTACCTTGAGTTTGAAGCTCTCATCAGGGAACTTCTCGCCGTAGATCGACTTGCCACCAGTACCATCGCCTTTGGTGAAATCACCACCCTGAATCATGAATTGTTGAATAACACGGTGGAAAGTAGATCCCTCGTAGCCGAATCCCTTCTCTCCGGTCGCCAAAGCGCTTCTCTTTGTTAGAACAGTGACTTGATAGCGACTAACAGGTGCTGCTCACCGGAAGTTCTCAGCTGTCTTAGGAGTAGTCTTGCCATAGAGGCCCATTACGATGCGCCCAAGGTCTTTGTCGCCATGCTTGATGTCGAAGTATACCTAATAGACACAGAATGAGAACCATATCTGGGGATTGAGGTGCACCGCAAGGAGATAGGACAGGAGCATCACACAGTACCTTATTGGTGATCAAAGGCCCCTTTGCTGCTTCAGCAGGCTGGGCAAGGAAGGAGAGGGTGACGGCGATAAGCACCAAAAGTGCGAGAGCTTTGTGAAGAAACGCCATTTCGATGAGGTGGAGGGTGAGGGTGAGAATGGAAAAGATGACGGTTGTGAATAGGTGGCCTTGTACGGGGCTTAGCGGTTAGGGTTGGATTTAACGCCACGTACTAGTAGAGAACTTGAAACAAGCTTCTACATAAAACGAGTCTCAAAGTATTCTCGTTGGAGAGCTTGCGAGTGAGGCGAAATCCTGGAAGCAGAGTACTGCATCATTGTACATCATCAAATCACTTGGCCCAGCCCTATAACGCGGGTAGATAGATACGCTTTGGTTGCTCTAATCAACCACACAGACCGCCCTGTCATCACCATCATCGTATATACCTCGTTTCATATTGACCAAACAGTAACCAGACCGCCGCCCACCGCCATTGTGCATTATCCCGCAACAAGAACACCGTTTTACATTAGAACCCCCTAAAAGCAAAGAGATAGGAGAGAGTAACGAATTAGTACAAAGGGAATTGACATCGCGGAACAGACAAATAAAGATCAGACGTGCTTGCCAAATGAATGGGAAACAAAAAAAAAGCTCAACGATATCAAGCACAAAACAAAACAGCCACCTTCCTAAATACTACCCTCACAATCGCAGGATTGCACAAGAATTAGCTACGTAACCTGAAGAATTACAGATTCTTCGCCCCCTGCAACCAGTCCAAGCTACAGACCACCTCATTACAAACCCCGGCTCGAACAAACCCCATGTACCATTGGGACTTTAGCTGCTCCCCCAGTGCAGTTTCTCCTTCAGTCTGGCGAAAATGCTCTTCCGTTTGCTTTTCTTCGTTGAAGCAATAGTAGGTGGACCCGCCTCTGTGCTCTTCTTAGGAGGGGAGGAGCCGTTCGCGACAGGCTCGGATGTCGATTCGGCAGGTTTGGCGCCGTTTGTTGCAGGAATTGGCTCGGTTGGTTGAACCTCTTTCTTCGGTTGTTCTTCGGTTGCCTCCTTGCGTCCAACAGCTACAGCCTCACTAGTAGCTTCCGGGGCGACTCCAGCTGACGCTATACTCTCTTTAACTGACTCGGGAACCGAATCGACGGGCTTGTTGAGTGCAATGGTGTGCGCGACGGTAGTCTTAGTGTCGATGCCATTGGTAACTACTGGTGCAGTCTGCGATGCGATCTTCGCTGCATTCTCATCGGCAATTGGTGCGCTGGCCTGATCTAGAGGAGCTTCGGTCGAAGACTGCACCTCCTCAACTTCTTCTTTGAGTTCGGATTCAACCTCTTTCTTGGCCTGGACGGAAGCTCCAACTGCGGCAGCTTCTACTGGAGCACCCGCCTCAGCAATACTATCTCTAACAATCTCAGGAACCTGGGAATCAGGCTTGTTGGTCGGAGCTGCAGTGTTACCGGTTAGGCCAGCAGCGACGGCAACACCAGCGATAGTTGAAGATAACGCTGTTGCCATGCCTGTAGCTACGTCTTTCGCCTGGTCGATAATAGTGTTGCCTTCAGCCGTAGGTGGCTTCACAGCAACTTCATCCTTCAATTCGCTCTCCACCTCCGCCTTATTCACCACAGCCTCGGGCACGGCAGAAGCCTCAGCAGGAACAGCCGCCTTCTCCTGACTTTCTTTGACAACATCGGGAACCTCCGCCTGTTTTGCAGCCTCAGCCTCGGATGCCGAAGTGATTGGCAACGAACTCTCGGGGATGAGGTTTTTCGGAAGATCCAAAACGCCTCTTCCTTCCGCCACGCGCTGCTCGTAGGGCGTAACAACATCCGGTAACATGAGTGAATCTAGAGGGTAGTTGGAGGCGCCATTTTCATAAGATTCCTTATCAAGTTTAACGTTCGAATGAATCGATTGGGTACCAATGTCCTTGGGAACAGGCTCGCCAGGTTGCAATGCGATGGGATTTTCCGCCGTGTCCGACGCCGGGAGTGGGTTGATAGAGAAAACTTGATTCTCCTCGCTGGGTGCGGTAGTTGGTGTAGGGTCGGCCTTCTCAGTTGTTGGTGTATCGGGGGGGAATCCACCAGGAAATTCCTCAGTTCTAGGCATCGGGTGCTCGAAAGGAACCTGGCCAGCCAGTGCGGCGGTGGTAGAATCAGGTGCAGCAGACGAGATGGTGGTCCCGTTCATGATCTTATCTTGCTCCTTAGGGACATCGCCAGCGAGAGCCGCAGTAGTAGAATCAGGTGCAGCAGACGAGATGGTGGCCTCGTTTGTGATCTTATCTTGCTCCTTAGGGACAGCGCCAGCGAGAGCCGCAGTAGTTGACTCGGGAGTCACACTGCTTATCACCGCCTGAGACATGTCTTGCTGTTCGAGTGATTTAGCGACCTGTTCGATGTCTTTTGTCAAGAGGATATTGTTCTGTATGCCAGCTGAATCGGTTTCAATTGATGCGTTGGGGTCGATTACCCAGTTACCGTTGACTACAAACTATTGATGCGGTATTAGTTCTCTTGTTCGGTGATATGAGATAGAAATGGTGCAGGGCGACAGAGAGTAAAGAAGGAAGGAAGGAGGGGGTGTATAAGAGAGCTAAGGCTGGGCAAAGAGAGGCGTCATCTCTCACCCCACAACCACATACGAAAATGTGAGAATGGGAGAAAACGGCTGAAATAAAAAAACTCACCTTGTACTGAATATCTTTTATTGGCAATTCGACCTTTTTCATGAACACGTCCCCCATCTTCTCGAGCTTTATACTTTGACTCCAGTCATCGAATGTCCCAGTGACGTAAACTTCTGTCGCTGGTTGCTCCCTGTTTTCGAAATTCGGTCAGTTCAAAGTTCCTTGTACATAACCACCGTCATCCAGATAACGACGACCCAATCAAATAAATCAAATAACCCTGAAAACATGGAAGAGTCATCGAGAACGAATGGACTGTGAACCCGTAGTACAAGAGATGCAGGATAAAAAAATTCCACCTACCAACGGAAAGTGTAAAACCCGACCATCGCACCGCACTCTTTTCTACTCAACTTGTCCGTAGACTACCAATTACGTCGCAAGAGGCGTGGAACTTCGGCACGTGTAAACCGATTGGTTAGGAGAAACGTTATTTCTTGTGCGCGAAGTGAAGCCAATCAACTGCTTGGCACCGAAGAAGGGTCGGAGAACGAAGACGAGGACAAGAGTCGGAGAAGGGGGAATAGAGGAGGTAGAGGACAATAAATATACACCGAAGAAAGATAAGTGCTGCAAAGAGGAAAAAACCCCAAGTGAATGAGTGGAAGTGGGCGGAGGATGCTCTCGCCTCTCTCGTTAGATAAAGGCCGGCAAGGGTATGCACGGTCAAATGGTACCAAGGAGGGTTTGGGGCTCTTTAGTGCTGCAGAGTGAAGGAAACGTCTTCAAGCGATCGAACCAGAAGAGAAAGCACAGTTCCCAGCGCGGAATCTACTGTACATTTATGCGCGAGCCTGCTGCATGAGGGCCGATAACATATGCATCATATGCATGCACTCTGGGTAGGGTAGTGCGAAGTACCACTAGTTAGCAGCTCAGGTAGATGTCGCGATGAGCTGCGAAAAAAAGCAGCGACTACCAAAGGAAAAACTTTTACTCTGCCAATCCAAACCCGCGCTTGTCTCGTCTGGCTTCAGGAGCTCATTTGCTTTTCTTAAAGATCAATCTTCCCCCACATTCACATCAATAGGTTACCTACCTGCCGATCATGATGCTCGTTAGTAAGTGTGAAGCAACGAAAACTCTAGCATCACGAATTAAAATGGAACCAACCAACCAACGTTCGGCTCTAATCAACGCCAAGGCCTGTTGGTTCGCATTCTGCCAACACCCAGCTATCTCGCAGAATCCAAAATTCCTGATACCGGATACTTTCGAAAGAATAGCCAGCATGGAGTTGGCGATAACATACCAGCCTAGGTACTTATAAGTAGGTACAACAGCCTCCTTCCCACTCGCTCTTACCAACCTCTTCATAATTTGTTTACCCCATCCGAACGTTCAACGTGCCACCACGGGAGCGGGACCCAAAAAGGCAGAAAAAAAACCATGGAGATTTGGGAGAATATTTCATTCGATGAATAACCGTACGCTTCCTGTCTACTCTAACATAGCTAGTTACGATTTGCAATTCGTTCGGCTCAGGTATCCCGGTTTAGAGAGTTGAAGAGTCAAATGGGATGGGAACATTAGGCGTCATGTTTTGGTGACATGGCGCGTTGCACTGCTTCTGCTTGCCCATGTGAGAAATCCGGAATTCTCGAGAGAGCTTGGGTGTGGAGCCGCAGGATGCTAGCAGATCCGGATAGGCCCGATAAGGCCAATTGTATGAGCAATGAGGACACAGTGGCCCAATGCTTTCTGGATTGTGTGGCTAGTGTCCGGAACCTCCTCGGGTGCTGGTTCTCTCCATCACTACTATGGTGTACATGCGGCCCGACAGTAGGATGAACTCTAAAGTGCTTCAGCGAGTGGGGATGTAGGAAATGGCGAAGCTGCAAATTGAGGTTTTTTGAGCCGGCACTTTCAAGCAGCTCCTCATTCTAAAGCACAGAGGAGACATACCCAGATGACTGATGGTACCGGCAATACCCAATGGTGATTTAAGCCTCTAGAGGGAGCGAGATATGGTTATATGAAGTTCCCCCGCCAGTGGGGGCATAGCTGGGATGGCGGAGAATGCGGAGGCGGAGGCGGAGGCGAAGGTGAATGCGGAGGTGGAGATAGCCCAGACTTCGAGTTTCAACGAAACTTCATATGCAGACACCAGTCGGCACTCGCACTAACCTAATTATAAGTTGTGGTTGCACACAACAGGATCGTCAACACCATCTTTGAAGTCCTCCTTACTTAAAGGCCGTATTATCTGATGGTATCCGGTCTATTTATAACGCCGCAGGAGACATTCCAGCCCAGAGAGCAGCTTTTATTCGCCCCCAAACCTTGAACTTGCATAGAAGCCAGCACTGTTGAGAGGACGGACGAATTAATGTAATGGATCTAGCACCCTGCGACGCTACAAAGAAACTGGATACGGTCAGATAATACGGTAACTCCAAGGTTTCCCTCGGCTCACCCCGGGTCTCATTTGTACTGGTGGAAAGTGCTGTATACAATTCCAGGGCTTGCATCTATTGGTTGATTGAACCTCAACACCGAATAATCTCAGTCCATTTATCATCCTTTTAGCACATGCTTAGGGCTTATACTTAGATGTTTGCAGCACTTTCACCAGTGCGGGAGATAATCCCACAGCTATAGTGAAATTCACCGCCAAACAAATCTCAATATAATACCGCAAATCGAACATCTTGCATGCAAAGTGAATAAACACCTGATTATTTCCTGTAATTCAGTAATCCTATCAAATCATGTCTTATACCCACTAAGAAAATCTCATACTAGAAACCTCGCCGTCTAAGTGCCTGAGACAAAAATCAACGCCAGAAGAAACCCCTGCAATCCTTACTTCAATCATCATTCACTCATTGTAATTGGGCAATAGGCTCATACGGGACCAGATTTTCGGGGATTATAACCACACGAAGAATCGCCAGCCGTGAAACTAAACTCGGAGGTAAGCAATGTGGGTTTAAGGCTCCGAGTTTACTCTCTAAGTCTAGGCCTTCACAACCGATAGAATTGTGGTGTTTTGTATGAGAAACAGTTGGCATGTAAGATTGAGGTCCGCGTTAAGTGAGGAGGGGAATGAATGGGTGCATTCATTCCCACACTTTCCAGGTGCAGCAGTCTACCTTTCTTCTTTGACCGCATTCAGCATATCACTGATACATCTCCGTCAAGATTGAATGTAACGAATCCCTCACCTAGCTCTCGTCTCCTAGTTGGTAATCAATTTTACTCCCGCCGTAATTCCTTTTAGCTATAGACATCAATCCAAAATTCACACCCCCCTTTCCCATCTTCAACAGCTCGAGGCCCAGGCATTCCACTAACAAGTAGTGTGAAATTGATGATCAGAGGTAGACATTTAACTAGGGCCGGATTAACATTAAAAAAAAGTGGTTTGTCTCGGGTTTTGATCTTTTCCTGGCTTCGTAGTAGTAACCTTTGATCAAGAATGCTAACGCTCCCATGAGCAATACCATTTCCCCGCGGGGACAAGGAAATCACTAGCTATCATTCGGCCGAGATCCTAGGTCCCGGATGCTCGTCATACTGTACTGAGTAAGCCCGTCGGGTCCAGGTGTTGTATGCTTCAGAAGATCTACAACTTTACCCGCTGCACTTATCCTACTACGCCGAGGCCCGCAGGCAAATACTTTAGGTAAAAAGCGTGAATTCCTGGATTTTCAGAAGAGCCTTGGGGTAGTCCTTAAAAGCAGAAGATGCGCTAGTCGCAAGGAATAAGCTATCGCCAAAGACAGGTACCCGAGTGAACATACTATAGTCTGTCAGACTAAATATACTAAGTACTTAAAGTAGCTGCACTCATATTAGGTCAGGGTGATAGCGTATGATGTTTCGTTTCCCTAGTGATGGAAATTTCAATTCCACAAACCAGGACTCAACTCTTTCGGGATTGGATGTAAAACCATGCCGAATCACCCACCACGCCAACTGCATTGACTAGCTTTACTCGTACACAATGATGGAACAAACATATATGAAACTACTCACTTGGGCTATTAAACCAGATGAACTTCTTTCAGCGCTGGTAAGCTTCCTCGTTGTTGTGGCTTCACCATCCATGCCTTTTTTCATCAAGATACTTGAGTAATAGGAGGTGTTACAGTATAATGCGATGAGAATAAGGTTGGGTAATAGTTACATACGTGCATGTCCGGTCACTCGTATTCTCCTTGAGTGGGAAGAATAGGCGATAGCAGTGTTTTGACTTGTCTCTTTCCTCTGATTCACCGTAACCAGCTATATCCCTAGGTTTCTGGTGTAGTATCACAATACTTCAATGTGCTACTTGCCTCAGTTTGTTTCTCAAATCATCCCTAACCCAGATGAAAGGCGAGTGATGCTTCAGTACCTCTACCCTGTTGACAACCACGTAGCATTTCCAATGAATGTTAACTGCTCGATAATATGATTTATAAGTGCCAATTTGACAAACGAATGAGCAGCTAAGTGGCATTTCTTAGGCGACTTCTCCCAAACCAAAAGCCCAACCTCCCCGAAGTGACACCTACTTTAAATAGGCGGGGAAAGTAAATCTCCAGACATTTCATTCGATCACCGAACCGAACACGAACCGATCCCCACTCCCCTGTCACCGCAAGTCTGATCTGTGTGGTCTGATTACTGATTGCTCTAACTTAGTTACACAGTACCATGCCATATATGCATACCAACTGAAGACTGAAAATCGCAGAAACCAAAAAGCAATACCAAAAACTCCAGCTCCGAGCACGCCGCGATAATGGTTTCAATACCTACCATCATGATCCAACCTCCTACACCCTCGCACTCGGCCATCAACATCCCCATATTCTGCCCTTCCTCTGCTCCCATTCCTATAACATCAGAAGCAGATTCTACAAGAACAACGACCTACCACATCTACCACACTAGCCAAAAACACCCCAATCTCGTTTTTTACACTATTCCCGACCATAAGCTCTCTACGATCTGCCCCGGCGCGAAAATAACCCGCCCCGGGTGGTGCCACAAATACCGCCATGGTGCAAAAGAGAAAGAAGTAATACTTGACGACCCCGGGTCCGACCCTCGAAAACCCAACTACTATTTGCACACCCCCCGCATCTGGTTCCATAGTCCACCCCAGACGCTACGGCTTGGAGGGAAGGGGGCGCCAGTGGTGTGTATGATCGACGGTGAATGCTTCTGGAGAAGGTTTACCTTAGATTTTGCCATACCGAAAGACAATCCAGGGTGGTGGGGACGATGGCATAAGAAGTTACAAACACCGAAGAATCAGAAGACGAAGGATTGTAAGCGGGTGGATAGCGGTTTTGGCGAAGAAGTGGTAGTAGGATCGGCGGCCACGGAAGAGAAGGAAGAGCACACGATATCACTCAATGCCCCCACCATCATCGACCCTCGTGGTGTTGTCTCCTCCAACTACCGCCTACGCTCTTTCGGTTTACCAGGTGAAACGGGAAGAGATTATATCCGGCGACAGCGGCGCTCGCGAGACGCTGGTCAACAAGTTGATGGCACTTCAAAATTGCCTCTTCAATTGCCCACTCACCTTGACCCATCTGAAGCCTATCTAACTTTGTACTGGAATGGCCGGTTCACAAGGGAATACGGCTTCCGCTATTCCAATATCGAGTGCAGATGGAAAGGTACGGGCACCGTCCGCGACGACCAAAAATACTGGGGCAAGTGGTCGCGGTACAATCACTTGAAGCTGGTAGCATATCTTCCTCTCGAGGCGCCCTCCTCACAGCTGGGGACTGAAAGACCACCGGAAGAAACACATCTAGCCCCACCAGAACTAGGAAAGCGCACGATTACCCTAGCTAAATTTACCAGTCTGTGGGCCAAACGAAAAGTAGGGAGGCTATCTGTGTTTGAGAGAGGTCTTGAAGAGTGTTTTCCGGATGACGTGGTGGAGAGGGAAAGGCTGAGACATGTACTCGTTGCTACAGTGTTGTGTATGATACAAGGCGAAAAAGAGAAGCGGAAAATGATATGCAAGATCATTGAGCAGCTGTTTGGGGCCGGGGGGTAGAGGGCGGGACTTCGTCGGCTTGAGTGTAGTTGTACTATTGTATCCATGTAGTGACGCAGGGTAGTATATAACTCTCCATATCTATGCCGTGATATAAACCGCTCCATTCCTAATCTCTTAGGTGTCTCGGGCATCTGGTGTGTGACATGTAACCTTCTAGGTGAGGGCGAGACTTGACAAGTCAACGATTTCCTGGGAATTTGGGGATTGAATTGTCCAGGCGAATTTGCAGAGAAGAGTACTTAATTAGTTTCCACGTAGTATTGGTATCTTTCTCAGTTATTCGGTTCGTATCTAGAAGTGCTTGTTGAAATTCGCGGCGGAGTCTTGAGAAGCTGCGCGCATGCACGAACCACATGGTGAACAATCCGTCGGTTCACATGCCGGCAAGATCTGGATCTGCACTTTTGGTTTCAGATATCAATCGCACACGATAACATATTTGTCTACATGAAGCGCCGGCTTGGACCATATGACTCAAGGCGCTCGGTGGTTTGGATGTAGGTTACCTATTGTATATATTAAGCAGAGTAAGATACATAGTGCTAACGCGTTCTCGGTACTGGGGGATGGAGAAACAACAGCGTAAGCCACCGTCGTATATCTTCACATAATCTGGCGGCAGAAAGGCACTTTAAAAGCGCCTATGTTGTTATTACTCCTAACCCCAGTGCCGAGGGCTTTGAGAGTAATCAAAACGGCAAATCTGTCCTTTCTGTAGACATCCCTCAGCAGCCCCAGCCGATACATGTAGGGAGAGTACGTGCCTTGCTGTAATATATCCGACTTCCTTCCCTTTCTTCCTGAGGAGTCCATTTTGCAATCATTATCTTTCTTGCGAGATCAGTATGGTGTTTGTTCCCTCGGGATCTTGTATGCCCAACTACCAGAGAATACCCGACGTATGCTTCTCTGCAGCATCAATTATGCCGGACATTTGTAGCCCCGCATGTGCTTCTCTGGCAGATATCCATCTCCAGCATATCCTTGTCGTTGTTTTCTTCGTGATTGCTGAGCTCGAATGCGGAAACCCGAGCCAACGGACAATATCCTCCTAACCCGGAGTCACCGTAGGCAAAAATAGAGAAATATACTTTGGCTGAGAATAAGGCTGTAAATTCTTTCGGCTAGAATCAGAAAGTGCGTCGCAGTCTCCAGCTCGAGCAAGCCAGGTTCTTCCGGCTCGTTGATATTGGGAATCCTTTCGACCTGCCCGACAGGTGACCGCATGAACCTCGGCGTTGATGGAAGCATGGCCCACCTTCTTGGTTATCTCCTCTAAAGCAGAATTCGAAACTATATAGATGGATGTAGTCAGCGTGCAGCCCCGATTGCCACACCTTTGCAGAACTACCATCAGATCATACCTCGAGAACGTGTGGGGAAACGACAGGACGGACGCTCCATGTACACTCCCTACTTCATTAAAACACACGGCAATGGAGAACATATAAACGGATATGATATGCAGAGATCCGCATGGTTGGTTACATTGACTTGTAACTGAAGAAGATCCTGGACAACGAGCGCACTGAGTATATTAGGAGAGACGTGTCTCCAAAACCGCCTGATTTGCAACTGAAATAAAGTGTCTTTCATCAACATGAATGTGGTATGGCTCTGGCGGACGGGAGCAAACTTGTCAGCAAGCGGCCCAAGCTCGAGAGGACATCGCCATATATACCTGCGTCCACCAGCAGCCCCCATCAATACCGCCGCACGTTTTTCTTGCTTCAATGCAGCTTCAGAAACAAGAGCGATAACCTAACCCTGTCACGATTCAGAACATACACACACCTAACCCTGCTTCAGTTGAGCAACGGCTTCCTGCCGTCGAGGGACCGCGACGTCCGCATCCTTAGGGCGGAGCAAGTATTTGATCCTGTCTTTCTTGTTACTACGAGTGACTATACTGGTACTGACAACACTTACCATAGATACTAGAAACTGGATCATTAATCATATCAATGGCTGACAGTGGGAGGTCGACACAATCGGTTGACTCGACTCCGCTGGCACGACACTCCTTCCGGTGTTCTGGGTCGATTTTCCTTACACCTTGCGATTGGCTGGTCGGCTGCGATGCCTGGTTGAATGAAGGGGCGATTGATGGTTTGAAGTCGAAAGAAGGTTTCCTTACGGATCTGACGCCATATGCAGCATTGCCATCTGGTTCTCACTGCATGTCACCCTTGGTCAAAAAACTGCCGGAATTTTGGATTCACTCAATATAGTTAATTAGACAACGGGTATCATCTACCCAACGTTCTCTGCGCCACAGCGTTTGAGAAACGGCGATTTAGGCATGACGGTTGGCAGATCGCAGTTTATCTAGTCGACGATGGGGGAAGCTTTGAATACCTTGCCCCAACCTTCGGATATGTGCGGATGGTGTACCTCAAAAGACAGGTTTTCTCTGTATTTGTTCGTGATGTGGCGGCTGACTGGAAGAATTCTGCAGGCCCGCGTGATTGGCGGGGTAAGCACATTCATGCGTATTAAACTTGGTCCGACGGAACCTTCATCTAAGTATAGTTATCGCACAGATATCACCAATCCGGATGCATGTCCAAATTTCCCCACCAGATGATGTTTCTGTGCACCTAGTATTGACTCATACCATACAACACACAATCTGCTTACAGACGAATGTAGTGCATTATGGAATCCTCCGAGTATATTTGGAACTCATTTACGCCTGCCACTTCGAGATTAAGATGAAAGAACCAGACTTCGGGAACGACGGATAAAATTCCGGAACACCGTACCACACATGCAGCTGGGAGGTTGGAAGAAGCCCAGCGCAATTGCTCGCACAGGCTGGCTCTCAGAGGGATTTTTGTCTGAACCCATGAGTGATCGGGACCACCTATGGCTGGTTTTGAATACGGGAATCACCGTTCGGGATTACCTACAAAAGCAAAGAAACGTTGGTGTGTGTGTGGCGCGTGTGGTGAGACCGGGACTATTCAGGCACGACAGCATATATCCTCACCCGACAAAATGAATACCTTCGTATGCACTTTATGCATGATATAGTCGGAGCGGGCACGTAAGGATAACCTGGTTTATATGATATCTGGCTTGTTCCTCTGCTTCGGATGGGTACCTTGCACACTTTGTTCCGGGTGGGCACACATTTTTGCACCCCGAAACACGGCAAACACGGCGAAAACGTCGAAAACGTGGTAAACACGCACTTCCGACTTTACTTCTGACAAGCGGGAAGCGTTGACAATCTCCTGGAAGAGTGTCAGGGAAAAACATGGTGGCAACGATGTAAAGGAAACCTTCTCACACACCTTACAACGTGCAGAATAGATGGCACAGTTATATAGGCCCCTGGTTCTTTCCAAATTCTCTTCGTGGAGAGGGTTTAGTACTCTGTATTCAAGCTGGCGGTCAAGAGCTATCTTGTTCATGAGTTTATGAAGTATTGGTTTGAAACAGTCAATTGCAAGCGCAACTACATAATGAAGTTCACGCCAACCGCTCCTTGTACTCTACAGAATCGAAGCCGCTTAGAGAGGATAAGCATATAGTTCGCCGTATTGGATAATCCCTGACGCCTTGCCCGCCGCCTGGTCATCTATTCACCTCATATGGCAAGGGTGACTTGACTATCGCTTCATAGCAACAAATGCAGAAGATTAGGATATTTCTAAAAGCATATACAAACCTCTTACTTCGCAGCAGCTTAAAGACTGGGCATTGAAAAGAAAATTGAATACCACACAGCATAGCCCCCCGAAGACCCAGAAACCTGAGTGGTTCCCCCTACAACATTAACATGGCACCGTCGACTTTTCAGGCACCTTATGTGGTTTACGGAACCGTTATGGGATGCCCTCGTCCGAGGTGTGCAGAAGCTCCCTTGATCTTTTATTTATTGCAGGACTTGTACCCCCATTTTATGCTAGAATGTTATGCAGAATCGGAATGAAGATACAGTACAATTGATGTAAGGTAAGAAGTGTAAGCAATAATCAAAACCACCCAACCCATAAAAAAAAGTATGAACAATCGCGAAAAAGATAATGACTAGAAAAAACAGAAACCACGATGGCCCAATATAAATTGCCTATAAATCGCCTTAGTAAAGTAGAAGCCGAAGAAAAAGAACCCTATGTAGAAAGAAAGGTATATATCGCAAAGTGAAGTCAGAAAGCAAGGAACTCCAGCCGTTAGAAGCCTCAAAGAAAAAGCCAAACCATAACACGCCATTCCCTATAGTTAAAACAAATCCCAGACCAGCTCGAAGTAGTTGCCAGCAAAAATCGTGTACGTGTAAATCAACCCCATATAATCCAGTCCCCCTCCTAAACGCCCCTTCCTGCCCCCACCACCACCACAAAAGGAATCAGAAATCAAACGCTTTTGATGGTCGCCCCACCAAGTCTCTTCAGCACTTCGAGTCCTTCTTGAACCAAACCCCACCTAGCCAACTTCATCGTATTCCTGACTACGGCCAACAGCCCATCAGTTCTCTTTCTCTGGTGCCTTCTCACATGTGTCAAGCTCTCCCAGGTATCTGTATTCATCATTTGCAAATAGGCCCTCATATCTTGTTCCAGATCCCACACCGCTGCATCTTCCTGCTCCACCACCTCCGATGGCGATGTTGACATATTTCCGTACGTATAGCAGATCAGTGTTGCCATGTAGGTGGACCAAGAAACGTATAAATCCTGATGGTACATCTGCGAGCTTCCGAGATATCGCAAGAGGATCTGGACAGCATGCCATGTAGCCAGTTGAGCTGACGGAATACTAACCCATTGCTGTAGTTCCTGCTTTGCCCGGTAAAAGTCGTTCGAGTTGCGTCTATAGAAACGACGGTCTCCAGCTCCAACCAAAAGGTTTTGCCGATTGGTGTGAAGGGCAATATGGGCCATATGGTACATTAGTAGGACTTTTTGGTACCAAGACTGTAACAACACCTGCGGCATTAGCGATTCAAGTTGTCCCCGCCAGATTTCAAATGCTCGGGATATTCGGGATTGTTTCGCAGCCGTGTCGTCTGAGTTATGACCTATCGAGGAAGACCGTCGCTGGAGGTCTAGGCCAACTGCAATAAGGCCGTGGAGTACTAATACTAGACTCAAAGGTGATAATGCTGGAGGCTCTCGCCGACAATCTAGGAATATCTTAAGAGCCTCGAGGAGTCCTAGCCCTTCTTGAACACCATCCAATCTGCCGAACCATTCTACGGGAGTGCTTGCGTTCCATAGAAACTCTTCACAGGGGAGTTGGAGGCGCACGTCGAATACAGTTTGGCACATTTCCTGTCCGAATAAGGTTGCCTGCTGCGTATCCCAATAAAAAAACAACAGAGCAACTCTATTTCAATGATATGTTAGTTATGTTGATCATGAAACCGTTTCGAGAAAGTGGGACCTTTTCTTGGACTCCAAATCTATCCATGTTTGCCACTCGCTCTGATAGTCAAACTCAAGTCCTTGCCTATGACATCTTCTGATGTTCTGCAATGGGTCGCTGCTCATAATTTGACTCCGACGAAGATTCTATGGCAATTAGCAACGAAACCCTCATAAGTTTCAAATATAAACTTACATTCAGAAGAATAAAATCCAGTTGCGTATCCTCCAGCTGTGATCGTGTAGACCGCATCTTTCCAAATACGTCGGTTAGGAGTATGAGCTGCTGTGTAATGACGTTCGGACTGTGGGAAGAAAACTCTTCAGACTAAAAGAATTAACTGATTTATCGTATGCCTGTCTGAAGATATCTCTTACATTCAGAATCCATCCCTTCACTTTATCATATACTGTCATAGCAAAATTGCTGGCATCAGGGTCTGCAAAAGATGCACCAATAGCCAATACAATTGCCACTAACATAACCATCTGTATGCTTGGAACAAAAGTCGGTCTGTGGAGCAACGGAAACATCGGATGAAATTCAGTCCAGTAAAGCCTCAGGTAACGCTGCATAGCCGCCATTCCGACGTTCCCTGAATGCAGATTTGGTGCGTCTCCAACAAGCATCAGGACCTGGGATCGCATTGTCTCGTCCATGGGATGGAATGCCGGTGTCAAACCTCCACTACTGCCTTTGTTTGAAGAAGCTTCACCTGCATTTCCATAATGCTGAGCTTCTAAAGGGTGCAGATAGGTCACTTGGTTCTGATTTAATTCCATCACAAGTTGATCCGGAAAGCTATCGTCAAATAGCCAGCCGTAGTTATCCCACGGTCTGGTGGCATACATTTGTTGCTGCTGCTGATGCTGCTGTTGGTGGTGGTCCGTTAATGTCAGAGGCGGCCGCATTATCTCCGAATGTGATGTTACTGGGACCATGTATTGCTCTTGTCTTTGGGGTTCGTTGTGTTGCAGGTGAAAAGGAAGATGTGGTCTCTGCAAACCGCCAACAGAGGGTGATGTAGACGAGTCCGCGGGCGTAAAATCCGGTGTTGATTCTCCAGGCTGAGATATCGGTATTGGAATTGGAGCAGGATAATTTGGCGTATATGCCCCAGATGAGGAGTGCAATGTCACTGTGGAGGCGGTTGGGGAAGACTGGTGCGGTGAAAGTACATTGATTATCTGAGGAACGCTCGCATCTTGACTGTGAATTCGAGTATTCGAATGAGAGCTCGTGTCAAAAACATGAGCATTCCCACCATAGTCGCTAGTCGGTGGTGGGGGTGGTGCGGCTAGTACAGCAATACCGTTGATTCCAAAATGACTTGAAAACTGACGATGCCTTTGGGCTAATGCCAATGTTTGTACGGCCTTTCTAGCTTGCGTTGCGCTACGCATCTTGTCAATGGCACCAAACAATAAAAGTTAAGAAGATGGGCCATACTGTCGTTCCGTATGACGAGTAAGAAGATCTTGCCGGACAAAGGTCCTCTCGCACATGTCACATTTGTAGTAAACTTCGGTGCTGTGGTTTAGCTGATGCCGTCTAAGACCGTTAGAGCCGTGACGCGGAGCTGGAGTGCACGAACCAATGTCTCCTACCTCAGATGTTCCGCGCGAGTGAAGACCTGTAATGTGAATTAGCTCAGGCTCAAGATGTGTTGGCACCGGAATTTCGCTGGTTCGACAAACCTTCTCGCAGCCCGGATGATTGCACGCATGTACACGCTTCCCCTTCTTCGCCCGGCTTATCCGCTGAGTTGGAGTGGTCCCTTCTTTCAACATGGCGGACATAGCATGGGCGGGAGTAGCAGATGTCCTGGAGGTATTTGTTGATAATGATACGTCCGAGTGCTGGAGCCTCTTGGGGGACGTTTTTGAGCTGGCCCCCAATTTTGTTGAAGCAGAAGGGGGAGTAGTGGAGTTATTATTGCTTGACGTCGTAGAGGAAGTGCAGGCAGCCGGAGAAGAAGGTTGTTGCTTGGGGCTGGTGACGGGAGAGGGATGCTTTACATGTGTATGTGTGGAGGCATCTTCAATCCGGCCCCCAGTCCCAGGCCGGCGCAGCATTGGAGGAGTTTCACTCCCCACCATGGCCGATACCTGAACGATATAAACTTGTGTCAGCCCTGTCTTGCGATCGGGCTCTGACTCCGCCGTTGGGGTGGCTGTTAAGATGGCGCAAGTGGTATGTTGTGTAGTGTAGTATCGACTGCTAGAACCTGGGGAGAGAGACGCTTGGGGTCTGGGATATTCCGCCCGGCCCTTCTGAAGAACACTTACCTTATATGCAGTACCTAGCCGGTGATGCAGCGCAGTTTCTAGGTCGCGGTTGATCACCCGCAACTTACAAGAAAACGAACTGTCGAAGTAGTGGAAGCCCGTAGCAGCAGACGCCCACAGCAGCAGTAGTAGTGTAGTAGCACGGCAGTATCTACTATCGGTGATCTACTCTCTGTTTCGTCTGTCTCCTGCTTGCTTGCTTCTCTGCGCCAAGGGAACAGCACGCACGCAAAAAGGAAACGGTCGTTCACCCGCTCGCTCGACGATGGGTCGAGTCGCAAAAGCAGAAAACAAAAAGGGGAACGCTTGCTGGGAACTCTCGAGAAGAGAATGAATGGGTAACGGGGTAATGAATGAATGAACGGGTGCAGAGGAATTGTGGTAGAGACCCGGTAACACTCTTGATTGATTCCTGTCAGTGCCTGCTTGCCTTGCCCGCCTGCTTGCTGCTGGGCCTGCTGGGCTGGCTTGCCTGCTTGCTTCTGGTGCTCTCTTAGACACTCCCGGTAACTGCGACTAAAGTTTATTGTGAGCACATCCCTAAGCAGAGTACTAAGGGTTGCTAGGTAAGTCTGACATCTGAGATGGGTGGATGGAATAATGGCGATCATGGAATATGGAAATAATAATTCCGTTGACCGTAGTGACAATCGAGCTGCCTCTTCCCGATCCACAATAGGGTGGAGAGGTGGTGGAAGATGTACTGATTGTATGAAGTATGTCGAGGTGTCTGCAACTAGCGGCAACCAACAACAGAGCTTTGGGGCTGAGTTCCACATGTACCACTTGTTTCATTTTCAACCTAATAATTATTTTTTCCGGGAAGTTCTCGATGGATGCAAGCCGGGGAGAAAAGCTGGATATCAGAAGCGGAAGTCTCTCATACGGCCAACCAGGCGACAGGCAAACCGCATAACACCCTCCTCCTGGTAAGTAGTCCTCCTTCCCATGTGGGTGTTTAGCAGTTCTGTGCTGCTCGTTCCTCGTCTGCATATTTAGCATCATACCACGAAATGAATCCCTACCAGTGCCGCAAGCATTGGTGTGTGTGTCTGACAGACTGGAATAAGGGATACCGGGTTAATCGGTAGAAAGTAGTAGAAATGTTACTATGTGCTCTAATATACTCGGCTGCATTCTCTTCACAGAACAACAGGCGCACTCGCCAGAAAACTACAATACTTACATGTACTTCTGACATGGCGCAACTGGCCCATGGTTTGTGTGGCTGGGAGCGATGCATCTCTTACTTCCTCTCCCACACCCGGGTTTGCTGCGTTGCCTCGTGGGCTCCAGAAAAACAAAGACTCAAAGCTTAGATGCCAAGTACCCCAGTATTCTTATCATAACGCTACTAGCCTGATGAACGAACCGACTGCAGAATTCACGACCGGATCATACCGAACCAAAGAAACCGAACACCCTAATAATCTCAGATGGTGGAAGAGCACTTACCGAGACATGGTGCTTGCGCCAAAAGAAGTCTAAGCTCCAGCTCTACTCAGAGCCACAGGCAGAAGACGACAAGGCGACTGCACCGTTTACAAGTGCGATTTCTCCTGCTACATTGTACTGAGAAGATGATATATTGATGAATGTGGGTTTGGCGTATGTACTTCTTCACGCGCCACTGCTTCTACATACTTTACAGTACCACTTGGTTCCGAAACCTCTGTACCTGATGCAGGGGGTATTACCGTATGTAGATCTCTTCGGCGGTACAAAAGTCACCGCCACGAGAAGACACATGCATGCATCATCATTGCACGGATCCATGCTTGGCTGCCTCCGATCTGCACTTCGACTCTTCATCGATGTCCCTCAGATTCCAGAAGCATTCGAAATTCACTCGTAAATTATTTCACGGCGCTTAAGCTTTGAGAGGAGAGTCGACTCAAATATTCACGTTTCCCATATCATTTTCAAGCCGCAGTAACCTTCCTCCTCACCCTCTGAGGCACCACTCAAATCTGGACAACATATTCGGGTTTAAAAAAATCCGATTGGGGACGTTAAACGCTCTTCAGGCGGCTATAGTGGTCTATTTCTGTTGCTCCAGCAAATCCGCCGCAAATAACTTGCCTAGGATGCACATTTATTGATTAATATGGTATGTCACTGTCATCTCCAAAGAAAGGACCTGTCGGGTTACATAAAGAAAGAAATTCAACTAGCTCAAGTGTTTGTTTATGAAGCTCAGAAGTATAGGTAGAGAAAGTAAGCTCTCACTACCTCATAGCTGCCGAACGAGACCCACTAAGACTTACATCAATTTTACAAGTCTGAATTGTCGGCTGATCGGACGAGGGTAGACCGGGCGCCTGAAAGTCTTCACCGGCTGCAAGATCGAAAATCCCCTTGTGCGAGCGAAATAGAAGGGGCTTTTCAGCAATAGATTTACGTCTCTCACTTTGAAAATAGTGAAACGACTTCAGATGACAATTCGCTGAATCCCACAGCCTTGATAGGAAGAAATGGATGAGGTATTATATCATCCATCTTGATTCTTGATTTATTAGACGTAATTGACAAGAAGTAGGCAGCTCTGAAACCTGTCGCATTGGAGTCGAATTTGATAGGATCAAGTGTTCGGTAACGGCGGATGAGAATCCTCAACAACCATCTCATGCGTGGTTTATGCAGCTACATTGCGAAATCTGAGGACGATGATCCACACCGCTCTGTTGTCCGCTCCATCGTATCTGACGTGTGATTCGTCCCCATTTATCCTGTCCGCTGGGCATCAATCGATGTTGTCACGATGAGAATGGTAAAGTGCTATTGCATTTTTGCAGTCTCGCTTCCGCGCTAAGTTTTTCACAGCCAAAAGGGAGATCCCCAGAACAGGCCCAGAATATTGATCCTCGTCACATAGAACTAGTGGCGACACACGAAAGAGCCACACAGGTGACTTAATATGTCCCAGACCACCGGAACGGATTCGCTTCGATATTGCCCTTTTTTTTGTGACACCCACCCAATCAAACCATGGATCCAACAAACAGCTCACAATACACGAACTTACGGCGTTTATCAGTACAAGACGAATCTAGAAGTAGATACCCGGCACTGCGGAGATCATGCATATGGACCAGGTTCCAGCCGTTAATCCTTGGATGGGGCTCGTTGAGGGTAATAACATCAACATTTATAGCCTGTCCCGGTCGGTTATTCACAAGGCAGCTGTCGAGCGTAATATTTATATTTATATAATAGCTGTGCATCATCGCATGGCCAATAAATATCGCACTGTGCGTGTTTCGACATGAAATAGAGAGCAATACACAACTGCGGCGTAAACACTAAAGCTAAGAGGCACAGGCAAGTTCATATGACCAGCTGGATGCCTAGGTATTGTAGCCTCCCCAACCACCACTGTATTGACCCAAGCGCACCTCGATGGCCTATCCGGAAACACTTTAACATATATCTTTAGATGCATCATGCACATCAATAGGGTTATCTATAAATCGATAACCTTAACATTATCCAATCACAGGGGATAGTAAGCCTGTGCTAAACCACGAAATGTATGGGAGAAAAAAGAAAAAGAAAAGGAATAAATCGCAATTGAACCGCCGCAGCCACAGCAGCTTGACTCGCCGAATTTGGAATTACCAGACTGCATGGGTACGGTGGAGCCAAGGCTCGTTGTCCAACGGTTATCTACCCTGGGTCCAGGTCTCACATGAAGCCTCATTTTTAAAATTCCAGACCATAGCCAACTTACAAAACATAATCATATATTTTACCGAACCACCTGTCCGGCTCCTTCCACACTATATTTTGTTTTGTCAACCTTACTTATTGGGCGTTGTGGGTTACAATCAATGGCGCCTAAATTGCATTGCCTAAGCGCAGTGTCGATTGTGTTGGTGGTATTCATGAATCCTGCCCAATACGGGTGGTTTTGTTTTCTAGCTGACTGTGCTGGTAGTGATTCCTACATCGGAGATGCCGTACTCTACGCCCGATTTCAACGATGCGTGTCGGTGCACGGGTTGTGCCAATGCCAATCACTTGCGAGCCATGTGCGTCAGGGCGATTCATTATGAGACAAAGCAAGCCGAAAGTCGTGCACCTGCAGAAAATGTCTATGTATGGTCTTATAGTGGTAAAATCACTGGAGATGACTCGCAGCCTCTAGATTACCATCGGCTACTTTACCGAGGCCTGAAAAGGAAAAGCATGCACGCCCCCTTTCCAACAACAAAGATGGGCTGTAACAGCTAACTGTGGAATAAGCAATTGGTGGGTAGCTTGGTGCAGTATGTAGCCTGATGAATCACATGGAGGGGCACTATAGCCACAGAGGGAACGGATGGTGCGAGTTTAGAACGGAAAAAGGATAGGGGATGAACAGTGGTCGGAGATGGAGCGAGACTTCAACCGAATTCCCTGAAGAATTTTCGCTTACGGACATTTCGGAATCCCGAGCTCGGCTGTTGATCATGGAAAGAGTAAGTAGAATTGATTGGCAGCGGTCATGTAAAATTCAGGAGAAAATAGAGTCTGCGCGACAGTGGAATGTTCCTAAAGCTCAATTACCGGTACCTAAACCAAAGGGGGACTGCTCGACCGCCCTTAAACTTCAGGATCTCTCGAAACCAAACTAGGAAGGGGAAGAACAAAGTAACCGAAACGGAGGACGATGACGTCGGCGTAATCTCTGAAGGCTATTCCCCAGAGTTCGCAGTATTTACGAAACGACTACGATTATTGAATTGGTAAAACCGCTGGCGCGAACTTCACAGGACTACCCTATAGAGACCATACCTATAGAGTCGCTGTCACTAGTCTCACAATTATTCTGTGCGTGGTATGATGCGACTCTGTGCGTGACAGAGTTCCGGGTGATGTACGATGATTTTGAATGAATGGTATTTATTACCTAGATGATATAGTGTGGGAGATGGGATCCGGGGAGAGTTATATCTCTAGTGGAAACGAATATGTCCATTTATTGGTATTGTCTAAACGTTGAGGAATAACACGCCTGACTGATTCACATCATTACGGGCGAGTTCAGAGTTTCAATCACTCATAAGCTCGCACCTCAAATTGTTAGGCGAAAGTAGAAAACTGATTTACAGAAGCTCCCCGAGTTCAAACCCTCATGTTCCAACAATTTCATCACGCAGTGCGAGAAATACCCAACCTCGACACCTTAAAATAACTACACCCGTCTTCATCGTAGAAACGGTCTTCCGTTGAGATCTCAACTGCAGCCCAGTATGTACTGTTGTCGATCTCCCATGGCTGCTTCCAGGTGTCTGTCAAGAAAAGGCATCGTGTGCAGTTACAACGGAATATGGATCATATGGTCCGGATCCGGGAGTAGCTGCATATATATGTGCACTCCCATTTGTGACTCGCACAAACACAGCGTACATACAAGTAACCTCCGGATTCTCTCTCCTCTCATATTCAGTACAAAAATCTATACAAGAGTATGATCCTACCCATATGTGCAATAATAGCAACTTCTGGTGTTATCGAGTGATGATCAGTGACTCACCTATACCGAAGCACTGCAACCATTCCCGGTGAATACAGTCTTCTCTTGAGGCTTACGCAACAACGTGTGAAAGCCTAGGTACCCAGAGACGCTCCGACTAAGTAGTAGCGATACGATCTACGAGACGGCCACGGACAGGATGTCGTAGTAACTATAGTACGGTTCGCGAGAGGCTATAAACGGAGATGAAGATGGTGGGAAATACTATACCTGTTAAGTGTGTTCGATGAGCTGGAACATTGCCAGAGTATTGGAATACTTTCTCATTCGTGATACTGCTAAAAGGATGCTGCAACAGAACGACTAAAATCCCCCAGGAAGACCCAGATGCCACCAAGAGACAGGAGCAACGACCGAGCAAACAAGTAATCCAACTTCCGCCTTCCCAATTACTCTTCCAGCCTATGAGACCAGTTCACTACCACCACCACCACCTCCTCCTCCTCCTCCTCCTCCTCCTCCTCCTCCTCCTCCTCCTCCCCCCCGCCATCTATCTTAGTCAACGGAGTTCTAACCTTGTAGTCAGTCTCAGTATATAACACGAGTATAAGCACCAACGAACGACAATCGATACACTCGCCGTCAACACCTCCACCTCTGTTTCATCAGAAATCACATCATTCTCGACTCTAGCAACCACAGTAGTAAAGTGGTTTTTGAACGACCGAAACCTTCCTCAGTGCTAATCACGGGACGTCTCGGGACATCTCGTCCCTTGGCAAACATATCCCCCGAGCTCAGAAATGAGCGTAAGTTTCGGTATTTTCTTAGAGTGAATTGAATTGAATTGAATTGACTTAGATAACATGATGATACTTAGATGTTTCCCCAAGATCACTAGAAAGTCCCAGGATCTGTATATGTATCTCCACCTAGCGGATGAAATATCTCTTTGCTACGTTTCCAGAAATCCACCAGGGGTGAAACTGCTGCGTATCTACTTCACCATCAGATATCACTCATAAATCCTCATCTCGAAATTTCGATGATCTTCTCAGTTTTGGGATATCGCATCTCACGAGCAACACCAGAGTGCACGGTAAAGGCTATGCAAAGACTTTCTCGGAGCTAACTCGGAATGTGATGATTGTGTCCTTAGTTTGTTGACGCTTCCATAACCGCGGCCGATTGCTGATAAGAACTAATTCTATCCACCGCGGTCGTACTCCTAGTGGGCACCTAAGTTCGACTTCTTAATCCTCCCTTGAAGATTATGCTCGCCTTTTTAGTAGTAGATCCTTCAAGAGTACTGTACTGGTTACTGTGGTCCGGACGCAGCCAGGTGCTGACAGGTAATCCAGTACCGGACACCCATGGCTGACACTTTTTTGCCGGATATTAAGGTGCTGACACCCGGTGTCATGCTATATGATGCTGAGGCAGTGCTATTAAATATGAGGAAAGTGATACTGAGGACGAAGGTATGGAGGATGATGTGGAACAGGAGGAAGACACACCAGTTGATCAATGGCGAAGCTTGCGGAGTATTGCTAGAACTGGTGGGGTCAGAGGTGGTCCTGCTGGGAGAAGAACCGACTTGTAATTAGGAATCTCAGGATAATAGAATATGATCACTTATACTAGCTAACAGCTTTTTGTAACCAGACAACAGCCTACTAACGCTAACAAGTACTCAAAAAACACCAGACAAACACCCTCTACTAACTGCTAACATCCAAACCACAGTAACCAATACAGTACTAAGGTAGAATAAGTATACATCGTCTTCAGTATCGTGAGCCGGCTAGCCTAACTTTGTTGTTAAAAATTCGCGATGATAATCATTGGATAGGTAGCAGTTCGACTCCATATTCGCGAGAGGTTCTGTACCGGGCACGATGGTTCGGGCGAGGTTTTTGCTGTGACAGATTTTTTCAATACCATACCCAAGAGTGGGCGGAATTCTCAGTAGAATCTCTGGGATGGGGCTAACGTCCGAACCATCGTGCTCAATTCAGCACAACTGGCAGGCAGGCTTAGGCTGGGTGCGGTTGATATTTCAGGAGTTTGGGCTGGTGTAACTATCTTCGGTTGCCGTCTGAATGAAAATATTACTGTTTCTATCTGAAAGTGGAGTGTTAAGGATGCACAGAGTGGGTCTCTATCGGTAGAATAGGTAGGGGGTAGAATGTTCTTGTGCCTACAGCACTAAGTGTTGAATCTCGTGTTGCAGACTGATCCAGCTTCACTTCTATGAAGCCAGCCTGGGTTTTTGGAACTTCGATTTGGCAGAAAGCGGCTTCATAATTATGAAGCCCTCCGACGCCTTACAGTCTTGCGAGTGATGTGAAATGATGGTTGTTCCGAAGTACATACATGTACTTACATTTGACACAATGTTCCTTCCACCACGAACTTTGTGCACTGAAAGCTTTGAATGCTTCGCTGGACAATTTGCTTCCATAACACGAGAGTAAAGCACCATTCATCGGCGAATTTATGGTTCCTACATACTCCCAAAACTCCTTCCTCCTTCTCCTTTCTCCTCTCTCCTTCATCGTCACCATTTCCCCTTCCCATCTTCATCATCACCCTCCTCCCATTCATAATCTCCATCATCGTCTCCTACAACAAAATAATCAACCAAATTTTTCGAATACATCTTTAGATATCTACTCCCCCCAATATGAAGTCTTTTACACTCATCGTCCTCCTTGCGGTCCTTCTGCTGGCCAACTTCGCTTCTGCCATTACTCTCAATTACTCCGACCTGATCCCGCTCGATAAAATTGACTTGGAGTCTATCTCCTCGATCGTCGAGGCCCTCGAAAACGCCACCAATGCCGAGAAGCAAGTTGCTCTTCACGAAGCTGTGAAGGGCACCATCCTCGAGGTCAATTTCTTGGTGCGTATCCCCATTCACTATTCCCCATCAAATCCCGCTGACACTGCACAGACAGAAGCCGATACATACCACGGCCCCGCCGAACATGAGGCTGGAGCTTTCGATGTATTCGCCTGCACTACTAACAAGAAGTCTCCGCTCACCTGGAAGATTATCTGGGCAGCGTTCATCCTTGGAGCCAAGCCAGGCCTTTGTAAGATGAACTGGAAGAGGGACTGTACCCAGTTCGTCGACTATCAAGGTGCTCACATCAGTGTCTGTGGGAATCCATCCAAATATGATCTCCCGTGCAATTGGGTCATGTCTTACTCTCTCTCTGCCACGACTCAGTGCACCAAGAAGTATGGTGGCACTTCGAGAGCGGCGGGAAAGTATATCTTTGGCCTTCCTTGGGGAAAGATTCCGGGCGCTGTTGTGAATCACTAAGGAATGACCGGGTTAAAAGTTCAACTCAAAAGGCTGGTGGAAGGGTTAAAGGTTTCTTTGAAAATGCAGGGTTTGTACTAGAGTGCTTCCAAATTTCTGTTGCTAGGAATGTCTAGATAGACTGGTTATAGTATAACCGCCTATTCATCTCGTTTTGTGTCTTCTTTGTCGGTGCTTCGATAGTTAATCACCGAATTGTTTTCGGGCTTCTCAATTGCTGGCTCTCACTTCAATCTTTCAATCTCAAATAGCACCGCTAACAACCAGCAGCAATGCAATTTAGTACCAGATGCCTGAAGGTACTAGTCAAACAACATCATCTGACCATGGGTCCGTCCTCCGGCAGGCGGGCACCGAATAACATAGTCCCTGTTTTTGAGGAACATAGAGTGGATTTATTTACTGGAATCCAAGACATGGGCGCTGAGAAGGAGTCATATAGAGACTCTCTTTGGGTTCTACATGCGAGTGATATGGGCTGCCGAAGGCATATTTGTTAGAAATATGTGAGCGATAGAGGGCCATGAGGTTCTAGATACCAGCCACACATACAGTGCATTGTAGGGTTGGACCCGTAGCAAGTCCATATCCTTGGTCCATATCCTTACAAATCCCGTACGACGTGATAGCGCCTGAAGTTTACCTACAACCGAAAAAGAGTGTTCCGCGGAATAGACGAACATCCGCTTGAAGCTAGAACTGAACATAGTAGGAGGTTCTAGGCTAGCCTGGGTTTGATTTTGATAAGTCTAGGAATTGTCAGTACAGGAAGATATAGCGGCTCTTAAGGCTGACGCAACAATGGATCTCTGAATACCCACACGTTGGCAACATGGATTCTCACATCCATAAGGTGCAAAGGACCATTCGTTCAACCGTGGTCTCGGAATATCACGATGGGATGGATGACCCGCGCCAAGTCAGATGGACACAAAGTATCACGCGATATCCCCCATAAAAGGAACTTGGATATCAACGAAGAATTTGGGCCCACACGGGATTGGCTCGAAAGGGCGGGTAGAATGATACAACTCTATACGTTTTTAATTGTTTGATATAACACTACCCACCTCTCCTAAAAGAAAACCCGGCACCAAACACCTTCACAGCTTAGCAGCACAATGACTCCCCCCATCAACCGTAATAGTCGCGCCATTGATATACGCCCCCGCCCTCGAACTCAAAAACAAACAAGCGCCCGCCACATCCTCGGGCGTCCCGATCCGTCCCAGCGGAACCCCACCCTCAATACTATCCCGAAACCTCTCCAACGTCTCCTTCATCATCTTACTCTCGAATGGCCCGCACGCAAGAACATTACTAGTGATCCCCCTCCGACCCAGATGCACTGACAGCACCCGACTCAAATGATGCAGCCCCGCCTTCGACGCCGAATACGCGAACGTCTCCAGCGCCGGGACCCGTAGACCGTCGACACTCCCGATGTGAATAACTCGCGCGGGGTCGTTCCTAGCCGGGTCGGAGGCGGCGGAAAGGAGCGGCGTGCACAGCTGCGTGAGGGTAAACACGCGCTGCAGGTTCAGCGTCAATAGCTTTGACCAGGCGGCATCGGGGAAGGTGTCGTAGGGCTCCCCCCAGTTTGCGCCCGAGTTGTTGACGAGAACGTGGAGTTTTGTTTCGCGTGCAGTGAGCTCGGAGACGAGGTGTTGCACTTGGTCGAGTTTTTGGAGGTCGGCGGGGATGGAGAAGGCGCTCCCCGGACCTGTGGGTGTTAGTGGGGGCGGGGGGGGAGGAATGTTGGAGGACCTTTTGCTGTAAGCTCGGCTGCGGCTTTTTTGCAGGATGTGGCGTCGCGAGAGGAGATGTAGACTCGCGCGCCGTTGGCGACGAAGCCGGTGCTGATCATTAGGCCGATTCCTTTGCGGAGGTCAGATATGGTGAAGCTCCCAAGGACAGGATTAACGTACCTTTGGCACCGCCGGTGACCAGGACTACTTTGTCTTTAACCGAGAATCTAAAAATGGAGGTTAGTAAGTTGAAGACGATAGGGGACTGGGCTGATTACAAGTTCGAGATATCCATTGCTTGCTTAGTATGATGATTTGTGATGTTATTTGTGAGCAGTGGGGAGGGGTTTTGTTTATACATAGCCGGCTGACATGTGAGCCTCGGCTTCTCGGCCACAGCCGTTGTAGCGACACCCAGGAGCACGGTTTTGTATCACGATGATCGTTGCTTGGGCACTAAGACATCCCAATTCGTGGAGTTCAAGACGATCCGTAACCTGACGCCACCAACAAGCGCAAGCTGACTGTGGACTAGAGTTAGTCGGCATACGCAGCCGCGTTAGGCGCAATACACCCGAACTAGGCGTTCCATCCGAAAGTCGCCGTCGCAATCAATTCTGAGTGTTGGATTCCATGTTTAGTGCTGAGTCTTTTGGAGTCTCGCATCTTGACCAATCCGACGCTAGCTGAAAATCAGAGTTAACTACATTCTATCCCAGTCATGAGCCATCACCCTTGGAGTCGAGCTTTCCGAGTAGTCTCGGGATGTGGTACACCAGCGTCCGAGACTACGGACAAATTTGTCTTGTAGCCACCTTGTCCCGAGGGATGGACACCCGAGATAATTTGTCTTGTGTAGCACCGGCTGGTAGCAGATGTAGGGTGTGAAGTTTTGCTGGTGGTGGGATTGAGGGGGTGGAACAAACTCTGCATTCATCAGGTCTCATCTGATCTTGAGCTGGGAAATCGAGGACCGGACGGTAGCTCGAGATGTCCAAAACCTAGCAGCTGTTCATGAACATGAAGATGATGGCCCCTATGCACGTGCTGTAGCCCATTTTGTGATATAAATTACATTGGACAACACCAGGCACAGATCAGGAGCGGGGGAAAATAGTGTGGAGGAGCTGCCATACTCTTTTAGAGTGAATACGGAATGATCTAAACAAACAAACAAACACCAGACACAGATGCCACAACCCATTTCTCCGCACACGGCGCGTGATGTGATATTATACGCTCTTTCTTCTCGCGGTATCTTACATTGCAGCAGAGCGGCATACTTCCTGAACTAAGTATATACAAATGTTATTTTTGGTGAAGGGCCATGTCATCATACCGAGATGCCAGCTAAAGTATGAGATGCTGGAGTCGGGTCTGGTGCAGAGTGACCTAGGGTTAATATATACCAGCGGGAGTGGTCATCTGGTAAGGGCGTAAAGTACGGACACCGCAAAATATAGATCATGGACTTAGTCAAGCGAATAATGGGAACCATCTTCATAAGGTGAAAAAGATCTGGAGGCTTTCTTAGTTCTAGGTACGCGTAACTGTTATGATTCCATCAATACCGCTTCTGCCGGCGATAGGAGGTAGGAATTCGTGTTTCTCCAATGGCCTCCCGTGCCGCTTCCGAATCGCGTCGGATGGAGAGTATGTGGTACGGCAAGTGATGGCCTTATTTAACCAGTCACCAACACGAACGTTAATGTATAGTAAACATGTGCATTAGGAGGAAATTAATCCTACCGTGGCCATGGTACGTATAACAATTCCAGAGCACAAGTTCATCATAAGGGGAAGTGACATTCTTCGTGCTGTAGATTTGAGGGTATTTGTTGCTTCACCCAGAAGATAATCTGTAGAAGTAGTTACAGAAGGTGGATTATATCCATGGGAACAATAACACATCCCAATACCTGCCATGCTATATCTAAACCTTCTACCTTCGCTTGGGATGTTATTCCATGAGCATAACATTCTCGCCTAGGCACAGGATGCATTCCTTGTATATAGCGGTACCCCTATATATGCAACGCGTACAAGTACTACTTCGCTTATGGAGCTGCCCTAAGTATGATTTGAGTGACACGGACTCGCTCTCGCGCAATTACACGGCTGCCTTCGTTCCCCTCAATTTCGCGACCGAGTGTTAGGTGCAAGAAGAGTCGAGCGAATACAAACCCACCCGAATAAACCGCAGCCACAAAATGTCGAAGGCATCCACAGTCCAACAATACAGCCTGGATACTCACTTCCATACGAATCCGTCGTCCAAGTATAGAAGAAATTACGCACCGACACAAACCCAAACCCCCATATCTTCACGATGACTCTATCTCTGGCCGCGGGCAATTGCACACGATACTGTACTCGCGCCCAATCCGTCACGAGTCCTCACGGTCCCCTCAAAATAGAGGTGCAATCTCGCGTGCAATCTGGATACGCGCTTTCAATCAAAGCACATCATCCCGCATATGCTAAGCTTTTCTGACCGCTAAGCGCTTGTCCGATACCGGACTCCGCCACCATATCGAAAACCTCGTTAATCTGACCTTCTGTCCGGAATCCACATAAGCGGTTGGTTACCAGAGATAGCTGCAAGTTTCAGGTTCCGCCCCGAAAGGCAAGGCGTGATCTGCCGAAGGAAGTTTCAGATGGTCGATCCGTGTGGAATGTAGGGTAGTGAGTGGCAGACGGGGGGGTAGGTTGTAGGCGGCAACCCTATCCAGGCAGAAAAAAACGGAAACAGAGGAAGCAATTGGACAATTGGATGGGGGGCTTGCTGCCTATCGATAACCATAACCCACCGGGTCTACTGTTTCAGAAGAGTAAACAAAAAACCCATAATTATACGAAAAAATCTGCACCGCCACAGGTACTCGCGCTTCTAGGCTTTTTATGGAAGCCCAGAAAAGCCACATTTGTTTCGTTTCACTAGCGCGAACTTTGCGAAATAGGTACCCTGAAACAAGCTGCCTACCAATGTACCCACCCAGTTCTTTTCTTGTCCCGTCCCGTTGGGTTTTGTTCTATATCCTCGTTCGTCCGCGAACCTGTTCTTTTTCTGCGCCACACCACCGCAGTGACAGTTGCTACTTATGGTAACTCGGTGTGAGGCCTCAGGATCCTAGACGAGTAACGGGTCCCGCCGCAGGGAAACATGCCCCAAACTTTGCTGTAACATGGTATCGGAAAACCTGAGAGATGTGGCAGTGCTCTCATCAAGGTTTTATCCGTTCGCAAGATGGGATGTGGAAGTGGGCTTGGAATACGCTCCGTAGTATTCTCCGGCGAAGTAACCGAGGCCCGTACTTCCAATTCGTAGGATCAGGACATCCACGGAACTTCAATCTTCCCGCCGTCGACAGACAATCATCATTCAAATCCCGGCCACAATTGCATCCCGAAAGTGGGATGCCTGATGAGATAAACATGCGAGTTTGGTTGCTCCTCGAAAAGGTCTTCTTAGTATGATGGCGCAAACAACCACGGATTGTAGAGAAGAGCGGTTTACCACGTCAAGAGTCTGTCGGCATTATGGAACTGGCAGACAAGGTGCTGGAACGTACGGCACCAGGAGACATATCCCCATCCGCGTCGTGACCTGGCTCTTAGCGATGATAAAGGGATGGTTGTGCTGCTAAAACTCTGCAAATACATGGCGAAAAGTGTCGTGGATCTCTCCATTGGAATGTTTGTTGACATGACAATTGTCGGTGAAGACATACACTTATTATGTATGCATCGCTCGGGGATGCACTCTTGCGTGGCTCCAATCGCGGTGGACTTGGTCTCGACTGATGTGAATCCGCTTTGGGCAGTTTCCACCCCCTCATCTACTTTAGTACCGCAGGATTCCGTGTGGGCTAGAGACGGAGTACAGCCAATACCTTTTTGACCACCCTAGTAAGGGAGAGCTGGCAGATCTCGAACCCGAAGTCTCCGGAGGGGTACAATTGGTTATTTTCACGCCCTCCGGACCGACTCTGAGTTACTAATAAACCGCGCGGCTTATTCGTGGAATTCTACGGTATTTCTATGGTATTGTATTGTGAAACAAATCCAATATAGGCCAAATTGACGGGGCCTGGATCAACGGATCTCCCGTGCATATCAACATATAAAAAGAAGGATTGTATCGATACTGTCGACATAGATACATATCCCTTAACTAAAGAGAAACGAAAAACATGAGAATTGACACTCAAGCAGCGATGGGGGCCCAGGGAAGCGGCAAATATAGATAGAGTATCTGTGGAGATCGTCTTCAATACAATCGATGCTCAATCTTTTTCGTTCGCTCGGGTGTGGGGGTTGGCGCACCAGCGATTCCATGTGTCCCAGTTAGCACAAAGGAATAAGGTGACTTGTGTTAGGCGCGGTAAGTAGAATGCTTTTCGTACTTCGACGAACGGGTTCCTGCCTAGTGTCTGCATCCGACGAAGAGGAGATGCATCGTGGTACTGCAAGGGACGCAAAGGTACTCTACAGGCCGATTCCCGTCTGCAACAACGGCGCTCCACAGGTATGTGTTGTTTCATCTATCGGAACTACTACCTGCACCTTAAAATTATTCCCTCGGGAGAAGGTGTTGTTCTACCTGCCGCAAGCAGTCATCTGGGCAACTAAACTACTATTTGTGCTGGTGTTGTATCGTGTATAAAAAAAAGGATACGTTGGTAGGAGGGGCGCGACTGGATGATGGTCCGGGTTGCCACGTTCGTGCAGTTGTTTGTAGCGGTCTCGTCCCTTACATATATGTAAGAAGTAAGGCGACGTTATAAGCAGCTTTAAGAAGAGTCGGGATAGTTTGGTAATACATACCCTTTGTGGAGCGCATGTCGACGCGGGTCGTTTGTAGTGGTGTTGATAATGGCAGACATGGCTATAGGATAGAGCACGAGCTCTTGTCGTCTGTGAACAAAGGATTTCCGCACTGTCGACAGAAAAAGAAAAGAGCGAAACGGTGACGTTGCTGTTTCAGCGTTGCCGGCAAGTTTGTCGTTTATTTCAGAACGTCTCTTTAGCCACAGCAGAGCACGGACTTCTCGGCAACGGTACCAGATCCCTTCCAAATAAAAACACCGACTTGGCGCCAAATTTCTGTAGCGTGGGTGGGCGATCAAAGAAAAGTCCCAAGTCGGGCAGAGTCAACAACAAACAACAACATGCAGAGAGTTCATCCGGCTGCATCTGCTGCTGTCTGTCGCTGTTGTCCGCTGTGTCGAGCAGCGTGTGAATGAATGAATGAAGTAGCAACTTGCTTGTCCTCTGTCTCGAATCGGCCAGTGATAGCACGAGCACTACAGTAAATTTAATCTCCAGAAATAGCGACGTGCTGACGAGGAGTCCTACTACCAAACACTACTACCGCTACTCGCCTCTTAGTGCCATCATAAGAAAGATGACATTGAACGATTACAATTCAGTGACAATTACTACGAGGGGCGTTCTATTCTGTGTTCTGGTCTGTTCCCTTCTGTGCCAGCCTTGCACCTCGTAAGCGCAGTCTTCAACACCCTCCGTTGTTCATTTTTAGTTTGTCGCGTCGCTGTCGCTCGACGTCGAGTGGACCAGTTGAGGCACTTTGCAGGAAAGGGGGCGGGGCAGCGCTCACAGGGTTCAGGGATTAGGAACAGGGCACACGCAGCACGCAGACAGGGGGCACGCTTTGGGAGTCCACCCACCACGCAAGAAGAGGCAGGTTGCTCAAGCTCGACTGGTCCCATTCAAAGGACCCAGCTATAAGACCATTCCAACCACTTCGCAAACAGCACCCACTCACATCAAATTCACTCCTCCGCCATATAAAATAAATATATTCAACCTCTTCCTTTTCCTACAGTCGCTCTCTATCCCTGCAACTGCATCTGCCAGCCAGCCTTCCTGTTTACATCAATTTCTTTTAATCCGCCACCACATCCTTCAACGAAAACACCACCGCCTTCTTCAGCTTCTCCATCTTCACCACAATCGTTACAGCAACAATGCAGTTCACCGCTATCATCGCTGCCTCTCTCTTGGCTGTGGCCTCTGCCCAGAACGTTGCGAACCCCGAGCCCGCTGAGGCCATCAACGACAATCCTGTTGGCAAGCAGTGAGTTAGCTTCTATGTTATCCTAATCATTCAAAGTGCTAACAATCTTTGTTTAATAGTTACTCTTGCAAATTCGATGGCAGGGGCGGTGTCACTGGCTCCCTGACTTTCACTGCCGGCTCTGGTGGTAAGGGTGTTGACATCACTGTCAAGCTCAGTGGCTTCGACAATGCGGTTGGTCCGTTTGGATACCACATCCACGACCAGCCCGTGCCCAAGGATGGCAATTGCACTGGTACCAAGGCTCATTTGGATCCCTACGGACGTGGCATGGTCACTCCTTGCGACAAGTCTAAGCCTGAGACCTGTGAGGTTGGCGATCTTTCTGGAAAGTATGGAAAGATTCCCGCTGGCAATTATGGTCAGTTACACTCTTTGCGCCTTCCACGATAGTTGAATGGTTAGGCTAACTTTATACCAGGCCCTGTCACGTTCACTGCTTCGTACAACGACTTGTATGCCTCCACCAAGGAGGGCATCGGTGCCTTCTTGGGTAACCGGTCAATTGTGATCCACCGCAACGACACCACCCGCCTTGCCTGTGCCAACATCGTGCTCGACCACAGCGACACCTCCTTCCCAACTCCTACTCCTAGCGGCAGCAGCACCTACGGCACCCCGAGCAACAGCACTAACGGTACCATTTCGGCTAAGCCTAGCTCGACCGGCGAAACGTTCACTGGTGGTGCCGTAACATACGGTGTCTCCTCAGTCATCGCAGTCGGTGGTCTATTGGCCAGCTTGATGATGGCTCTGTAAATTTGAGAAATGACAGGTGATAATATGTGGGTAATTTGGGGGAATCCCGTGGAAGGGAATTAATTGGAAGTATGGGTTCTGGTGTAACGAGTTGTTCATATCTTGGTAGTGGTTTGGGTGTAGAATATGATTCGGCCAGCAGATAGAGGGCATTTGGCGTTCTTTTTTTGTATCTTTTTTTGCTTTTTCTTTTAGGCTATGACATCTGCATGCATATTCCGTTTTTCTTCTGGTTGTACAGTTCTTGGGTATTATTTTTTTTCTTTGTTTTAAGTTGGACATGTTCGCTTCTTCCAAGCCATAATGTACTCAAGTATTTTCGGATACACGGCTTTCTCCACAAAGTTCTCGAATCAGGAAGTGCCTTTGCGCGGAACCCCTCCCGCTTCGATCTGCACATGACATAACCATTTCATGGCTACCAACCCATCGAAGTCGCTCTAGATCGTCTTTCTGATCTCTGCAGTAATCAAGGCCTAGGTGCGATCGAATTCACAGCCCACAAAAGTCGCCTCAGATCTTAGTAGTATCAGTATTCAGCATTCAGCTGCTCCCCTCCCACTTGATAAGCGGTGATGGTGGTGGGCCTTTTTTTAATCATCAGCCCGACAGGCTTTGCGAGCAACCTGCATCCGAATCTGTCGTATTCGCATATGGGGTGGGTGCGGCAAAAGCAAAAAAATATCATCATATCCCACACACCCACGAACGTTTGCTAGCCGAACTTGCGTGGGCTGCGACGGATGCGGTAATGTTTTGGGACAGCGTAGTAGTAGTAGGAACCCCCGGGTCTCGGCACGAGTGACGGTGTGTGATGTGGCTATTGTTGGTACCCCCCCCCAAAGCTGCCAAGCTGTTGATGTAGATCGGGGTGTGGTCGAGGGCTGGGTGCTATTTATTGTTTTGAGCTGGGCGTGGGTGGGTGTGGGTGACGATGTGTTTGGACGGTGCTGGCTTCAGACGTCTACGGTACCTTGCCATCACGGATTCGGCTGGGAGTACGGCTGGCGAGGAAGTACCCGCTATGGACTGCCGCCGAGGCGTCGATAGGTGTCGACAAAACTACCGGCCCGGCAAAATTGCGGGGTGGTGGCCCGCCTTGGGCTTGTAGCGCGCGCTGTGGCTTCCTTTTTGTAGGGTAGGTGTAGGACTGGTGCTGTAAACACCCGGGGCTACAGGCTCGAAACTTGTTTGTGCTGTGAATACTGGGGTTGTAGGATTGGAATGTGTTCTGGTTTATAGTGCTGCAAACACTAAAAGTCGCGGGCTCAAAACTTGCAGATGTCATTCTTTTGCTCTGCCGCGGAGTCGGGCACTCAATGCTACGAATCGACTTCTACGCTAGGTATCATTTTATATGATGGTGGCTGGAAACGCTACAGAAACAAAGGCTGATCACTTGGCCTAGCAGGCTGCTATAAACACCAGGTAGCAGGCTCGAAACTTGTTCTGGTCATTCACGGTGCTGTAATACTAAAATGCAACAGGCTCGGAACCTGCAGAGGCTACTCTTTTGCTCTTCTTTTATCCTACCACGCATAGCCTCCAGGAATCTATGGAGTATCTAGTATGTACTGGAAACTTACATGCCCATAGTTTAGATCAACACATACAAGAACGGATTTCTTAGCCTAGCTGGCTGAGCATGGTGCTAGAAACACTGGGTGCTATAAACGCTGAGTACGGGTTCGAAACCTGCAGTGCTGTAAACACTGGTGCAGGCTCAAAGCCTGCGAAGCTCACTCTTTTACTGCGTGGCTCACCTTTACGGGTCACGCACAACGAGTAGTTTTATGGGCAGCCCACGAATTAACCTCAACGGTATCAGTTTGAACATTTACAGTACGTGGTCATGGCTGGAAACGTTGCAGATATAACAACGACTGTCTAGCCTAACAATCAAGGGGTGGTATAAACACTACGGTCCCAGGCTCGAAACCTGCTGTGATCATTCACGGTGCTGTAAACACTTACTCTAGCTCTATCACCGCAGGGTTGGAATCTGCGGGGTGCTGTAAACACTAAAGTCTCAGGCTCGAAACCTGTACAGACTATTCTTTTGTCCTGCCATACAGCGCTGTCCACCGTACTAGCTCTGATGATGGTCAGGAACACCGTAGATATAGGAGCCGACTACCTAGCCTTATTGATAGGGTATGGTGGTAGAACCATCAGGTGGAATAAACGCCCAGTGCAGGTTCAAAACCTGTAGTGCTGTAAACATGGGATGCAGGCTCGAAACCTAGAGGAACCACTCTTTTGCTCTTATTTGGTCCTGCTCGGGACTGGGAACTCGAGGTGTCCAAGGGCACGGTAGAACTCTAGACCTGCAATGAAATCCCAACTTTCTCTCATGGTTATGAGGTTTTAACGACACGACTAGAAGCGGCAGTTTTAAGGGAGCAATGTATTTGCAAATTTGCCATGATGCGTTCACACAATTGCGTACGCAGACATACTTTTACATATGCCAACATCTACAAGCATATGCATTTTATCCATATATCATCACTCGGCATTCGACAGGCCGGGGCGGAAACTAACCAGGCGGGCGGAGGAGAAATCATCGTAGATCTAATGTAATCGTGCTGTACAAATTGCTCAGACACCGTGCTACTATGTCCTTAGTCTGAATTAGGCACGCCAGAAACTTTTTCGACGTCCGAAGGCTGAATAAATCTCTAGTTTCACCAAATTTGACTGACAGGGCTGAGTGTGGAGTAGAAAGGGTACATTGGTATGTTCTATATAGGTGCATTATTGCGTTTAAGACTCGTCTGACTGTCGCTGTATCACGAACCAGTTAGAACGTCTGAACCCTCCGAGTACTCGGAATGATGCCGGAGGTCGGGCTATCTCTATCTCTTCCATATTCTGACGCTAGCTAATCTTTAAAATCTAAGTGATCATGACGGGTGGTTAAGAGATGACAACTATGTTTGCGGACGATGGCGTATGCGACAGTATGCCTGTTCGCGAACCAAATTGATATTGTGAGATTTAATAGTACTTGTGGTACCAGTACATTTTGTCTCCTCGAACTGTCGTTACCGGTGTGTGAAAGACCTATCTGCTGGTTTAGTCTATATTTTCCAAGTCCAGAGCCATCTGCAATCCGAGTATCAATTTTGCAATCGCAGCCAAATTCCAGGAAGTACATAGCAGACAAACGGTGTGAGTGCGCCATGTCATCAAGGATACCGAGGGATTAGAAGCCGTCAGTAGCGGTATCCTCTTGGTAACTAAAGTATTATGCTAAAGTATAAAATAACTCCGAGTGCGCCACGGTGATGCTCCCAATCCTACCATACATGAGCACCTTCCCCCTCGCTCTTTCCCAACGCATATAATTTCGCCGACGCCCGCCTTTCCACTGTACCTTCACACCACTACTATATAAACTCCTCCTCTCTCCCTCTCCCCTCCTTCTCTTTCTTCACACATACACACACAGCCCAAGCACCACCAACCTTGAGCAGCTTCAACAAATTGCAATAATACCTGACTATCTACCTAGGTAGATCAGATTGAGCTAATGGTCGCTAGCTATGTGGTTGTAGATGGTACGGAGCCGTGTTAGAGTAAAGCATATTTGGTCGGTCTTGATGACTGCTAAGTGCACCTTGTCTGACAAACAGAGATACCTTTGGGTTATATCTTAGAAGCGTAGATGGGTGCTACATACTGTACTTATAGATAGATGAATAGAATTCGATATGTGTGCTCCTGCGATTTGTGCTGAGGGTATTGAAGCGAATGCTCGTCTGCCACATATGCCTTGTCTTGATAACACGGGCTTTCACGCACTCAACCGTGCCACAAAATCTTGGAAGAAAATACAGCTATCATCCTCTGGCTCTACTGATAGGCGTGAGGCGGAGTAAACTCAAGACCTATCGCTGATTCTTAAGAGTCCTGGGTTCTTTCAGCGCTAGTCTAAGGACCTCAAACTTGATGTACCCCACCCATGCCACACTATCATTGATCTCAAAACCAGGCGTCTCGCTCGAACGGCTTTACCCGTTCACTCTGTCTGTCGTCACATCGTATGGTTGTATGTCAGTGTTGACATCAGATCCTGGGGCTCATTACTTTAAGGCACCCCCTGGGCAAGACGTACGTACAGTGTAAATAGGCTCAAGATCTTCTGTCTAGTCGTTTGTCATGTAAAACTGTTTTGTCACTGGTATTATGATGGGAGAGACACTATCATGATCACTCTACTCAGAAAGCCAGTGCATTCCCTACTAGTCAGTCAGAGTGGGTATCTGCTCCTACTGTCACTCGGAGCGTTAATATGGTTTTAAAACCCTGTAAGATGAAGACCGTAGACCCTGTTTGAGTGGGTGAGTGAGGTCATCTGATCTAAGATGACGACTCTCATCACGGAATGCGCGGTATGCATGAACTCCGTTCGGGCGCACACCGCGTGCTTGGAGGTATGTATTCTTTTCGTCATATTAACCATCTAAGTCAATTCCCCCATAACAAGATAGTGGTCACAAAACATCACAGCACTACGATCCATGATGTTCCATTGCGTTCCATTCCATTCCGTCCAGATTCACAAGACAAAGGCGAGAGACAAGAGCTTACATAAATTTCAGGTACTACCACCGGCACCATTACAAAGAGAGAAAAATCAGTTCAACACCAGAAAGAAGCAAAGAAAAGCAGTAGCAAAGACGAAAGACAAAGCACACCAGTCGCCTGGTAGGGGCCCTTATTCAACAGAACTAGTAGCAGAAAAGATGGTAGAAGGAATGTAATTTGGATTGGTCAGGGTATTCTCCAATGCTTAGTTCTGTACTAGCGCGGAAAGAGCTAACAAAGGCCCCACAGTAGTTCCAGTGCTTTGGCAAGAACTGAAGATTGCGAAATGAGGCGGTCAATTATTACAGGTCGTCCTCAAGGTATTTGTACACGAATTTGAAGTCTTGCTTCCTCCGATTCATCCTAAGAATCTAATTAGACACAAAAATCATGATGGATGATTTTGATCGGAGCTACCAACCATGTACTCTCGTAGTCAAAGAACCGGTATGTTCCTTGCTCGTACTCCTCGGTGATGGTCTTTGGTTCTTCGTGTCTCTGAAACCACGTCTGGTACTGCTTGTGGAACCTCCAGCTTTGACGTTTTAGTTCCTTCGCCGCCAGATACTGTTGATAGGTCCCTTGTCGGTAGTAAAATACGTAGAAGAGTGTATCCGTATCCACACGCCTGTACAGCGCTGGATCTTCGAATATCGGTAAAGGCTCCTGGGGATAGTGTGGAGGCGTGTTGTATTTCTGCGTAGGTTTGTAGTGCTTTGGTTTTTCCGCGTCGATCGAGTCCGGAGCATGCAGGTATGACAATTCCAAGGAACGGTTAAGAGCCGGTTGGTTTGGCCCAAGTCTCTTTTTCGTTGCCTCAAACGACGTCATGAGATCTTGTAGACCTGGGGGGAGATGGAAAATGCATTCTTCTTGGGGTTCTTCCTTAGCAGACTCCGTTGTTTCATAGGTGCCATTGATTCCGTTCGTACCATTAGGGTGCGGTTCCGAAGGTGCGGGTGAGGGTGCATCGACGGGGTTAGACACTTCTGTGGGAAGATCCGGTAATGGGCCGTCAGGTGGAGCGCCAGGCGAGGGTAAGCTTACGCTTGCAGGCCTAGGTGATGGTGCCTTTTCGGGAGCTGGTGTTGGTACCTTTTCTGGAGCAGGGCCGGATGTACTTGGTGCACTATTTTGTCTCTGCGTTTGCACTGGTTTCGGTGCGCTGGCCGGCGGTAATGGCGCTATGAAAGCGGACTGCCCAGGTGGAGGAGGCAATGGCGCAATACCAACATTCCTCTCCGCAGCTGCAGCAGCTGTGGCGGCGGCTGCGTATTTCAACTCTCCCGCCGGTCTTGCCGGTGCAGGTGCAGGCTTTATGGAACCATTACTCGGACTGGCTCCATAAGACGGTGTTGAAGCAGGAGTGTGGAGCGTGGACATCGCAGGCATTGGCGACTTGATCTGCGTACTAGGTCTTCGACCCGATCCAATATCTTTCGATTTTGATGTTGCGGGGTTGTCTGATACATCATCCTGCTGGCTGGTTGTGTCTTGACTTGACATTCGATCCGCATCCAAACCCATTCCGTATATGTCTTCGGCATTCTCCTCTTCCAAGTTCAACTCGTCGTAGATGTTCTCGTCCGAATCTGCCTGGAAATCGACATCCTGGTTTGAATCGACATACCACTTGATATCCTCCTTGATACTCTCAACTTCCTCTACCTCTAATCGGCCATTCTCCAGCAATCTCATAATCAGCTCCAGCCTGCCCTGATGCCAAGTATGCCGTTGCACTATTCTTTCCACCTCCGCTCTACGATCAGCTTTCGATGAATCCGACTTTTTGCCTTTCTTCAGAGTCACGGCAAGGCTCTCAGCTTCAGCCTCACAAGCTTCAATCTGGCGATGTAATTCCGCCGTGCACTCCCTTAGAAAATTGATCATATCTTGCTTCTGCTGGGACTTGGGGTCGAGCCGTGCAGACGCTAATAAGCCTTCTTTGGAATAGGCTTTTGTTTTCATTTCCTTTTCCACGGCTTTGAACTTTTCCATTTGCTGTATATAACACAGGCCCCCAGAGGGTGGGCAAAAAAATCAGCATGCTGATACAAAGAAGCAGTGCACAGGAATAGGAAGTGGAGCATAAACTAAACAGTGAACAAGAGATTCGAAATCTGCAACCAACAGCGGAAAGAAGGCCTCCTTTCAACACAGAGGATTGGTTGCAAGCAATGCTGGCGACCATGCACACTCCCCATAACAACAGGAAAGGGTGAAAAGAAGCAAACAGGCGAGTAGAGCAGTTGAAGGAAGATGCGCACAAAGAACAGAGAGAAAGACATAAAAGGTGTCGTTCGCTCACCGTTTCTATCAATTTCCGCTGATCTGTAAGGGGTTTCTTGTCTTTTATTTCCGAGCCTGAACTCCATGCCTTGATCTGGTCGCGGTGTCGCTGCAGCTTCTTGATCTCTCGCTTCAGCAAGTCTTCGAGTTTCTCCTTCTGTGACGAGTTTGTACATTGTTGTAGCTTGTCGTAGATGGATTCGAATTGAGTGATGCCTTCTCCCACGCGTTTGAAGGTCCGTTCAACTTCTTGCTGAAGCTTTCGTGCAGCCATGATGGGTGAGGTAGATGTGTGACGGTCGGAGGAGGTGTTGTCGTCGTGGAAGCCGTGGTGGAGGTGGTGAGGTGGAAGAGGTTAAGTTGAGGAGTAGGGCGGAAGTAGTGGGGAAGACGAGTGTGCCTTGCGCCTTGCGCCTTGGGAATGGGGGGCGAGGTTGGTCGTCGGTTTCTTGTTTGTAATCGATTGATTGATTATGTGCTGAATGTGGGCCTGAACCTGAGGCCAGCGGAGTGCTTGATGTCGTGTTGGCCAGATTCGGTGCTGCTGTTGCTATTGCTGGTGGGTTTCACTGACCTAAGGCCCTGTTAGGCACGTGATGACTTCTGCTGCGTGACAGAATGTACGGAAGTACTTATTAGTACTGGTGTAACTCTGCATTTCACTAGACTCTACCTCGTCCAGCTTTGGCTTTGGGTTCAGATATGAAGGGTGTGCTCGCCTCCCTCTCTATATATACACCTTTTTTGCATCGCAATTGACAACTCCAGCTATCATCCAGCGTGCCCTGTCGGCTTCCGTGACGGTAGACAGCCAGGTTGTTTCATCAATCTCCAAAGGGATTCTCGTTTTTGCAGCTAGCTAGTATCCCGCCCCACATTCAACTTAATCCACCATCCTGACGTCGTGCCAGTCGCCCCAGATGATACCATGAAAGATGTCGAGACGCTAGCGGGCAGAATTTTGAGACTGAAAATCTGGGACGATGATAACGGTGGTCGCTGGAAGAAGTCCGTCCTTGACATGAACTATCAGATTCTGCTCGTGTCTCAGTTCACGCTTCTCGCCAACACAAAGAAGGGAAATAAACCAGACTTTCATGGCGCTTGCCCTCCGCATCTAGCGAGGGATATGTACCTAGCCCTGCTAAATAAGACCAGGGAGCTGTATATCAAGGAGAAGAAGCTCGACAAGGACGAAGGGGTGAAGTGGGTACAAGATGGAGTATTTGGAGCGATGATGCAAGTTGCACTTGTGAATGATGGGCCAGTAACATTTGAGATCAATACTCCAACGAAGGAACCGGTAAAAAACATTCAGAAGGGAGTATCGAAGGGTAGCGCGAAGGGAACTTCGAAAGGAACTCCGGAAAGCACGCCAAGTGGAACAGAAACGTCATCAACCTACGATACCACTGAAAACGTCGAGAATGTTTGATGTTGCGGTCATAGAATGAGAAGATAGATTGTGGGCCCTTGCCCTTTTTTCAAAATTCCCACTCAGAACTCCAGTAAGATCTGCTGTAGATTCACAGTACCTGCGAGCGAGATTCCTTGACTGAGAATTTGGGAGAAGATGCAACAATTAAATTCTAGGGTGTGGCAGCACAAGCTTTTTGCGTTTTGTTGGCCATTGGGGGTATCTCGGGCACTTGCAAGATATGACTAACGAATAGCCAACCCAATTAATCCCGTTCGTTTTCACTGAGGTAGGCCGAGTGAGATCTGTGGCTGCCTAGTTCTCGAACTTTCCCGATAGACCTGACAAGGTACTGTATCCACGCATGATCATGAATTGACTCATGCTTCCATCGGGCTGCAAGCACTTCGCTCTCTAGATTCACTAAACTGCCAAATGATACCACCCCTATCGATGCGTCAGTACCAGAATAATATACGTGACCATTTAGCTGTTATCGCACGGATCCATCTGGGCCATCTCAAGACCGAACGGCCTGACGATGCCAAGCCATACGCCCGTGACAGAAGCTGATAAGCTTGTACTGTACAGTGCATGGCCATTGGGTGGACGTGCAATCGGCTAGTAGCTAGGGATGATGAGCTGGGCCGTAAGGGCTGCACACTATAACGGCCCGCTGTCTTGGTGGGTGTCCCCGCAGGGACTGAAAAGCACGTTATAAATGTGCCGGGGTCCCTAGTATCGGGGGTCCCTAATAACTGACGAAGGTTTGAGTATACGAGATCCCACCTACAATTTATCTTATTTGTTCTTGTTAAGGATATATTTTGGTTGTCTATTCGAGCACCTAGGGAAGTATATCTCGTACGGCTTTACAGTAACCCCGTAACATATATCCGAGTACCTACTTCTTCTTAAGTAGGTTGGAAACATCCCCTCCCACACCCCGCTCCCGAGACATCACCACCACCACCGCCGCCACCACCACCACACGCCCCTCGGCTGCTGTACAAGTAGGCTAGAATCCCGCAAAGCAAGACGTCAATCACCACCACACGCTCCCCGGCTCCAATCCAGACCCCGCAATATCCAGGCGTGCGAGGTTCCCCGGCAGTAGTGCGAAGCCTTACGACGAGTATTCATTTACCCCCCGTCTTGTCCGAATGGAAGGTTTACCTCCAGGAAGCAGGGAGAGCGACGAAGATGCAGGAACATGGCGTTTTGGATGGGTTACATTGCCTGGTTCCGGATTGGGAACGCCTGGCTATCAACATTGGTCTGAAATGGTGAACGAGGCGTTCGGTTTGAGAAACGCAGGGTATAATGGGTTTTTTGCTACATAAGGATACTGACAGTATCTTTTTTGGGACGGAAGATGGGTTTTTTATTACTAACCTTGATTGTGAGTATATATGGTATGTTGCCGACACGTTTGCGGGGTCGTTACCGGTACTGCGGGGCGAGCAAGATCCCCAAGGACCGTGTCGTTCCTCCGGCGAGGTGTTCGATCCTGAAGGAGAGAACACAGACCCCTCCGAGTATGAAAAGCACTCCTAGAGGCAGAGGCAGAAAATTAGTAGAGGGTCATGTACTATAATTTCAATACAAGCCCTGGTCCCGAACGGTGTTCCTCTCCCAGAAGCATATGAAATCATTGAAAGGCAGCGAGCCTAATGTCTTCCTGGCATAGTGTGAGAGGATACTTTGAGGTATATCATCATACTCAATGGTAGGGCTGTACTCGTACGGTTCCTCATCTTCGCTATCCTCGTCTGTTTCAATGGGGTTCTGAGCGATTGATAAGCCGGGAAAGGTAGAGCCTTGGAGGTAGTTGTAGCTTTGTAAGAGCGTCCTTTTACTGGAATATGTGAACCTATAATCTATTTTAGAGATTCGTCGTCCTTACCGAGTAAATACACCTTGGCTTCCGAGGAAGTAAGACAGTCATAAGAGAGATTCCACTGCCGGGCTTTTGACTGACCATGCTCGGAGGACAAAGTCTGCATCTTGATTCATAGTCCGAATTTCCCGGAAAACCCAATGAGCAGCTTGATCCTACGGCGGTGCAACCGTAAGATCTATTCGAATGTTGGCAGGTGGGGTTCTGCTCTCGATCTTTTTCCTTACAATAGAAGTGAAGTACTCGCTCGCAGCTAGCCGTATACGATGTTTAATCGCCCGCCGAAGATCAACATCGCATGGTTGAAAGATAGGCGTGTATCCTCCCGGAACATAGATGATAATAAGCCATAGAATTGATTTATACTAAGACAGTATCTCCTTACTTCTGTGTATAGACTATCTAAATAGATAACGCCTTTCGAGTCTGACGGTAGCTAATACCTTTCAATCATTTGTGAGCGGTATAGGGCAATAAGCTTGAGAAAGAATTCATGTATAGTATCGGGATTGCTCTAGTATGTGGTCTCATTAGTATAGAACAGGAAATCAGCATCTTCCGGTTTCCTTCGTGCAGGTTGTGAGGGTAAGGAGGCCACTGTTTTTCCACACTGGGTTCCTTGTGCCGGAAAATGGTACCATCTACCGACAATATAGAGTTCAAAAGATCGCCCCCTAGATTAACCCTTTGGCCGGTATAGTACATATAGGGATCTCGGTGTTGACGGTTAGTTATCTGTTAACCTGGTTTAGTTGTATGCATACATGTGTGAGAAAAAGATCTGATAGTGGTTCTGCACTAGCCTCCAGCGGATACTCAGACCATATTCAAGGAGTGGTATATACCGATCTCACCACTTGCAGAAACCCCAGATAGAATGCTGTGTAGACAAAGCCCGGTATTTCTCGGATACCCATGTTTTTTCGTTGTCCAAGCCGTCCCAAATTGCTTCCTAGTCCATGTCGTCTCCCATAGTTGCGTTTATTCTTGTTGGGGATTGCAATATGGAGGTTTTTGGAAATGGGCCGGAAAGAAGGCCCTCAAGAGTAAGAGGTATATATACAAGGATCGTGCAAATACCACAATCTTGCAAATACCGCAACGAGTGCAATGGTACGGACGCCATGCAAACCGGTGCCACATCATGACGCCCAAGAGCTCGTGAATAAAAAGGCCGAATAATGTACATTTAGGCATAGTCCGATTAACGGTCCCAAGTACCTTCGAATAGTTCCTACCATAAAGTTTACTTCATCAGTACTTGGGTCATGAATAAAAAAGTGGGATACCCTATTTCTGGTTAGCGACCACCATAAGAGGGAATTATTAAGGACGCCACATACATTTTTGGTAAAATGTGCCTCAATGCTTACTGCAAATAGTAGATATGCTGTCCACTGACATCTGTGTTAGCAAGTCATCACCCTGTTCTCACTGCAAAATTCAATTCTCGATTTGGGGTGTCCCACTTTACGCCTGACCCGAGTACATCAGCCGATCAATTTTGGGAAGCATATTCCATTCTGGGAAATACTTTTTATTTCAATTTCATTCAAATTTATTCATTTCTAAAATTAGTTCAATTTGGTCCCCAAGCCACATGCCAGTCACGTAGTTACTCACTCTCATGGGTATACATCAAATGTCAAGACAGGATCATGGGCTTAGCATTACATTATGTGAACAGGTAGCAGTGAATTATATTGGGATTGGGTGGGAGGTAGAGTTGGGGTTACCAATCTCTACATATAAAGGACGACGAGTACTGCCAAGTCTTTCCAATACTTCGTGGCCGTTAATGACGCGATAGTTTTTGTCCAGACACCGTTAGCTATAGGGCGAGTATAGTATAGTTCTGCTTCTTTAAGTATTTACCGTTAGTTCTTGTACTTGCCCGGGTGTATCGAATACTTCTCCTCCCGCAACTTACAAGTCAACTCACGTCTCGACTGGCTGGCACCTGTTTCTTCTCCGCTGACGTCGACACACAAGCTATCTATCGCCGTTCACCACACACCGCGCACTGTTTGTCCCTTGCAGCAAGGTCACAGGAACGAGAGTACTGCTCAGTACTCTCCTTCCTCCTCCTTATCGTGGGGCAACTCACGAGGACCCTATATTCCTCTCTGACTGCATTTTCAACTTGGTACTAGAGTAAGTTTGAACTCAATAGCAAAATCCTTATCATAATATATATACCCCGCTATCGAACATGCATAAAAATCCTGTTTTCAGGTCTGCTGCTTTTCAGCGTAACCGGCGTCCAAACATCCCTTCCCATTTATCTCTGCCTGACTGACCACGTGCGATCGCTGCACCCCTCCATCCGGACCTTTAAGTTACTTATGTTTCCTGATCTTCTCACTTCGTTTCCTACCTGATCAATCCTATCCACCGGCTCGTGTCTTTGCGGGGCTCTTTCCGTATCGCTATTATCGACACTTACCAAGATTACAACTAGCTGTTTCACCGATTGCAAGAGATAGCGCCTCAGTCCAACAGAGTTCAGTACTTATAATAAAAGCACTCACCCCCTCCTACCAAATCATCCACGCGATACTCTGCCGTTGCTATTGTGCTCTTCCAGCTTCACCAAAATCATGTCTGCTGCTGTGACAGACGCCGACCGCAGCCCACACGATACACTGGATGCAGCAGAACCGTCCTCCCCCGGCAAGAGTAAGAGGCGATCTTTCTTTGGCCTAGGGAGGAAGAAGAGGGACAGCAAAGGTAGTGACAATACGCTGGCATCTCCCAAAAATGTCAACGAGACAGCACCCCAGGTACCTGAACAGGCGAATGTCCCATCGATGAATATCTCAGTCCCTTCTCGTGCGCCTGATCCGCCCCGCGCACAAACTCCCAAGTCTCCAGTCCGTTCTCTTCATTCCTCGAACTCTCCAATTCTGACACCACGATCAACTTCCTCACCATATACTTCGCCGTCACCGCACCGCCTCTCCACATCTAGCTCGCAGATTTTCGAGCGTAGTGTTCAAGAGCACCCTGCCAACCCACAAACATCTCCCGCAATCCCAGCACATATCCAAACGGAAAACCACATACCGCCAGTCCTAAGCAGCTTCCTGGCCATCGCGGACCGAGACTGCGACCCGGACGAAGTCGAAATTGTCATGCACTCGGCGCATCAACCAGCAGTCTCTGTAGTTGCACCCAGTGTGTCGAATTGCCCGCCACATGCATATTCCAGCCTTGATCACTCGGAGGATGCTAATGGCTGCTCTGGTGAAGATCTGTCATCACACGGTACCGAAATTGGGGCGGCATCGGCGACCGACAAGCAGAGGCTTTCGTTCATCTCTTTCGCGGACGTAGTTCAAGCTGAACAGAGTCAACAATTCGGCGACAACACGTCTTCATCTCGTGGAAGCCCTGTGCAGAGTGCTCTCGATCCCGTCGCAATGTCCGCCAGGAGGAGCCCTAGTCCAATCAGACTTGGAAACAGTCCATCGCAAATCAGCTATATGCTCAGCGAAAGGAGCCCTGGTAGTCCAGGTAGAAGTGCCGACAATTTGGGTGTTGAAAGGGGAGAGTTGACGATCGAGACCATGAGACAAGCGCTGAGAAAAACTGGCAGTGGCGACTTGGGACAGAGAAGCCCGATCGGTGGAAGCAATGCGCCTGGTAGGACTGCGTCGTGATCTTGCAGGGTGTCGGGGAGATACCCGAAGCCGTTATGTTTCTCTTGGAGCCTATTCGATGTCGCTTCGATTTTGTAGCATTTTCTTTGTTTGTCTCAGCTTCGTGATGTGCAATTGGAGTTACACAGGGTAGCGTGTCTTTGAAAACGGGTGTTTTTTGTACTATGGATACGATACTTTTAACAAATATCATTGACTGGACCTGCAGCTGGTTGCGGTGACAGGGATGAATATCCACAATAACAATGCTGACTGTGTCTTTCTCTCCGTTTCTATGAGCGAGATACACGTGCATACAGGCACAAGCACTTGTTAATTTGTTATGACGGACTCAAAGATAGTGCCCAGAGAGATCTCGAGAGGAAGACTCGATTACCTTCCGCCCCCATACTGTATATTCCCGCCAAAAATAATAAAAAGAGAAACATCAGGCACTCTCTTTTCTTTTTGCCTATGCATGAGTCGGTACTTAGTGCTCCACCACGCATTTAATATAGGCGTTGCACGGCACTTACCTGCTTCAGTAAGGAGAGTTGGTCTCGGTTTAAAGGAACTGCTATATAGGGTGTTTTAAGCTGTTTTAACGCGTTTTATCATGGTCGGACGCTCGGTTGGTCGGTTTATGGTTGGCAGGTCAGATCACTCACTAAGACAACAAGAGCCGCGCCCATTTCACACCTAACCTGCAACCCAGAGACCTCAGCCTGCGCCGTCGCCAAAACACCAGAACACATCCGTCTGCCTCCGTCTCGTCCTCGGCCACCTGAACTACAGTGCTCGAGTGCTTGGTATTTGCACCCTTGACTTGACTTGGACTCCATTCGACTCGAAGCGACGCCGCCTGAGCTGGAGCCGAAAACCCCACCCTACTTCGGCAGCTGGCCGCTTCAACGGACACCAACCACATGCGAAGAAGAATACCAAGGTTGAAGACACTGGCGAGTTCTTTTCTGCCGTGGATAATGGAGAAGTGAGGGTCGCTCTGGGCAATACATATATCACACCTACTACTCCGCGATATCGATCGATTGCTTGCTAAGGGTCTCGCGTCCTCTTCTCCGTGCGATCGAGAGGTGGGGGCTTTTAAGACCACTTCCATCCAAACCACCACCGCTGAGGATTAGAAAGGACTACATCCGCTTTTGAGCTTCAGGATTTCCGGGGTTTTTTCTGTGGCACCTAATAACGCTATTTGCTCGCTTTTTTTCTCCAAATTTCGCCCTCGCGATTTGATCGTCAGGTCGCCACTAGTTCCCTAAATTTGTGCTGGTGTATATGATGGCCGGACACATAGATATAGATGAACATGAGCACACTCGGTCGGCAGGTGCAATCAGTACTCATCCTCGCAGTTTTGCCGCTCGTGCAGGGTCATATCCGGGGTTTTCAAGGAGCAATACTGATCCTTCTGGCGAGTCGCTGGCGCCTCACAATCGATACCGGGATGGCATGACGATTCGCGCAGTGACACCCGAACCGGAACTAGGATTTGAAGGATATATAGACGACTCTACGGCACCTGCGTATCCCACCACAACTCCGCCCAGGACACCGTCGCGATCTGCTGCCAGGCCCGTTTCGAAGTGGGGATCCATTGGACGCTTGTCGCCAGAACTGGCTGCACCTCCTTCGCCGGAAAGATCGAGGAATATACTGAATAGAACGTCCATGACTGCGCAGTTGGCTGAATTGACAATTAGTAGGGCAAAGAGTCGGTCGCCTACGGAAAGGCACTTTAGTCCAGATGACACACGGTATGATGTGGGTTCACCGGCTGGAACGCCTTATGTTGTACGGCATCGTTATCACCCTTCTCAGGTTGTGCTAGACACCGGAGGGCTTCCGATGTCTGTGGGGTACCCTTCAACGCAAACTGTGCAGCAAACCCCGCCGAGACCGCAAACCGGCAAGTCTGGACGGCACCGATTGCTAAGGCCTTCAAATTCGGTAAACACGTTGCAGTCACAACCAGCAAGGCTCTTTGCTGACCAACCACCTCCAACCTCCCCTACCAGTGCAGATTTTGATAGTTTGGTGCAACTTATGAAGAGACTTCGTGGAAGAATGAACGGTTATGTGGAATTTCGGCTGGGCGATAATAGAAACTGGATCAAAGGTTATTGTCTAATCGACATTGGAACCGGATCTTTGTTGTACCAGCGAGATGAAGTTGTTACTTCTGCACCGCCAGATGTAATCATACCAGATCTCAGAGGCTGTCAGGTAAAAGCATCGCTTGACGATAGCGATGGGACTATCGATCTCTCGACGCACTCACTAAAAATTGAAATGAAGCTTCGCCCCTTAAGTGTCCAACAATACGATCAATGGTTGGCCGCCTTGCTGTGCTGGTCTCCCATACGCCCCGCCGGAGCGCAGAACAAGATGATAAAGTCACAGATTCCGGTACTGACAAATGGGAAGAGAAGGACGCGGAGCGCTTCGGACGCGACAGTCCGGAACAGAAGTGATGGGACTATCATCAAGGTCGGGAAGATGCTTCTCTGGAGTCCGAGCGGACCGACAGCATCTGCTGGCCCTCCTTCGAGGTCATCCGGCAAGGCCAAATTACCACAGGGTGGTGTGTCGTGGCAGAGTGTATCCTGTACACTCCAGGAAAATGGCGAATTCCAACTTAGTAGAGACCTCGACTCACAGACCTTGGCAATCGTTCAGCTAAGTCAATTGAGTCGGTGTGCAGTTCAACAGCTAGACCCAAGCATCCTTGACCAGGATTTTTGTATTGCCATATACCTACAATACACACCCAATCCTAGAAACCAGTCTCAAGCTCGTCCAGTATATCTTGGTATCGACACGCGGATATTGTTTGAAGTCTGGTTCGTCTTGTTGAGGGCATTTACCATGCCAGAGATTTACGGGCCGGCCACCAGAGGAGCTCCAGCTTCTGGCCTGGAAACGATCAATGCGGGGTCGATCACTGATTCCAGGAGCAGTAGTAGCAGCAGTAGCAATAATAGCTTGGTTGACTCTTATCGAATACACCGTGGGCTTTTTCTCCGGGTGGTTGAGGCCAAGATTGGCATGGGTCCGAATAGTGAAAGGGAGTCGGGTTTAGACTGCTACGCTGAAGTTGTCCTGGATGGTGAGGCGAGAGCAAAGACTATGGTCAGAACAAAAACGCATAACCCGTTCTGGCGTGAGGACTACGAATTTCCTGACTTACCTACTGTGTTGACGGATGTTGCTGTGGTACTCAAGCAACGCGACCCGCGGTGGAAAACGAAAATACAAGGAACGGTGGCTGGCTCTGGAGGATTTGGTGGGGGGTTGGGCGGGGTCAGTTTACCGGGTAATAATGATGCGGTGATCGGGCGGGTCGATGTTAAACTGGATGAATTCTGTGGAGAAAAGAATGAATTTGAGCGGTGGCTGCCCCTAACCAATACCAGGGGTGATGGGGTTGAAGAGAGAGTTGGCGAGATGTATCTGAGGGCAGAGACGGAAGAGTTGATTGTGCTTATGAGTTCCGAGTACAATGAACTCTCCAAAGTATGTCCTTCGCTTACTCTGACCGGTATGAACTGTACTGATGGCTGGCTACCTCTAGTTACTTCACAGATTTGAGACAGGTCTCACATTACATCTGGCCCGAGTGATAACAGATCTTAGAAGACTGGCTGATTCACTTCTCCAAATTTTCCAAGTCAGCAACAAAGCAAGCGAGTGGTTAATGGCCTTGGCTGAAAACGAGATTGATGGAATCAACAAAGAAGCACCACCTGTTCAAGATAACCCCCCCCACTCGCCCAATGGAACAGAGAATCTCACTCGGCACAAGAGCGGCCTAGTAGAAGCCAACATCCTCTTCCGCGGAAACTCTCTATTAACTAGAGCTTTAGATGCGCATATGAAGCGGTTAGGACGTGAGTACCTGGAAGAAACGCTGGGAGAACATATACAGCGTATAGCAGCAGAAGACACATATTGTGAAGTCGACCCTATGCGCATCGATACAACCGAGAATGTCCAAAGGAACTGGAAAGTGCTTTTGTCCATTATTAGGTTAATATGGCAGGCGATATTTTCTTCCGCAGAACGGTGTCCGTTAGTACTCCTGTTATCCCCTATGGGTTTTGTTACAGATTGCTAACATTTTTCGCTAGTCTTGAGCTCAGGAAGATATTGAGGCACATACGCTCATGCGTGGAAGATCGGTACGGCGATCTTCTTAGGACGGTGAGCTATAGCAGCGTTTGCGGCTTCTTATTTCTGCGTTTCTTCTGCCCAGCCATCTTGAATCCGAAGCTATTTGGACTCCTTAAAGGTGCCTACTTCTCCTCCCTTCCTCGCACATTCTCCACATGACTGACGGATGATAGATCATCCAGGGGTTCGGGCGCAGCGCACTCTAACCCTCATCGCAAAGTCTCTCCAAGGCCTCGCAAACATGACCACCTTTGGCATCAAAGAACCCTGGATGTCACCCATGAACGAATTCCTAGCCGAACACAAAGCAGAACTACAAGACTTTGTCGACAGCGTCACCAATATCCCCCCAGCACTTGATAAATACATTCGGGTGATCCCCCCTTCATACGCAACCCCAATCACAATCTATAACCGCATCTCGCAAGCCTCAAAAGAAGGCTTCCCCTCCCTCCCCTACCTCATCGATCAACCCCGCGCCTTTGCCGCCCTTGTCGCAATGTGGGCTAAATACCACCCCAACCAAATAACAGCCACATCCCCGGAAACTCAGGAATTCCATGATATCTGTAGGAATATACAAACACGCATCGCGCAATGTGTCGACCGTGCAGAGAACGCGGAGAGACCGGGGAGTAGCCTTAGCGTGGAACAGAAGTGGGAGGAGGTGGCTTCACAGGCTACGGGCGTCCCCGCAAGAGATGGAGTGTATACTAGAAATGTTGGGAGGACAGGACTACATAGAGTCAATGGCAGCAGTGGAGGAGGAGTTGGCAGCTCCCCGTGGCCTAACTCTGATGTTGGCTCCCTGGGTTATTCCGTCAACGTCTCTGCAGGTAGCGTGAAGAGTAGGAGCTTTGGCGGTATATTAGGGTTTGGAGGGAGTAGGAGGAAGGGAAAGATTGAGGTGAGTGCAGATTAGGCGTTTTTTTCCTCCCTATGGTTTTTTTATGAGATATGCGGGAAAGGAGGGGGCGTTTTTGTTTACGGCTTTCAGCGTGGTTTTTCCATTGGTTTTATGATTTTGTCTTTTGGCGGGGTTTTTCTGTTGGACGGGAGAGGGCCTGGGGATTATGATCTTTTTGTTTAAAGTGGGAGATGGAGGGGTGTTGATGACGGAAAAAAAAAGAATTACTAGCTATTATTGTTATAGCTAGCTATAGAGAAATGAGTTGCGATGTATTAATGTTGGCAAAGGCATGGTCGCTTGGGAGCCAGCAGCTTTTTGATATTCCATAGATGTGCCTATTTGGGTGGAAGCCTAAGTACTTGAGTATCCATGATGCTTGAATTCACGAATATTCCACTTCCTTCAAAAAAGCACCTAGAGGTTTCTATTACCACAAAGCGCAAAGAAGCAAGAAAGAAAAACTAAAACACCAAAGAAGCCACCCTCCATTTCGTAACCCGGTCAGTCATTAGTACCATAATATATCGACCCCTTCACACAACCTTGGAAGGCGGCAAGACAAGAGATCTAGCCAAAGTACTTCTTGTAAGCAGCCTTCTCCTTTTGCTTCCTTGCTGCAATGCGCCCCTTGGCCCCCTCCAGTTCCTGAACAAGCAGTGCATCTCCGGGCGCCAGCTGCAGGGCCTCGGTGAAATCCCCAACAGCACCATCATCATCTTTAATAGCCACCTTGGCCTGGCCACGTCTGAACAGTGCCTTTGCTCTGTCCTTGCCTTGGATCCCTTCAATTTCCAACGCCTTGGTCGCGCTCTCGGCGCCATCCCTCCAATTCTTTTGCCTGTTGTACAGTAGCGCCGAGTTGCTGTGCATCGTAAACCTCAACTGCTGCAATGTTTCCCAGAGGTCCTTGGGATCGTTATCCTCGGGAGTCGGCCACTGAGCAAGGTAGCGTAGCGCTTTCTGGTACTTGTCGATTCCGAGTTCGAGGTCGCCCGACTTGAAAGCTTTGTTTCCGAATTCTTTCAACTCGGCCGCAATGCGTGCGACCGTCTCACCGTTCATGTCTGGGTCCTCATCGTCGGGGAAGTCTTCGTACTTGTCGCCAGTACCATCATCTTTGTGGATTGCAGCAGTCTCGGCATCGGGGCCTTTGAGTTCTCCACAATCGGATATAACGACGGGCTTTCCGGGCTTGTCGCTGGCATCTGTCTTCATCTCTTCAATCTTGCGGATGGTGCTCTTTCCGGTCAGAACCTCGCCGAAGACGACGTGCTTTCCGTCAAGGTGCGGGGTGGGGACTGTGGTGATAAAAAACTGGGAACCATTGGTGCCTACACTGACCAGTCAGCAATCCCCTCCTCCTCCCCCTCTTCTTCCTCAGACCCGGCCGGTCCTTCCTCCGCCGGTTCCCCGGAGTATACATACCAGGACCAGCATTGGCCATAGATAGCAAGAACGGCTTGTCATGCTTCTTCTCAAAGTTTTCGTCCTCAAACTTGGCACCGTAGATGGATTCACCACCGGATCTGAAATACCCCCCCTTCCGTCAGAGACTTTCTCGCATCATCATAGTCGGGCATAACCACCTACCCATTGCCAGCCGTGAAATCTCCACCCTGAATCATAAACCTCTTGATCGCTCTGTGGAAAGTGGATCCTTTGTAGTGTCTTTGCTTTCCCATCTTTCCCATTCCCGTCTCGCCGGTACACAGGGCGCGGAAGTTCTCAGCGGTCTTGGGGACGACTTTATATCATTAGAACATCTATTTTAGTCACCTGCTGTGGGCAAAGTAACTCACTGTCATTGTACTATAGACCCTGTCAGCATTTCATCTCCAAAGATGGGGGGAGGGGAGTGAAAGGTAGAGTTTAGATGAAACTTACAAGCTCAAGAGCAACACGTTCTGGCTTTCCACCTCCAATAGAGATGTCGAGGAAGACACGGGAGCGCTCTGAATCAACAAGTCAGCGGCTGCGACGTAGGCGGCTCAAGTGTAACCCCACTACAAGGCAGCAACAGGGGAGGGTATTCACTGGGAGTATTCGTTTCAGATGGAGCAACGTCAGTAGCTTCAGCCATGGTGGATTATAGGTTGTGGATTGGACTGGAGTGGATGGTAGAATGACGGTGGGTTCGATGGATGGTAGAGTGACTGGGGATTTGGTTGTGGATGGGTCGTGTTATGATGGAGGCGAAGGAAGGAAGCGGAAGTGTGGGGTCTCGTACTTTATGGTGGTGGTTCGTGTATAGCATGCACGGAATGTTCTAGAGGCGTCTCCGTCTGGTCTTCGTCTAATTGAGTTAGGTACACGCGAACTGGATCGATATCTCTCTTAGGACTTCTCTTTTGGGTGCCCTGTGCTGTTGATATATGCAATCATCAATATCGCGACATTCAAATAAATCAACAAGGATGGAATCATGAAAACGAAGGGAATAGAATAGAAACCACCACGGAAATCGCCGTCTCAACCCGCCTGCAACTAACAGGGTATCATCAACACCAAAGATACTTCTTGGTACTCAGGTACCTTAACGCAGCAATAGTAAACACGAAACTCCTTCCTACCAAACAAGAATCGCTGAGAAGCACAAAAAGGACCCATTTAATACCGCCATCACCAGCATCATACACCTATACACTATCTCGCCTACAACCACACGTATTAATGCCCACAACGGTATACATAGTAAAAATACAGAGAAAGAGAAAAACAAAAGGGGAAAAAGAATAACAGATTTACTCGAGCCCGAGAAGTAAAAGAAACGAACGAACTACAATTTGTATAATGGTAGGGAAAAACAAATCAAAAATACGCCCCCATTCCAGTCTAGATGAGAAGAAATACACCCGCTCCAATCGCTGAAACTACTCCAAGCTACACACTATCTCCGGCTATACGGACTGACCCCGAATGGCTCCATCTCACCGTGATCCCCGCCAACTTCTGTCGCATCACTCTCGTCATCATAGAACTCGCTGCTCAGTACACTGCTATCGGCATCCGCATCGTAGTTGTCCCTCCTGAACAATAGTGCATGGGCAGTGGGTCCTGCGGGAGGCGCCAAGGGCCTTCTTGCAGCTGGCGTAGGTCGCTTTTCTTGCTGTCTGGTAGATATAGGACCTCTGGTTACTGACGAAGGAGCATCCATCACTAATCCACTTCGACCGAACCCGACCCCAAACCTTCGAGGAGCACCTGCTAATGTAGTGCTCGGAGGAGTTAAGATACCGTTCAGAAACCCACTGGCTGCAGATGAAGGCCGCGATGGTGTCGGTGTAGTTTTGGAAGGAGATTCGCTAGAAGCCTTGCCTCTGTTCTTGAAAGTTTGCCATGCCGCCGATGCGGCGCCTGGAAGCTTCGCTGCTGCTAATTGAACGGCAGCCAGCTTGTCATCGGGTTTGGTGATACCCATTGCACGCTCCTTCTCGTGAAGCTGCATTTCCAAGCTCGCTTTTAGACGTGTAGCGGCATCCTGGAGAGTGCCCCTGTCGAGGTTCGGAAGGGTGCAAGTGTGGATGATCTCCTCAAGATCATCGACACGTAGATCGAGGAGCTCACGGTACATGTTGAGTTGTCCCTCCGCCTCTTTGAATTTGGTTTTGTCGACTTTGAGGCTGGCAAGCTCGCTTTTCAGTTGATCGTTATCAGCCTCTCGTTCCTGAAGTTGAATCTGGAGGGTTTCAATGGACTCCCGAAGTGCATGCTCATCTGATACATGTGATGCAGTCATTTCTCTGACTGTAGTAGCGGCTTGGGCAGCTGCCTGAGCAGCTTGGTTGGCGACCTTGAAGTTTTCATTGAGGGTCTTGACTTGGGTCTGCAGGCTCTCGATATGGTCGCGGAGGTTCTTAGATTCGTCCTGGGCAATGTTAAGTCTCTCTTGCAAAAAGTACTGATTCCGTTCGGCATCTTCGGTGGCAATGCGGTATGCCCGTTCGTTCTGAACTCGGACTTCCTCAAGCTGGTGCTCATACTTCCGTTGCTGATCTTGAAGAGCAGCCGACTTTGATTGCGCGACCTCCTTCAGCACCTTGCTCTGTTCATCCTCAGCCCCTCGAAGCGCATTCGTCTTTGAATCCTGGGCCTCTTTGAGCAGTTGATCCATATTCTCCTTCTCTAGAGCAGCTTGTTGGGTGACACGGTTAACTTCATTTCGTGCCTCCTCGACCTCCTTCCCAAGTCTATCCTTGACGGATATGACTTCGGCATTAGAAGCATCAATATCGACCTGAAGGCTCGACCGGACTCTGTGGACCTCCTCTCTGGCCGACTCACGGGCTTGGTCAACCTCGTGAACAAGTTGTGCGATCCGGGACTGGTTCTCCATTGATTCCTGTCTCAACTGGGTAATCAACTCCTCCGCTTTCCCGCCGGCTCTATTCAACTGATCCGTCTCGATCCTGAGCCTAATAGCTTCCTTCTCCTCCATCTCCAATCTCTTCACCTCACCCTCCAAGCTTTGATTCTTCGTGACTTCGGCGGCCAATTTCGCTTCGAGAACTTCGATCCGGGCATTCTGCTCATCCTGAGTCTTCCTCCACTTCCCCTGTTCTTGGCCGATTTCCAATGACACGCGACGCATGTCCTCCTGAATTCTGTCAAACTTCGTGCGGAAGGATTCTCGGACTTTGATACTTTCCTCCATCTCTGATTTTAACATTTCCATGGCTTTCCGTAGCTCCTTGTTCTCACCCTCCAACTGCAAGTTCCATGCACGGTGCTTCTCTTCGCTTGCTTGTGCCTGACGGATGGAACCTTCGAGCTCAGCATTCTTTGCTGAAAGTTCACCGTTGGATTTCTGAAGGGATGAATGGGCGCCCTCGAGAAGTGCACTCCGCATCTGAGCTGATGTGAGTGTCTGATGTCGCTTCTCATCAACGGTCTTCAGACGACGATCCTTCTCTTCGGCAATTTCCCGTTGCTTGACCGTCTCTTCTTCTGCGATCTTCAGTTTTGCCTCCAACTCAATCGTCTTCTCTTGCCACTCTCTCTTGCTCTGCCCCTCCTCATCCCAACGCTTCTGAAAATGAGCAGCATCCCTCTCGATTGACTCGACCTTCCGTTGCAACTTCTCCTTAGAATCGTCCTGGCTGTCAAAATTAAGAGGCACAAACAATTGCTGCTTCGAAATGACGTCCTCCATAAGTGTACGGAAGTCTTGTAAAGTAGGCTGAGCATCAGAAACCTGATTGATAACCGTCCGGGATTCCTCCACTTTGCGTTCCCGGTCCTCCTCGACTACCTTCTTAAATTCGGCAATGCCAGAATCGGCCTTCAAAATTTCTTCCACAGCTCTCTTGATATCGTCCAGTCCTGGGACAGTAGCAGCCAGTCCGTCAAAAACAGATTTGAAGTCGTCGATCTTTGGCTGCAAACTAGTTTCCACTACAGAGCGGAAGTCATCCAGGTTAGGCTGTTTTCTTTCTAGTTCTTTAAGGCCCTCCTGGATATGAAGGTTGGTATCCGCAATCGCATTCCTAATTGCTACAGCATCCTGCTTTTGTTCTTTCTCAGCGAGATTGCGACGCATATCGGTCTTTGAAGCACGAGACTGAATGAATCCCGTAACCTCCCTCACGGCAGAGTAAACATCGCCTACCCGAGAGGTAAGCGCCACATGGCCCTCTTTCACAGCCTCCTGCTGAGCATCTTGGTGAAATTCCATGTTTGCCGCGTTATCTTGGGTCAACCGTAATACTTCCTGAAGCATGTCACCAAATTGGTTGTTCTCCTGCTTGAGTTTGAGGACTTCTTGGTAAGTCGATTTGGTATCAATACTGGTCAAAGAGTTCATGATCTCGGCTTTCAACTCTGTGAGCTCGTCCGTCTTGGCTGATTTTTCATTTGCGTCCGCAAGAACATTGTGAATAGCAAGGAGGTCCTTATGGACACCAGAAGTCAGTGAGCTAGTAATAGCAGCCTTGACCTCAGCGATGTCACTGCGTTGAAGAGCAGAGACGTCCTTAAGAACGAATTTAGTGTCATCTACTCTGTCACCGACGTTGGTAATAATTTCATCGACAGCGTCGCGAACGGCGTCCCTCATGATCGACACATCCTCCCTGACAGCATCTTTGATGGCGGAAACGTCGCTCGCGACCATAACTATATCCTCACTCCGAGCAGCATTCGCCAGCACTTGGGCAATAGTCGCTTTTACCTCTGCGAATTCACGGCCGTGACTACTTGCAACAGCATCTTTGATCGCCCTTAGGCTTGGTTCAGAGATGGCGGTTCCGCTCTGCTGCATGACTAAAACCTCCGATAAAGCAGCCTTGATTTTTTCGAACTTCCTATCCTTGGGGGATTTAGGAGGAATCATTTCCGAACTGTCCTCTTCGTCATCGGCATCGCTCTGGACCGGGTCGCCAGGGCTCTTGATGGATCCGAGTTCCGTCACTGTGTGCAGAGTATCGTTGATGGTCGCAAGAGCGTTAAGCACAGGCTCCAGCCTTCGCTGAAACAGGCCACCAACAAGTTCTTCGACATGGGCGTCAAAAAACAAACGGCTTTGTGGTCGGAGCTTTCCACCTTCATCCGATATCATGTCATCCCAGTCACTATCCGCATCCTTAGCAATGCCAATTTCCTCTTGACGGTTGTCGTCAATTTCGTGAATCGGAAGGTCTGGTTCGTCTGGAGAAAATGAAGAGGCTCGATGGTGAATAAACGTAAGTCCTCCACGGCGGGGACTTGGACTTGGTCCAGCACTTCGAAGGTTTTGGATCTGCTTATGCGAAATTGGGTCTTCATACATCGAAATGGGCATTCGAACAGGACTATCTAGCTTCCAGGGAGATTGCTCCTCGAGGGTTCCTTGAAGATCGATGGGTTCACCCTCTTCACTCATATCCTCACCTTCTACGTCCTCACCATATTCGGTCTCTTCAGATGGGTGAACATATATTGTACTTGTGTAGTCCATATACTTGATGACTTCGTCCAGCTCAGCATCGGTGGGGGTGGGCATTGGTACAGCTTCCTTTTCCGGCTCGATGTCCTCGTTGTATGGTGTAGGTGCCCTGGGAGGTAGGAAAGTACTGCCATCGGGGAGAATTGGTGGGGGCGGTGCTGGCTGAGAGGGCGGAGGCGATGGTGTATGTGCGTATCGAGACTCGGACATACCCCCAAATACCTTCTTGGGTGGTGTCGTTAACTTTAAAAACTCAAAGTCGAACCCTCGAGTAGTCGGCTTAATGGAAAATTCAGACACATCAGGTTTAATGTTGAACTTCTCCTCTTCAACCTGAGATGTTGCTGGTGGTGGTGGTGTCTGTGAGGTGGCAGCGAGAAATGCCTCATCCGGTGAGAGTATATCGTCATGTCTGATAATATTAACTTTGGATTCATATCGTCCAGGCCCGCCATTCATGGGTGAGGCATTAGCAAAGCCTTCAGCCTCGAGTTTATCCCGAAACTCGAAGGGTGGGTAGGATGTTCCCAGAAGGCCTTCTAGTGGAGCTTGCATAAGCTGCTCGCCTTCGTCGCTACTCTCACTAACTTTGTCCTCGGTCTCCTTTGGTTCTTGAATATTTTGCTGCACGGAAGGCGGTGCAATGGTACTAAGGGCTGGAACTTCGGTATCATGCGCATCGCCCAATGTAGGCCCATGCTTCACTCTCTTACGCCCTCCTTCCGGGGTGCTCTCTCTCCGATCACTTGAGGCATCTACGACACCTTTATCGTGCAACTGAAGGCGGCTGGGTGGACGGATGATCGGGATGACCTTCTTCACAGGTGGTGGCTTCACAATGTCTCCGAATATTGAATTGACAACTGGAGCTGGTGTAGGTTTCGCGAAGGATGGTGTAAACGCTGGTGCATTGGGACTAAACGCAGCAGCTCCCTTTTCGAATAATGGAGTATATGCACCGCCGCTAACCAAGCTTGGGCGGAAACTTCCAGTATTAAATCCAGCACCAAAGCCACCAAAGCCAACAGCAGAACTAGAGCTGTGATCTCTGGAATGGGTTCCGGGAGAGATCGTAGAGGCCATCTGGCTTGTGGGTGAGAACGAGTTGCTCTTGGGAACGAAGGTAAAGGAGGTGGCAGGATCGAACTTGAATTCTGCTGCTTTTGCATTTAGTTTCGCCTTTGAAGCCGAAGAAGTTGTGGAGGGTGCGTTCTTTGAATGCTCAGAAGCCCAAATATTACTATTGTTGGACATGTGATGGCCATGACTTGTCGTAGTTGAAAACGTGCGTCTAGGACTCGGTGATTCACTCGGGTTGGTAACGATATCAGAGATGTTAGTCCTGCCGTCCTCGCTAAGAAGTTCATCAAGGTGATGATCCCCTCTACCCAAGCCCTCTCCCGCCATCAACATTGACATTGCCGAATTCTGGATCGGATCAGCAGTGTCATAGTCATGTTGCATCTGAGAAAGGGATTGGTCGCGGCTGTGCGCATGGACAGCGTAGTGAGATTGAGGCATGAATTGTTGGGGCAGAGGCTGTGACTGATCCACTTCATAAACATTCTGTTCAATGCTGTCTTCACGCTTCCGAGCTTCTTGTTTGTTTTGCTGCTTCTCTGCTTCTATGTCCGATACATCGTCATCTGGATTTGAAGCCAGTTCAGGGCCGATGTGAACATCGGTCTCAACACTTGGCATATCTGGCTGCTGTGGAAATAGGACAGGTGCTGGAGAAACGGGATTCGTTGTAAATCCTTCTCCATCAGCGTCTTTAACCGTATCTCCGGGCTCACGAGCCTCCCCTTGCTGATAAGCTTCAGAGTTTTCGAATTCTTGTTGAAGAGTGACACTAATCTGATGGCGATGCTTGGGAACGGGTGCGTCGATGGTGGGACCTGGATAGGGCATTTCTTCGTGCTCTTGATTCGTGGGATGTCGAACTTGTGCTAGTGGGGAACCACGACGGATATTCTGCTGATGGAACCGTTCCTGACTAACAAGTCCGTGATGGGCGCTATAAGGATCCATTGAATTATCCATAGGGTATCCCATGTTAAATTGACTGGCCGAATGACCATGCATTGACATTCCCATGATACTTGGAGAGCCATTTCGCATGGCAAACGGAGGGCTCCAGACACCAGATCCGCTCAAAGATGGAGGGGTTGGTTGCTGTTGAATTGGCGGAGTATACATCGTGGCATACTGATCCCACTCCATTGGATTCGCCGATGTTCCCGACAACGATATTGACTGTCTAGGAAGATGAAATGCAAATTGATGGTTTGATGGACCGGCGGGCGATTGTAGAAGTGGCCCAGGCGTACCATTTGCAGGGATTGAAATGGGAGAAAATGGGTTGTAGGGTCCATGAGGATGGCCCGAATGAGGGTTACTCATCGCTGATCCTGATTGTGGTGGAGGTGAAAAAGGATTGATGGCAAGTTGGGCAGGGCTTGGCATATGAGACTGGAAGCATACATATTAGCAATAAGTTTCAGAGCATCATTGGAAACCTCACCAGAGGCGTATCTCCACCTCCAATAACAGATCCAGGCTGCGTTGATGGCCCATCGTCGAGTATTACTCCAAGCGCCCTAAGCTTTTCTTCTCGAAGTGCTGTCACATACGCCTCCCACTCTATTGATCAAACAATCAGTAAAAATTGCATATGGTGATGATGCCAGACAAACGTACCACTCTTGTCTGGAATGCTAACGAATATATCACTTGCGTCCACCTTCTCCTTCTGTTCTTCTGGGTATATGTCTCTGCTGGGACCCTGTCCACCTATCTCGGTATTGTAACCTTGATTTATCCATGCCTTCATCCGCATTTCAATCTCACGTCTACTAAGTGGTATTGGCTGTCCACCCGAAACACCATAAGGAACGTCGGACGGTATTTGAATAACCACAGCCTTCCCACGCCATTTTATCGCCTTTTTGGAGCTTGGGGTACTTGTCCGGGTCGTTGGAACCGATTTAGGCGCTGATAACAGATAATGTGTGACACCATTTGTTTTACCATTCGGTGTTGTCTGAGGAGTTGCTTCTACTTGCACAGGAAGCTCCATCTTAAACCCATTTACGCCTTTATCTTCAACCGGGGATGGTGTGAGATCAGCCCACCTACTTGGTAAGGCCGGCATTTCGGGCAGGTCTGTTTGGCAGTCCATCGGAAAATCTACCAGTGATTGCGGTGCTGTTCTGTACCTTCCAGTCACACCGCTGGCTGCGGATTCGTGGTCTGAGGAGAACTCGGTTCCAAGGACGCCCAAGAATGACGACTGTTGATAGTCCGCTGGAGTGATTGTTTTCGCGTTCGAGATATTGCGATGATGTCCTCCGATTGCCGATAGTACTCCACTTTGCGCCTCCTCCAGGTCCTGTGAAGACTCCGAGTACCAACTAGAAGACGCGCGTCGGTGTTGCTGGTAGCCACGGCGAAGAACCCAATCCTCCGTATACCGGCGTTGAATTCGGTATTGACCTTTACTCTCCTGGACAGGGTCCGTACCTGCACGATGCAAAAATCCAAGGAGAACCCCAGGACGGATGCTGTCTGCGACCGTTCCCAACCCTGTAATCTGTGGAAGTGATGCGGAGCTCGCACTTCGTAGTTGCTCTCGATTACGTGGACTACTCCAGCTCTCGAGGCTCACAGCGGGCGTAAAGTACCGTGAGCCCTCTTCGGATGGTTGTGTACAAGTTTGAGATAGTTTGCGGAGAGAAGAAACTGTGCTGATAGACGATGACCGCGACCAGGTTTGTGAATGCCCACCTGCAACCGCTGGTGCGAGCTCAGGGTGGGGTGAAGCAGGGAGGTATGCGTACACCGGGACTGGAGGTGAAGACGGCGGGGAAGACTGGTCTGTAGACAACGACGACTCTACAAACAAATTGTTTGCTGATGAGCGCAACGTGCTTGCGGTGGAAATGGCTAAGTCTGGATAGGGAAATTGATCGAGCAATTTCCCAAAAAATAACCCCTTTTTTCCAGTCAAGTATACAGCCCTTTAGAATCTGCGGTTGATGGTAATAATTAGAACTGCTACCAGTAAGACTAAGTATGAGAGAAGCTCGCAACCTATTGGTACGGTTATGGACGCGGTTGGGAAACCCAAGCTCATGCAGCAAAGTGTCGAGGGCTCGGGCAAGCTCAACGACCTTCGGGAATTAAAAACAAATACTTAAGTACTTGGTAGGTAGTAGAATCTAACGAAGGAGAAAAAAGTTAGACGATCGAGAAAGGGCGAAGGAGAGGAAGGGAGAAAGGAGGCGAAGCAGAGGCAGGAGATGGAGATGGAGTTCTCTGAGTGGGAAATAACGGTCGCGCGTCTCCCCTGTTCACCAGTGACCTGTCGTCGTTGTGGTGCTGGCGTCCAATCCCTGCATTGCCTGCACCTCCATTTCCGAATTTTATGAGATGCATCATCCCGTAATAGTTGAGCCAGACGCCAGCGAGGAACACGTTGACTGCACCACAATCAAAAACATGCATGCAGGTGATGATGTTGATTTTTATAGATGCCCTACTTAAGTACGTATGTAGGCGTCCTAGGGGTTTTTTTTTGAAAGATACAAAACATGTTTCGTTTGTTTAAGGGGGAGACCTGAAACGATGCTAGTGATGTGTCAAAAATTTCGTCTGCCCCGCGGTCCAACGCGCTCTACAACGCCGTACTCCAGATCACCGCCTCCCAGAAGGAGCAGCTCAACTCGCGCTAACTTGGAGAGCCTGACTCGAGACAACGATGTTTAGCTATTGGTGGATGGTAACCAGCAGCATCCCTAGGGTATCGATACTAGTGGATGAAAAAAACCGGCTTCCGCACCGCAGCCTGAGTCCGAGTTCGAACAAACACAGCAACAGCTCATGGAGCCGGTGAGAGAGCCTTCCCGGTTCACCAGATCCCATGAGCAAGAAACACTGCGCAAGTGTCTTACCACGGCTCGGGCTGAGTTACTCAGCCTCGAGAACACTTGACTGAAGAGCAATCGCCTGATGGCAATGGCGTTGCAGAACTATGCACCATCGGTGGTTGAGAACGCGCCACCTCCAGTAAAGCTTGAATGCGACAATACTCGAAAAAACGTGTAATGGATTTGGCCCTTACTATAAAAACTCAGTTGATTTTAGTCAGAAGAAAACAGGTGATGGGTGATGGGTGATAGGTGATGATTCAGGAAGCTTCAGTGTCGCAGCACTACCATACCGACGGAGAAGCGGAATACTGGAGGGAAGACTCTGAGACCGAACAATTGAATGGCTGTCATTGCCGACTAGTTGCATCTTGGGATTCCTATACGCTTTTTTCAGCAACGGAAAACCTCAAGGAAGAGCAGTCTATCTCTAATATAATACCCTTGCTTGTGTGCGGTAATGCAGTTATCGTTTAATGCTATGCTCTGTATCACAGAGGTAGTATACCCGCAGCGGGCGAGAAACCTATAGCTATTATACATTTTCAGGAGCTGCTCCATGGGAGACGGATTCAACAACACACTCACAGCATTAGAGTAGTGCTGGCCGTGAGGTCTATGGCCGAAGGAATCTTAGCACCTTGTCCTACTCTCGCGAGGCGTATATCCTCGATCTCTAAGACGGGGCATAAACTCCGGCAGACTGTTCATTCACCCATCGCTAAGAATCACCGCGTATTTCTACCTTATCACCTACCTACAAATTGGAATTCGCTGCCGTCCTCATGCCCGGCATCAAGTAAACCCTGCCATCTCAGTTGCCGATTTGTTCAAGCAAGATCCAGTTAACAATCTTTGGAAGACAAACATGAAGGTCTGTCCTGCGCAATAAGGGGTTTCCCAGGGACTGCTTCTGCCCAGAGACAATACTTATTATCCTCTCGCAACTATCTCTACTTCAACACAACAAGGTCCGTTACAGGGGCATGCCTAAGCTGACGTGCAGGTATTTGCAGGACCAGGACGCAGAACTGTAGGATTAACGGGCAGTCAGCACAGTAGATACAGGAAAGCATAGCGAGCAAGTCCGGCACTTGCTTAGGGCTGGGGTTGACATTGCTTGGCACGATGCACGTCACGTGGTTGGTGGCCCGATAAGTACTTCCAGTTTGTAAACATAAACAAACAATAGTGCGCCTTCCCCTCAACCCATTCCACCCTTCAGAAGATTCGTTCACCATCAATCCTTCTTCTAAAGCAAATACGCCCGATTCCCCATTCATCAAATTACAACAGCAACCACATCCATTATGGTGAGTTCCGTACCATGCCACACCACCGGTACTATGAAGTAGCTAACGCGTCTTCCCTTTCCAGGCTGCAAACCAGGCTCGTCGCCGTCTCGCTCAGGATCACGCCGCCTTGCGCGCTGCGCTGCCACCCGACTATTTCTTTGCTGGCGATCCCAGCGATGATCTCAGAGGACTCTCTATCCACCTCGTTGGACCAACCTCCACGCCTTTCGAGTCTGGCGTGTTTCTAGTCACCTTACGCATGCCCGACGCTTACCCACAGGAACCCCCCAAGGCCAACTTCCACACGCGTATATTCCACCCAAATGTTGATGACCGTACTGGCGACGTCTGCGTTGAAACCCTTAAACGCGACTGGAACCCCAAGTTGACCCTCAAGGATGTCCTCTCCACGATTCGATGTCTACTGGTCTATCCAAACCCCGACAGCTCGCTCAATGAGGAGGCCGGGAAGATGATCCAAGACGGCTATGAGGTTTTTGCACGCCATGCAAGAATGATGACTGAGGTTTACGCCCGCGTTCCCGAGCATCTCACGGACCTCGTGGAAATGACTCGCCATCGCAAGGCGGAGGACGATGAGGAGCCAGCATCTCCAGGAAAGCTTGTCGCCAGCTCGAGCAGCACTAACACTACCTCCAAACCCACCCCCTCTTCAGCAAGACGCAAGAGCCAACCTGCGAAGCCATCGTTTACCGTCATCCGCAAGATCAAGCGTGCAACATCGCCTACCTCCAGGGCTTCCAGAGGCGCTGACTCCGATTCCGATGGAGGCGATTCCGGCAAGGAAAACGTTCTTATCCGCCCTCGTCCGATCTCTCCACCTGGAATCAAACGTTCTCGTGAAGAATCTACTGCCCCCGCGGAAGAGAACGAGAAGGGTTCCGCGACCAAGGACACTTCCGAATCGTCCGGTAGAAAATCTCCCAAGCTGAAGGAAGACGCCAGCTCGAATGCCAGCCACGCGCACGGGGACCTGTCGAAACTCTCGAAGACCAAGACCACTGCAACGCCAAAGAAACCTGCCACCCCCGGCGGCAAACATTCATCTAAGAAACCTGGCGTAAAGTTGGGCTTGAAGAGATTTTAACTTTCGAAAGCCTTATACAGGATGTTTGATACCACCAGCACTATCACCATCGTACAGAGTATGAGTTTTACGACGTTCATTACACTTTTCATTGTTTGGGTTTGATTGCTTAGGCGCTACATGGCGACTGCTTCTACAGATTTCCCCCATTTTAAAGTCATTGGGCTTTTCTGCAACATAATTTTCCTTACCTTTCCTTTGTGGCTTCATGGTGGCAGGTTTTGGGGGCGTACTTGCTTTACTTGGTGCTTTTGGGCTCGGGTTTGGGTCTGGGTCTGATTTTGGGGTTAAGGAATACAAGTCTACTGCTGCTTCTGCTACTTGTTCTTGTCTTTTTGTGCTGTAGGATACCACTGTATAAACACGTCTGGGCCCGTAACATATTAATATCTCTTCCCTCGAGAAACTTCTGTGCCTCCCATCTACGCGAGAATGCAACGCGCCGGTGACCCCTGATCTAAGATCTCAACACGCTTGCAGCCTGAAGGCAGATCTATTACATGGCCGCCTTTTCCGGGTTTATCCGCAGGATATATGTATCATTTAAGCCTTCTGTTACATCCGAGTTGTACAAGCCCCGTGTACCGGTGATAAGCGGTAAGACATCTTATCAACCCCACTCAAGCCTAAGTGTACTTCGACACAACATCTAGAGACGATGTCTTCAACAACAGCAGCAACAGTGAGCGGCCTCACTCCCGAGCAGCTCCAGTTCTGGGACGAAAATGGGTACCTCATAATCCCCGATGCCTTCTCGCAAGACACAGTCGACAAGTTGTTGGCCGAATCCCACAAGCTTCTAGAAGGTTTTCAACCATAATTTCTAGCGAGAGGAGAGGATAGTTTCTGATGCGTGTATCTACTTAGAGTTTACACTCGAAGGTCATCCTATGACGCGGTTTGTAACGGGAGGTGAAGACGGGAGTGACGACTCCAAACATGTCGGCGACGACTACTTCCTCAACTCCAACGACAAGATACGATTCTTCTTCGAAAAGGGTTAGTTTATCGCCGCACCTCACAAGCCGCCAACCAACTGAAACGAATTTGCTATATACAGAGGCCTTCGACCCCACCACGGGAAAGCTCATAAAGCCGAAAACAAAAGCTATCAATAAGATCGGCCATGCCCTACACTCACTCTCACCCCCGTTCGTCTCCGCCTCCATTAACCCGACGAACCGTGCCATCGCCCGCTCCCTCGGGTTCCGCGACCCTCTTGTACTCCAGAGCATGGTGATCTGCAAGCAGCCCGGTATTGGCGGAGCCGTTGAGTCGCACCAGGATTCCACTTTCCTCTACACGGATCCCCCGAGCGCTGTGGTAGGCAACTTTCCACACACGGGCGGGTGGTGCTGAGACTGATACTGATGTCCTACAGGGCTTCTGGTACGCACTCGAGGATGCGACTCAATCGAACGGATGCCTTAGCTTCGCGCCGAGCTCCCACAAACGGCGTCCCATCAAGAAACGGTTCGTGCGTGTTCCGGAGGGCGGGACGGGGTTTGATGAGGTCGCGGAGGGAGTTGGGAATGGGGTTACAGAGAGGGGATTGGTTGCTGTCGAGAGGGAGGAGAGTTTTGTGATGGAAGAGGTTAAGAGGGGAAGTTTGGTGCTGATTCATGGGAATGTCCTGCATAAGAGCGAGAAGAACTTGAGTGAGAAAAGTCGGTTTATTTATACGTTCCACGTGAGTTTATGCCTGATTTATTGAGGGGTCGACTGACTGACTGATATGGTGGCAGGTCATTGAGGGAGAGAATAAGTATGACGCAAGGAACTGGCTGCAGCCGCCATCGGAAGGCTTTTCGAAGCTGAATGAATGAGCTTAATTCAAGATGCCGCCAAGTCTCGCTTAACTGCAAGGTGAGCGATGAGGAGTTTTGTAACAGCGATCACTAAGATGGAAAACAAGAGATAAGATGGGATGAGATTGATAAGATCAGTCGATAAGATGACAGTGACGTGCTTCTCTCAACTTCTTAGTCGGAAAGGCAGTCCCCTTCCGGTCTCTCGTGCATCACATGCAAATGCACCTGCGTTTGTTGAGAAGCTAGACTGCAATTATTCATTTCCCATTTCCCTGCAAGCTTCACTCGCCTCCGCACGCCACACACGACACGAAGCCTGATTCTGAGAATTTTCTAGATTAAACTATACACTAATGAAGTAGCTTTTGAATTGTCGTCCTTCTCCCTTCTCCCCTCCTCTCCTCTTCCTCGCTCTCCTCCCACGCTCCTACCTCTCCTCTTCATCCTGTCCAACGTCTTACGTATTGCGTATCTATCCAATCGAATCTCCCCGAGAATAAAGCCATCTGAAATCCAATCGTGCATTTGTGTACAGCTTTTCACCTTTGTTCTTCCCATCCCCCCGTCCGAGCTCACCATGTCTCAGACCAACGAGCTCCTCACCATCCCTCTCTCCTACAATCCCGCGAACTCGCAAATTTCAGCGTCGCACCTTGTCTATTCCCTCTTCCCGGAATGGACTCCGGCGAAAGGAGGTAGAGGCGTCAAGTTCATCAGATTCACTGACGGAATTACCAACACTGTACGTTCTGGGCCGCGTAATAAGTGAGCACGTGCTAAGAATCTTTCACCCCCAGCTCCTGAAGTGCGTTCACAACCCTCCTCCGGGGCTCTCCGCCAATGAAGCGAGGGACTTCGAAGATGAGAACTCTGTGCTTTTGAGAGCATATGGTAATGATACTAGTATTTTGATTGACCGTGAGCGTGCGTCACCTCCCCCCCCCTCCCGAACCATCCACCCACCTACCGGCGTTGACCTTGCATGTGTGTGTGAACAGGCGAATGTAGTTCACACCTCCTTCTATCCAAACACGGCCTCGCTCCCCCACTTCTGGCACGTTTCGCAAACGGCCTACTATACCGCTTTGTCGCCGGCCGTGTGTGTTCTGTCGACGACCTGTCACTCCCGGAAACTTGGACTGCGGTTGCGAAGCGGCTGGGAGAGTGGCATGGTGTTCTTCCTACATACCCGACCGGCTCTTCGGCCGAGGCACCGGCAATTGACCTCTGGGGTGTGCTGCAGGGGTGGATAGACGCACTGCCATCATCTAAAGATGCTGAAAAGGCGCAAAAGGAGGAGTTGCGCCTGGAATTGGAGGTTCTCGAGACCGCCAAAAGTGCTGGTGGGTATGGATTGAAGGGGCAGGACGGCGGTGTGGGCTTGGTGACTGGGCATTGCGACTTGTTGCATGGGAACGTCATCATCCTTCCGGGTAAGGAGGGAGAGGAGAGGAAGGTCCATTTGATCGACTACGAGTACTCCACTCCTTGCGAGAGGGCTTTCGACATTGCGAACCATTTTGCGGAGTGGGGTGGATTTGCGTGCGAGTACGAGAAGCTTCCCACGAAGAGCACCAGGAGGGAGTTTATTCGAGTTTATCTGCGTAGCTTTCACGAGCACCGGAAGGATGGAATTGAGGTCACGGAGGGTGAGGTGGAGGCGCTGATGAAAGAGGTGGATCTGTTTAGAGGCGTGCCTGGATTCTATTGGTACAATTTACTCTTTCTCGCCTGGCTTCGCTGAGGGATGCTAACTGGAGCAGGGGAATTTGGGCATTGATCCAGGCCACTATCTCGCAGATTGATTTCGATTATGCGCAGTACGCCCTTGTGAGACTGGGTGAATACCATGGATGGAAGGATTCAGAAGGCACCCTTCGGGAAAGGAGATGGGCGGAGGCTTAGGTCAACCTTCCAATAACTCACGATATTTGCAAGCGTATACTTACTTTGGACGGCATTTCAACAACCGGGCGAGGTAAATGATTCTGCATACTTATTGTGTTTTAGGTGGATGGCCGCGGAGCGAGAGGGGGGAAATAGGCTTTTTTGTTTCGTTTGAACTGTAATGTATACGTTTCATGCGTTGCTTTTCTTGATTGGGAGTTTTCATTTGCGAGGCGCTTGGGTCTTTTCAACAAACGGCTGCTATGCTGCGGGATATCAAGGGGTTTTGTCATGTTGGATTTAATTGTGTTTGATAGTTTTTTTATGGGTTGGTTGAGTGATTGACTTGTATACATATTGTATGGGAGGGGTGGAAAGTTCAATAAATCAACCATACCATTCTCAAGTTCACGACACCATTCTGTGCCAGCGGTGATTCAGGCACTGGCGTATTCATGTTTAATAACAGGGCTTGTTCATCAGGCGTGTCAACTCGCTCAAAGTTCACTCACACAAGAACAAACTAAAGACAATTCTTCTACCTTTTCTAATTGGTATGATACAGAAAATAGGTATGATACAAAACATACTTAAACAATACCAGGTCGGGGATATCAACAAAAGTACAATAAACAATAACAAAAAACGAAAAAAACACCCAATACACCAAAATCGCATACAGTCGTACTCCAGTTTACATGTCAAAGTCGCCCTTCCTCCCTTCCTCCTCCTCTTGCTTCATTATACAAACCTCTCGCCCCCCTCAAAGCTCCCAAAAACCACCGCACCCACACCTCCAAACTCCCTAACACAACACCAACTCTCCCTTTCACCCACCAACCGCACCGCCATCTCCGCCTCCACAACCCCAATCGGATTCTTCACGCTCTCCCTTACCGCCCCCACCGCCGCCCGCAACCCCAAACTTTCCCCGCGCCCCCGATATCCCCTCAATATCTCCGTCACCTCCGGCACCCGTCCCTCCGCCGCCCGCTGCACCAGTTCCTCGGGCGTCGGTGGCTTCTCGGCCGCAGCAGCTTTGGCGCGTATACGTTCCAGCAGCGAGGACCCACGGCCAGCCAGGGTCTCCCCCTTCTTTGCGGTGGTGATGGTGACAGACTTGGTAGGCACAGCCTTGAGCTCCTTTATGAGCCGCTGCGACTTCCCGTGGAGCACTGTGTTGATTGTCGCGCGGTGGACGTACTCTTCGATTTTCGCCTGCGGCGGGTCGGCGGAGCCGGTGTATTCCCAGAACTCGCGGACTTTTTTGGCGAAAGCGGTTTTGAGGGTTTCCGCGTGCGTGAGTTTTAACTGCGGGGTTTCAGAGAATTTTATGCATGTTTTTCCGGCGCCGTAGTCGAGGAGGTGCAGGCCCGAGGTGGAGGGGGAAGGGGTGTTGTAGTGCGAGAGGAAGACGATGCGGCGGAGGTCCTCGAGTGAGGTGCGTTTGCCTGTGAGACGCTCGATGTGTGGTTTCATTGCGGCGAAGGAGGGGAAGACGCCGGAGGAGTTTTGGGCTTTGTGGAGAAGGAGGGCGGTGATGAGGGCGGCGTGGAGGGGGATTAGTGCGGCGAGGGTGAACGGGAGGGAAGGGGAGGATGCGGAATCGTCGGATGATGCTGGAGGGGTGAGGGATGTTGGTGATGCGGGCTGTGCCGAGCGGGGTGTATTGCCGGAGCGTTGGGATAGCGATGTTGAAGCGCTCCTTGTTGCTGATGCGAGGAAAGTATCAAGTGTAGTCGCTGTTCTTTTTCTTGAGGGTGTTTGTGGTGGTGGAGATTTTGTGAGAAACCTGTCCAGTGTAGCAGTTGCGGTTCTCTTCTTCTTTGCAGGTGTAGGTGGCGCAGGAGTGTCGTTTTCAGTCTTGACTCGTTTCTTGGGCATAATAACAACGTCCTCGTCTCCATCCTGTACTATCGTGGCCGGCCGCGAGACAGTGACAGCTTCAGCGGTAACATCGAGCTTGCGTTTTCTTCCACTCGTCGCGGCTGCAGCATCCTCATTGTTTGTCGACGATGATTCCACAGAAACTTCTGCCTTCCGTTTCACCCCTTTCGACGTGGTGGTAAAAGATTTCAGCGTGCGTTTCGACAAGGTGGCTGCGGCTGCTTTCCGTTTAGGAGGCATTGGTGTGATACTCGGAACAACTGTACAGGAAGAGAAGGCGTTGGTGGTGGTGGTAGTGGTGAAGTGAGGAGAGATTTGAGGTTAGACGGATTAGGACGTTGTTTACTGTGGTTGCTGCAGTGATTTCCCGTTTTGCAACACGCGGCGGCTTGGCGCTACCTACTTTACGCGTGAGCGAGTTAGAGCGCATGAAGCTATATAGAGAAGAATCCATGATTGGAGGAAGCATTTGCCTAGGCATGTTGAGACGATTACACTGGAGGAATCTGAAATTTACACTACCTCACCCGAGCATAAGGCCTTTATGTGCAAAAATTAACTAGCAACTGATACCTATTAATACTGCTCAATTTGCTATATTGCTAATCGCTACTGACATTCTTCTATCCCTAACTTCCCACTTACACAGTTGTCTCTGGTACAAGCCCCTCATGAGATTATTTCCCTTATACGCCACCAAATCGGCCTCCAGTACCCCTAAAAGAATAGGCCCTCCGGGTTCCATCCAAAAATCTTCTGTGCGTAGTCTGCTCTAGTCCTAAGGTTAGCCAAGCATGAATAGGCCAATCCCAGTACCATCAATCTTATTGCGAGCCTCGTCGATGGAACACGACTTAGGATGATCTGTTTGCGGCAACCCAATGGACTTCATGATTGTGCCGGTCCCGCGTGCAATATCGCGCACTGCTACATCTTCATTCCTGAAGGTAAAGTAAAATCTCTATGCAAAGATGTCAATAGTGCCGAGCGAGGGGGCTGACTTTGTCATGGAAGGTAGAGATGCCTCTTTGTCCCAGCACCCTTCTCTAAACTCTCCAATATCGAGAGTGCTGACAGCTTCTTCAACCAGTGAGATGTAGAGACAGCGTAGATCGTCGATGTGACCCATGCTTCTCATATTCTCTCCCTCTCCCACATAGAGATCGCTGCTCTAGAGTATGTCTCGACACCTCGTCGCAATAGAACGGGATCCAACGGCACTCTTGCCTCACCTCTGGCTCCGCACTTTCACCATAAATATCAGGAATACAAACAATAGCAATATGTATCTTTCCCCCATATCCACCTTTTGCATCAAATAAGCTTTCGATAGGTCTATAAACATGATTTGGGTGGCAGCGATGTGATCTCACCTAAGTCCTGCATATCGAACCAAACACGGGAGTCAAACTCTCCGAACTTTTGGCCAACAGTGGGATGGGCGTAAATATTCTCACCCGACTAGCCAGAGACTGCGTCAGAGGCAGTGATGCTCCCGCGGGTGTATAAAGCAGGGTCTGTTGCGGGTTTGATGGTCAGAAAGGAGAGTTTTGATTATGGATGAGTCGTCAAAGTTTCTGACATCTAAAGGCTGTTAATATGGTGCTAGCGTTGAGAGGACTTAAGAGATGCCGACGAATGACGATATCGCTTTTTGCAGTGGATAATTCCAGGAATGTCTCGAGGTGATGCGACTACAAGATCCGAGGTGGACTGTTTCGATAGCCTTGAGAACACTACATCTGATATAGGTTCGAGAACCGGTTCTGCGAAATTTGACAGTTCCATCAGCATACTAGCACACGTGTACATACTACACTAGCGAAAACGGAAGATCGAATATGCGTATTCTCGGGGTCATGCTATTCGAGTTCGAATAGGTGGAATGGATGGAATGGAACGAACTGATGGAGACATTAACGTGCATTGTTCACATGCTACCTCGTATAGTCGTTAACCGAACCACTACTGGTTGTGTCACAAATCTAAACTCGGACAGCGGTTGAAGCCGGATGAGGTCCTGCAGAAGACTCAAAGAATAGAATCGAGATCAGTTCTTGAGGCTTTCAGGCTTAATTATATTTAGACGCATCGGTTGGAGGCATCATATGAGCTTGTGAGCCTAGTGACGGTGTGATGGAACGATGACAATACATAGATAAGTTGAGTTATTCAAGTATCAATTTGATATCAAAGCCAGTCCATCCACTCCTTACCCACCGAAAATTGACAAGGAGAAACTAATTGCCAACCAAAGAAAGACTATCGACTATGACACCTATAACACATGTTAACCAAAGTCAACCCAAGACAGAGCCAAAAATCGCACCTATTACTTCTTCCCTTCAGCATCTGTCTCTACCGTTTGTTGAGGGACCGCGGGTGCTTCTGCGCTGTTAGCATCATTCACGCCCTCACGGAGGTCTGCAGCAGCAACAGCTGGTACAGTAGTAGTCTTCCTTGCACGGTAGGCTTCTGTCACCAACTCAAGCTCCATGGCGAAATAGGGCTTCTTCCACCAACTCGTTGCCTTCACCTCGTCCTCCTCTTCCTCTTCCTCCTCTTCTTCTGCGTTGACATCACCAGCCTCATTCGTGACCTTCTTCTTCTCTTCTTTCACGGCCTTGCCATACCATCCTCGCTTAAATCCATCGCGTATTAGTCCGAGCCCCTTCATCAAACATCCACAAAGAACTAGAACAACATAAACCAGAATCAACAACACCAACCACAATCCAAACCAAGGCAGTCGTACGAGTCTCTGGAGAGGCCCGACCCGCTCGACATTGACGCCAGTGGTGCGTACCGCGAAAGCGATTTCAGTCACTGGCAGTTTCACCACAGCATAAAAGACAATGAATCCCCAATACCACCATGACGAGGTCTCTGGAAACTGTGACTGACTGTCGCCTAAAAGCTCCTTCCGACTATCCATTACCCTCAGTTTTTTGGCTTTCTGACTCCAAAACCCCTTCTTTTTCGTGTAAAGGTATGCATCCGGTTTGTTTCCAGCTTCAGGGTCATTCGGCGGAGTGACACCCACTGGCGGTTTGTGTTCCATCTTCCCTTGGAGCAATTTATGGGCCCGAGAAACCAGATACCAAAATTGACGATCGAGAAAATTTAAATTTACCAATATAACAATGGTACCGATTGAGACTGTCAGAAATGTTAGAAATCTTGGTATTTGTCGTCGCTAGTTTCCTACGTACCTATTCCTATAATCTTGAATAGATCTTTTACAGGACTTCCCCAACTATGCAATGGGTTAGCAAGTTAGCGCTATCAGTGTTGCTCGTCCGAAGGCTTACGTGAGGCCATTAACTGCGACCACGCTCTGGTAGAAATAAGTTAGCTTGCAAAGATTAGATTAAACTAGAGCGGCTATTACAGTTGCGAAGCTAAGCGGGAGGTAAATAAGTGTCACAACAGTGAATATCCTAAAACCAAATGAGTTAGCTAACGACCAATCTTCAAACAAGTATCACTGCTAACCTTGCGGATTCTGAAAGGATGACTGATCGTCGAGCATCTTGAAGAGAGAGCTCACTTGAAGCCTGGTAAAAGGCGATATTGTTAGATTTACTGGTATCGAGAGGTGGGTGACAATACTAACCCATTCCTTGAGATTTTTAAACCATTCGATTCTTTCATCGATATCATTGGTGATATCCCTCAGTTTAGACAGTTGCTGATCAACTTCCTTGTGCAGTTTGCCGATTGTTTCTCCGTAGCTCTTCTGATCACCAGCCGACCATCTTGGTTTATTCTTCCCAAAATTCTTCTCTATATCGAGAAAATCTTTGACTGCATTCTGGGCCAGGTCACACCTCTTAAAGAGATGCTTAAGAAGCTCAATTAACCATGGGTAAAGAACAGAGTGTTTATACCTGCAGCCAGCTTGAATCAGATGTGCACAGGTTATATCCAGACATATCACAATTGGCATGGGTTGACGATTCTCCTCACAGAGCAAAAACTCGGTTGGAATAGGTAAAACAAGGTAGAGGACATGGAGAGACTATGACATACATACCTGTTTTTGAAAGTCTGATCTCCGCTGCCACCCTCCGAGCTGTATCGGTCGAATAACGAGTTCTGGCACACAAATTAGTACATGTCTATACACCGTTTTTTAGTGCAAGCTCACCTTTTCTGGACTTGAGATCGCGTCCACTCTCTTCAAAATCTTATGGGTGTATTCAAGAAGCATTTTCAAAGCTATAAGAACGATCTGAACCTCCAGAACTTTGCGTTGACTCGGAAATTCAAGATCACAAAGTTTATACGACTCTGAGGTGTCGGCATTTACGAAGAAGTAAAGAGTCCAGTAACGATCATGAATATCACCCAAACAACTGAAGCCACATGATGCTTCTCGGAGATCATATTCTGGAGGCCCTCGGCTGCTTAGCCCCGTAGTAATAAATGGTGAACGTCTTGCTGGAAAGTAGCGTTGTTGATCCCTCTGTCTTTGATCTTTATCACGGTGGGCTGATATCTCGATGAATCCCAAGCAAAATTCAGAGACCCATAAGCCTTGCTGAGGAACCGGCTGCGTATGTCAATATCAACCAGGATAAATACTAGGAAAGAAATCTCTCGTCTTTTAGGGGAGGCTGGTACTAACTTGAAAGTAGTGAACTGGCATTATTTATGAATTGTTAGAACTAGTGACAGCTCAATACGCAGAGTGAGGACTGACTTGTTTGACAATCGGCAACGGCTTTATATATGAATTTAGCCAGCTGCTTGGCTTCTCTTTCATTGTGGGTCGCAAGCAAGGTGAATATGAACCCTTAGAGGCCTATTAGGAATCCGGAAGTAAAGTTTGCCCTGGAAAAATGATGCTCACCCCTTGTACAATCTTCTACTCTTCTACACATACCAGTTAGCCTTACTAAACGTGTATACAATGAAGTAGCTTGCACGATAAAACATACACGATCCGCTTTTTCGAGCTCTTTTTGTCTCTCTGTTGTTTGTCTGCTTCAGCAGAGATCCGGGTACAAGTCCTATAGATTGGGACCTTACGACTTTCACTAATTGATTAACCACACTGGACCCGGAAAACAACTGTGACCCATGACCAAAACTAGAGTACTTCGATTTATCCCCAAAATCCACGAGAACATTCAAATCGGTCACGGTCTTGGGGTTGGGGTTGGGGTTGGGAGCCGCCTCGTCAATCGTCATGCGCTTGAAGAAACCTTCGCAGTCAGAAGAAGAACCCCAAAGCCCAGTAATCCAATCTGCGTCCAAGTTATCTAACAGACGCTTTTTGATATCATCGAATGAACCCATTGACTGCGGTTTGGCATATTCATAGTCGATGAAGAATAATGGCCCAAGGAATAACCATGGGGGTCCATAGGCTGAGTTTGACAGTCAGAACACACCAATTGAATTGAGTACAGAATCCCTTCTTATAATTACCTGGGTTTTCATTTAGATACCTCCTTTCTTCCCGAGTAAGGGGCCGTTTTTTACCCAATTTGCCCCCTTTCTGCGTCGTGGTATGTAAATCGACTGGTTCTGATTGTTGAGGGGAACGGGGTTCATGCTGTTGTTTCTGCGCTATGCGAGCAATGCCTTCAGCGGGAGTTATTGCACTCCTACTGCGTTCCCGTTGCGCAGACATTGCCGCAGATTCGGGTCTAAACAACAATATCATTAGTTTCGCGAAATATCTAGGTGATACTTAGATGTAGAACATACTGAACGGCATCAAATTCCGCCGCATAGTCGGTATACAGGAGTAAGACTGGCGTTTCCGAGGAGATATATTCTAGGCAATTGTAAATGGGCGCAGCGTTATGGAACAGGCCACCTGCAGAGGAATGGCTCTCCAGATCTCTTCTGGCAGTGTGCAGGTTCGTTGCACTACCCTCGTCGTTACACTTCATGTATCTTGAGAGATAATTCATCAGTGCACTCGTCATCTTGGATTCGAAATCTTGAGCTGCAGCATCCTCCCATCGGCTCCAGTCCTGGCTTCTGAGAGTGTCGATCCATGGTACAAAGACCAAATCATCAAGGAAGAAGAAATTGCGATTAAGAGCGGGTACTAGGAGGTCAACCTGCCAACTACTAATTTCGATATTACTTTCTTGGTAACTCGATCTTGTGACCGCGCATAGCATCTGTTTTCTGTCTTGTGTAAGGGTATTTGGTAGGTCGACTTCAATGGACCTCTCGATCTTGAACCGTTCAATAACGTTGATTCGAAAATTCTGCGGGTTTATATCTTTCAAAAAGTTGAAGGTGTTGTCCTCTTCGGAAATTTGTAGTAGCTCCGCCAGCTTCTTGGTAGCATCCATCGCCATCCATACTTGAATCTGATAATCAATTCCAAAATCCTTCACGCCCACAGGAATGTCTTGGTAATATTCTATGGAGATTGAAACCCAAAGATCAGATGTAGAGGATTTATCTTTGTGGGCGTTTATTAATTTCCAATACTCTGGTGAGTGCTTCCGGAAAATCCGCTGGACAAATGGCGTTTCTCCTGGGAACAGGGTCTGGAATTGATGCAGTAAAACTAGAGAGTCGCAGAACATTTGGGGGTCGAAAGGGAATTGATAGTCCATGGCTATCCAGTCAGTAGGTTCGTTCGTCTTAGGCCCTTTCTCGTCCCATTCCTCAACTTGCATGTAATCTTGTTCGTCCTGGGGTGTCTTTTTCATCTCGAATCGCCACCAAAGATAGCCTTTCGTTATCAACTGAATTTTTTGCATGTAATGCTTGGTCGTCTGTGGATCAGCAAAGTCACCAGTTGAAAGCAACCGATACATCCCAAAAAGGAATTTCATCTGCCAACTGTCCAAGGTAGTATTAGCGTGGAATCTTGATAGGGACAAGGGTGCAGGCATTAGATATTGCAGCGAATAGCGTACCGTGACTCCAAAGGAACGTGTGCCAGCTCAACGGAGGCATCAGTTAGGATGTATGGACGAAATCCTTCAATGGATGAATGACTTTCAGCTGATACAGGAAGGGGTATAGCTGCTACAGAAACTATATGTTCTAGGGTGCGGCGATAAATGAAGGATGTAGTCTGTGAGTCGTGCTTGAATCTCCACCACCTTCTCATTTCTTTGATGCCATTGAGCTCCGAATCTGTGTCTTTATCTAGTGTAAGATTTGTCATATTCTCTTTGTTGTTCGTCACCATGTAAATTGCCGTGAAAGTTATCGTCTCTTGAGGTTGGATCTGGAAGACCTCATGGTGATAAATGGCAGCTGTGGATTGTATAGAGATGGTGTCCTTCTCTTCAATGCCGCTCAGCGGTACACTAGCATTGTCCTTGCCTTTGAACATTGCAACTGTGAGTTTCTGCGATGGACCTTGCAACGAGACCTGACCAGACGATTGTTTCCGTATGGAATGGTGACTTTCGTGTGAGAAACCAGGGCCAACTTGAACCTTGCCCAGGAGTGTCTGGCGTAGGGCTGCAGTCAGGTCAAAGTCCATTGACAGCTCAGCACTCGTGGCTGCAGTTGATGTGATAGTGTATCGTTGTAAGATTTGGTTCCTACTAATGAAATATTGGACCTTGATTCCGATGCTGGCATCTTTTATGTTCAGCTGATATAGCGGCCAACGGTCGTCTCTATATCGGATAGAACACAGCTCCAGCTTTCCAGAATCTGGTGATAATCTTAGACCGAACCCTGAGTTAGGCTTCTCATATAAACGACCGAAGCTTTGAATCCGTGATTTCCAGTAAGGTGTCTCCCTTCGAACGAAAGTCAGACTAGAAACGAAAGCAGATGACGTCGTTGTTCAAAAAGGGAACTTCACCAGTCAGCAAATACCGGGCGAAATTCATCATTTCTTTCTGTCTCTATATCTGGCCCATTCTCGTTGCTCAGAGACTTCCCCTCTTGGGCTTCATTCTCAGCGTTGTCACTAGTACTAGATTGTATTCGTCTACACGTTTGTTAGCTTTGATTTGGACATCTACATCGGGGGTTTGACTTCGGAAACTTCGCATCGAAAGCTACAATTTCACGTCTTTCCGCCGAAATGAATTTAGCCTCTCCGCTTTCATCCTGCAATGATTGTGACAACGACAACAGTTCACCATGTTTGTTCAACCAAACTATGGTGCCGTCGTCACCGAATTGGTGAATGAGTTGGATTCGTTTTGTTAGGTCAATCTGCTCATTTTCCTCTGTGGAATATATCAGTGTTTTCTGTGCGTGTTCTGATACTGAACCCATTAGCACGTGTCTAGGTATGTGTCCTGATTGACATCAACTGACCTGTACGTGTGTTAACACTGAGATCGAAAGTAGTTCTTTTTGACATCGCTGCAGATCGGGTATGTTGCCAAAGCTTGCAGCATAGGTTCGACGGTCCTTTGCTTTTTATCTATCATGCGTTTGGTAAAGCTGAAAGTTTACTGCTCACTGCTGCCTGGAAATTTTAGTGGACAGGGATTGACGCCTCGGATTTCTGTTTGCATACGCAAGCACTTGTGTATTGTGATAAGGCGGCCACTCCTCAGGTGTCACTAAGGCCAGTTTGGGTAGGATTTCATGCAGCTAAAACACAGTGTGCATTAGCGTGTAGGGCTGAAGATGAGGAGAAGTCGATCAATTGAAACATACCCCTAACCCATGGAATTCTCAGTCGTAACAGGTGAATAAAACGAACTATATCCAGACAAAATTACGACCTGATACCCCGTATCAACCCCGGTAGTAATGATTAACTCTACTTAGATACAAGGCCTGAAGTGAATAGTGAAGAGAGTAGCAGCGGCTGTAAAACAGGTGAAAATTCAATGAAATCCACGGAAGTATGTGGCTTGACGGATTGGTGAGCTCATAGGATATAAATATAGAGTGAGCCGGAAGAGGGAGAGGAAAATGGGAAGGCAGATGGACGGGCACCAGGACAAATCTGAGCAGACGAAGAAGAGTCGCAACGATTTTATTGGAGAGTTAGGGAGGTTGATAAGACTGATCATGAGATCATTGTGATTCCCAAGTTTAGCGAGCTAGCTTGGTGAGCGCCATTTGTTGAATTATGCGTCTCATCACTTTTTTCCGTGACTATCGTATCCACCTGCATCAAAAGGTATGGCGATTATTGGGATTGGTGGAGAGGTCGCGATTATAGAGGCAGAAGTTTCAAAGCGGTCGCCTTGCATAACGGCTTTTGTATGTGTAATTGAGGCTGAATTTCCAGGTTGGACTCTAAAGACTTCTCTTCTCAGATCATAAGAAATGCGCCGCTTCTCAAGCCAAGTTCCACATATGAATGCATATGGCTTCGTATGATTCATATGCAGAACTACACTTGCGTTTATGTGCCGCAAAAACATGACAGACATAACGGTGTACACTAGGTAACTTTGCGACCCATGTTGAAGTAGGCTAGCACATACCCCTAACCCTCGAATATTCCTGGTTGGTTCATTGAGTGCGGCATTATACTGAGTCAGTAGAACCATGAAGAAAATAACCCACAGGGTCATTTGATGGGACGATTTGTGTAGAGTTCAAACAGCCAACCAGTCTCTATGACGCTTTTCACTCATGGATACATCGACACATGCCGATCGCCAGGCGTCAAACGCCATCATTGATTAGACCTTCAATAGGTACGTCTCTTCTTCTGCTCTTTCATCTTCTCAGAACCCACTATGGTGACCTCTTAATCCAGTCCCGCCTTCATTCGATCGTCATTGGAAAGTACGACCCTATCACACCAGTTACAATACCCCCTCACCTTACTGTGCCACTATTCTACAATCAGCTCTATTCCACTCCGCGAACTAGGGACATACCTCGTCGACAAACGCCCATCCACTTTGGTTCCACTCAACCTCCTTCCCAGACCTCCTCTTCCTCCTCGGAGTTTTCGTCTCTAAATCGTGGTCCTCCATCCGCTCGTCTCCATCTGCCTCAAACGCAGCGGCGAGTGAATCCCACCCCCCGTCATCTTCGCCCACCTCCTCCGCTTCCACCGCCACTTCTGCCTCTACCTCTACCGCCCCCGCATCCTGCAGAAGACCAATACACTCCTCTCTCCCCCTTGCGCAGCATACAGGACCCCAATTATGGCCCCTGGTAGTAGGAGCAAATATCCCGTCCTCGCCACGTACCAGTGTGGTGCGCTGATAACGCGGAAAGTCGCCTATGAATTGACCTATCCAATTCTCGCATTGTATTCGGTATGCATGATCCTCAATAGCTAACTCTTTTGCGCATGCGGGACAGAACCAGGCATTGGTGGCGCAGGAACATATTCGAGCGAGGGATTCATAGGCTGGTAGACCTTGTGGGGGGATGAGGAAAGGGTCGTGCTGGCACGGCTTGCAAAGACGGCGGATGCGAGAGTTAACGTGTGTAGGATTAGGTTTTTGGATGCAGTTCTATACTATGTCAGACGCAGGAGGTAGGCAGGGGGTGGGAAAGTTACACGGCATGTCGGACTGGTACACCGGACACATCGTTGAACTAAATCCCTCGCACATCGTTTGTCACTGCGTATATGGCGCCAGGACTCGGCGGTCTCGGGCGAATATTGAGAGCGCTGGGGGTACTGGCAACGCAGCGAGAGTGAGAGAATTGTGCGACGATAGTCGGAGAGCGTGGAGTGGAAATGACAGCAAGTAGAGGCGAGGTTGTGGAGATCTGTGCGATCAAGGTGGGTAGCCAGTCCCGCAAGGAATGGGTAGAGAACAATTGCTGCGCTGAACAGGTGAGCTGGAGATTGATGCATATCTGTAGGTGGAAGAGTTTGTCGAGAGCTGCTGTCATTCGAGAAATCCATAAGGAGCACCATGTTAACAAGTATCTATTGAGAACGTAGCTTCGGGTAAGGTGTTAAATGGTAAGCTCCAGGTGTTCTTCACCCGTACTTGAAGTACAGAATAGGTTTGAGGTTAGCAGTGGATGGTATATAACAGGTGGTGGTGGATCGAATCAACGCGTAAAAGCTCGATTCAATGGAAGTGAATGGAAGGTGTGGTGATGCAACTTAGCTGCTAACCCCGCCTAAATTTACCCCGCCAGGGTACGTACACTAAAATAACGTCACTTGTCATTCCACCTCCACACATCCTCAATCTCAACAACTAACACCACGATACCATCATGCTTGTGCTCAAATTGACTGCCGACCTGACTGGGTACCAAGTCAACTCTTACCCTCCACTTTCATTTCCATTATAACTAACCTTATCACTCCCGTTGCTGCAGGGTTACCGATATCCGCCCTTCCGATGCCGAAGGAGATCCCTTTTATTACATGTTCAAGGTCTCATGCACCTCATGCCGCGAGATCCATGACAACTGGGTTGGCGTCAGCCGCTTTGTATGTGTCTACGCTATCCTCGTGCGGCGGCTGCAGCTAACATCAGCAAGGAAACTAGGGACATGTCTGGTAGCCGCGGAGAGGCGAACTTCGTTTGGCGTTGCAAGAACTGTAAGGTGTATTGCGACGACTCCTTGCCACGAGCGAACACGCTTAGCCGTCAAGGAATGCGGTCCTTCGGTAGCTAGGAATGCTGGTTGAAGGGCCGACACTCGTTGGCCGGCTACTATCGTCACTCTATCCTTTGAAGCATTGCTAACTAATCAAAAAGAGAGAGTCTTCCGCAGGTTAGTAATATTTCGCTCCAGCGACATTTATAACTGGCATCCTAAACATGCGCAGTGATCAAGGGCGAACCACAACCTTACAACTACGCCGAGGTTCCCAAACCTGGGAAGATCCTCGAATTCGAATGCAGAGGCTGCGAATTTGTTGAGTTTAAGCCTGAGGGTAACTGGGAGGCTAAGGGCCTCGAGTCTGGTACCGTCTTTAAGGAGATTGATCTCAACGAGGGAGATTGGTTCGATTACGACGAGAAGGCTGGCGCGGAGGTCAGCATCAAGGATTTGAAATGGGAGATCGTGAGGTCCTAGTTGTCATAATTTTCTTACGATAATACATATCACTAGCGAGACGGTTAATATACCATCAAGATCTAATCCATTGCTGCGGAGTTCACACTGCAAAGCACATTACCGGGATACAAACTGATAACAAGGCAACTTGCAAGAACGAGGTTGCGTGTCTATCACTGAGTCAAACTGCATCTCCCTCAGGTCTAACCCCATCGACGTTGGAAACTGTCAACGACATCTATCCTTACCTACCAAATCCTGATGCTAGACAGATCAGCTGATCCGAATAATTCACGAGTTTTTCCATTGAATCCTGAAAGCACAAACTTCTGCTTCTTTGTTCCGTACCCTCTGCGGATTACTGTGGGACAAATGCTAGTTGAGAGGTGATATACAACTAGGATTTGGAGAATTATAGTAGATCGTATGAGATAGATTATTGTCGAATCCGAGAAGTAATTCTGGTTTGGCTCGGACGTCTCGAGACTCCGTGATATATGATGACCTCCAGCCAAATGTGCTAGGTATACTACGAGCTAGAACTTCACGTTAGGGCCTTACTAGGTACTCTAAATGCCTGTATTATTAGATATGCGTCGAGAAAGTGCTAAGTTAGGCCATCGTAGAGAGAGTGAGTCGAGTGACGAACTAGAAAGAGCTAACACCAACAGCTCTAAGCCACATCACGGGATACGCCACAATATTCACCCTTGGTACCCATTTCATCAACCACACACCCCCACCCCCACCTCTAATCTCAACATGGACGAGCTCCTCGCCCGACACCGCAAAGAGCTTCGCGACCTACAGTCCCGCATAACCAATCAAAAGAAGCAAGCCACAAAAAAGACGCGAAAAGCCGTGAACTCGGAATGCGACAACCTAGAAGCAGAGACCAGGTCCAGGCACGCATGGGAGATCCATGAACTCCAGAACCCATCATCCGATAATCCAACACCAACACAAGCCAACGATCCCGCAAACGATAATGTCTACATCCCACCACCACTCCTTGACTCCGAGCCAGAAACCGAGCCATCAAAACCACCTCTAATAACGAAGCCCCCACCCCCGGCGACAAACGAAGGAAAAAAGCCCAACCGACAAAAAGCCCGCCTCGCCCGCCGCGCCGCCGAGGTTGCCGCAGCATCAGAAGCTGCTGCCCAAGAAGCCTCCTCTCTCCCGAACCTACGCGAGCGCGAACTCGCCGTGATGGCCACGCTACTCAAAACCCACAATCTCGCGGAACACCAGATCGCGCCGGATGGACACTGTCTCTATTCTGCATTCTCACATAGTCTCCGCACGGCGAGCGTGGGGTTGGAGACGCTACCAAAGGACTATAAGGAGGCCAGGGCCCGGTGTGCGGCGTTTATGAGGGACAATAGAGGAGATTTTGAAGCATTCCTTGAAGAGGACTTTGAGGAGCATGTTAGGAAGGTTGAGAGTACCGCGGAATGGGGAGGACAGACAGAGGTGTTAGCGTTGGGCCGGGCTTTTGGGGTGAAAGTGAAAGTGCTACAGGCTGAAGGACGGGGGGTGGAAAGGATGAATGATGAGGCGGAGAAAGGTGAGGTGTGGTTGGGGTATTATAGACATGCCTTTGGGCTGGGTGAGCATTATAATTCTTTGGTTAAGAAGGAGTGAAAGATGGATATGGTAAAAGCGTGAGTCACTTTTGGGCAGCGGGGTGCGGGAGTTTGCTTGGAATAGATTATGCATTGGTTTAGTATAGTAATTCCCATGCTCTCTCATTTGCCGTTGAAGACCAGCACTGAAGACGCCCATCTGTCCCTCCCTTTCCACAGCCCTAGATACCCCTCGACGACCGCCGACATCCTCCGATCATTTCGTGGGTCCCTCTATGACCCTCGATATGTGCTATAGCTCCACCCCGCCAACAGCAACGGGATATGATAGTGCTCCGCCGTGCTGCGAACCCTAAACGCAATTTCCACATACGGGAAAAACGTCTCCTGTCCTGTATGCGCAAAATACTCCTCAACCTCAAACCGCATCTTGTAAGCAGCACCCTCCTTCAACACCAGCGCCTTTCCCTCGTCCTCCCCCTGCCAGGCCGTAACGCGTCCATCAGAATTCGTGTAACCAGTTGCAAGAACGGATGCAGTAGATGAGATCTCGGGTGAGGCTGTCGACGGAAAGAGGAGGAGAGTGCATTTGATGTTTTGCGCTGGGCGGCCGATAGTTGTGTCAAGGACATGGCAGGTCACGGGGGGCTTTGCGACGGGAGCGGACATTTGTGAGGTTATTGTGGTGAGACGTTGAAATGGCGACGAGGGCATCTGTAGCAGATACAGGGGAGAGGGGTCCCTGATATATAAATGCACTCTATACACATTAAATAGCAGGGCCAGAGCTTGAATCTCGAGCTCGCGTATCGGCGTGTCCCGAGATCGAAAATCCGCTAACTCGGAAAGGCCGTGCTGTCTGCTGCTTTAAGATGAGCGCAGAGGGCGGTGGTTGCTTCAGAAACACGTTTTCTGGGATTAAATCATCTTCTCTATAAGCTAGATGCTTTTTGTTATTGAGAATGACAATATCATCTTTGTCCGTTTTCGAAGCTGCGAAACCCAATGGTAACGTGCGGCTACACATGCCCTAGCAAATCCCAGCGCCTGCCTACGCCATGCCACGTCACTTGAACAACTTTAGAAGTTTCTTGTCTTCCACCGAATCCCAACCAGCAGGCAAACTCCACAACACCACCTTTCCAACTCCACTTTATCCAAGCCCAACTAATCACCCGTAACCAAAATGTCCGTTGCACATCTCGATACCGACCTCGATCCTCTAGAACCCACCCTCCAGCCCATCCTCGATCAAACCAGTCTCCGCTGGATCTTTGTGGGTGGCAAAGGAGGAGTCGGTAAAACCACCACGTCCTGTTCCCTCGCCATCCAGCTCTCCAAAGTTCGCGAATCCGTCCTCCTCATCTCCACCGATCCCGCCCACAACCTGTCGGACGCATTCAACCAGAAATTCGGCAAGGAGGCGCGCAAGGTCGATGGCTTCGATAACCTCTCCGCGATGGAGATTGATCCTTCGGGCAGCATCCAAGAGCTTCTCGAAAGTGCAGATGCCGGGGGTGGGGCCACAGGGAACCCGCTGGGCGGCGTGATGCAGGATATTGCGTTCAGCATTCCTGGCGTTGATGAAGCGATGTCGTTTGCAGAGGTACTAAAGCAGGTCAAGAGTTTATCATACTCCGTTATCATCTTTGATACCGCGCCAACTGGACACACACTTCGGTTCCTCCAGTTCCCCACGGTGCTGGAAAAGGCATTGGGAAAGATCAGTCAGTTGAGTGGACGGTTTGGACCGATGTTGAACGGTATCTTGGGAGCGCAGGGGGCACCGCAGATGGACGAGATGATGCAGAAGATGGAAGGGATGAGGGAGGTCATTGGTGAGGTTTCGAAGCAATTTAAAGATGCCGAACTGACGACGTTTGTGTCACCGCTTCCGATTGAGATGGAGGTATGCTGATATGGGCCATGTAGATTCGTCTGTGTCTGCATTGCCGAGTTCCTGTCACTTTACGAGACCGAACGCATGATCCAGGAGCTCAACAGCTTCCACATCGACACACACAGCATCGTTGTCAACCAGCTCCTGTTCCCCACTCAAGGCAGCACTTGCGATTACTGCAATGCCCGGCGGAAGATGCAGAAGAAGTATCTGGAGCAGATCGAAGAGCTGTACGAAGATTTCAACGTTGTCAAGATCCCCATGCTCACTGAGGAAGTGAGAGGAAGTGCGAAGTTGACAAGTTTCTCGGAGATGCTGGTGAAACCGTTTGAAGCACCGCAGGAGGAGTAGGGTATCTGTCTGGTAGATTATCTGGTCGGGGTATGGTTTCGGTCGAGTCAGTCTCCCGGAATGCTAGAATGAAATGGGAACTGTCGGGAAAGAGGCGTTCTGCGTTTTTGCATTCTGTTGCCTTTTGCTTTTTCATTCTCAACTGCTATAGTACACTTCAGAGATCCTTGTCATGCACATATGTACAGACGTCCTCCATCGTTAGCCGCTTCGCGTTGGATATCCCTTTAGAAAGCCCGCATAGGAATACCTTACTCGATGTAACCGGGTGTCCCAATAACTGGTTCTCATGGAGTAGGTAATAGAGCACTTTTTCAGTCGTCGAGACTCGAAGCTGCGTTCTTCCAACCTGTTTTTCGCCCTCCGATCTTTCTCAGTCGCAAATCTAAGTACATGCTCTCTACACACCCGGCTGGGGCGGATTCCGTAAAGTTTGCATTGTGTAAATACGTTTTCAAAAGTCTGATGACGGGATCTGATTGGTTGGAATGATTAGTTGTCGTTCAAGACTTTTGGATATGTTTTCGGAAAGGTGCCCCAGGCCGCGAGCAACGAGGGGTGTCTGACCCAGGTGTAAGCGGACGTGGGGGATCAGACAGCATTGAGGGTACTGCCGGTGTCAAATTAACTTTGACTCTCCCAAGTCCATGCTTGCCACGGAAATAACGTGGTCTTTCCGATTGGCTGCCGTAGCGAACCAGCAGAGTGCAATAAACCCAGCCGAGCGTCTAATCATCTATCAAGCCCGCCTACGGTCGAGTCATAAATGAGCACTCGACTTGGCGGCTTTCAACTTCAGTATTCAGCCGTCTGGACTTCTTGTAGATGCCCACAAGCACCTGTCTAAACCCGTTCTTTGAATGGTTCTACGTAGACCCATTATATGGAATAAATATCTCGAGATTCTCTCCAGGGCTGGACTGGATAGTTACTGAAAGCTCGGCAAGACGGCCCCGACCCCGCCCGAGTCCTTGGCATCCGGCCATTACCTTCGAAACCAATATTGTCATAAATGCATCACTGGGGATCCGGAAAAGCGGCAACAATCCATATTGATATACCGGTCAGGTATATTCTATCATACTCGACATCTGAGATACCTCGGATCTTCTGATTAGATTGGACTCGTTCTTGTATGCCGCATCGGATATGACGGCAATGATCGGTGGCTAGGACCTCGCCTTTTTTCCCAGGGACGTGGGAGGCGAGAAGCCCTAGATATCTACTTTTGGTAATACTCGATACCATATCTCTGCTGCTCACTCCCCTACTAACTCTCTAATACCAATAGCTATCTAATGGGTTAATAGTTGAGCTTATCATTAAATTAGCCCACCGTTGATATATCCAGGGAAAAATTAGATATGTGCATTGTGTACTGCATCCCATCAATGGCGCCGCCAATGTGCAAGTCTGCGGGCTAGCAGTGGGTGGAAAAATACGTATGCGGTGGCGTGACTCTTGACGGCAAGGGAGTGCCGTTATGTACCCAAAAGGCAAAAGGTAGTGTACCTCCTGGAGAAGAGAGCTGATGCACTCTATATTGTGTTGGCGGAGTTGATATTTTAGCTCCATCCCCCGAGTTCGCTTCTGCTCGTGTGGCGACGGTACAAAAGCTAACGTTTCCCGTCCGATTGAAATCTTTTTGCCATTCCTGTGGTAGGATAACTAACTGCCATCATCATATCCACTTTCTTAAACTCTGAACTGGAGGTCTTGTCTCGGAGATTTTTGGAATATTAGCCTTTTGGCCTCAGCCATAATACAGGGCTTATTGTTGGTATGTATGGTTGGTTTTCCAAGCAGTTGTATCGTCTGTGTTGACTCTAGAAACCAGAAATAGTACTCCATGGCTGAGAAGTCAGTCGACGATAAATCGAGGGCCATGACAGAAACACTGTCGAGAATGGATCCCAATGTCCAAGCACCGCAAAACCAATCACCCCACAATACTGAAGAGTTACAACGACGACGAAACGACAGCTTGGGCGATTCCGTGTATCAGCACTCCGATGGTGACAACAAAGACATGGAGATCGTTCCAGGCAGCTCAATAGACATGCCAGTTTCAAATGACCCTATCCAGCCAATTCTATCCAGGGTCATCTCCAAAGTAGTAACCGTCAATTCATCCATCGTTCCACGCAGCAAACGGCGCGGTCTTTTTTCTAGCCTTTGCATCATTCCCGAAATCGAGGATCCGTACGAGTATACACGAATGTCGAAAAAGCTAATTACACTGGTGGTTGCTGTAGCTGGAGCTGCTGCGCCAATGGCGTCTGCCATAATATTTCCAGTACTGACGCAGATCTCAGAAGATCTGCATGCTACCCAGACCTTGACAAACCTGTCGGTTGCGTTGTATATGCTCGGAATGGGCGTGGTTCCACTGTGGTGGTCGAGTTTTGCGGAACGCATAGGTTACCGTACTATTTACCTGGTTTCTTTTGTTTTGTATGTCGTCTCCAACGTTTTTTGCGCCATCTCAGTTAACATCGGAATGTTCATTACGTTTCGGGTGTGTTCCGGTGCTTCGGCCGCGAGTGCTCAGACAATCGGCGCCGGAACCCTAAGTTCGATATGGGAGGTCCATGAAAGGGGGAAGTGGATGGGCATGTTTTATCTTGGGCCGCTGATGGGACCATTAATAGCACCGATAATAGGTGGTGCTTTGAGCGGGACCTCGTTAGGTTGGCGATCGATCATGTGGTTCCTGGCTGTGTTTGGTGCCTTGATGGTGGTGTTTATGATCTTCTGCTTGCCCGAGACTTTTCGGGGACCAAAAGATAACCATCATACCGTAGCTGAGAAGGAGGAGCCAAATATCGATAGAACAATCACTAGCGTGTCAGCAGTGACGAAACAGAAGACCTCACGGTGGATCGCCACTTTGAAGATTTTGCTGGTGGATCCCCTACGCAGTCTTATTTTTATACGATTCCCGCCCGTTTTTATAACCGTATATTGGGCAGGTCTGACTTTTAGCGCATTGGTATGTTTTGCCTTCGTCATAGCTCATCACTTGTATTTTAACCTAAAGCCAGTACATCCTCAACGTCTCGATCCAAAGAACGTTCGCCAAACCACCATACAATTTCCCCTCCATGACTGTCGGCCTCATGGTGAGTACTGAGCATTTCCAAACCGTTGATTGACTAAGCATGAAACTCAAAGCCATATATAGTATATCCCCTCCTCGCTAGGTAACGTCGTTGCTTCTGTTGCTGGAGGAAGGTGGAATGACGTCATCATGCGGAACGCTGCCGTAAAAAGAAAATCATTAGATCCCGAAAACACGGGTCCCGATACACAGCTCGAATATAGGCCTGAAGACCGAATGGGCATCAACGCTTGGATAGCGGGTGCATTATTCCCACTCGCCCTCTTGTGGTACGGATGGGTGGTGCAGTACGGAGTGTTTTGGTTTAGCGCTATGATACCAACATTCCTCTTCAACCTCGGGGCCATGCTTATAACTACCATGTCCATAACCATGTTGACCGAGTTCGTGCCAGGCCGAAGCGCGAGCGTTGTGGCTGTGAATAACTGTGGGCCATTCCATTTCCCGTTCCCCGCTAGTTCTCTTTCGGTACTAACTTTGCGAGTATCAGTCTTCCGGAATGTATGCTCGTGTGTGGGTGGTATTATTGCAGAGCCTGTTATCCAGGCCATCGGCAATGGATGGCTGTTCACCATAATCTGCGTGGTTGGATTGCTTAGCTGCGGGTCTGTGTTGCTTATGCAGAAGTTTGGGTCGAGATGGAGGGCAATGGAGCAGAACGGGGAGTATAAGTTTATGAATATGTAGTCTGGTCATGATGATAGTTCTCGTTAGTTAATAGATAGTTTGTTTTCTGAGCGATCTTATACATAGATATATATTGCCGACATCTACCTAGCATGTAGCGAAGAGACGGCTTGTAGTTATAGAATGAAAATGATCGGAGCCGAACTGCTCTTGTGTGCTGTGGCGATGTCATCCGGATCATGTTAATCCCTATCCCGCATTATATCACCTATAGGAACTATTACCTGCCAATAACTCAACGGTCACACCCAAGGTTGCTGTTAAGAAGAACTGTACGGTAGGGCGCGAGGAATGTAGTTTCCAAGATTCAATAGACTTCCCATTCCCATTTATTCAAGCTACCACTAGATCGGGTATTACATCACTCTGGAGTCAACGGCCAAACAAAAGACGCAGGCCCTAGAATGTTCTTACCCTTATTTGATGCCCATCTCCTCTAGAAAATATTTGGGTACTTACCAATAACGTTAATTGGATTCTTATCTCCGAGAAGAGCAATAGTGGAAGAGATGAGCTCAACCTCGACCTCCAAGTTCTTCAAAATCCTTGCGATAATGCTGCCTCGATTCTTCAAAGGTATTGGGGTTCTTATATTAGCTTTTTTTGTTTTCAAATTACGAGGTTTGTCTCGAGGACTGGGCGAATGTATGGGAACATGGCTTTGTCGTATCAAAAATGTTGTGGTAGTAGTAAATAGGAGTCTCCTGGAGGGTGGAATTCGTCTCAATCCCAACTTCAAGATCTTGACAGACCGGGAGGGAGTATTGTTTGGGCTCTTCGGAAGTAGTTGTGTTCTTGAGGGCCACTTGTGAGAGAAGAATTAGCGGGAGGATAGAAAATTCGGAGGTGCAATGTATAGCTACCAAAAATACGGGCAGCGGAGAACTTTCAGATATTAATCAAAGTGCATAAAGACTAGAGATTATTTTGTTGCAGTGCGGAAAGCGATTGTAGTTGTGATTGTTGGTGGTGAAGATGATGGTGATGTGCGGAGAATGACGGCGAGAATAGATGGGAAACGAACAATGTGTGACGTACTGCCTAGCTGCTTAAGTGGGTCAAAGAATGCAATTTTAAAGTACAGCGTTCGCCTTTTCCATTGGGCTCTGTAAAGTTGTATCAAAGAGCAGTCACACTGCCCCGTTACCGAGTACGACACACTCCAAGACTTTGTGCAACTTCCTGTGGACCGGGTCTTCTCTAACATGCCATTGGACATTTACCATCACCCGAGTCGTCACCGTCTCAACCCCTACCAGCTCTCACGCATAATCTGCAGATCCACCTGCTGAATACTTAGTAGTTTACCCCCACTAGCATTCCAAGGGCTTCTTTGCCCGTCGGTATGTTGGGAATGGTGGGCTTCGCTTAAGTTCTGTTACAGATGATCAGAGCTATTGGTTTTTCGGGGTTTGGTACAGCCGTCAATATGAATGCGCAGTGTGAATAAAGCGTTTTGGTACTGTTGTGAGATGCCGACACTGCCGTAGTTTCCGTAGGGAGAATATGACCATCTCAATTAAGATATCTGGACAGGTCCTGTGACGGCTAGCCTCAGGATCGGGATCGCCGGATCGTCCGTAAAGGTCATTTTATCCCACGGTGTGCTGATTACATAGAACCTTGGACCCTCTCAGCGCCATAGGAGCAGTTTCGTCCTTGAGATAGTCTCACTGACGACTGACGTAGGGAGATGAACCTGTTATTGGATATGATAGTCTCGCCGCCTCAAAATGCCATGGCCATCATTAGTAGTCGGCTTCACAACATCCCAAGGCGCATAAAACTTCAATAGGTAGGCGCCTAAGTAAGTGGTGTTGAAAATTCTGAAGATTTGGGCGGAGGTTTGCCTCAGAAGGGGCGAAGAGTAAAACTGATGTGTACAATAGACGAAACCGGGGGATACCGAAAGAGGGGCAAGTACAGCTGCCTCGAGGGAATTTATAGCCGATTTCGTAGCCGATTTGTTTATCGATTTGGCGTTGCGTGCGGTTGCGGGTGTTTTGTTTCTAGGGCCATCGGTGATGAGGCGAAGCCGAACGACGGGCAATCGGTTCATGGTACTTCCGGCAGTAATGATAGACTTTAGGGGTTTTCCTAGATCTACGGGTACTGCGCGGCTCCTAGGAAGCCGAATCCTTGCCTGATAGCCTTATATATCTTATATGCAGATGTTCGCCTTCACAGTGAGTCAGATTGAAAGTGGATTGAACCACTTCCAGGCAATAAACCATTGTCAGGCAAAGCCTACAGCGCCTAGAGATACGTCGTCGTCGCTAGGGTAGGGTATAAAATAGCAGCCCTGTTATACAGCCCAGGCCATAGGGTTGTACCTGAAACTATGCCGATAACCATTGGACAAGTGAATGTGACTGCCTAGTAAGGAGTTTATTTCCGCGGAGATCATTGGCCTATTAGGTTTCCGGGGCCAAAGATTATTATAGAACATCACCGAATCAAGGCTACACATACAAGATTCGCGAAAGAGCAAATATCGTACCTGCAGCCTTACTTTGCATTACACAACCAAGTAGGCCGTATCCTGCTACGAGATAGAAAGCCACAGCGAAAGTTTTTTCGAATTGAATACCATCTGGCAAGCAATATTGGGGTGTAGGAGAGCACAGACGAAGGCAGATAACTCTTGAATGAAATCAATTTTGCAGAAAGTCTTGTACTCTTCTATGAACGGAACTTTAGAAGGAAAGTGCGGGCTGGTATGTAGAAATGAGAAACAACTTCAACAAAAATGCATCGTCCCGCCTTTTTCAATACTATACTGTCTGAAAACATTTAATACCAATGGAAATTGAACCACAGTTATCTACTACTGCATCTAGTTTCCATACCTCGTCTTCGATAGTTGATAAGTACTATATTTCTAGAATTTCATGCACGAATTGCGTAGCAAGCGTGCACGGGTGGCTACTTGGTCAATCATTTATAAATGCCTAGGTAATTACAACGATGTATCATGCTCCCTCAAGCCTCCACAGACAAGACAACACCGGATCCGCCCTACCAAAGTAAATTCTCTGACTCTCTGGATGCTCTCTCACAGCGTTCTTGGGGAAGAGCAGGCGCTTACCGGGCTCCATGGGCACTCGGAGACTGCTCTGGGGCCGGAAATGGGAGGTTTCGGCTGGTAGTACTCGGCGACAATGCTTTCAGGTGGCGTGTTCGCGGGTACCGCTCGTTGATGGTGCTGGTGCTGATGGTGCTGCATAATTGCATGGCTGGGTGACGGAGGGGAGGAATGGTTTGGTGAGGGGCGGGCGGAAAGATATGGAGGAGAAGGTGTCGAATGGTTCGGCGATGGGAGAGTATTCACACACTAGCAACAGTTCAGTCCCGGGTTCCTTCAAACTTGATATGCTGAGTCAAACACACGTTACTACTGGAGGATGTGACCGATATGCCCTGGTTTGGCATGACAATTTGAACGTCGACTTGCTATATATGAAATTTGATTTCAGTGTCTCCACATCATTCTATGATTCGAGGAGAGATCTTACAATTATAGGCTTGGAGGTGTCCCTGGGAGTGTCCCTGGGTCTTCTAGGTCGTCTTACCCCCCGGAATCCACCCGACCCAGAGCGATGGTGATGGCGTGCTCGAGGTATTGGCGCATGTGATCGCCTCTCTTTAAACTCGGCGGAAAAGGCCACAAGATCGTTCACTTCGCTCTGCGGGGTTCGCATCAGCATTCATCACGTTAAGCGGTTTCATCAGAAGAGTACCTTGACGAAGGGGTCGACCGCATCATACAAATAACAATCCTTGCTCTAAAGCCGTAGTTCAGTGAACTGCAGTCTTCAGTCTTCAGTCTGAGAGATGTCCTTACATTCATCCTTCTGACATTGCAGACAGTTCGCTCTGGGAGGTTGGCTATATAATTCTTAAAGGCTGTGAAATCGATGCCGTCGGAATTGAGTTTCCATGTTGCTTTTGGTGGTTCTTCTCTGCAATCGCTCGAATACGCCACAGCTGCGGAAGACATCGTTCTACTACTCCACCAGAATTAGTAACGCGTTTCCTAGCGCTTCCTCTTCAATAGTTGAACCTACGGGGCGGGAACAAAAGGGCAGCGGATGATGACTTGAGATAGGACACAATTTGCAACTCTAAAGAATGAGAAAAATCTCCACATCCAGGTGGGGGTGTAGTTGCTTTTACAGGTCAGGTCGTACACTTGATTAAATTTTGCGTCTCTTAATTCTTTCGTGCGGAACGCTCGAAGCGCCTGCAATGTGAAAGCCTTAATTTCGTCCGCCCTATTTCGCCCTACGCTAAGTATGCAAATTGCTACTATCACAATGCAGTGACTGCCTTTAGGCGAACCACAAGTGATGTCTTTCAGCCGTTTGCGTTCAGTTTTGTAGGCAGCAAAGCTACGCCACGTGTAACTTCGCGTACCTACCGACCATACCAAGATAGCTGTAGATACTTCTAAGTAGTACATGACCGCCAGATTAACGAAGCCAAGTAGCCTAGGCGAACATTGTACTGCGATCGAGTATTTCCGGTTTAGATCTCCCACAACCGGATCCCAGAGCGATTGGCGCCTCCTTTCGAGGACTGAAACTAACGCTATAGCCCTACAGCCAGTAAAGTAGACCAAAGGACACAATGATGGGATTTGTAGTTTATTTACAGGCTACATCTGCCTTTCTGTCTTTCATTGCTTTTCTGACACGTGAGTCAGGGTCGAGCAGGTCAATGCGAGGATTCAGGTACAAAATGTGCACAAATATGTTCGCATGAGAGCCTTGTCTCGAGTAGAGGACCCGTCGTAAGGTTCAGGGATATTATATAAAGACGAGTTGATCGCCAGAACTCGTACGAACTTGCGCAAACTCACGATTCACGCACATCACGTGATTACAGCTAATCACTCGTTCGCCGGATTTGAGTCTGACGTCGAAGCATTTGGTCGGATCATCGCTGTCTCAAGTTTCATATCTAGTCAACGTCACTTATGCCGCCTCAGAAGTGCTCACTATCAAAGTTTGTTGTCTTTCGAATCCCCGAAGGTATCCATTCATGGTGGCATGCGGTGCAAGATCCATTGTGGGCATTTCATCTCGCAGCTCTGCAGTGCCCTGCCCTGGCAATTTATTCAAACGCACTATATCGGATAAGGCGACCACGCACATTCTATACACACACATATCGCAAACGCACCTTCTTATCATGTCCGTAGGGGCGCAGTTGAGATATGAACTGCATCATTGATTTGGGGCTGACACTTCGCGGTTGACGGAAATTGATTGACACCTCGGAAAAATAAAAAACGGTGGAAGCAAATCACGCACATCCATCGCAGTCACAATCAACTCCGAACTTGCCGAGAAACGAAGGAATCTGATTGGGCTTGACAAAGGAACGTTCCACATTCCGGGTTTCGCGGGTAATCGTTTGCTACAAACCCTCTCAGTACAGATACTTGCACCCCGCAGTGCATAGGCAAATCTTAGGGTTCGCGTGACATCAGTCAACTACGACCTCTCTTATTCCCTCGACCGATCACACAACAACACACATTTTCTACAGACAGAGAGATTGAATTGACAGAGAAAGACAAGAAAGACAAAGAGTCAGAGAGAGAAAGACAATAAACACAAAGAGTCAGACAGAGAAGTTAAAACACCGTCAGTAAGTGTAAATTCTTTTACTTGGGCCACGTATAGCATCAGTTATGGCGCGGCTTTCCACCAACATTCTTGCATCAAACGTGGCTGTTCCTGTTGGCAGCGCCATATTTTATGCACCTGCAAATGGGTGATTTCGTCTCATTCTTTGTCGATAAGGGAACGGAATGGTGTTTGCGGTGTCTCAATCAGTCACTGGAAAGTACAGCTTGTATGTTGACGTACATAAATATCCTCCTCTCCTTCCCGCGGCAGTCGCTAACTTAGTGCTCGCAAAGTTTCTCTCTCTTCTGAAAGTCAATTCGATACCCCGCTCACCGCCCTCATCCTGATCCGAACGACCGAACAAATTTACCGAACGAACTTAAAATATCCTCATTCTATTACATCACACCGAATACCTGAACCCGTTGAAGAAGGGGGCCGATATTACATTTAAAACGCATTTTGATCAATCGCAATGGCAGCAGCCAACATCGCGGCTAAAAACCCAGATCTCCTGGGTGCCCTCGATGACATTAAGAAGTACGGATGGAACTTCCCTCCGGCGAAGACCTACAAGATTCCGGGCTTTATCCAGGAGTTTGGCATAGAGCTATCGCCCTGGATGATAGCACCAAATGGCGAAGCAAACATCGATCTCTATTATGATCCATACCCCGGCGACTACTACCCAGCCAATTGTTACACTACTTCATTGCAGAGCCCTGACACCTTACCTGCCGGTGGAGGTGGAGGATTCAGAGGAAGAGGCGGAGGAGACTGGGGCGGTGGAAGAGGCGGCGGTGACCGAGGTGGTCGTGGAGGGAGGGGTGGTGGTCGCGGAATATGCAATGCTTTCCGAGACCGCGGAAGCTGCCGTTTTGGCAACGACTGTAACTTTTCTCACGACATCGAAGGGATTACAGGTGGCATGCAGGGGTTTTCGCTTGGCGATCGTCCTGGCGGAAGAGGCGGCGGTGATCGTGGAAGAGGTGGTGACCGAGGTGGCGGTGATCGCGGAAGAGGTGGTGACCGAGGTGGCGGTGATCGCGGAAGAGGCGGCGATCGCGGAAGAGGCGGCGATCGCGGAAGAGGCGGCGGAGACCGTGGAAGAGGCGGCGGAGACCGTGGAAGAGGCGGCGGAGACCGCGGAAGAGGCGGAGATCGTGGGCGAGGAAGAGGTAGAGGTGGTTACTAAGGGCTGCCGCCAGGGAAGTTCATGGAATGTGATGTTTGCATGGTAAGTGACTACCAAGCAGGTATGGATTATGTTATTTGTCAGGGAAGCTTCTATGGCGAATTTTATTAAGAAAATCTTTAAAAAAATATATATATTTATATCCTCTCCCTTGCGTGACTGGGGCTAGCTAGAGTGTCACCTTCGAGCGCACCCTTACCTTAAGCAAGGAACCTCTAACATTGAGGCGTTGAGTTTGGCTTTGAGATAAAGAACAGCGAGAAGTCTCAAACTGCTGTGCTATCCAGGGAATGGAGTAGAGGGACAAAATCTGTGCTAACATGATTGGCTGGTTGCATTGCGGCCGCGAGGGAGTTGTCGTTCAGAAAAGTACCACACGAAACGCATAGTCAGACCTGCACAGTGACGTCTCTTCCAAAGAACAGAAATAGCTCACCCTCTTGCATTCCAATTTGCTCACTTCTCTCACCTACAACCCATTAAATTTCCTCTTTGCTACTCCCAGCCATTCTTTCTCTAGAATCCTGTTTCCACTGGGTCGCTGATTGTGCGGGGTAAACCAGCTGTTCGTCCGTCCTTCGTTTCACTCGATCGCGTGTTTGATGACCGTTGTATAGGATTGGTTCCTCAGTTTCCCAATGCCTTTAGATCAATCTGAAAAGACCGGAACGTATGTTTCTTGGATAAGATGTCCTGGAGCGATTCTTAAAATCTCGGGATAAGTCGGGACTGTGAGTGATGATCAATGATTATATGCCGCTCACACCCGTAGGGGCTGGCGAGGCAATATTCAATATTCAGGCGGATAGTATTCTGCAAAATCTGCACGGAATGCATGAAACCAAATAATTCTAGTTTTATCAGCTCTCCTTCGCCGGTTGCCAAAAGAAATGGATGTACCAGTACTTATTTCCAAATTCACGGATTCTACGATAGCCGAAAGAAATGGCTACTAACCCTGAATTTCTCGCTATATATCCCCGCGATCTACTGATATATGAGATAATTGCGGGGAAGGGGCAGGATTTAATTAACTCTCTCCAACTCATACCCTGCACTTGATTGAATCTATCCGAATCACTATCTAACTATCTCCCGCATCTAATCTTATCCCATCTCATCATCATCGTCATTCTCTACCCCATCCATGATACGACATCTACACACTCTGCATCATCCTATCTCTCGCTTACCATCCACACTATCGCCCTCTGGCCATCCGTACTTTACCGCTATATCTCTTGTTATCCAAGAAGCCACTCTCCGGAACTTCTGTCCGCTCAATTCTCGCCCCCTCCTCCAGCTTCCCTCCCCCAGCTTCCCTCCAAAGCAATCTCGTAACAATCTCGTAAATCTCATAACTATACAGCGCCCTATTGTAATTCTCTTCTTCATTCCCACAAACTATGGTGGAGTCTGGCAGGAACAGCGCTGCAAGGGTGTGCCGATACCAAAATGAGCTCTGACTTGCAGGCTCAGTTCAGTGTCTAGAGCGGGTTGAACTGGGGTTTATTCGAGTAAGCTTCTGAATTGAGTTTACTCAACTTGACCCGAGCCCACGCACGCATGGCTTGTTGTTTGTTTGTAATCACATTGTATCCGGCCGCTTGCGCTGCCGCATCTCCGGCCTTAAGGCCATCCCAAATCAATGCCTAGAGCCTGTCAGGTGATGCTTAACCATTAGCACTGATATATCTACTAAAATAACCACAACAACGCTCGCCTCTCTCTGATATGGGTAAATATTTGATATTCGCAGGCTTGGTAAGGGTCTATGTGGTACACGGAACGGATAACTATCACTCGGCCGAAGGAACCAGGCTCCGCCCTGGTTCTCCCAGAAACCCGTATACTCGAATGTCAGCTGAAGAGATAATGATAATGGTCTTAACTCGTTCCTAAACTCGATTCGAGCCCGGGCGAGTTCGTTGGAAACTTATGATTCGAGCCGAGCCTTCCTAAGCAGTTCCTGGTTCTAGGGCGCAAGAGCCACTGCAGCATTATTTATGCAGAAGCCAATCCCAAACAGTAGCCATTAAAGATCAATGATAAGACCCTTTTCTAGTCCGCCTGATACAAGACATGAGAACAAGGCGGCAACTGAGACAGGTATACGTAACGCTAATATCTTTAATACCCTGATTTTATATTTTTGAAGCACGACCGAAGAGCTAGCTGCTACTGCGCTTTGGCTATAGCTACGAGAGATGATTGTCCGGAGTATCGATATTTTAACATATCGAGATGCTATGCATGTGTTCATCAGGAGGAAACACTATCTTTCACATTATCTCACTAGGGAAGAGTAGGTTTGTCGGATTGGTATTATAGCAGATAGATATTACACTATCTGTGTAAGTAGAGAAAGCAATTGCAGCTTTCACGTTTGAAAACGATTTGACCAGTTTTTTTTGTTTTAATCATACTCTATCTAGAGTATATGACAGTACCCAATTCCCCTCTCCTCCCTATACCCTTCCCCCCCTGTGTAGCTCCAACAAAAAAAAAAGAAGAGAGCGATGGACGTACGTCAACTCAGCCTAAACTCAGCTCGCGGGTGGGAACTTCCCCATTTCCGTGGCGGCAAGGAAGTCCATCACCGCCTGATCGCACTTCTCCAAGGAAAAGCCCTGGTATCTGTACATGCAGACATTTCCCTGCCTTCCAGCCCGTTGCTCGTCCCACAGCCTTCCAGAGCTCTTGCTGCTCAGCCTTTCCATCTTTTACAGTGGCGGAAGAGGTGTTCCCGCGTCTGAGGCACCTTTCTACACCACTAATCATTTGACCAGTACCGCGGCCGATGCTGCAGCAGGACCACCACCGCTTCAGAGTAACCCCTAGGAAAGAAACCCCTCCTCACTTCAGCATTAGTCTCGGAACCCTGGGCGTACCACACTCCGAGACTACTTCAGCATGGCGGTTGGCCTAGCTCAAAGAGGTGAAATAGATCTATCACGTGAAACCGACCTAACCATACGACTGAGATTCCGTGATCACGGTATTCTGTCATGTAATGGTCTTAAGTTTACTTAAGACTATGCTAGGAAATTTTAAGTGGAGAGAACTCTTGGCGCTAAGTAACAAGTGATGTCTCATGGAGCAACGGTGGTTGAAAGCGTATGCCAAGCCTTGTCAAACCTCGAGTGATCCCACGAGAAGCCAGAGTGATAGCTGGTGATGCTCGAAATACCAGTGTGAGATCATCATTTCGTCACCCAAATCCCGACCATGTTTGTACAGCGGCGAGCAAAGAAGAAACAACTGCTTTACCTGCATCCATCTCCAATGCTTGTATTTGGGGGAGGGGGAGGTTTTGGAGGAGGATAGTAAGGGGGTGGTCCCAATATCCCGTTGCGGGCGATGCTTCACCACGTATTTTTGTTGATCTGAAGTTGCCAAACTTAAGACCATTACCTCCGCCCGGGCGGAGCATCCAGTTTTGTCAGGCTATGGTACCCAGTGGGTAAAATATAGCGAGTGATGGGAGACGAAGCTTATTGAGTCTAGAGAAAGGGCAAGCCGTTAATGGCCGTCCGGTGGCCGATATACCCTTAGATAGTCGAGCAATCACAAAAGGGACTGCGGATCCGGCGGCAGGTTAATAAGTACTTAAGTAGATGTAAAATGTTCAAAACTAGCTCTTACTCTTTACAGTCGTTACCCTTATCTATACTAGAATATGTCACTTTTCATAGTTCTGGTTATGCTATGTGAGGTGTGGCGGAGGAGAAAGGGCAGATTCATCGGCGCTGCGTTCCCTAACTGTGACTACGAGTAGCTAAGTATTTACATGTACCTAGTATGTATCACGCTTATTCTTGCAATCCCACAATCATTCCGCCATGATCGCTTCCTTCACCTTCACATCTACTGTCTTTCTTTCTTTTACTGACACTGTAGCCAATTCCAGAGCTATACCAACAGTGAGTTTTATTTTTTCCTACTTATGTGATGATGAAACTAAGATCAATTTAGATGAATTGGGATAAACTACTAGTGAAACGAAACGAAATTCCCAAAGCAAAACGAAACATTGAAACTGGGCTATAAAGAGAGATTTGGAAAAGCTTTTCCTCTCACACCTATCCAAGCTTTATTATCTACTCCTAGAGAGCTCACCATACTTCTAGATCGTTGCTGTCTGCTAGGGAATTAGCGTTTGCCTCTTTTCAAAGGTAGCATGTGAACTCTGAATAAACTCCCCCTCATCCTTAGCTCTCGCCTATAGAATCACGGATTTGGATCAATATCACTCACCAACTGCAACAGCTTGGAGGAAGCATTGCAGGAATGAAGCAATGCGGGAATGAGTATTGTCGTCTATAAAGCCCTTTCTTCGGTGCAGAGCTGTTGCTCTGGGGCTCTCTGCTTTCATTTATTGCATAAAATCACTCCGGGCCACATCCCCCCCAGCTCACGTCGAACCTCAACTCTCGGTATCAGACTACATCATGCGGTATCACACGGTGATTTTTAAGTCATGACATCACATTAACGGAAGGCCCTTCGGGCTGCTGTAACCGTGGTTGCAGCATAACCTTACCGGTTGCAAAATCGAAGCCGCGTAACCGACAATCTGGGGTAGGGTAAAGATATCGATTAGATATTTCGGCGGGCCGGCCAGAGTCGAGGTCTCACTTTCACTTAGAACATCAATGTCCCTTTTCAGTCCTAGTTTTCCACCTGCCTAGCCCACAGAAATGCTCGAGATCTGCGTGGCAGAGGCAGGGGAAGGGGGGATGCGGATGCAAGAGAGGAGGAGGCGTAATACGGGTCGGTCTTGCCCGGTGGCTGCAGGCGGGTATAGGTGAAGACTGCTTTGCGGGAGTGTGGCATCGAAGATGGGGAAATTTTGACTCCTTGTCGTGGTGCCTGTCACGCATGGGCAGTTGGTATAACCACCATCTAGACTATAGATCGCCGGTAAACGTAGCACGGTTCATCCGAAGGTTGCGGTGAACGCAACCCTAGCCCGTTGTGCTTCCACAACGGTGATTACTCTATTTCACGTTAAAACCCCTGGATAAGGGGAAAGAGCGCATATCGAGTCTATTATCGACCAAGCAATTCCCCGCGATATGATGTGTTGGTTCCTGGAAAATGTGGGGGTCCCAACCGGTGCTTGGGGGAATATGTGGGGGTCACCCTTTCTTCATACTTGGACCAAGAAGTATTTATACTGTTCACCGACGGCGTTGTCTCATCCTTTTACATCGCCGTCCATCAGTCTGCAGAACCCCCCGCCCGCAACGAATCATATTTTTCACGCGAGTGATGGAACATGACCAGAACACTACTGCCAACATCGGAATTTTCTATCCAAGCGAAACCTGCTTGCTTATCTCTCCAGTCTCTTTTTCTACTCATGTGTTGGAAGCGCAGAGCTGATCATGCAACAGGGTATCCAAGCCCCACATATGGGTTGGTAGCAGATCGATATCTATTGACTGGTTCGGGGGGTTGAGATCAACAACGGCGAGCCATGTTACGATTACACCACATTCCGCGAGTTATCTGCTGTAAGGCCGCCGCTATCTAGATGCAAGAACACTACACTATCTAGATAACGACAGTAGCAACACACAAACGCATTCGACTCAGAATCGGCTACCAAAACGTGGGACGTTCGGACGGCTTCAACCCCAGTAACCATAGCCATCCGTGTCTATTCAAATCCCTCAATATGAGGCCGTATGTGTGTGGTTCGCCTTGCATCTGGCGATATATTCATCTTCCTCCTTTTCGTGGGTCCAAAACGGCCACAAGCTCAAGGTCACAGTTTTGCAAATACCAGCTAGGGACTCGAGGGAAGGATGTAGGCGGAAAAAAGAAAACTCTGCTACATATACCCCCATTCTTCCACCGAGAAAACCCTTTTCGATATCATGATCTGAGTATGTATTACGGCGAGAGAAAAAAGACTCAGCGCATAATGCATGCGAGGAAGGAGGGAAAAAAACAAAGAAAACAAACAGAAGCTCACATCCATGCCGGCATTTACCGATATCTTCACTCTACTTGAGGGATGGGGAAGTGGGCATAGAGTAGTTTCTTGCTATGCAAGATCTGTATCAAAAACATACATATGGAGAATGGAAAGTTTTCTACCCATCCCAACAAAAATAAATTAAAAAAAAAACGAAGCGGCCATCCCATCCAACTAGGCGCGAGCCTTAAGTACCTAACCTCGGGTCCGGGATTCGGCACACCGCCCTGCATATGTACTCTAGAGTAGGCCGTACAGTATAATAATCGTGCCTTGTACTGGTATACATGAACCCAGCATCAATTTCACCTTCTTCTTCCTTATGTGTACAGGGAATATCGGAGGTCGGGGGTCGGGATAAATTACACCTATAGCTGGAATGTGCAGACCTGACAAGATCGACTGAACCTCGAATATCGAGATAAAAATTTTGCACTTTTTGTCACTTTGGTAAACATGGGGCTACATGTATTGGGGACTCTAATTGTCTTGTCGTGTCTTTGCAGAGACAGTGCGTGGCGTATATATGGGGCGCTTGTTGCGCGTTTAATCAAAAGCCAACACAAGCATCCTGAATCCCGGCCGCCACGGGCACGGCAACTTTCCCACGGACTCACCGATTTTTTTGGAAAGTTATAAGATACTTATAAGTATGCAACGCCCAACAATAACGGCAGGCGCGCATGTCGTCTTCTCACTCGGACTTACCGGCTTCCGTATGGAATTCCCCTTTCACCGGCTGTTGTAGATACATATACTGTTTCAACTGCAGCACTTATCACCCATATATCAACCAGCACATAAGTAAAGGCCAGCCAACCAGCAGCGGCATATAACCCTACCCTGCCCGACACCTCCCAGATCCCGGGAACGGGTTCGCTGAAGCCTCAGTGTGGAAATATTTTAATCCCTGCTGCCATAGAAACTACCTGTACGGAATCGAAGTTAAAACAATCTCCGATTTCGCCTACCCTGTTGCAAGCTCTCTGTAACGGCACGGCGGCGGCGGCGACGGCGGCAATGGTGGGGTGTTGAGTCCGATGTGCCCAGGGGACCCTGCCCCGATGGAACGGTTTTCGGATCATATATATACTTTGCGATAGGCCGTTGGCCCCACTACTTGCCGTTTGTACCGCTACGGGTGTAACACGATGCGACGTAGAATAGTAACGAAACCGGAATGAAAAGATCTGACATCCGGGGGGGGACTTGATGTGTGTAGGTAGATATTTGTTTTAGGCTCCACAGAAACTTTTTTTTTATCGGGGATTCGGAAGAATGGAAAGCTTTTTTTCCCTCGGAAGCAGACGAAACAAAATGAAACGACATTGCTCGTGTATGGCGTGACTTTGGATCTCGTTGATTGCCTGATGTTTAAGAAAGCGAGCTCTTTTGAAACCCCGGTCAATCGAAACCTGGTTATAGAGACATTGTAGTGCAAACCCATGACATTTCCCCAGAACTACTAGCTGCAGTACGAGATGCAGTACGAGACTACAGGGCACCGGTTATGTGCAAGAGAACGGCGGTGTTGAATTTTGACCGGGCTTCAAACATCCAATTGGGCACGGGCCACTGTCTCGACTGCTCCAGCGCCGCCCCTCTTGCAACTGGACCTATACGGTATCCAATGTGCCACGGCCTTGGGGGCTAGGTTTTTGGCACTGCTATCCTTGGACGACAGTTAGAATCATTGCTCGTAGATGCTCTTGGATCTCTCCCAACCTTGAGCCGGCATATACGCCAGCATACCAGATGTTTGGTAGCCATGAAGGAGTAAAAATATCGTAAATCGATAGATTTATCACATTACTACAGTCCGGTTTTGCAGCTTCTTTAGGAAACCCATCAAAAACAGTGAGCAGGGGGGGATAACCCTATATTAAAACGATCGCTAATTGTAGTCGGGATGCGAATGCCATATTTTCCGCCGGTCAAACGATTCGCCGTGTACCGTGTAGTACAGGAGAGGCGTAGTAGGCGGCACGGATGAGAGAGGTTCAATGATGCCAAGGTGCCATGTGAGTTAAGCTTTCGTTAAAGTCAAGATAAGATAAGATGAGATGAGATGCGATAAGCGAAAAAGAATATTCTTGACCTCTTTCATCTCCATACTCACAAATCTGGGGATGGACATGCTTTCAATAGAGTATTGGGGGAGGGTGATTTTGCACTCAGTACCTGCCACCTAGCTTTTGTTATCACAAGATTTTATTTCGTCCCAATGGAAGTGGCGTCGCGGCTCAGCGCTCAAACCCGAACGAACAGCGGCGTTTTCCAGTCTACGCTGGAAACGTCCACCGGTTGTTAAAGGTTTAGCGAGACGTAGGCCAATGGAAGACCTCCATGCCCGACAACAGGCTGGGCGCCATTGTTTCTCTGCGGTTGGCTATTTATTCCCTTGGTATTTTTTATCAGGGCATTGCTTACTATACGCAAGATCCGCTGTGACTACTGTAATGCCGCCGCGTACACATACTCTTGGCATCGTGGGATTTGATTGAGAGTTGGAAATTTTAAAATAGAGGGGGGGCATCTAATCCGTCAGAGTTGCGTATGTAACATTGAGTACCTACCTAGGCACTTGATACCCAGTCTCAGCATGCATCCAGCCAGCTTAACCCGGGAAAACTACTGCGATGGTGGCAAGGCGTATACGTTGGCCAGCATCTAGCTCAGGAGGAACCTATCCGCCACCCCACATGGACCTCCTTGGCTTCTCCCATTTGAGCAAAAGGATTCGACGATAGAGACGCTGATTGCGTTGATATTACGTTGAACTGAGGTTCTCCCCCACGAAACCTGATTCCATACAACACACACGCCGCCATGTCGATTAGCTGGTAGTTAGTAAATAAACTAGAGCCGTGGTGCCGCATCCAGATCCCATATCTCTCCTAGCCTTCATATCGTATTCTTCCAGAAAAGCGGCAAACCGAAGCCGGTGGTATCCACACCTGGGAGTAGAGTACCTTTTTGGTGGGCAATGGAGCAGTATCCCCCACCAACATTGGCGTATACGATGGGGTTTTGCTGCCCTGCACATAGCTAAGTACAATACATACATACCCTTTCCTACATAACGCACCTTCCTACATACACCCAGTTCAAGACCCTACCTACCTTGCATTAGAGCAGACCCACTATACGCACATACATGCCCCCAGCCCCCGGAATCGAGGGTAATCTCAGAACTGTTGTTCGTGTTGCTGGAAAGGGGATACATTGGAAATCGGGGGCACCCATCCGGGGGTTTTTTTAAAAAAATAGCAACTTTGTCGATGTGGGTTTTGTAGTTGTTGGATGTCTAACCAAATTCTTCAGCCCTTCCATGATCTGCTTCCAGCAAGCGGCTCCCGGTTGGTTAGCCGCATTTTCAGGGGTTCAGGAATGGGCTCCAAGTGTAACGGGGAAAACGTGCAATGAACACAATGCCAATCATTCATTGTTGTCGAAGGGACAGTTCCTCTCTCCTTGGGGTAATGCAAATGCCAAAGATGCTCTGTTCCCTAGCTTATCTAGTTCAGAGTACTTAATCGAGAGGTCTCGGGTCGGTCCGCAACAGCACCATTATTGGGAGAAGCGTGGCGGCGTGAAGACCAATCGTTGGAAACAATCAGTGGCACTCCGCAAGTCTGTGCATTGCATAGGCTCAGACCTCAAGGAGCCCAGGGATGAGTGACATCACATGAATGCATCCGTCTGAATTTGGACATCTTAATTTGGGTGACATCTCAAATCCGCGAAATTGCAGCGTATGGAAAGTTCGGCATCTAGTGATTAACTACACCCATGACCCCCACAGAGTGAAGCTGCTTGATATCCTTCAATTAGGGACGTAGTGAGGCCGAAAACAATGGTGCATATCCATGAATGATAATCGGTTCTTTGTATGTACGTGTCATATCACATAAGACCGATCAGCACTCCGCTGCAAGGTTCTTTAGTACTATCCCTAAGCTTCTCCATTCGATCCCGCTGTAAGTCTCGCCAACCAACTCGTGTTCGTAATCTGCGACATCCCATGATCTGGGTCTCTGGAATCTTTGCTTGCATATAATTTGTTGGCCTGCTGAAGTAGCAGCTCGCGTGCGCTGTAAAATCACCCCCTAATGAGCGTCGACGGTTATTGGTCAAACTCTACGCCCTGCTGCACATGCAGTATGTGTGAAGTTGAAGGTGCGGTCTTTTCTTGCTGCCACCCACACTCCATAACATCAGTAGTTGTGTCAGGTGCCCGTTCAATTGTCTATTGCAGAACACCTAAATAGGTGCTGCAGACGCATTGACCATCATTGAGAGGAGTCGTATCGCTAGGCACCCAGCTAAGAGTGTAAATGCTGTAATATGGTTGGCTGTTGGTTGATCGGTCGGTTGGTTGGTCGGTTGGTGGACAGGCAGTTCGTTGGATTGATCATTGATAATTGCTGCTGGCCAGTAATAATTGAAATTGAAGAGCTCTACACCACAGCAACGCTATGTTTTGACCAGGACTCGCGGCTACGAGGTTCGATGATTGGATTCAAGCTATCTGCGAATGCCTCCCGGGGTCAGGTGGGATAAACTACGTGCGTGCGTGAGTTAGTCTGGTATTTTCGTCAGAGATATCAGAAGCATATCGAACCGTGCGCCCTCTCTTCCCCATCCCAAAAATCCTGTAGGCCTACGGCGAGTCAGGTACTGCATTCTTCTCCCTGACTAGCTAAGCTACCCTGTACATGCCAAAGGGTTAAGTATACTAGCACATCTGAACAACGAAATAATTCATCCACTGTCTTGGTACAGTGATAATGTGAAATGAAGTATTAGACTCGTAATTACCCATGCTCGAAGAGTGATCGCTTGTCATAATGATGAGCAAGTGCTACACAACTATCAGACGCAGTTATATGGCTAACTGGTTTGGCGTTTGGTTGGCGTATAGACGCGGCTAATACCAACCAATTAACGGGATGATATGCTATAATCCCTCTCTGGCTCGAATGCTCCATGAAGATAGTTGGATGGTGTCATTCCAGCCCTCTAGGGCAGTGATTTGCTGCCTAAAATCCTCAGTGCGTGAATTGCTCACGGTCCCATATCAATCATATCTCCTATTCTCTTTGGTGGGATTTGAAGCTGCGATTAGGAAGATTAAGCCAGCTCAGCTGTCTTCAAAATCCGAGTTTGGTAGTATAGTTTCTTCCAATCCAACCAGCATCTGCAAGAGGTGGCAGTCGGCATACCCTTGATCGAATCGATCAGAGATTCGGAAAGAGGCATCGTGTCACAAATTGCGCCATGAGCTGTTTATCCCAGGTCACAGGTAAACAACGGCCAAAAGAAGCTTCAGTGATACAACGCCTCGTATGGTACCTCGAACTAGGGCGCTCCTAGCGGTCAAGGGGACACCTGTAAGGTCGACCGCTGTGTGCAAGTATTGCCATAAAATAGATTGTGCGGGGGGGGGTGCTCTAATTCACGGGAGCATGCTTGCAGAATCGCGTGGCTAAGGATCGAAACCATCAGATCTTTGGGATACTGAGATGGAAACGCCTCCCATGCAGTGGAAAAGCCTGTTTCCTTACACAACGTGCTCAAAGCGACACGGGCTAATGCTGATACCGGTTGCGGTTGATAAGATCGTACGGTGGCTCGTCCTACCTACGTGGTATTGTAAATTCTTTACCACAATCGTTAACACTATCATGGCAACGAAAGCAGCATTGTGTCCTGTGCTCCAGGAACGGAATATTACAATTATCATTGCCGGCGGCATTGTGCGAATTGCAGAGGCAGTAAAGTAATGAGTACGATATGGCAATCTGCAGTAGTATCTAGTGAGACAAAGAGAACCCACGGAAAGTAGAACAAGATAGGGCTTTTCATACTGACAGATATGCTGGGACGCAATCTAGATAATCTCAGCGACCTTGAAAAGAACCCGTATCTTGGAGGTAGATCACACATGCCATAGATGAGGCAAGTAACTAACCTCATGCAACCATATCAGGCGCCACAACTAAATAACAATCGACAGGTGTATAAAATCATTCTGTTGATCGTTGATGGTCTGGAATCCAGCTCAGGGAAGGAATATTGGACCTGGAGATTGATGCGGACTGACGAACCGTGAGTGTTGTCTTTGGCCAGCTGTCACACGATACGAAAAGACTTGGGAGCGAAGTCAATGTTAGTCTAGATAATTGAGTGGTTCAATCTGATGATTCGGGCATAGACTTACCTTTAGATTCGGATAACCAGAACCAGAATTCCCGGAGCCGTTCCGTTCTTCAAAGCCACCACCTGCCGCCTGCCACCTGCCACACCTCGAAACCCCCAGACGGTGAACCAGATTTGAAACACTCCCAACTACTAGACTGCCCTTTAATCGCAACCTTCCAACAGCGCAGCCTCAATTGCTGTCACCCACAATCTTTGTGACTGGTGGTTAGGGCAGAAGGAAGTTAGATTTCGTGAAAAGTCAACGCGAATGTGCCTCTGATCTATGTATCTGTCTGCTGCATGCTTCTGGATGATGTACTGTACTTAGCCGAGGGGGTCACAGTTGCACTCCTAATTCAACGTCTGATCTTCGAGGCATCTTCCTCTTCCTTAGCAGTTACGGGGAAAAAAGAAGACAGCAATGTTACTTTCAGAAAAACTTACCTAGACCGAAACATCTACATTAAGTTTCAACACCATGTCCGGAATCATCTCGCCATGCACTTGAGATCCAGGGTCTGGGATCCGGATTCCCTAGCAGCGAGATAAGACCTCACGTTTTGCATTGCCTAGATTTTACTCGATGCAGCGCAGGTACAGCTTTCAACCGCTGGTGATTTGAAGAATTGAAGGCATCCATATCGTATGCGGACAGTGAGCAAGTTGTCGACAGCTCTGCATGCATCGGCGTAGTTAAAGCAATTTGGTCCGAATCCCCGCAGCGAAAAACCGTCAACCAGGACGCGGACGACTTCGCGAAACAAAGGAGGTTTGGGTTAAAATGCAATTTGGATATAAACGAGCTGCCGAGGAACGCATAAACAGAATTGCGATGTTACTAGAGTCAACATTGAAGATACATATGGCTAGACGGGGACTTGATCCTGAGTTTGAATTGCAGGACACCACTAGAATGAAGTACTCTATGTACTGCAGACACCTACCTGCTCATGTAAGTAAGTGCGAGAGCAAAGCGGATTGTAATTGATTGATTGCTCGATGGTTCGATGGTTCGATGGTTTTGAGGCTGATAATAACTGGTGCTTGTATATTCTGATTATCCTATAAGCGCCTAAATTATAGCATGCAGCAAACCTGGTTAGTCGAAATCGCCTTGTTTCGCCTTGCCCATGTCGATCATCTTTGTCCCTCACTCGCTGGTCCCTGTTCCTTGTCACTGTAGCCGGCTCCGGTACCCTGCGGCTGCATGAATCTCAACGTTCAACGCCGAGGCGCTTACGTGCTGCAGTGCATACACCTTCCTCCGCCCCTAATATTTCGCATCCGCTGAAGTCTTCGCTACCACATTTCGATATCCATCAGGCCCTCTTCCCGTTCCTCTTTCGCATTAGATACCAACGGCTTCTGCTTCAGGCTTGATGGCTGCCTACGCTCCCTCTCCCTCCCTCTGCCAAACGGCATTCGGATCCATGACTACTATTCCTCTCCATCCAAGTCCTAGGCCAATCACACCGGTTATATGATGCTCGGTGGCTCCAATGACTCTGCGATGGTACTTGGCCCTTGTCTGCCCGACCCTTAGGTCCTATTCCAGCGATGAGAAAGGAGGAAGTCGTTGTCGTGGTGGTCGTGTGTGAAATCGAAGCAGCGAAGAAGGCCTCAAGGACACCACACCGGTGACTGGATTAGCTTAGGTCACGACCGCAACGGTTTTGTGACGATCTATGCGATCTAGGATAGCTGCTGGCTCCATTCTCAGAATCCCACCACCACCCCCAACTTCACTCTACGGTACCGCAGCCCGGGGTCTTTCCTTTTTCTTCGTTATCCCCTGCGACGACACATCCCATCAAGGAGATATGTTGCAGGAGCTCAATAGCTACTCAAGTATGAGAAGTATAAAGGACGTGAACCTCTCTCTTGCTGTGGTTGTGGAGCTTTCAATTGTCGGTCTATTCAATTGACGTGCCTTGCTCTTTTCAAAAACTTTGACACAGCATTGTATGTCTTTGTCTACTGTCTCCCTCCCTCAGCGACTATAACTTCTCCAACCCTCTCTTGTTTTCAGGTTCCACACTTCCAACCTCTACCTCTACCTCTACTACTACTTCTGCCAATCGCCGACTGAACCGCTCTTCCGCGAATTACCCTGGTCCGTTTTAAGATCGTCATCATGGACTACCTACACATGGAATCGAACCTTACTTCCTCCGACCCTATGTCGCCGCAAGCCCTCCACGATGTCATTCCCCTTCTGACGTCTGTGACTCCGGCGCTCCTTATGCTATTTCTAGGATACTTCACATACAAAGACTACTCCGGGTTTCTTTCTCTAGGGCCAGGGGGGACTCCATCCAACTTTTACGGTTATATGAAGATTACATTTCTGCGGCTATTTGCCCTCAGCGACCCCCGATGTCCGGACCCCATCCCAGCGGAGCTGAAGAATACCGGTTTCCTTCGACCTGGCGCCATTTCCCCGCGGCAATCCCGCCGCCCTGAGGTAAAGGGAATTGCCCCACATAGGCAAACAACCCAACGGCCGCAACAAGATGTCTTTAACCTCCTTTCAGCCTCTATAATGAAATTGGCTAAGGACTACCCTTCTCAATTCCGCATTTCCATCAGTGCATTTGAGAAGCATTGCCCTGGCCTCTTTTCAATCAAAAAGGCTAACCCGGCAGGAAACGGGGAAGTTTGTCATGCCCATCCAAGCGATGGCAGTATGCACATGACTCTTCATCCTGAAGATATCAAGACTGTCCTGGAAGCAGGTTGGGGTGGTAAGTGGTCATATTTATTTTACATCAGAATTACGGAATTTCTGGAAGCTAATTGACTTGAACCTGCAGAGCGTCATCCATTAGCTCGAGGTGGTTGGTGCAGCCGCTTTGTTCCCAAGGGGTTCGTCATGATCTACGCTCCTCGCTCTAAGGAAGAAGTGGAAACTGTGATGGAGATCATAAAAGCTGGTGTTGGGTGGATCAGCGGGGAAGAATTCGTGCCTAAATCTTCAGAAGAATCGCAAAATATTATGTCGTTTGTTGCGCCCGAACAGTCTCACGATTGTATGGACCAGCGTCGCGGTGCAGTCGCCTCGTAAGGGCCCTGCCTTTGACGGCGGCAGTGGGAGCTGGAACGCCAGCACGGCGATAGTTACATTTCTTGGCAACATCAAAATTTGGGGATGGAGTTTGGTATTGCTTGCTATCTATGACTTTGGGTGGTTTCTCCACAAGTTATTTTCAGTTTTATTTATCCTTATTTTTTCCTGTTTTATGCAGGTGGACTGCTGTTTCGCAAATTTTCCAATGGAGTTTTGCTGGTGGGGTGGAATCGGCGTTTTGATTTGCTTTTATTTTCCTTCCTGCGTTCGTCGGCCAGCCGCTTTTTCGCGTATTCGGCAAGCTGTTAATTTCATTTGCTCAAGATGCGGAGTTGACGCCAGGTAAAGATGGTTAAAAGTTTCTTCTTTGCTTCATCTTCCTTAGAAGTTACACGGTTCATTAAAAAAAATTAGGGGATATTATAGGTTATCAATTCATTCCATACGAGAGGTGATTAGATGAACATCATGAAACATCACTCGACCGATAGTTTATCTGCGGTGCAGCAGTCTAGAAGGACCCATCCATGGTGGAACTATGTGGGCGAGCATGACTGGCACAACGAAAGTAGAGGAGGAAGAACAAAAACAGATGAGAAATGGTTGTCAACGGCCGTTAACACTCTCAACGGGCGCTGCCGAACCAGGATCGGAGAAATTGGATGAGGCCTTTTGTTGACACTACTGCTAGGCACCGGTGCATGTTGTGCATATGTGGTGTTGAGAACCAAAATAATCAACAACAGGTTTTCGAAAGGGGAAGGGTGAAGGGTGAAGGGTGAAGGGGGGAGGTGATTCTAACGGTGATAGCTTGTGCGTTGGCCCCAGATTTCCTTCATCCATCCTGTTTAGTAGTGACGTGAGGCCTTTTTTTGCGCTGTGTCTGCTTCTCTGAGAGTAAGTGTGAGTGTGAGTGTGGGTAGAATAGATGGGATGGGATAGCATGGCACGGACACATCACTGGCATACAGATTTTTTCTTCAGGACTAATGAATTGTAGTAGTGCGTGCATATGGGGAACACTCTTCCTGATTCCGAGGAGAAATAAGATGGTGATGGTGTTGGGGTGAAGAACAAGCAGCAGTAGCAGAGCACACATTCCAATCTGATCGGACTCGGATGAACGGTAATGTCCACTTGCACCAATCAAAAGCAATAACCGCAGCAACAATGACTCGTTCGTAGCCACCAGCCAAATCAAAATTCACAGAAAGCAAAGCCAAAAGAAAAGAAAACTCTCCGAGGGTTTGTGATGGTAGCGCAGCGTCATTGCCTCCCCTTCCCCTCAATGCACCTAGTGAAGGTTTGCGATGGTTAATGTTCGAGATGTTAACGAGGACTGTCGATGTTCGGGCTCAAATGATGCACATTTCAAATGGCAGTGCACGTACTTGCTTATCCGCACCCATACCCGCGCATCGCCCGCGCTACCTAGTAGCTCTAAATGACCTTTGGACACATACATATGCAGTCTGCTCTGAAGTCACCCTCCCCCGCATTCATCCTCTTCTCATTAGCCAACCACTCGGCGAAGACTAGGCCGCGTTCATCACCACCACCACCACCATCAACTAGATCTCGATCAAAACCTGTCGCCTATCTCGTGACAGCACAATGGATGGGATCCGACATGACTGTAGAGGGTGGGGGGAGGTGGGGAATGGAGAATCTGTCGTGGGGGCAGTCTGAAGGAAAGCAAGGCTGCAGTTATGGGCCGGCCCGCTCATGTTTTATATACCTTCCCGCGAACCCATGAGTGCCATCCTTTCCCACACCCATTCGTTCTCTCGCCGGTCGCTGTGGGGATCCCGTGGAACCCGAGATCGTGGCACGGAAAGGCTGGGTTGTGGATATCGACTACGGTATGGTGTTGTTGACGGCTCGCGCCGCGCTCGTTATTGCGGGGGTGTGGTTGGCAAGTTTCGGATGACGAATTGCTGCGGCTTCTTGCGGTGAAATGAAGGACTTGGTTAAAACAGGACCTCTCGCAGTCGTGTTTCGTCAATTTGAGGGAGAAGTAGATGTACACGTTGTGATAGGGTTGATCCGGATGTCTTGGCAAGTGTGTATGTGACTGAGAGCAATGAGCAATACCTGAATAGAAAAGTGTCCTTTTCGATGAAGCAAGATATAAAAGTTGCGACAAAGTGACAGAGGGATAGGAAGTGTCAATCCGCCATTCACATTTGTGCGTATGTTTCCTTTCCTTGTGTTTGGCTGTGCCTGATGAATTGTCGTGTGTCAGCAGCAGCAGCATTTCTGCCACATCGCCTCAAGCCCGACAAGACCCGTCGTAACCAGAGCCAAGCTCGACCATCCTCTCCCTTCTATCCTCTCCACCCCATCGTCACCTTGAGCCAAACCAAACGACATTCCAACCTCTGCCGCTACCACCTCCACCACCGAAATCAAATTTATCTTTAATGTAAGTCCCAAGCATTCCTCTCGGTCTATCCTGTCCTTACCCCTCCTTTCCGTGTCACCCTCCCGCCGCTATTGTACCTCCCCCCATCTTCTATCGTCAGAGCTTAACCCCTTCAATATGCGATCGAGAGCCTTATGCCCTTGCACTTTATCTGTTGCAAGATATCCTTCTCCCTGCATTCTCTGCATTCTCCCGTCCTTCTTCGATTGGCGGGTGCACTCGTCTTCGCTGTTACTGTTGCCACGTGCCATGGGGCCGACCGCTGCATCACAAATGGACTGATATCACTCAACAACCATTTGCTAACATCTTTTTGTTTTTCCAACCTATAGACCTTTACCAACGTCGCCAGAAACAACCGTAGCTATGGGGTTCCAAATATCTAAGGTCTTTGCCGGCCTCTTCGGGAAGAGGGAGATGCGGATCTTGATGGTTGGATTGGTACGTCTACATACATTTCATCGGCTATGACCTCGCTTCTACGATTCTGCATACACACTGTTCTCCGATCAATATTGTCCATGGCAATGATGGGTGCCAGCTTGGTGCGAAGTTTGAGATATAAAGAAATGGGGCGATCTGCAGAAGATGATAAGCAGCCAGCAAACTATGCAGCTAACGATGTGGATGTTAACAACAGGACGCCGCCGGAAAGACCACTATCCTGTATAAATTGAAGTTGGGTGAAATCGTTACCACCATCCCCACTATCGGTAAGTTGTCAGTTCCATGTGGTCTCGTTCAACAGTCAAACGTTATCCAATGTTCTTGGCATCACCGCCACCGATTTTCTTGGCGCTAAGTCCGACTAATTACCTCATTGACTAGGCTTCAACGTCGAGACTGTCGAGTACAAGAACATCTCCTTCACTGTGTGGGATGTCGGTGGACAGGACAAGATTCGCCCTCTCTGGCGCCATTACTTCCAAAACACCCAAGGTGTTATTTTCGTCGTCGACTCTAACGACAGAGAACGTGTCAGCGAGGCTCGCGAGGAACTGCAGAGGATGTTGAATGAGGATGAGCTCAGAGATGCGCTCCTGTTGGTGTTTGCCAACAAACAGGATCTGCCTGTAAATATTCCTACAGTCTCGAATCTCTAATGACGCTAATATATGTGTGTGTAGAACGCAATGAACGCCGCAGAGATTACAGATAAGCTTGGCCTGCACAGCTTGAGACAGAGGGCCTGGGTGCGCTTCCAATGCTTGCCTTTTATTCTCACGAGAGAAACTAATCGCCATGATATAGTACATCCAATCGACTTGTGCCACTTCCGGAGACGGTCTTTACGAGGGTCTTAACTGGCTCAGTGAGAACTTGAGGAAGCGCGGTGCGGCTTAATGAGGGGAGCAAACATGATGAGAAAATGCTACGCTTTACCTTTTTGTTCTTGAATTGCCGTCATGTTAACAACGATCCGAACTTTTTGCTTGCCCTATTTGTTCCGGTTTTCTCTGTTTTTCTTTCCCCTCCAGACTTCCTTCAGCTGCGTGTGTTCGTTAATTACTTGAATGAGCAACTCGACCGTTATTTTCTTCTCTTAGGATAGCGCACGCATGCATGCACGCTGTTACCCCTGTGTTTCGGTGCGCGAGTATTGGATTGGCGATGACAACGGGTTCTAGACATGTGGGAAGAGAGCTTTCTTTGATTTGTAGGTGCAACGGGAGGGAATACGTAGGCCGACAGGCGGAAAACGAACTGTTAATGTTAAGGGTAGTTGGTGGGTGACGGTGATACATTGAAATAGGACCATCTCTTGTGATGTTTGAGAATCCGTTCGTCTTTGTGCTTGCCTGGTTAGAGGCGAGAAGGGGGCTGCCGTTTGCTCTAAAATATCGTATTATCTGAACCCAATTCGTTCGTTTCTGTCGTACGTAGGTGCAGGGTACACGGGCGATTGAATTATACCGTCCATTTATCCGGTTTCGTTGGCCCTATTGAAAACGGGTATGCAAGCCGCACGAACTATAAAAACGGGGCGAACTGGACCAGATGGTAAATGCCATGGGATTTGCCTTTGGGGTGAAGTTATGGTCTGATAGATGCGACCAATGTGTGTGTACATGTGTGCTTAGTATTTTTCCTTTTTGCAACGTACGTCGTGACTCGATGCTGCAAGGTATGTAATTAAGTATGTATAATCCTTTGTCCGCCTGCGCTTTTATGCCCCCGTCATCTCCCTCCGTGATGCAATGCTTCAAATTGCTATGCATCAAAGTGCAGGCGGCTCACGAGCTGCTACTATTCGTTCCATCGGTTCGTATATCCGCGCCTGTCCTCTCGCCGGTGTCTCGTCGCCGCGGATGTGCGCCACTATCGTTGTTTGTTGTTGAAGTGCAGAAATTGGAAGATAGCGGTGAAGGAGAGTGAGGAAAGGATATGATATAACCTGCGGGAGCGTTGGTCTTTTTACACTAGCAGATCTGGTTGGTCCGTGAACATTAAATCTCCGAGTTAATGGATGCCATCTTTCATCGCACTACACGCTCTACACCGCTCTGGCGGTTGCGGTAGAGCTAGATCTGGCGACCGGCGGTACGCGGGCCGCGCGTGGCGGCGGCATGGTGTGACACCATAGTGTGTGGCGAGATCGGGTTGGGGGAGGAAACTAAAACGTGGGAAGAGATACCTATATATAGTTGTGCGTTTGCTGCGGCGGCGGCGCGCCAAATAGTTTGCCGTGTCGTGTTTGCCATCCTGTGGGTGAAATGCAGGTGAATCGGCGAGTGCGATGGGATAACTGTGTAAAAGTGTACTTTGAAAAACTTGCTGTTGGACTGCACTTTTGCTTCTGGTTATTGCATTCTCCTCATGTCTTGAGCGAACAGGGTAGGAAACGTTTGGAGTACGAGGCGACGACGCACACCTAGAGTGGGCTGAATGAGATGGGGCTGGATGAATGGCTAGGTCGGATTATGGGCTGATATGTGCTGTGGGAATAACGGACCGGCTGGCCGGTTTTCCACTGAAGGTGATTGTGGATAGACGGATGCGGTATACACCCTCTCATTCTTTCTCAGGTTCTCAGGGGCTTTTGTGATCGATATTGTTAATGACAGCTGTCAATGCTTGTTGCAGCCGCAGTGATCGCCATCACGTTGTGACCGGGTGGATGATCTACATCGGTTATTACCCATTATCAAATAATATGGGACTTGTGATTTCCGTTGACCAGCTTCCTCTAACCATTTTCTCCCCCACACCTTTCCCCACATATCGATAGACTTCTCACATGAGCAGTTTGATGTTAGACATAGGCAATGGGCTTGAATAGGAAATAGGCAGCAACTATTAGGCAGTCAGGCTGCGAAAAACCCTAGATCGAACTGAAAACCCGGTTTGCGTTCCCGAGACAAGGCTCCACTAAGGACACTCAGGATTGCAGTCCGGTCCGATATAGATGAAGGCAAGGCAAGGGGCGGGAGGTTGAGTGAAGCGAAGCGAGGCGAGAGCGGAGGTGTGCGGATGATCTGCCTGATCCGTCGAGTGGGAGGGTGTGGTTATGGCTACAAGTTAGGCGGGTGATTTCCACAGATAGGGATCGAGATGGAGATGGTTTTTTTTAGGGGGCGGGGGAAGGGGGGTTTAACCGCTGCAGTGATGCATTGCATAATGGAAGGTATAAAATACCTGGATATCAACAAGTCGGCTCCCTAGTAGTAGTTCATCCGATGCTTTTATCACCCACCCATCCAACCCACCACTATATGCGGGAGCACCTGTCCTCTGATGACTGGTAATGTTTTTTACAAGGTGCGCGGAAGTTCTTTCAGCCTTCGACCTTGCATGCTTGGTACAGGGGAGGGAGGCCTCCTTGTGATATCAGTTCCATTATATGAGTTAGTATTTGTAATTGTGCACCTAAAGCTTCCATTACTGTTGTTGAGAAGTGTAGATATTCTGACCAACATCGATTTTCAAAGAGTTGGATGATTGATGCTAATGCAAGCCATCTCGGAATCCCGTGACATGCAGCTTCCATCTCAATAACTAAGTCCACACGACTACGACACCGAACCTTCGAGCCCACGAACTGAGCTCCACCTTATGCACCATGCTGTCTATGTTGTCCTACTTTGGACGGCTGTATGTCCTTTTATCCTGTATTGCTTTTTTTGGGCTGTATGTCTCACATCCATTGAATATGATACATGCTTCGCATTTTATGTCGGATAATCGCCTATGCTCTCCTGCCCACCCAAATGTGCAGCTGCGGTTGCAACACAGTTGCTTTTTTTTCAGCCTTGATCTAGAGCAGTAAGCCTGATGATTATGCACGCCTACCAAGAAAGGACCGTCTGTGATTAAGTGCTTGACCTGCAACTGCATACCTGGTGTATGTTTGAATGCCACTCACTTCGTACTGGCTTGAATTGAAATCAAGTCGCAGTAGAATAGCCGAGGCAACGACTTGTGTACCATGAAAAAGGATAATAAGCGGAGGGTTTGGCGACCATACCCGCCGTAGAATGTGATTCCCGCCAACCGTAATCACGGTGCGTCACTCGGGATTGGAGCGCTGGAGAATGTTACAGATGTACATGATGTTACAGGTCTGATACACGGCCCTGCTGCAGGGGCCGATACCTCCTGTATAGATTTCGAGTCTCTCTCCTTCTCTCTTTCTCTGTACCATAGAATACCACGGTTCTCCACTACTTTCATATCGTAACAGAGAAGGTTGATAGACAGCTAAAGCTAATAATCCGCAAGTAAGGGACACTGTGCTAGATAGCAGCCGGTTAAATCCCAAATCTGGAGTTAGAGAGTGAAATTACTCGCTACTTATAGATTGGGTTTCAGGATATCCGCGGCCGAATTTGGTTGATAGGAGATACGGTTTAGAACTGGTAAGATCAACTAAAGGAAGAATTGACCAAGTTTCCGGTGACATGTCGAGGCCAGTTTGAAATTTAAAAACTTGTGACGATGTGAAGTTCCACTTTGCAGACAACCCCAACCCCAGAAAACGGCGCAGTAAGTACCCTTAGAGTTATGTCATAGGCTAATCACACATAATAACGACGAGGTTGAGAACCACATCAAGTTCGGCCATTTTGTGAGGTCGTAAGTGATGTATCATTCTTTCGATTTCCCAAAGGCAAAGTAACTAGTAGAAGTCTTGCGCTCTATCCCGACCACTTCCTGCAACGGAGATCGTACCGATCTCATATCTCTTCTTCCACATTTCTACTTGGTCTGAATGGAATCGATCTAATTCACTTGATGAAGACCGGACAGCTGCTGCCGGCGATTGATCTGGCACCACCTATTAGCTTTTTGGTTGTCATGCATATATCCATGGAACTTCTGCATGCAAAAAACAATCTTATCGCATAACATCTTTTCGGGAACTTGCAAGCTTTCCAATCTAGTGCATCCGTAGTAGTTGCAGCTGGTACTGAACGGACCTTTGATATGTATCATTCGCCGGTGGATTCTTCGAGAGCATAAACATCCATCCCGTTGCCAAGCGGTGAGCCGCTTCCAGCTTCCACATCCGAGAGATAGGCAACCTACGCATTAGGCTGCGTACTGCCGACGGCGCCGCTACGAGAGATATCCATAAGACTGCTTTTGAGGACTGGTGAGGTGGCACTAAATATCTTAAGAGTAAAGGAGGCGTCGTCCTAACGGATGCATAAAGCAGCGGTAGCTGCAAGGGGGGAGGATGTAGCAGATGTGTTGGAAAAAATGTGGGGGATCGGAAGGAATAGGGTTGTGATTGGCGTGAAAGGACATCCGCCCTAGTTGAAATACTTATACGTTTGAAACTCATCCCCTGCAGCGTCCTCAGTTGTGGCGTTGAGGATGGTTGGGCATAGAATGAAGTTGGGCTGAAATCAAATTCATAAATTTCAATATGAAGTCCTCGGTGATGCGATTTTTGCAATCATCAAAGGGATTGATTGACGCCACGTAAAGTATAGTGCATTCATCCGCCTTCAATATGGGAGAACTAGTGCTACTTCTTTTCGTTCGTCGAAGAATGGTCATCTCAATGCAATCCCAACTCAGAGTTCCCACCCGAAAGCGAATCCTTGCTGGCCGGACCCTAAGTTACATCATTTTTACAGTTGAGAGTTTGATGGTTGTGGTTGTGAAGTGTGGCGTCTGAGAACACCCTCAGAACGTAGCCAAGATCCAGAGGCTTCTGTCTCGGACAAAAGACTGCGATATATTCTCGTCTCCGTGTAATTAACTCAGCGATGCGGAGGAAAAAAGGCTAATCGTGTATGTCGTAGTTTCCCACGATTCGGACGACTGACCGACGACACTCACAAGTTGCATTAAAGACCCAATCGGTAAAGAACGCTGCAGGGGCATCAGCCACCAATAATAGCCGCATCAAATATGAAGAGATGTCTTCCAGACCTATCCTGACCGAGTGTCAAGTATAATGGATGATGTGTCGCGATGTCTTAGCACAGATGGCATCCTTTCCACGCACATCGGGCATTCATGATCGTAGCAAATTCGTGGCATAAATTTGGCCCAGAGGAGGTTGGCTCATGCCGCCGGGTTATTCGAAGTGCAGTGACGTCTGTCTGATCTATATAGGGAGATTCGTAGAGCGGAAGGATGAGAGGTACATACAGTCGTTAAATGCTCTATATGGCGTTGTGTGCGCATCTGGCTTAAGAGGTTGTCAGAAAATCTTATGATAGCTTGAAGGATTGACAACAACCTCAAGGATCGCCCGGTGGATTGAGAGATTGTTCATAGCCTTACTGATTGTCGGGGGAGTCACGGTGGTCAACACCACATACACCATTTAGGCTCGAGCTTTATTACTCGAAAGTCTTGAGACCTCGAGCCCTACTCGCAGGCAAGATGAGACAGTTCGAGTCCGGGCCAAGCTTGTCTCGTTTCGTATCTAGCCGGTACGATGGCACCGCACGAATGCTTCTCTAACACCAAGTTCGAGATATAGCGATACCGATCTGCTGAAGATTGATTATATAGGATGGCAACTGTGTGGGCGAGGTAGTTGGTGAGGTAATAAAGTCCCAGGTTAATGTTGCCGTCTACCAACATGAAGAGCTCCTGCTGACCTCTTAGCTGGTGGTGTCGGGGTCAGGAAATTCTGCTTGGAGAGCCATCGCGGTGGTTGGAAATATTGCGCACAGGAGGTATCTGGCTTCAATGATTGATGACGCAAGGCACTGGATAGAAGATGGTCGCGGTATTGTATATCTATGATAGAGTTGCGGGTTTTCGGTGTTCATAAATCACCTTGTCAGGACATTCTATTCTACCCTACTGTGGGGTAAGTAATTTAGTATGTCACGAGTAGATACTTGATGAGTACTTTGTAGGTACTTAAGGAACTTTGGGGTATTTATGCACTGTCACATAAGCTCACTCGTTTGGTAACTTGATTAAACTGCGCCATGTCCTCGGACAGTCAATTCTTGTAGTCAAGTTGCGCCAGCCAACTTTTGGAAGGCAGTATAAAATAATGGACAAACTACAAACTTATACATTAGAATTAAATAGAAAACATTGTCTAAGATATGGGGCATCCTATATGAACAATATGTGAATATCTGAATTTGGCATCTAAGTAACGTTAGCAGGGAGCAGGTGTTGAGCTGTGTTAAGCCTCGGATGATTGAAATCTCATGAAATATGAGGGTCGCAGCCATGAGAGTGCAAGTCGGTAAATACATAAACCTAGAAAACAGATCACCTAGCACCAAAGTTTCGAGCGCTAGAGAGAAAAAAACATAAGGCCAACCGTCACATAGCACTGACATAGAAGAATGCGAGCTATAAAACCCGTGCATTTTTAAGAATGTTTCAATTTTATTCAGGCTTTATTAGGTATGACAGTCAATGGAAGTTGACTGGCACGACTTGACTGTAAGGATTGAGTGTCTGGAGATATGGCGGTAACACTAAGTCCTCAGTGAGTGATGAGAGATGGAGTACGTAGTTCGAGTCTGGAGAATGGCAACCGATATATCTTGAGCCGAGTAATCACAATAGAAACGGGGCGGCAAGTTCATGGGCATAAGGTGTTCAAAACTGGCTTTACTCTTCATAATTGGCTTACCCTTATCCACGCCCGAATATGGGAGGTAGTTCTATGTTGCTATGGCTCAGCGGTGAGATGGAGTTTGTATGAGGAAGAACGATCGGTTCCAACTTTGATGCTACGGCAGGCATGGCCGGTAGCTAGCTAATGTGTTGAACATGCCGAATTGGTTGTGTCCTTGCATCTTCCTCCCTCTAGCTCTGCTGGAAGTTTGCTGCAACTTTCGGGGGGAATATGGTGTTATAGCAGAGATATAATAATCCAGAAAGCAATTGCAAATTTCACCATGACGTTTTTTAGCCGCGCTGCACATTAAAATAACCTCTAGGGAAGAAACGCCTCTTAGATAGGCCTAGCGAAATAGATCCTTCACGCAAACCCGGCTTATGACCGATCAATTTTAGATAAGGAAGCATGAAATTGATTAATTAGAATGAACACTCCATGACAATTCTTCTTCTGCAGACTTCTAGTCAAAATGTCACCTTCTCATGCTGACTTTGACTTTATTCTTTAGCTACCTCTATCTCTAACATTAAGTATGCAGTGTTTTCTCTGTGTACTAGTTCCACCGCGGTGAAGGCATGGAATTTGTTGAAGAAACCTGTTGCACGTGGGCTGGGTATAGGTCAGTCATTATTTATGACTTAGTACTGAATGCGGTTAAAGTATCTAAGGGATATATGTTCATGTAATTGGTTGAGTAATATTTTTATGGGAATAGCACCGTGAATTGTGATAGAGATCCCAAGCTTATCATAACTGCAATATCGATCTAAGCTTCCTCCGGTCTAAGTTTCGGGTCCAGTATAACCAATAGCAGCCCTTCTGGCACCAAAAATCTGGTTCTGAAGTTCAGAGATGGCATGGAAGTGACAGTTAAAAGTTACCTTTCAGAGTCACGCAGCGCAAAACCCTGAGTGTTTCCGGGCATCAGCTTGCAAGGACATTTCGCGCCGGTCAGTTTTAACTTTCCGGCATCAACCTGTGGAACAAGTAGAAAGAGTTGAGAAAGCAGCAATTATAAAAACCGCTCAAGTAGTGGTAAGGCAAGAGGATAGAAGTGGTGGGTGACTGAAACTGCTAGTTTCCCGCTGGAAATTCAATCACTAGCACTGCCAGTGGTACTACTGCACTTGTCTCTAACTCAGTGTAGACTGGAGTGGTAAAGAATTCCAAGAGCACTGTTACTTGGCTGAACCAGGGCAATTGGCCAGAAGATCAATAAGATCAGACTTAGAAACGCTGGCTGATCTTCAGCTTGTAACTGTTCAAGACTTCAGTCAAGTAGTTTTCGGGAGAAATTGTGATGGAAGTCTCGCAGCAAGTAGATAGTTGGAGAGAATTATATTGATGTTAAGAGGTCAAAGTTGACTAGCACGAAATTACCTTAAAAGTTGACCGTCTAGAAACACTCAATACAAAACCAGTTTTGCGTGAACATATTTTACCGGGTGACCGCCCAAGACTGGGAAACCGAACGCGGGTGGTATTTATTGACCTAAATGACCCATCTTAACCACTCTCCCTGACTTAGACACTACTGGGGGTTGACTACTAACACCTTCTCTCCCTTTTCCCTGCTCCATAGCATCCTCTAGGTCCAGCATATCACCAATATATACAATAGAGTCCTCCTCCCCCCCATTCTCCTCCACATCCCACCCCTCTCCACCCATTATATCTTCTTCCTCATCCTCCCAATAAATAAGCACAATTACAGGTACCTTCTTTGCACCTATAATCTTCTTTTCCACATGTTTAGAGCTTTTTGACCCTTCTCCAGAGGATACTACCTTTGCTGCAGCCTTTTCTTGCCACATTTTGGCTTTGGCCACTTTTTATCTGTCTAGCCTCTCTCTTTCTTCCCTGAGCTGAACCACATCCTCAGCTGTATACACATGAGCTTTACCAAGGTGGTGGTGGTTCTTGACTACTGCTACAGTGGTGTCCTTGGCCTCTGAGTGAAGTGTTCTCAGCATTTCATCTTCTAATTTCTTATCTGCAAGTACACCCTGAGCTAACCTTCCCAGCTGCCCTATAAGAGCCTTCAGCTTGAAAGAGGAAGGTTATTGGCAAGTGACATGGTAAAGTGTACTGTGGGCTATTTGGCTTACAGCTCTGGGCTGTCTGGGGGTTGCACTGAGAAGTGGAGTGGAAGTGGCTGGTGGGAATTCAAATCAAGTAATATTTCGTGCCTGTTAAATAAATACCTTGCATGTGTTAAGTGGCCAGATCCCAGTTGCCTCAAAGGCACTCAAGATGTTGTTCTTGGTATATACTGCAGCTCTAGTGTGTATGACAAGTCTGTAGGAAAGAGTTACAGTGGAGTATAAAGTGATATAGCAGGTGGGCTTACTTATAAAACTGTCCTTTCTTAATTGCATTCCCTCCTTTTCTAACCAATAAATCCAACTCATTGCTGAAGCTGTGGGAAAGAGAACCAAACAGCCCAACATCTAGAGGTGATAGAATGTGTGTAGAGTGTGCAGGAAGGCAAATAGGGCAGATATTTCTTTTCAAGTAAAAATCAAAAAATTGGCTTGTTAGATGAGAGCCATGCCCATCAAGGATTAGAATATGTGGCTTGCCCTTTGCACTGTAATATTTAGCATGAGCAGGAGGTCAATCTAATTGTACAAACATCGTAATAGTATATTTCTCAATATTTTGTTCCACCCATTCCAGTCACTTTAGTTTATTATTAGCCCAGTCTGTAGTTGACCATGTAAATATTGCTTGCTCTCTATCTTACATGCCAGCATATCATCCCAGTAGATGCTTACCCCCCTTGTTGATATACATGGGTAGTATACCTCTACCATCTGTTGCGGTGCAGCTGGTGAGTGATGAAAGGGGATGTACAAAGGAATGGTTTTGGGGGAAGTGGGAAGGAAGTGAGGATAGAGAAGACGGAGATATTGGGAGATGCAGAGAAGGTGTGGAGATAAGGTGAGATGGTGGTGGTGTTAGGGGGGTACTTATACCTTAAGTATAGGTACTTGGTACAACCCTAGATCCCTAAATCCTCTTTTATCTTTTGGTAACACTTTGCTTTGGGAAACGGCGCAGTTCCTTTCTCTTTCTGTGCCCACCTACGTCGGGAAAACCTTCAGTGCAACCGTAACCGACATATATTATCCCTGTTACCGCTGTGTTACAGTTGCTTCCTATAGATTATGACTGCCTACCCTGTACTTTGGCCATTAGAGCGGAGTTATGAGAATGTTATACGGGTGTTACTGTATGTAATATCAAATTACAGAATGATGCAAATTTCTCATACTGCATGCATTCCATCAACCCCCTTTTTTCAATTGTCATCTCCACCACCACCATCACTATCACCGCCATTACCATCACCACCATTACCAGCACCACCATCACAATCACCAGCATCGGGTATTTTACTCTTTGATTATTCTTCCACGAAATCGTGTGCTACCTTCCTACCAGCAAAGCCCAATCCACCGCTGCCAGCTTACTTCCAGCGAAGCCACTTTCACCCCTACCAGCGAACCCCAATCCACCGCTACCTGCTTGCTCCCAGAAAAGCCAGATCCACCGCTAACAGCTTGCTCCCAGGGAAGCCACTTTCACCCCTACCAGCGAACCCCAATCCACCGCTACCTGCTTGCTCCCAGCGAAGCCAGATCCACCGCTAACAGCTTGCTCCCAGCGAAGCCACTTTCACCCCTACCAGCGAACCCCAATCCACCGCTACCTGCTTGCTCCCAGCATATCCAGATCCACCGCTACCAGCTTGCTCCCAGCAAAGCCAGATCCACTGCTACCAGCAAAGTCCGATCCAGCACTAACGGCTTGCTCCCAGCGAAGCCAAATCCACTGCTACCAGCAAAGCCAGATCCACCGCCAACAGCTTGCTCCCAGCGAAGCCAGATTGTCAGAGAGGTGAGAGTGAGCATTTCACCGCTACCAGCGAAGCCAGATTGTCAGAGGTGAGAGTGAGCCTTCCACCGCTACCAGCTTGCTCCCAGCGAAGCCAGATTGTCAGAGGTGAGAGCGAGCATTCCACCGCTACCAGCTTGCTCCCAGCGAAGCCAGATTGTCAGAGGGGTGAGAGTGAGAATTCCACTGCTACCAGCTTGCTCCCAGCGAAGCCAGATTGTCAGAGAGGTGAGAGTGAGCATTCCACCGCTACCAGCAAAGCCAGATTGTCAGAGGTGAGAGTGAGCATTCCACTGCTACCAGCTTGCTCCCAGCGAAGCCAGATTGTCAGAGGTGAGAGCGAGCATTCCACCGCTACCAGCTTGCTCCCAGCGAAGCCAGATCCAATGCTACCAGCGAAGCCGGATCCACTGCTACCAGCGAAACCAGATCCACTCATCAGCAAAATGTATTTTAGTCACTGGAAGCCTCCAGGAGTGTCTGAGAGGATGTGGAGTGTAAACTTAGAAGTGTCAATTTCAGGAGAGTATTAGACCCTAGGAGGGCATTCTGGCTGGCCTTGGGAGTAACTGGGATCTCTGATGATGGGTACAGGAGTATCATGAGAGTGATTGTGATAAGTTTGGGAACATGTTGGAGCTCTGGAGAGAACTTTGGGTGCACCTGGGAAAGTCGCTGAACCAATGTGGGAATCACAAGCAAACTCTGAGGGATGCCTGGGTTCTTATGGATATTTATTCAGAGGACTGCAGGCGTGATCTGAGACTCTCCAGATGTACACAAGTAGTGTTAGCAACGGTTCCGTTTTCGGACCGTTTCTATTATAGCGGGTCCATGAAAACCCGGACCTGGCCGGTTCGGTCCGGGTTTGTGCCAAACGGTTCCCTCAATTAAGTCCACGAATATTCATC